>WUUC01155259.1_pt1 | contig 24088 bp, 13 predicted proteins | sample 6278441 | NCBI WGS metagenome assembly WUUC01 (sample SAMN13675441, study PRJNA597444) | soil metagenome | isolation source: soil | place: USA: Washington | collected 2017-10 | reverse complement strand
TTCCAGTACCTCGCGCGGATGACGGCGAAGACCAGCCCCTTCGGTCGCTTCGGGCCGGTGGCGCGGGGCCACGCGGACGTGCGGCATCAGTCGTGCTTCACGGCACAGCCCGCACCACTCTCACGGCGGACGGCCGCGAGTCTGGACATCGGCGCGGTAAGCTGTGTGGCCGCTTCGCTCGCACGTTCCCCTGACCTGTCCCGTCTGCCGCCCTTGAGGGTCAACGCCGCCCTCTACGCCGAGGGCGATGAACTCGTCTTCTGGAAGCCCCGGAGCCTCTGGGACGAGCGCCTGACGTTCGAGAAGGGCGTGGTCAGGCGCGTCAAACAATTGCCCGACATCATGCACGTCCTCGACACGCTGACGGGGCTTCAGCACCAGGGGACGACCCTCCCGGAGTTCACCTCGCTTTACCAGTCCCTCCGCGGGGCGCGGACGCCCGAGGGCCGGCGGCAGGTGAGTCTCTTCATCCGAAGGATGGTCGAGGCCGGACTCTTCGTTAACGAGTGTGAGTTGCCGAGCAACTCGCTCGATCGGCTCGCGCCTCTCTGCGACCGGCTCGCCGGGGAGGACGCGGCGCGCGTCGGGGGGCTGCTCGCTCAGGTGCGGGCGCTGCGTTCCAGCGCGCGGCGGTTCGGAGAGTCGTGTGTCTCGGCGCGTCAGGAGATTCTGGAGGAGACGCAACGCCTTCTGGCGGGGCTGACCGCGTGGCGGCCGCCGCGGGAGTGGGAGACCTCGTCGGTCGCCAGCCCGTTCAAAGAGGACACGGTTCTCGGCGGGCCCGGCTTCCTGTTGGGCGGGCACTTTTTCGCGCCCTTCATCGACGACCTGAGCAGCGTGCTCGACTGCGTCATAGCGCGCGACGGGGGCGGGAGGAACTACGCCCTCCTGCGTGACATCTTCACGCAGAGGTACGGCAGCGGCGGCGTGTGTGACAACCTGCTGCGCTTCGCCGCGGAGTACGCCGCCGATTCCTTACGGTGGGCGCGGCGCGGCGAGGAGCACTACGATTCCCCCCTGACCCCAAGGCTCGGCCTCGTCTACCGGCGCATCAGGAGATACGCAGAGGTCTTCACGGCCGACATCGAGCGGGCGGGCGGCACCCCCGAAGCCGCCGTCGCGCGTAAGACTCTGGACGAGCTTTGCAGAGAGTTCGGCGGCCCGGCGGCGGGGCCATCCTCGACGGCTCTGCACATACAGTTGGCGGCGGGGGCCGAAGGTGATCTGGAGCGTGGGGACTTTTTAGCCGTCCTTAACTACACGCTGCCGGGGTTCGGCAACTTTTTCTCGCGCTACTGCACTCCGTCCGTCCCCGCCGACGCGTCCGACGCCACGCCCCTCCACGAGCAGATTCGAACCCGCTGCGCCGAACTCTCGCGGCGGCTCCACGGCGGCGACGGCGAGCTGGTGGAAGTTCTCTCCGTGCTCGACCACAACGCGCACGTACATCCCCCCTTCACCCGGCGACACATCGTGCCTCCGGATGAGATCAGCGAGCGGCCGGCAGACTGCCAACTCGACGTACGGCGGCTGTCGATCAGCCACGACCCCGGCACCGACCAATTGCGACTCTTCGAGCGCACGGCGGAAGACGCGGGTGGCGCGTTGCTTCGCGTCACGCCTCTCTACATGAGCTTCTTCCACTTGATGTCCCTGCCCCCGCTCCACCGGCTGCTCGCGAGCCTTTCGCCGACCGGCCACCACATCGAAATGCTCCGCCCCGCCGAGTGTCAGACGCAAAGGGCGGGCGGGCGCACACCCGACGCGTGTGCGCGCCCGCGCGTATACCACTCGCCGCGCATATGCGTCGGCCGACTCGTTCTGCAACGCGAGAGCTGGCAGGTGCCCGCGCCTTGCCCGCCCGAGCGTGAGGGGGCGGCGGATGACTTCAGACTGTTCCTTAACGTCTATGCATGGGCGCGCGAGATTGGGCTCCCCCCCGAGGTTTTCGTCAAACTTCAGGGCGCGCGCAAGTCACCCCCTGACCTCCGGGCGGGGCACAAGCCCCTGCCCGTTGACTTCGATAACTTTTTTTCAATCAGACTCTTGACGCACCTGCTGCGGGCCGGGGAGGTCGAGGAGCTTCACGTGGAGGAGATGCTCCCGAACCCGCGCCAGATGTTTTTCAAATCGGGCGGCGAGTCCTACGCGGCGGAATTCCAGTTGGAATTTAACCGGGGGCTGACTCTCTGATGGAATGGCACTACCTCCAAATCTACTTCGGCGCGGAACGACTCGACGACGAGGCACAGGCGCGACAGCTCTCGTATTGCGACGAACTGCTGACCGACTGGCTCCCTGACTGTGTGGCCGTCGGCAGGAGCCGCGGCTGGCTCGCGCAGTATTTCTTCCTCCGTCACATCGAGGGCGGCTACCACCTGCGGCTGCGGCTGCGCGGGCACCCCGAACCGCTCCGCCGTCACCTGCTACCCTGCGTCGAACGCGCGCTGGTGAACTTCTTCAAGGCCCACGCCGCACTCCTGCCCGACGGCGCGCCGCCGGCCGACATCTCCGCGCTGGAGGAGGTGGGGCTGGTGCGGCGCGCGCCGTATGAGCCGGAGTTCGTCAAGTACGGTGGGCACGAGGGCGTCGCCGTGGCGGAGGAACATTTCGAGGTGTCGAGCGAATTGGCGGTGAAGGTTCTGGAGGCCGAGCGGCGGACGGGCGTCGCCCGCGCGGGCGCGGCGCTGGGAATGATTCACTCTCTGCTCAGCGCATATTCTCCGAGCCCCGCCGAACAGGCATTCATTCTCAAGAGCCATACCGATTACTGGTTGTCGAAGGGCAGCCCGGAGGCGCGCGCGCACATGCTTGGGGTGTTTGAGGGCAATTATGCGCGGCAGCGCCCCCGCTTGGCCCGCCTCTTCGGCCGCCCCCCCGAGGGCGCGCCGGAGCTGACCGGAGGCGACGACGCGCGGGAGACTTCACTGCGCTGGCGTGAGCACCTGTGCGAACACTTCCGCCGCCTTAAGGAGATGGATGCCGCGGGGCGACTGGGGCCGACGACGACAAACGGGACGGGGTCAGGGGCGCTAGACCTCGCAAGCCTTTCGAACATCGCGCGCACGCCGACGGTGGGACTGCGCATCGTACCCAATTACCTGCACCTGCTCTGTAACCGCCTCGGCCTGACGATCGTCCATGAACTCCAACTGACCCACATGCTTTACCGCCATCTGGAGGAGCGGCTCGGGGGTGTCAGCGCCTCCTGTCCGCTCGTATTGGAACCCCGAGGCATTGCGTAAGCCTCCACCCTCGATGCGGCGTGTGATACGCCCTGACGTTATCCCGGATGAGGGCCATGACGATCGCGCATCTCAACCTCGTCGAAGCGTCCGCCCGCGGGCTCACGCACGCGGAAGGGTATCTTGATGTCGATCAGGAATCCGGCACCCGGTCTGTATTCCGCCCCGAAGCGGTGAGACGGGCCGTAGAGGCGCGAGAGCAGGGCGACCGTCTTCGTCAGCCCGTCGCCCTGCCGCGGCGACGGTTCGTTCGCGTCGTCGCCTCCGCAGTCATCAGAGACCAGTATGCGGAGCCACTCCCCTTCACGGCGGGCTTCTACCTCGATCAGCCCCGCGGAGGCTGCGCGCGTGTCGCCGTGTTTGAAGGCATCCTCCGCCAAGGGCTGCAACAACATGTTCGGGACGAGAGCCCGCTCCGCGGCCGGGTCGACATCAATCCTGACGCTCATCAGGTCTCCGAAGCGTGCGGCCTGCATGTGCAGGTAACCTCTGAGCGTGTCCAGCTCAAATCTGAGCGGCACCTCCTGCGACTCGCTCAGCGTCCCCCTGAGATAAGCGCTCATGTGAATGAGCATGGCCTCGGCGGCGTCGATGTCCTCGCGCATCAGGGTGGCGATAGTGTTCAGAGTGTTGAAGAGGAAGTGAGGCTGCAACTGTGCCCTCAGGGTCATCGGCACCTCGGGCACCGGGCCGGCGTCGGGAGGGGGCGGCTGAAGGGCGTCCCGCCGGCAACCGGCGTAGTGTGCGTGCGCGTAAAAGCCGAGGACGGCGAGCCAGTAAACGTAGACCCCTTCGTTGAGCTTATCGAAGACGGCTGCGACGACGCCGGAACGTGTGACGGCTCCGGAGTAGAACCAGAGTTGAAAAGTCGTGTAGACGGTCAGGACGACGGCGGAGAAGACTACGCTCGCGGGCGCGTGGAGCAGGGCGTGTGCGAACAGTTTACCGCGCCTCGGCTGAAAGCGCTCGGCGAGAAACCAGGCGGGTAGAGTCGCCAGAAAGTAAAGGTGCGCGTTGACTTGAGCCAGCAGGAAGGCGGAGGTGAAGGTGACCGGGCGTCCTACGACGGCACCCTCGACGTACAGCTTGCAAGCGAAGAACAGGCCGAGGAGCACCCAGATAAACCACACGCGCTTGATTAGCGTAACCTGCTTTGTGTCTCCCATGAGATGACGCGTGACTCAGAGGTTCAGAGTTATGGGGCGCGGCTCGCGGGCCTGCGCACGGCCGATCTTCGCCGGGTGACCGTTATGATAACATCTCGCTTATTGCCGCTTTCGCCGGGTGCGACCGGTGTAGAGCCACGGCCGGCCTCCGATGCTGAAGCCGACGGTGCCCGAGCCCGCCGACCGGAAGGTGTGTGGATGAGTAGTAAAGCCGACCTCAGACGCTCGTCGTACCTCGCCTGCCTCCTCTTACTCATTTTGTGCAGCGGCACCGCGTCGGGACTCGATCCCGGCAAGGCCATCGCCCAGTACGGCCACGACGTGTGGCAGATCGAAGACGGCCTGCCGCAGAACGGCGTCCGCGACATCGCGCAGACCCCCGACGGCTACCTCTGGATTGCCACGCTCGAAGGGCTCGTTCGGTTCGACGGCGTCCGGTTTACGGTGTTCGACAAGAGCAACACGGAAGCGCTGAAGGATAACAGCATCAACGCGCTTGAGGTGAGCGGCGACGGCTCGCTCTGGATAACGACTTCGGGCGGGTTGACGCACCTCCGCGATGGGCGCTTCACCACATACACGGTCGCGGACGGGCTGTCGAGCAATAAGCTCTTCGCCATGCAGTTCGGCCCGGACGGCAGCCTGTGGGTCACGATGCTGGACGGCGGCCTCGACCGCTTCAAGGACGGCAGGTTCACACACTACTTCGGGAAGACGATCGTCAACTGGCTGCACGTGGGACGAGGCGGCGGCATCTGGGTGCTGTTGCGTGAACGGGGCGAGCGGCTCTTCACGTTCAAAGACGAAGAGTTCTCCGTCGCAGGGTTCGGGCGGCCCAGCGACGAGGTCGAAAGAATCTTTGAGGGGCGCGACGGCAGCCTCTGGTTCACCACCAACGGCAGTCTGAACCGCGTCAAGGACGGGCGGCTCAGCACCTACACGCCGAAGGAGGGGGCACCGGCGGGCGTCGGGGGCATCCTGCTCTTCATGGAGGATCGCGACGGCAACCTCTGGCTCGGCACCGATTCCGGCCTGTACCGCTTCAGGGACGAGCAATTCACCTCCTTCGCGCGCCGGGACGGGCTCTCGGGTAAGGTCGTGTCGTCCCTCTTCGAGGACAGGGAGGGCAGCCTTTGGGTCGGCACGGTCGGCGGCGGCCTCAACCGCTTCAAGGGGCAGAAGTTTACCCCTTACACCCTCGGCATGGGGTTGGCCGGGGAGTTCGCCACCGCGGTCTACGAGGATCGGGAGGGGGCGTTCTGGGTGGGCACGAAAGACGGCCTGAGCCGGCTCAAGGACGGGAAGATTATCAACTACACGACGAAGGATGGCCTGCCCAACAACGTCGTCAAGTCCATCCATCAGGGCGCGAGCGGCAACCTCTGGGTGGGGACGCAGGGCGCGGGATTCAGCCGCTTCAGTGGGGGACGCTTCGTGAGCTATTTCGACTCCCCGAACAGCGGCATGAACAACGTGCGGGCGATATATGAAGACCGGGCGGGAACGGTTTGGGTCGCGACTCTGGAAGGGGTTCACCAGTTTAAAGGGGGGAGACTCGTCACGTACACGACCGCGGAGGGGTTGCCGAGTAATTTCGCGCACGCCTTCTACGAGGACGCGGGCGGGGACATCTGGATCGCCACAGACGGCGGCCTCTGCCGGTACAGCGGCGGAAGGTTCACCACCTACGGTCTTAACGAGGGGCTCTCCAACTCGACGGTCATATCGATCCACGCCGACGCGGACGGGACGCTCTGGGTGGGAACGTGGGGCGGCGGCCTCAACCGCTTCCGGGACGGGAGGTTCACCCCGTACACCACCAGAGAAGGTCTCTTCGACGACATCGTCTTCCAGGTGCTCGACGACGGCCGCGGCAACTTCTGGATGAGTTGCAATCGTGGGGTCTTCAAGGTCGGCCGCGACCAGTTCGACGACCTCGACCGCGGCCGCATCAAGCGCCTCATCCCGGTTGCCTACGACGCCGACGACGGCATGCCGAGCCGCGAGTGCAACGGCGGCTTCCAGTACGCCGGCTGGAAGGACAGGGGCGGCAGACTTTGGTTCCCCACGATCAAGGGGGTCGTGGCGATAGACCCGAACAACATTAGCACCAACGAGCTGCCGCCCCCCGTTATCGTCGAGGGCGTGACGGCCGACGACACGGCACTGGACTTCAGCCGAGACGCGCAGGCACCCCCAGGCACCGGGAAGATAGAGATTCGCTACACCGCCCTGAGCCTCCTCCACCCGTCGAGGGTAAAGTTCAAGTACAAGCTCGAAGGCTACGACGAAGAGTGGATCGACGCGGGGACGCAGCGCGTCGCGCACTACACCAACCTCCCGCCGGGCGCTTACGCCTTCAGGGTCATGGCCTCGAACGACGACGGCGTGTGGAACGAGGCCGGGGCGACGAGCCGCTTCTATTTGCAGCCACGCTTCTACCAGACCCGCTGGTTCTACGTGCTGTGTGTGCTCGCCGCGCTGGTGCTGGCGTTCTCCGCCTACAGGCTGCGCGTCAGACAGTTGGTGCGGCGCAACCAGACGCTCTCGGAGAAGGTGGCCGAGCGCACGGCGGCGCTGACTCTGGTCAACTCGAATCTGGCCGGCGTCAACAAGGCGCTCGAACAGGCGAAAGAGGTCGCCGAGAGGGCGAATCGTGCGAAGAGCGACTTTCTGGCTAACATGAGTCACGAGATTCGGACGCCGATGAACTCCATCATCGGCGTGGTCGATATGACGCTCGAAACCGACCTCGTGCCCGAGCAGCGGGAGTATCTGGACACCGTCAAGACTTCGGCCGACTTCCTGCTGTCGCTCATCAGCGACATCCTCGACTTCTCCAAGATCGAGGCCGGCATGATCGTCCTGCATGATGTGTCGTTCAGACTGCGGAGCCTCGTCGCCGACACTTTGAAGATACTGGCGGTGGGGGCGGAACAGAAGGGGCTGGCGCTGAGTCATCAAGTGGCTCCGGAAGTCCCGGACGAACTGGTCGGCGACGCGTGGCGGCTGCGACAGGTGATCGTCAACCTCGTCGGCAACGCCATCAAGTTCACCAAGTCCGGCGAGGTCGGGGTGCGCGTCCGGGTCGAGTCGCTGGGCGAGGACGAGGTCGTGCTGCGGTTCGCGGTCTCGGACACGGGCATCGGGGTTCCGCCCGAGAAGCAACGACTGATCTTCGAAGCCTTTTCGCAGGCGGACAGTTCCGTGACCCGCCGGCATGGGGGCACGGGGTTGGGCCTGAGCATATCGTCCCGGCTGGTGGGTCTGATGGGCGGGCACATCACCGTTCATAGCAAGCCGGAGGAGGGCAGCACCTTCGAGTTTACGACCCGGATGAGAATAGAGAGGGAAGCGAAACAGCCTCAGGCCGCGGGCGCTTCTCAGTCGCCCGCCCGCCCGGAGCCGTCCGGCCACTTTGTCCGCGCCGGACGCCTGCGCATCCTGCTCGCCGAAGACCACGCACTGAATCAACAACTGACCACGCGGCTGTTAGAGAAGCAGGGCCACGTCGTGGTGGCCGTCCGTGACGGGAGGGAGGCGCTGGAGGCGCTGGACAGGCAGGCGTTCGACCTGATCCTGATGGACGTACAGATGCCCGTCATGAGCGGCTTCGAGGCGACCGCCGCCATCCGCGCTCGGGAGCATGAGGCGGGCGGTCACATCCCCATCATCGCGATGACTGCTTACGCCATGACGGGCGACCGGGAGCGTTGCCTCGGCGCGGGCATGGACGCCTACGTCTCGAAGCCGATTCCGCCGGGGCGTCTGTTCGGCGTCATCGACGACGTTGTCGGGCGCGCGACGCCCGCGCCCGAGTCACGACGAGAGAGTGAACGGTCGGCACCCTAGCCGTCGAGCAGTACGGCAGGGCTGAGACGAAGCGGGTGCGCCCGGCTCACGCGTGAGCCGGGCGCACCCGCTTCGTCACGTCACATCCCTTGCGACAGAACCGGCGCGGGAAGTACTCGCGGAATTTTGCCTTGCGGCGTATACCGCCTACCCGCGAAATGTCCCCACTGGACACGGTTTTCGGGCGGCTCGCCACAATCTTAAACTTTTTCTACGGGGCTTGTGATAGATAACTGCGAAGTGGTCGCATGAATATCCGCGCCGGCATTTCCGCAGGCGTAGACAGCAGAGGAGAAAACAATGTCACAGATGGATATCGTCCGAGCCTGGAAGGATGAAGAGTACCGCGAGTCGTTGAGCGACGCCGAGCGTGCCCTGTTGCCGGAACACCCCGCCGGAGTCATCGAACTGCCCGACGCCGACCTCGGGGATGTTTCCGGTGGGTTTTCCACGGAACAGTTGGAGACGTGGGGTTGCTGCTTCGGGGTGTCGCTGCGTTGGTACTGCGACCTCGACACATGGGGCGTCAGGACGTGGGGCTGCTGCACAGACGTAGACACGGCTGCTTAGTCGCGCCGGTCTTCCACCGTTCTCACATTCATGATCACTTTGAGAGGAGATAAGTAGTGTCTAACTTTGACGTTATTCGCGCCTGGAAAGACCCCGAATACCGCGCCGGCCTGAGTGCCGCGGAGCAAGCCTCACTCCCCGAACATCCCTCCGGGCTCATCGAGTTGATGGACGAGGAGTTGGGCGAAGTCAACGGGGCGGCCACATACGAGTTGGCGACTTACGGCTGCTGCACCCCGCACACCGTCTCCGTCGATACTCACGCCGTTTCGACGTTGGGATGTTGTAAATCCTTCCTGGATATTATCTAGACGTGCGCGGGCGCGACGTTCGGCGGTGGGCCTTAAGTCGGGAGCGCAGGCGGCCCGCCTGCGCTCCCGACTTAAGGCCCACCCCGCGGCGAACGGTCGCGTCCATATGGGCACCGCTGTCGCGCTTCCCTCCCCGAACATTCTTCAGACTCACACATCACCGAGTGACACTCAAAGAGTGAAGAACCCATGTCCCCTGTTGTCGGCGAGGCGAACTTCAGAGACGCGAACTGGCTCAAAGGTCTGACACTGCAAGAGCGTGCGGCGACGCTCGCCGCGCCCGGCCCGGCGGCCCAAAGCATCACTGCTGCCGATGCTGGGCGCGCAGAGAAGAGGCTGGCGCGATGGCGCGCACTGCCATCCTTCGATGACGAGAGCTATTTTCTGCAACGTCTGGAGGCGGAGCAGCTAACGGAAGCCATGCTGCTGTCCCTGCTCGCCGAGTCGGCCGAGTCGCTATCCGAGAGGGTGACGGGCAGTCCCTCATGGCTGACTTCTCTTGAGCGCGCTTTCCACGGCTACTCATCTCCGGCGGGAGAGACCGCCCCGGACTCCGCCGAGAGCGGCGCGGGAAAATATAAAGGGTTGCTCAAAGGCATCGCCCCTCTGATCGAGCAGGGCGTCAACCGTGTGCGCGACGGCGTCCGCCGGTTGCAGGCGGAGTATGTCGAACCGCCCTTCGAGCCGGAGGCGGTGGTCAAACTCACGCTCAACGGCCTTGTCATGAAGCTGTTGGGCCACGCGTCCCGCACGATTGCGCTTGAACTTAACGTAGCGCGGCTGAAAGGGATTCTGAAGGGCGAGACGCCGCAGGAGAGATTCGAAGATTTCAACCGACTCATCGCGCGCCCCGATTACCTGCTCCCAATCCTGTGCGAGTACCCGGTGTTGACCAGACAATTCGTGACCACCATAGACTACTGGGTGGTCAACTACCTCGAACTGCTCAATCGTTTGTGCGCCGATTGGGCGGAAATCGTCGAAACGTTCTCGCCGGGACGCGACCTGGGACGCCTGACCGAGGTCGCGGCCGACGCGGGCGACACGCACCGGGAGGGTCGTTCGGTCAGCATTCTCGTCTTTGAAAGCGGCCTCAGGCTGGTCTATAAGCCGCGCTCGTTGAGCGTGGACGTGCATTTCAAAGAGCTGCTTGAGTGGCTTAATGAGCGGGGCGACCATCCGCCGTTCCGCCCGGTGAGGGTCGTCAATCGTGACGGTTACGGGTGGGCCGAATTTATCAAGGCCGAGGAATGTTCGAGCGCGGACGAGCTTCGACTCTTTTACCGTCGACAGGGTGGACTGCTGGCGCTCCTGTACGCCTTACAGGCGACAGACTTCCACCTTGAGAACCTGATTGCGGCGGGCGCGCATCCCGTGCTCATCGACCTCGAATCGCTCTTTCATCCGCGGATGAAGCAGACCCTTGCTCAACGGCAGGGACTTGCGCCCGCGGCCAGAGCATTGAGCGAATCGGTGATGCGCGTCGGGATGCTGCCGCACCGCGCGTGGGCGTTCGACGAGGGGGACGGGATAGACATGAGCGGGTTGGGCGGCACGGCCGGACAGTTAACGCCGTTCCCCATCCTGAGCTTCGAGAATCAAGCCACGGACGAGTTGAGGGCCGTTCGCAAACGCGTGGAGATGCCCGGCGCGCAGAACCGCCCCACGCTGCGCGGCGCGGGCATCGACCTGCAAGACTACATCGAAGATGTTAGCGAAGGCTTCACCGCGGTCTACCGCCTGCTGTTGAGAGAGCGCGGCGCACTGCTCGCGGCCGACGGGCCGTTGTCGAAGTTCGCCGGGGACGAGGTGCGTGCGGTTCTGCGCGCGACACAGACCTACGCTATCTTCCAGACCGAGAGCTTCCACCCCGACGTGCTCCGCGACGCCCTTGATCGCAGCCGCCTCTTCGACCGGCTCTGGGAACTGGGCAGGCTGACGCCTCAACATCTCCGGGCCCTCCCGTCGGAAATCAGAGACTTGCAGCAGGGCGACATCCCTTTCTTCTCGTCGCGTCCCGGTTCGCGCGACCTGTGGACGAGTAGAAACGAGCACGTCCCTGATTTCTTTGAAGAGGACAGTCTGACCGCGGTCAGGCGTTGCATTGAAAAACTCGACGAGGCCGATCTCGCGCGGCAGAGATGGTTCATCGCCGCTTCCATCTCTTCTCTGAAACTCGGGCTCGACCAGAAGACCTCCGGCGGGCCGGCCTTCGGGGGCGGCGGCGGCGATGCCGGCGCGAGCCGTGAGCGATTGCTGGACGCCGCGCGACTGGCGGCAGACCGCCTTGAAGGACTCGCCATCCGTGATGAGGCCAACATCAACTGGATCGGGCTGGCCTTGATGGGCGGACGCAAGTGGACGCTCCTGCCCCTGACCGATGCCCTGTACGACGGCACCGGGGGGATAGCTCTTTTCCTCGCTTACCTCGGCGACGTTCTCGGAGAGGAGCGCTACACGGCGCTCGCCCGCCGAATTTTATCGAACACGCGGGGCAGGTTGGACGCCGCCGTCCGCGCAGGTCAACTCAAAGACCTGCACGGCGTGGGGCCGGGTGGCTATAACGGTTTCGGCGGCATCATCCATGTGTTCTCACACGCGAGCCAACTCTGGAAGGACGCCTCCTTGCTGGCGAGCGCCGAGGCCGCCGCGGAGCTTCTGCCGCCGCTGATCGCTGCGGATAAATCGCTCGACATTATCAACGGCAGTGCGGGCTGCATCCTCAACCTGCTCGCCCTCTACCAATGCAACTCTTCGCCGCGCGCGCTCGCCATCGCGCGCCTCTGCGCAGACCGCCTCTTGCAGGAAGCGCGGAGGATGCCGCAGGGCATCGCCTGGGACACGGCCGTCGAAGGGCGGTCTCCGCTGACCGGCTTTTCACACGGCGCGACGGGCATCGGTCACGCACTGCTCGAACTCGGAACCGCCGCGGGCGAGGAGCGCTACGTCAACGCCGGGCTGGACGCGTTCCGGTATGAACGTAGCGTCATCTCTGCCGCGGAGGAAAACTGGCCGGATTTCAGGAGTGAAGAAGGAGAGGCCGCCGTCAAATCAGAGCGGGCTGAAAAATTCATGTGGACGTGGTGTCACGGCGCGCCGGGAATCGGCCTCGGGCGTTTGCGTGCTCTGCAACGCATGAGCGACGAGCAGATTCGCGCCGACCTCCGTGTCGCGGTGAAGAGCACGCTCGAAAGGGGAGGGGCCGTCAACTACTCCCTGTGCCACGGCTCGCTCGGCAATCTGGAATTCCTGTCTGACGCCGGCCGCTACTTAGGCGATGACGACCTGCTCGGCGAAGTTCGGAGACACACGGCCTCGTTGCTCGACGGCATCCATCGACGCGGCTGGGTCTGCGGCACGCCCAACGGGACGGAGACGCCGGGGCTGATGACCGGCGTCTCGGGCATCGGCTACGGGCTGCTCCGTCTGGCCGAGCCCGAGCGCGTTCCCTCCGTGCTGACGCTCGCCCCTGCGCCGAAGAAAGAAAAATTATGAGCAGGCGTCGCGTGCCAGTCCTCCAGCAGTTGAGCGCCGTCGAATGCGGGGCGGCGTGTCTGGCGATGATCCTCAGCTATCACGGACGGGAGACCGGCGTCGCGGACTGCCGGGAGAAGTGCAGCCCCGGACGCGACGGCGTGACGGCACGCGCCATCGCCGAAGCGGCGCGCGGTTACGGCCTGCGCGTGAAAGCTTATACACTGGAGCCGAAGAACTTTCCCTACCTTCAGTTGCCGACCGTCGTCCACTGGGAGTTCAACCATTTCGTCATCGTCGAGAGGTGGTCGGCGCGGGGCGTTGAGATAGTTGACCCCGCCAGCGGGCGTCGAACTTTGAGCGCGGCGGAGTTTGACGCGGGCTTCACCGGGGTCGCCCTGACGTTCGAGCCAGGGGCCGGCTTCGAGAAGCGCGGGCGGCGGCGCGGTGCCTTCGGGAGAAATTACCTGCGCTCGATTCTGCTTCTGCCCGGAACCCGGCGCACGATTCTGCAAATCATCCTCGCTTCCCTGTTCCTGCAATTAATCGGGCTGGCGCTCCCGCTCCTCACGAAACTGGTGGTTGACCGCATCCTCCCGTTTCATCTGACGAGCTTGATGACGGTTTTAGCCGTCGGCGTGTTGCTCATGGTCACGGCGCAATCCGTGTTGAGCTTCCTGCGCCAATCGCTGCTGATTTATATGAGGGCACGGCTCGACGCACACCTGATGCGCGACTTCTTCGAGCACCTGCTGGCGCTGCCCTTCAGCTTTTTTCAGAAGAGAACCAGCGGCGACCTGTTGATGCGCCTGAGCAGTAACGGCTTCATCAGGGAGGTGCTCACCAACAACACACTCTCGCTCTTTCTCGACGGCTCCTTCATCCTGCTCTATCTCCTGATCCTGCTCTACGTCTCGCCGTGGTTCGGTGCCATCGCCGCCGGCCTCGGGTTACTGCAAATCCTGCTCGTGCTCGGCACGCGCCGGCGCATGACGCAGCTCATGCAGAAAGAGTTGGCCGCGAGGGCGACCGAGCAGGGATACCTTTTCGAGGCCGTCTCCGGCATCTCGCTCCTGAAGGCGTCGGGCGCGGAAGACCGCGCGTTTGATTACTGGTCTGACCTCTACCAAGACCAGTTGAACGTCTCGCTTGAGCGGAGCCGCCTGTCGGCATTAATCGACACGGCGATGGGGATGCTGCGCATACTCTCTCCCCTGTTCCTGCTGTGGCTCGGGACGACGCAGGTGTTGGAAGGCCGCCTCAGTCTGGGCACGATGCTGGCACTCAACACGCTGGCCGCCTCGTTCCTCGCCCCGATCACGACGCTGGTGATGAACGCGCAGCAACTGCTGCTGGCCGGCGCACACCTCGAACGCGTCGGCGATGTCCTCGAAGCCGCGCCGGAGCAGCCGCCGCGCGAAGATTACGTCGAGTTCCCGCTCTCCGGGCGCATCGAGGTGCGCAACCTCAGTTTTCAATACGGGCCGAGCGCCACGCCGGTGCTGCGCGACATCAACGTCAGCATCGAGCCGGGGCAGAAGATCGCTCTGGTCGGCTCGACCGCTTCGGGCAAGAGCACGCTGGCGATGCTTCTACTCGGCCTTTACCAGCCGACGCGCGGCGAGATTACTTACGACGGCGTGCCGCTTCAGAAGTTCAACTATCGAACCCTGCGCAGGCAGACCGGCGTGGTTCTACAGGAGCCTTTCCTGTTCAGCGGCTCTATCCTGCAAAACATCGCCCCCAAAGGCTCAGACCTCACACTCGCGCGCGTCACCGAGGTCGCCACACTGGCCGGGTTGCACGAGGAGGTGAAGCAGATGCCTCTCGGTTACGAGACGTTCATCTCGGAGCGCGGCACGACGCTCTCCGGCGGCCAGCGACAGCGTCTCGCACTGGCGCGCGCGCTGGCGCACAAGCCCTCCATCCTCGTTCTCGATGAGGCCACCAGCCACCTCGACGTGGAGAAGGAGGCCGAGGTCGATGAAAATCTTTCGCAGTTCCCGTGCACCAGAATCGTCATCGCACACCGCCTGAGCACCGTCCGCAACGCCGACCAGATTCTGGTGCTGGACGGAGGGCGCTTGATCGAACACGGGACGCACGAGGAGTTGATGGCGAAGGCCGGCCGCTACTGCGCGCTCGTGCGCAGACAGTCGAAGGGCGAGAGCGGTTCCCCGTCGGCCGCGCGCGAGGAAGCGGCCGGTGAAACGGTTGAGACGGCCCACCTCATCAATTAATCAATGAGACAGCAGAAAACAATCTTTCGCCCCGATGCGTTGCGCCGCTATGACGAGCGGAAAGAGAAAGTCGTCCTGCCGCTGCTCGTCTCTCCCAGACTCGGCCCAGTGCTCTGGGTTCTCTTCGGGTTGCTGGCGGCGTGCGTGCTGTTAGCGGTTCTGACGAAAGTACCCGTGTACGCCAAAGTCCCGGCCTTCGTCGTCGAGCGAAGGGGCGATTCCACGCTGCCCGCAAATCGAGTCCTGCTGGCCGTCTCGTTGCCTTCTGAGACCGCGGGGAAACTGATGGCGGGGCGGAGGGTGACGCTCAGTTTCGGCGAAGAGGGGCGAGCGGTGAGCGTGCCGGTTCGCGCCGTCGATCAAGAGATTCTCGACGCGCAGGAGCTTCGAAGCCGGTTCGGGCCGGCGGCGGATTCGGGGGTGTGCCTCGGAAATCAGCCCGGCTTCGCACTGGTCGCCGTCGAACTGAATGAAGCCGACGCACACGCTTCACACTCTGCGGGGGGCTGTTACGAAGCGCAGGTGGAAATCGGAACCAGACGCCTGCTCCCCCTTCTGGATTGAGCCTCGCCAAAAGCACACAAACGAGTTCGGTGAAGCTGTGTCGGAACAGTGCAGCACGTTTCTGTCGGCCTTCCGATGATGTCGCGCGCCTGCGCGCCCAGAGCCATGCGCAAGCCGATCTCGCGCGTGCGCTGTGAGACCATGTAGGACATCACGCCGTAGAGGCCGATGGCCGCCAGAAGCACCGCGACCCCTGCAAAGACCGTCAAGAGCAGCATGTTAAAACGGCGCTACGCGATGGATTCGGCCAGGTTCTGCTCCATCGTCTTAATGTTGTAAACGGGCTGATTCCTGTCCAGTGCTCGTACCTCCCCCTTGATGGTGGCCACCATGCTTTGCGGGTCGGGAGTCGTACGCGCCACTAAGATCATGCCGGAGACGGAGCCGGCCAGGTAATCCGGAACGCTCTGTGTGTACGGCATGTAGGCTTCCGGCTTCCCCTCTTCGTCCAGCCCGTAGTTCCGCGCGTCGCGCGCGCCGCCTACGACCTCGCGCCAGTCCGTCGGCCTGCTTAAGCCCAGCCGTTTGCCTACGGGGTCTTCTCCGGGGAAGTAGCGGCGCGCCAGAGTCTCGTTGATGATGACGACCCCGTGCGCGTCCACCCTGTCCTGCTCGGTAAAGGTGCGGCCTCTGAGGAGGGGAATGCCCATCGCACGGAAGTAGCCGGGGCTGACGGAACGGAATTGCGCCGCGTCGTCGAGTCGTGTCGCCTTCGTCGGTGAAATGGTTGCGCAATCCGGACATAATGCTAACCTTGGGCGAATGAAAACGCAGGGAGCGATGAGACAGTTCGATGCTCTCCTTCTGCCGCTTCTGCAAGCCACGGATCGGAGGGAGTCAGAATCCCTGCTCGCGCGGCTCCTCTCCACTCACGCCACGCCGATTATCAAGTCAGTCATCAAGAGCAAACTAGGGGTGTCGCTGAGCGCCGCCGACGGGAGGTTTGAGAACCAGGAGGCGCTGGGTATCGAAAACGATGTCGTGGCTTTGCTCCTCGTCGAGCTGAACGAGCTTCGGGAGACGCGGGGCCGAGAGGTCATCGGTAACTTCAGGAGCTACGTCGCGGTCGTTACCTTCCACGCCTGCTCAAAATATCTGCGGCGGAAACATCCCGAGCGGGGTCAGTTAAAAAGCAGCCTGCGCTACTTGCTGACGACCCGGCCGGATTTTGCGCTCTGGCAAGGTGCCGGGAAGGATTGGCTGTGCGGGTTGAAACAGTGGCAGGGGTTTGAGCCCGCGCGCGCTGGTGCCGAATCGCCGGCGCAGGACGTGGATGGCCCGCAGGCGCTCGCGCTTGTTAAGTTACAGGGTCAGCGCGACATCAAGTACATGCCACTCGAAGAGCTGCTGCCTGAAGTGCTTCGCAACGCGGGACGACCGGTCGAGTTTGAAGAACTCATCAACTTCATTGCGGACTTGAAAGGCATCCGAGAGCAGGCGCGACGGCGCGACGACTTTGAAGAGGAAGCCGCACAGGAGTTGGCGCGGCTGCCCGACCCGCGCCCGGACGTGGCCTCCGAACTCGACCAACGCGTCTATCTCCAAAAACTCTGGACGGAAATCCGCGAGCTGCCCCTGAGACAGCGCGCGGCGCTGCTGCTCAATCTCAGGGACGCACAGGGGCGCGGCGTGATCGCCATGTTCCCCTTAACGTCAGTCGCCAACGTCCCGCAGCTCGCCGCCGCGCTCGAAATTCCCCTGGAACAGTTTGCCGCCGTCTGGAATGAACTGCCGTGGGAGGACGCGAGCATCGCTCTCCACCTCGGCGTGACACGGCAGCAGGTGGTGAACTTACGCAAGTGCGCGCGCGAACGTCTCGCACGCCGGATGAAAGGATTCTAGCGACGAACTTTGCCGGACAATTTTTTCGGCCGCGGTAATGTCGCGGCAGATTTGACCCCTTCAATATAAGAGAGCGTGTATGTCGGAACACCTGACGACCCTTAAAGTTGAACGCTATTGCTATCGTGCGCTTCCGCCTCCGGAGTTGATAGAGACGGACGCGCATCTGGCTGCGTGCGCCACGTGCCGGCGGCTCGTGAGTGAAAAAGAGGAGACGGGTGCGGCAATCAAACATCTCCGCGCGGGGTTACACGCGGAAGAAATCGCCGAGCTTGAACACCCCTCCCACGCTCGACTCGCCGCACACGCCGACCGACAACTGGACGCAGTCGAACGGGAGTTGGTGGACGGGCACCTCCTCCTCTGTTCCGAATGCGCCGAGGTGATGCACGACCTTCGGGGCTTCCTGGAAATGCCGGCCGCCGCGTCCGCCGAAGCAACCTTTAGTCAACAGGCCGCAGAGCCGGCGACGCGAAGTCAAAAATCGCTCTGGCAAAGTTTTCTCGCCTTCTGGCGTTCCGGTTCCGAATGGCTGCCTCTGAGGGCTTTGGGCGCGACGGCGGCGCTGCTGCTTTTTGTCGGAGCGGCGGCGGTCGTCTGGTACAGGACGAGAGAGAAGACCGCGGACGCGACGCGAGTGGCCCGGCTTTCCCCTCCGCCTGTGGTCGACGCGTCCCCGCGGCCCACGTTTGAAGCCACGCCGCCGCCGACCGTTGAACAGCCGGGCGCGAGCGCCGGTGTGCCGAAAGGCGGCCCCCCCCCCCAACTGACTACCGGTCGAAATCCCGCACGGACTGGCAATCAAACCGCCACCGCGTTTAGAGACGGCGACCGCGTCCGCCTAGACGGCACGGGCCGCGTCGCCGGGCTGGAATCGCTCTCGCACACAGAACGACAAGCGGTTGAAAGGGCTTTGAAGACGCAGCGGGTCGAAGCGCCCGCGCTGCTCGCGTCATTGGGCAGGGGCGCGGAGACACTCAGAGGAGGCGGCGGCCGCGGAGTCTCCTTCCCCGTCCTGAGCCCGGTCGGCACCGCCGTCAACACAGACCGCCCCACGTTCCGCTGGCAGGCTGTTCGCGGCGCAGGCAGTTACGTGGTCAGCGTCTATGATCGGAATTTCAGGAAGGTCTCGGCCAGCGCACCTCAAGCAGGCACCGAATGGACGATCACGAGTCCGCTCGTGCGCGGCCAGGTCTATTCGTGGCACATCACGGCCAGCCTTGAAGGGCGAGAAGTGACTTCGCCCGAGCAGCCCGCGCCCGAAGCGAAGTTCGTCGTGCTGGATGAAGCGAAGGCGGAAGAGTTGTCCCGCGTGAGTCGAGCCTATCAAGACTCGCACCTCACGTTGGGCACGCTCTACGCGCGCGCGGGTCTTTTAGATGAAGCGGAGAGAGAGTTTCAGTCGGCCCTGCGTGCGAGTCCCCGTTCGAGGGTGGCGCGCAGGCTGCTGCTGAGCGTACAGGCGTTGAGAAGGTCGAAGTGAGTTTGAAGCTGTTGTTTCGCGCTCAGAATCCGTCGCCCACCACCACGAAGCCCGCCCAGTAAAAAGGATGACGGTAACGTTCATCCGCCTGTAGACGGATGACGGCCCGCCGGAGGGCTTCCGCCTCCGAAGGTTTTGAATCGAGCTTCAACTCCGATTTCAGTTGACGATGAAACTCGACCATCAGTTGCGCGGTGCTCGACGATGCCACCTTCCACTGGCTGACGACCGTCGTCGGAGTGCCCGCCACGAACAAGGCCCACGACAACCCGATCATCCCTTCCCCAGTGCCGACGTGGCCGCGGGCCGTGTCGCAGGCGGAAAGCACCACGAGGTCTGCCTGCAGGTTCAGATTCATCAACTCCCACGCTTCCAGCAGGCCGTCCTCCGCATGATTGCCCGCGGCTTGGGAGAGCAGGAGGTGCGAATACATCGGGCTCGCGTCGTCAAGAATTCCGTGCGTCGCAAGGTGAATAATCCGGTAGCGTCCCGCCTCCGACTTGATGCGGTCTTCGCGGGCCTCGGCCCCGATATACACCTTGCTGTGCGAGGCCCCGTAGAGTTGTTCGAGCGCCTTCACTTCACGCTCGGCCTCGGGCAGCGGGGCGAGCCCTTCGTCTCTCGTCAACGCCCCGGCCCGCCCGACCGACGGTTGACTTAGAGCAGGGTTGCCGAAGGCCAGGAGCGTCGGCGCGAGGCCGTCGCCGCCTCCCCTCTTTCGTAGTTTAGACATCTCCCTCAGCACTGTTAGGGAAGGCGTGTAAGCGACCGCCTGATCTTCGACGACGTAACGGGCGGGTGCGGACTGTAAAGCTTGGAACGGGAGATTCCACAAGGGGCCGTCCGGCACGATGACGAAGCCGGTCTTGCCTTCCAACTGCCGGCGCGCGGGTCTGAGCAGAAGGTCGTACAGCCGGACAGCCGCTTCTGAAAAATCCGGGTTACGTTGTGCCAGCAGGTCTCTGAAGTTCTCGGTGCGCGCGGCCAACTCCTTCTGCCCGACCTTAATCTCGTATGCCTGCAAATCGACTTTCGCCTGCGGCCCGTTCTTCGTGAACACGAGCAGGTAAGTTTTATCGACGCCGACCAGATAATTGAGCAGTGCGCCCCCGGGGCCGACCAGCAGGTCTCCGGCCTGCCCCACTGTCACGGGCTGTGCCTCGCCGCGTTGCGTTTTCAATTCGGGGTGAGCCGCGTACAGGTTGGTCTGAAACGCCTCGTAGTTAATGCGCGCCTGGCGCAAGCGTGCGTCGAGGCTCGCCCGGCGCGTTTCGTCGGGTTTCGCCCGTGCCCCCTCGCGCGCGGTCTGAGTGTTGAGAGAGACCAGCTCGCCCTTCAGACTGCGTTCCTGTTCCTGCTCGCGCGGCGACATCGCTTTCGTGACGTTGACCCGGCCGCTTTGCAGCACGTCCAGCAGCACACGCGCCTTGGCGGCCTCGACATAACGCAGAGCTTCGCCCGCCTTCTGCTGCTCGAACAGCAGTTCCACCATCGCGTAGTACGGGGAGACTTTGTTCTCGAAGAAACGCTGCTGCTCCCGCTCGCCCCCGCCGACCCCGGCGCGCAGGGATTCGACGATGGCGATGGCCTCGTCGAAGGCTCGGCGGGCCGGCGCGGGTTGGTTGAGGGCGCGGTAAGCTTTGCCTTCTACCGTGCGGGCCTGCCAGAGGATGTCGCGGTTGCCGATCTCCGCCGTAAGTGAGGCCGCGCGCGAGGCCGCGGCCAGCGCCTGCGCGTGCGCCCCCTGCGTAGAGTGCAGCCCCGCTATTTTTTGCAGCGCTTCCGCGATTCCCAGTTTGCCTCCCAACACTTCACGCATCGCCAGACTCTTCTGGTAATGCTCAAGCGCGAGGTCGAACTTCCCCTGCTGGCTGTAAAAAAACCCGATGCTTTGAAGCACCGCGGCGACACCCGACTTGTCTCCTATCCCTTCACGCAGGGCCAGACTCTTGCGGTAATATTCGAGCGCCAGTTCGCCCCGACCCCGCGCCTGATGAATGTTCCCGATGCTGCCCAGCGCGATGGCGGTCTCCTCCTTGTCCCCCCCCTCTTCCTGTAGCGCCAGAACCTTCTGAAAATATTCGAGCGCCAGACCTCGATTGCCCTGCGAGTTGTAGGTCTGCGCGATGGCCCTCAACGCGTGTACGACTCCCTGCTTGTCGCCAATCGCCTCGCTTCGCTCAAGGCCCTTCAAACAATACTCCAGCGCCACGCCGTAGTTGCCCAGCAGGCGCTGCGAGAGGCCGATGTTGAGCAGGGTGCTGGCGACCCCCGCCTTATTCCCCAACTCCTCGTTGAGCGGTAGACTTCTGCGGTAGTACGCGAGGGCCGGCTCGTAATTACCCAGGTGGCTTTCGAGGGCCCCGAGGTTGTGCAGGGTGCGAGCCATCAGCAGCTTGTTCCCCGACGCTTCGGCCAGTGCGAAACTTTTCTGATAGTACTCGGCGGCCAACCCGTAGTCGCCCAGCCTGCGGTGGCTGATCGCGATATTGTTGAGTGAGTTGGCAATGCCGACCCGATCCGCCAGCCCCTCGCGCAGCGTCAGACTTCTCTGAAGGAAGACCAACGCCTGCGCCGCGTTACCCTCCGACAGGTTAATGTTACCCAACTCGTTCAGGGCGTCGGCGATTCCCGCTTTATTGCCCAACTCTTCACTCAACCTTAAGCTCTTCAGGCTGTACTCCAAAGCCTGCGCATACTTTCCCCCCACGCGGTTGACTGTGCTGCCGCCCAGCAAAGCGGCGGCAATCCCTCTCTGGTCGCCGATCCGTTCAGCGATCTCTTGCGCGAGGTTGAAGTGCACGGCGGCCGCGCCGTAATTCCCCAGAAGCAGATGCCTGTGACCATCTCTTGACAACGCTTCCCACAACTCGGCCGTCAACAACTCCGGCTCCGCGGCTAACAGCGCATCGCGCCCGGCCTTTGATGTGGCCGTCGCTAAAGCCGAGGCCAACTCGTCCTCCGCGCCGGACTCGCGCCAGACTTTCCACCCCCCGTCTTCCCTGACCAGGTAGAAATTGCGCGTCCATCTCCCAAATCCGAGCGCGGGCTTACCCATCTTCAAATCGTCGGCGTTCATCAAGAGCCGGGCGCGGACGCTCGCCTTCTCCGCCTCCAACGTCACCTTTCCGACCGTCAGTCCTTCAAAACGGAAATGGTCGTGGGTACTGAAAAGCTCCCGCATCGTCTGGCGGCGCGACGCGAAGTCGGGCGACTTCGCGCTCCACAGGGACATGAATCCGTCGAGGTCTTTTGTCGTGTACGCGGCAAAAAACTTCTCGACGAGCGTGTGCGGGGCGGGTTGCTCAAGTTGGGAGGCGGACGAACGAGGCAGCGCGCGCGAGCCGTACTGGGGGAGGGCGAGGGAGGAAAGAAGGTGTGCGGTGATGACCAGCAACGACCATCGCCGCCCTGCGTGTGGCATAGGCCAGCCTTTCGACTGGCGAGTTTATGCCTCCGGCTGAAGTTTGTCTACGAGTTCGCGCCGGGCATCCACCCTTCTCGTGCTCGCGAGGGAGCGCGCCTACGGCCCGCCGAAAAATAATCTCTTCCTTGCGAACGTCGTTGGTAATGTCCCCCCTCTTTTCAACCCATCTCTATACAGAAGATGCTCCGGCGAACATAGCGGGCTCGAAAGAGGAGCGATCCGAGCCGGGCCGACTTTGAACGAGCTTTCAAGCGCGGTGCGCGGCACCGCGGCATTCAGCATCCTCGTCCCCGTCCGACGACAGACATCGACTCCCCGACGGGAGAAAGGAAACAACGTTGACTAAGACCAGATTCATCATCAACGCCCTCGCGCTCTGTGTTTGCTCTTTGACCTTTACGTCCATTGCCCGGGCGCAGTACGGAAACATCGGCGATGGCGCGAATATCTCTATCGGTTTCGCGCAGACCTTCGTCAAGCCCTCCGGCAGCGACGCCAACCTGTGCTCGCGCTCGTCCCCGTGTAAGACCTTCAACGCGGCCATCGGCAGAACCACCAAAGGCGGCGAAGTCATCGCGATGGAAAGCGGCCTCTATGATCCCGTGACCATCACCAAAGCGGTGACGATCCTGGCACCGCCGGGCGTGCAAGCCACGATTTTGTCCCCGGCAGACGTCAACGCCGTCACGATAACCGCCGGTGAGGGTGACGTGGTCGTGCTGCGTAACCTTAACCTTAAAAGCTCGGGAGGCATGGAAATGGGGGTTAGGTTGTTCTCGGGTGAGGAGCTGCACGTCGAAGGACTCGTCATCGACGGCTTTGAGACCGGCGTCCAATTTGTAAGCCAGGGTCAGCTATTCGTGAGTGACACGACGGTGCGTGGCAGAAGCCTCACGAGTTACGGAATAAGTATTGGGAACGGCCCCCAGGCGAAAGCCACCATCGAGCGCTGCCGGGTGGAGAGGCACTGGAGCGGCATCGGGCACAGTTCCCTCATCACAGTTCGCGACAGCGTCATAACCGGTAATGTAGTAGGAATCCACTCACTCAGCTTCGGTGCCCCCTGGGCTGCACGATCCGTCGTCGAGAACACCGTGGTGACCCATAACAAAAAAGGGATTGAATTAGAAGGCTTTGCCTTCCTCTGGCTTGCGAACTCGACCGTCGCCTACAACGACCTCGGGCTGACAGCCCCCGCTAACCGGATTTTTGCGCAGGTTAACAACCACAACATCATCCGGTGGAATCAGGTCGACGGCACATCCCCCACTCTACAGAATTAGGCGCTCCTCCGGGCGCGCGCCCGGTCGTGCCAGACGATTGACGATCACCGGGCCGGCTCGTCGTCGCCAATTTCGCCCCCGGTCTGAACACCATCGGCTACTTTTTCAACCACGAACTCTAAAGGAGAAACGATGACCGAGAACGACCATTCCCCGCGCCACACCGCGTTGAAGAGCGGCGCTCTTCTCGCCCTCATGCTGCTGCTCGTACTTTCGAGCCTGCCCTCCCTCTCAAGCGCCCGCACTTCGTCGGACGACGACGACGAGCGCGGCCCGCGTCCGGGTAACATCCAGGCCAGAGGCTCTTTCACGTGCGACTTCACCATCCCCGGCGACTACCCGCTCGACGTGGCGCAAGCCATCGAGCGCGACCGCATGTACATGGCCGAGCGTCCCGGTATGCAACGCAAGCAGATCCCGCTGCGCTTCGTCGGTAACGCCAACCACGACCTCTTCAGCGGCGGCCGCTACCTCTTCGACACTCGTCATCAGGCCGAGGCATATAAGAGCTGGGTCGAGGACGATTACTTGCTCGACGGCACGCACTTCTTCGACCGGCCTTACTTCCTCAACCGCGACTGCCACGCGTGGCGCGTCATCGGCGCGCACAACTTCGGGGGCTTAGAGCGGC
>WUUC01209287.1_pt1 | contig 24127 bp, 17 predicted proteins | sample 6278441 | NCBI WGS metagenome assembly WUUC01 (sample SAMN13675441, study PRJNA597444) | soil metagenome | isolation source: soil | place: USA: Washington | collected 2017-10 | reverse complement strand
AGCGGGTCACCCGGCACGACGTCAAGGCGCGCATCGAGGAGTTCAACGCGCTCGCCGGGCACGAGCACGTGCACAAGGGGATGACGTCCCGGGACGTCACGGAGAACGTCGAGCAGCTGCAGGTCCGCCGCTCGCTCGAGCTGGTCCGCGACCGGACCGTCGCCGTGCTCGCCCGCCTCGCGCGGCTGGCCACCGAGCACGCGGACCTGGTGGTGGCCGGGCGCTCGCACAACGTCGCGGCGCAGGCGACCACCGTCGGCAAGCGGTTCGCCTCGGCGGCCGAGGAGCTGCTGGCCGCGTACGAGCGGCTGACCCACCTGCTCGACCGGTACCCGTTGCGCGGCGTGAAGGGACCCGTCGGCACCGGCCAGGACATGCTGGACCTGCTCGGCGGCGACGAGTCGCTGCTCGCGGAGCTCGACGCCCGGGTGGCCGCCCACCTCGGCTTCGGCAGGCTGCTCACCAGCGTCGGGCAGGTGTACCCGCGGTCGCTGGACCTCGACGTCGTCGCCACCCTCGTCCAGCTGGCCTCCGCACCGGCCAACCTCGCGAAGACGATCCGGTTGATGGCCGGGCACGAGCTGGCCACCGAGGGCTTCCGCGACGGCCAGGTCGGCTCCTCCGCCATGCCGCACAAGGTGAACGCGCGGTCCTGCGAGCGCGTCGGCGGTCTCGTGGTGGTGCTGCGCGGCTGCCTCGCGATGACCGCCGAGCTGACCGGCGACCAGTGGAACGAGGGCGACGTGTCCTGCTCGGTGGTGCGCCGCGTGGCACTGCCGGACGCGTTCTTCGCGCTGGACGGGCTCTTCCAGACGTTCCTCACCGTGCTCGACGAGTTCCGCCCCTACCCGCGGGTGATCGCCCGCGAGCTGGAACGCCACCTCCCGTTCCTCGCCACCACCGCGGTGCTGGTGGCCGCCGTGCGCGCGGGCGCCGGCCGCGAGACCGCGCACGAGGTCATCGGGGAACACGCCCTCGCCGTGGCCGAGGGCGTGCGCGCAGGCAAGGACGGCGGCGACCTGTTCGCCCGCCTCGCCGCGGACCCGCGCCTGCCGCTGGACCGCGGCACCCTGGACGGCGTCCTGGCCGACCCGCTGTCCTTCACCGGCATGGCGGGCGCCCAGACCCGCGCGGTGGTCGAACGCACCGCCCGGCTGGTGGCCGCTCACCCGGCGGCGGCCGAGTACACCCCGGAACCGATCCTCTAGCCCGCCCGCGCTTCTTCCGTCCGCGTCCCGGACATTTCTCGCGCCCGGTCAATCCCGATGGTAAACTGTATTCAGGAACTCCCTGCTCACGACTGCGCCGAATTCGGCAGTGCCGATACTTTCGTGACGCGTACCCCAGGGATGCGGGACGCGGTCGACCTCCAGCGGAACTGCCGGGGAAAGGCGCGCTTGGTTCGCGCTCCCGTCCCTCATTCGAGGGGAAGGACATTCCCGTGAGGCAATAGCAGAGACGGCAGGCGACATTCGAGACCGGGAAGGGACCGCGCACCTCGGCACATTTCACACAGCGACACCGGATCCCGCGTGATCCCGGCGCGGCGCCGACCCAGGAGACGCCCATGCACCTCGTGGACACCCGCCCCCTGCCCGCCGGGCACGTCACGGCCTTCCTCGACCTCATCGGCGACCGGCGGGCCGCGGCGGTGCGGGCCGCGGCCACCCGGATCCGCGACCGGCTGGCGGGCGGCCGCCTCTGGCACGTCAACTCGACCGGCGCGGGCGGTGGCGTCGCCGAGATGCTGCACGTGCTGGTCCCCCTCTACCGGCAGCTCGGCGTCGCGGCGCACTGGGCGGTGGTCGACGGCGACGACGCGTTCTTCGACGTCACCAAGCGCCTCGGCGCCCTCGCCTACGGCAGCACGGCCGCCGCCGACCTGCTCGGGCCGTCCGAGGTGGACGGCTACCGGAGCCGGCTCGCGGCGCAGGCCGCCGACCTGCGCGCGCTGCTGGGCCCGGCCGACGTCGTCCTGCTGCACGACCACCAGTGCGCGGGCATGGTGGCGGAGCTGGCCGGGCACGTGGCCGCGGTGTACTGGCGCGGCCACGTCGGCGTGGACGTCCCGACCGCCGGCTCGGCCGCCGCCTGGGCGATCATGGGGCCTGCGCTGGAGCGGGCGGACGGGGTGATGTTCTCCGTCCGCGGGCACGTCCCCGCCGAGTTGCGCGACCACGCGGTGACGGTCAACCCGCCGGTGATCTGGCCGTACGCGGTCAAGAACGCGGCGCTGCCGGACCCGGTGCCCCCGGAGCTGCTCGACCGGTGCGGGCTGGGGCCGGGTGCCGCGCCGGGGTACGTGGTCGCGGAGGGACCGCGCGACGGGCAGGCCCCGCTCGTCGTCCAGGTGTCGCGGTGGGACCGGCTCAAGGACATGCACAACGTGCTCACGGCGTTCGCCGAGTGGGTGCCGGACGCGCACCTGGCACTGGTGGGTCCCGACCCGCGGGGCATCCCGGACGACATCGAGCAGGCGCACTGGTTCGGCCTGTGCCGTCACCGGTGGCTGGGGCTCCCCCGCCGCGACCGCGCCCGGGTCCGGCTGGTCTGCCTGCCGATGGCGGACCTCGACGACAACGCCAGGCTGGTCAACGCGGCGCAGCGGGCGGCGGACGTGGTCACCCAGAAGAGCCTCGCCGAGGGGTTCGGGCTCACCGTGACCGAGGCGATGTGGAAGGGCCGTGCGGTGGTGGCGAGCGCGGTCGGCGGCATCTCGGCGCAGATCGAGCACGGCCGGTCCGGGCTCCTGGTCGAGGACCCGGCCGATCTCGAGCGGTTCGGCGAGCTGGTCGCCTCGGTCACCGCTGGCGTGGTGGACGGTCCGGCGCTGGGCCGGGCCGCACGCGCGACGGTGCTCGCGGACTACCTGCCCGACACCGACCTCGCCAACACGGCGGCGATGCTGACCGGAGAAGGAGGAATATTCTCACGCAATTCCACCGGAGACGGGTGACGCACCGTGCGCGACCATTTGTTGACACCCGCACGCGCGACACCTGGGATCGTGCCCACACCAGCCGAACGGCACGTCGCAGCAGCTCAGGCCGTGTTCCACGAGGACGGGACGCCCCCGGTCGAGGCCCGTCCGATCTCATCGGGACCTTAAGATTTGCCGTCCCAATAGCTATTTAATGCTTAAATAGCTCGCTTTCGGCCGGGTCCGCCGACTGCGCGAAATAGGCTTTGTGGCATGGCCCGCAACCTGTTCGCCGATGCACTACAGCACATGCTCCGTGCCCCCGGTCAACCCCGGCCGTGGTCACTGCAGCTGGTGGCCTCCGACGCCGAGCGCCAGCTGCAGGACCTGGTCGCCGACCTCACCCGGCCCGCGTCGAGGACGGGTGAGGGCAAGCGCATCCGTTCCGGGTTCTCCTACTGGGGCAGTGAGCCGACCTTCGCCTGGGCGCGCTCGTGCACGGACCCGCTGTACCCGGTGGCCCGGGAGAGCATCGAGTCGTTCACCCGCGGCTGGGCGGAGCTCCAGTCGCACCTGGACGGTCAGCGGTACCACTACGTCAGCTTCGGCCCGGGCACCGGGGAGAAGGACGCCGCGATCATCACCGACCTCATGCGCCACCACCCGGACCTGTACTACGTCCCGGTGGACATCAGCGCGGAGATGCTCCGGCTCGCGGTGTGCGGCCCGATCCGCGCGACCGGCCTGCCGTCGGACCGGATCATGCCGCTGCAGCTCGACTTCGCCAACCAGTCCCACCTGGCGGCGCTGACGAGCGCGATCGAGTACGTCCTCGGCGCCGAGCCGGTGCTCTTCTCCCTGCTGGGCAACACGCTGGCCAACTTCGACGACGACGTGGCGCTGCTCCGCACGCTCACCGCGGGCGTCCGCCCGCAGGACCGGTTCGTGCTGGAGGCGGCGACCACCGACCGGGTGGAGGCGCGGACCGCCGACGCGGCCGCCTCCGAGTACCGCAGGAGCCGGTCGTTCCGCGAGTTCGCCACCAGCGCCCTGCTGCGGCACACCGACCTGCACATCGACGACATGGAGCAGCTCGCCTTCATCGGCGGCGTCGAGGAGGACAGGGCGCTGTCGGTCCGGGTGGTCTTCCAGAACGACAGCGACCGGCCGGTGCGGTTCACGCTGCTGGCGAACCGCACGTCGGTCACGCTCCCGCCGGGCGACACCATCCGGGTCCTGCTGACCCGCAAGTACGTCGCCACCGGGCTGAAGACGATCCTGGCCGACTGCGCGCTGACCGAGCTCGCCGCCACCCACCACGACTTCGTGGGAGACCTCGCGGGCCCCCGGTTCGGGATGAGCCTGATCGTGGTCTCCGCCCGTGGCTCGGAACCGGGCCACGGCTCCACCTCCGTCGACGACATCTGGGGATGATGACGATGATCCTGCGCCGCCTCGCCGCGACGACCATGTACGCGAGCCTGACCGCCGCGACCGCACTCAGCCTCGCCTGGGTGCTGGTCACCGACAACGACGTCCTGGAGTCGACCGCCCAGCTGTTCGGGCTCACCGCCGCCCTGACCGGCATCGTGGCCGAACGGCTGGCCAACGAGTGGCAGCGGCGGAAGCAGGCCATCACCGCGCTGACCGACGAGCTCGTCAAGAACAAGGAGATCATCGACGACCTCCGGCGCAGGCTCGGCGGTGCGGGCAGGCGCCGGGTCCACCCCCGCCTGCTGCTCTCCGCCGCCGACGGGGTGATCACCTCCGGGGTGCTCGCCACCGGCAACCGGGAGCGGGTCTCGCTGCTCCACCAGTGGCGCAACGAGGTCGCCGACTTCAACCGGCGCCTCGACCTGACCGAGATGCTCACCTTCCTGCAGGGCACCCCGGAGGTGCTCCGCGACTTCGAGCAGGCGCTCAACCGCGCCGACGGCAGGCTGGCACGGGTGGGCGCGCTGCTCGACGACCTGCTCGCCCTCCTGACCGAGAGCCACGCCGACCGCCGCAGGTCGCAGGCGAGCCCGGCACGCACGCCGGAGAAGGCGGTCCGCCGGGCGGTCGAGATCAGGGTGCCGGTCCGCCGGGCGGCCGGGACTGTGCCGGGGGCCGCGCCGGTGAGCACGACGGACGCCACGGCGTCGATCCCGCTGCCCACCCCGCAGCGCGACGACTGCGGTGAGCGACAGCCCATGGCGGGCTGACGAAAGCCGCCGGTGTCGCTTCCGACTGGGGGTGGGAAGCGGCACCGGCGCCCTCACTTGGTCGCCCCGGCCAGCGTGCCCTGCCGGAAGTAGCGCTGGAACAGGAAGAACACGGCCAGGGGCACCAGCATCGACACCACCGACCCCGTGGCGAGGACGTCGACGCGGGTGCTGAACTGGCGGACCTGCTGGCGCAGGGCCACGGTCACCGGCATCGAGTCGGGATCGGTGACGAACACCAGCGCCACCAGGAAGTCGTTCCACACCCACATGAACTCGAAGATCGCCAGTGCCGCGATGGCGGGCCGGCTGGTCGGCAGCACCACCCGCGCGAACACCTGCAGCTCCCGCGCACCGTCCATCCTGGCCGCCTCGAGCAGGTCCCTCGGGATGCTGAGGAAGAAGTTGCGCAGCAGGAAGATCGCGAACGGCAGCCCGAACGCGACGTGGTAGAGCACGACGCCGGGGATCGTGCCGAACAGGCCGAGCCAGCCGTACAGCTTGGCCACCGGGATCAGCGCGACCTGGAACGGCATGATCAGCAGCGCGGCGATGACGATCATCAGCCAGTCGCTGCCGGGGAAGTCGATCCACGCCAGCGCGTAGCCCGCCAGCCCGGCGACGACCACGACGATCACGGTCGAGGGCACCGCGATCAGGAACGTGTTCAGCAGCGACTCCACGAACAGGTCGTCGCCGAGCAGCGCCCGGTAGTTCTCGAGCGTCAGCTGCGCCGGTCTGGTGAGCGCGGTCCACCAGCCGCTGGACAGCGTCTCCGACTGGGGCCGCAGCGAGGCGACCACGAGCCCCAGCACCGGCACCATCCAGAACAGCGCCACCGTCACCAGCGCGAGCCGCACGGCCCCCCGGCCCGTCCAGTGCACCAGCAGGGTGCGCCACCGCCGCCCGGTCACGAGCGTTCCTTGCGGAAGCGCCTGATGTTGAACAGCATCGCGGGCGTCACCAGCAGGAACAGCACCACGCACAGCGCGCTGCCGAGCCCGTGCTGCGCCCCGGGCCCGAAGGAGATCCGCCAGATCTCGACGGCGAGCACCGTCGCCTCGTCCTGCGCGGAGCCCGGCGCGATCACGAACACCAGGTCGAACACCTTCAGCACGGTGATGACGAGCGTGACGAACACGACCAGCAGCACCGGCGCGAGCAGCGGGATGGTGACCTTGCGCAGGACCTGCGCCTCGGTGGCACCGTCCATGCGCGCGGCCTCGAGCACCTCGCGGGGGATGGCCGCCAGCCCGGCCGCCACGAAGACCAGCGAGAAGCCGGCCGTGATCCACACCCAGCAGGAGATGATGACCGGCGTGATCAGCCCCGCACCGAGCCAGGTCTGGCCGCGGAACGGCGGCGTGAAGCTCTCCGGGGACAACCGCAGCCGGTAGGTGCCCGCGGGGTCCAGGGCGGGGAAGGCGAAGCTGCCGTCGTCGCCGGTGGTGGCGACGGCGACCACGCCGCCGTGCCGGAGCGCCTCCACGGTGATCAGGGGCATGCCGGACTCCGGCGGGTCGGTCTGCCCGGGGCGGCCGTAGACCGACACGTCGGACCAGACCAGGCCACGCAGCTCCGCCGGTGCTCCCGCGGGCCGCCGCGCGGGCAGCGCCTGGGCGGGCAGCGCACGTCTCGCCCCGACCAGCGGGATCGTCACGACCTCGCCGACGGGGTAGGCGGCCCGGGTCACCAGCCCGTCACCGGTGTCGGCCACCGCAGACGGGTACCGCGGCCGGGCGCCGGGGTAGGGCGCCGGCTCGGCCACGATGTCGTGCAGTCCCACCGACACCGCGTTCGCGACACCCAGCTCCGGCTGCTCCTCGTACATCAGCCGGAAGATCACCCCGGAGGCGAACAGCGAGATCGCCATCGGCATGAAGATCACCACGCGGAACGCGGTGGCCCAGCGGACCCGCTCGGCCAGCACGGCGAACACCAGGCCGAGCGCGCACACCGTCGTCGGCCCGACGGTCACCCAGACCGCCGTGTTCCTGATGGCGGTCAGGATGTGCGGGTCGCTGAACACCAGCCGGTAGTTGGCGAGCCCGACGAACCCGCGGCCCCCGTCGTCGAACAGGCTGCGCACCACGGAGTAGAGCACCGGGTAGACGATGAGCACCGCGAGCATGAGCAGCGCGGGCGACAGCAGCACCAGCGCCAGCCAGCGGGGGGTGCCGATCGGGCGGTCCTCCGACCGCGGCTGGGGGTCCTCCCGTACCGGCGGACCCAGCGGACGCAGCGCCATCAGCGGCCGACCGCCTGCACGCCGCCCCTCAGCCGACCGCCTTGGCCGCGTCGGCCTCCAGCTGCCGCACCACGGCGTCGATGTCGCCGGGATCGTTCAGGAAGTCCTGCATCGCCTTCCACTCCCCCACCCCCTTGGTCGCCCCGAACTGCGCGGGGTACAGGTCCGACATGTCGTACCGGATGTTGTCGTCCGCCAACATGATCTGCCGGGCCAGCTGCCTGGTGAGCCCGTCCGGGTAGGAGTTCACCGCCACCAGTTTGTTCGGGGAGAGGAACCCGCCCTGCTCGGTCCACGCGGTCCCGGCCCGCGGCGAGGCGAGGAACTTCATGAACGCCATGGTGGCCTCGTCGTCGGTGAGTGCCACCGCGGCGTCGCCGCCCACGACGACACCGCCGGGGCTCTTGCTGCGGTCGATCGTCGGGAACGGGAAGACCTTGGCGTCGTGGCCGACCCGGGCCGGGGTGTCCGTGTTGATCACGCCGGCCACGAAGTCGCCCTCGTACACCATCACCGCGCTGGGCTGCGGGCCGAACACCCGCACCACCGACGCCTCGAACTCGGTCTGCAGCGCACCCTCCCGGCCGCCGTCGAGGTAGTCGTCGTGGCCGAACACCTCGGCGAGCGTGGTGAGGGCCTTCCGGACGGACTCGTGGTCCCACGGGATCTCGTGCCTGCTGAGCCGGTCGTACAACTCCACTCCGGCCACCTGGAGGTAGACGTTCTCGAACCAGTCGGTCAGCACCCAGCCGTCGGCGGCACCGATCGACAGCGGGGACACCCCGAAGTCGGAGAGCTCCCTGCAGACGTCGAGGAACTCGTCCCAGGTCTTCGGCAGTTCCTCCTGGCCGTACTCGTCGAGAAGGAGCTTCGCGTTGTACCAGACCGAGGACTTGTTGGTGGCCTTGTAGAACACGGCGTACAGCCGGCCGTCGTGGCTGCCGAGTGTGCGCCAGATCTTGCCGTACCCGCGGCGGACCTCCTCGGCCACCTCGTCGGTGAGCTCGGTCAGGTGACCGCTCGCGGCGAGCTGCTGGACCAGCCCGGGCTGCGCCATGATGGCCACGTTCGGCGGTTTGTGGCCCTGGATCCTGGCCTGCAGGAGCGCGGAGGTGTCGTCGCCGCCCGCGACGTAGCGCACCTCCGCGCCGGTCTCCCGTTCGAAGATCTCGTACACCTTCGTGAACGCGTCCTGCTCGCCCCCGCTCCACCCCCCGATCACCTCGATCGTCGCCCCCCGCAGCGGTCCGGGGGCGGCCTCCTCCTGGCACCCGGAGACGCCGAGGGCGGAGGTGGCCAGCAGGACGAGGATCGCCATCGGTCGGGTGTGCATGGCCGGGCCCTCCCTCACTTCCGGATCGAGCGTCCGGTGTCCGGGTCGAAGAAGTGCATCCTCGCCGCGTCGACCCACACGCGGATGCGTTGTCCCTCGAACAGGTGAGAGCGCGGGCTGAACCGGCCGACCAGCACGCCGTGGGGCCAGTCGTCGGCCGCGGGCAGGCCGGTCCCCTCGTCCGACGCCCGGTCCGCGGGCATCACCGGCGCGTCGACGGGGAAGTGCACGAGCACGTCCGAGCCCATCGCCTCGACGAGCTCGGCGACCGAGCTCAGCACCGGCCCGTGCCGGTCGGCGGCGAGCTCGGCGTCCTCCATGTCCTCCGGCCGGATGCCGACGACGACCGTGCGGCCGAGGTAGCCGCGCAGCGCGGGGCGCCTGCGCAGCGCGCTCTCCGGCAGTGCGACGGCCTGGCCGCCGAGGCGGACGGTGGCCTGGCCGTGGTCGTCCGCCGTGAGCCGCCCCGCGACGCAGTTCATGCCCGGGGAGCCGATGAACGCGGCCACGAACAGGTTGGCCGGGTTGTCGTACACCTCCTGGGGCGGCCCGACCTGCAGCGGCGCGCCGTCGCGCATGACGACCACGCGGTCCCCCAGGGTCATCGCCTCGGTCTGGTCGTGGGTGACGTAGAGCGTCGTCGCGCCGAGCTCCCGCTGGATCCTGGCGATCTCGGCGCGGACCTGTGCCCGCCGGTTGGCCTCCAGGTTGGACAGCGGCTCGTCCATCAGGAACGCCTGCGGCCGCCGCACGATCGCCCGGCCCATCGCCACCCGCTGGCGCTGCCCGCCGGAGAGGTGGCGGGGCTTGCGCCGGAGCTGCTTGTCCAGGTCGAGGATGCGCGCCACCTCGCGCACCCGCCGGTCGACCTCCGGCTTCGGCAGGTTCCGCAGCCGCAGGCTGAACGCGATGTTCTCGTAGACGTTGAGGTGCGGGTACAACGCGTAGGACTGGAAGACCATCGCGATGTCCCTGTCCCTGGCCGGTACCGCGTTGAGCAGCCGCTCGCCGATGCGGATCGTCCCCGTCGTCGCCTCCTCCAGGCCGGCGACCATCCGCAGGGCCGTCGTCTTGCCGCAGCCCGACGGGCCGACGAGCACGACGAACTCACCGTCCCGGACTTCCAGGGTGAGATCCCGCACCGCCCTGGTGCCGTCGGCATATACCTTGCCCAGGCCGTCGAGAACGAGTTCGGCCATTCTTTCCTCTCCGGACGCGGCCGGCACTTCCGGCGCGGAGCCGGCGGTTCAAGGCTACGTTCCGGTCACGGGGACGACAGCTTAAGCAGCCGACAATTTAACCTTAAGAACATCCCAACGGACCCGCCGGTGCCGCACTACGCTGGTCGCATGTCAGCGGTCTTGGTCGTGGAGGACGAACCGGTCGTGCAGGAGGCACTCTCCCGGGCCCTCACGGATCTGGGGCACACGGTGATCGCCGTGGGCACCGCGCTGGAGGCATTGCGCGAGGTCACCGCGAGCAAACCGGCACTGGTGATTCTCGACCTGATGCTGCCCGATCTGGACGGCGCCACAATGCTGCAGATGCTGCGCAGCGTGAGCAACGTCCCGGTCATTGTCGCCACCGCCAACGGCGACGAGAACACGATCGTGAAACTCTATGATGCCGGTGCCGACGACTACATTGTCAAACCGTTCTCCAACGACCACTTCGCCGCGCGGGTGCGCGCCGTGCTGCGCAGGCTGGAACGACCGGAGGACGACCGGGCGGGCGGCGACGCGGAGGGCGGGGAGAACGCGCGCCACCACGTCCTCTCGGTCGGCGAGCTGCGGCTCGACCGCGACCAGCGCACCGCGTCGCTGGGCGACAGCCCGCTGGTGCTGACCCGGCTGCAGTTCGACCTGGTCGCCTACCTCGCGGAGCGCGCGGGCCGGGTCGTCCCGCGCGGCGAGCTGTACGAGGCGGTGTGGCAGCAGACCTACTTCGTCGGTTCGCAGAGCATCGACGTGCAGATCTCATGGATCCGCCGCAAGCTGGGCGAGACCGCGTCGGAGCCGAGGTACCTCCACACCGTGCGCGGCATCGGCTTCCGGCTCAGCGCGCCGACATGAGGGGGCTGTTCGCCCTCGTCGCCGTGCGCTCCTCGGTCGTCGTGGCCGTGCTGCTGATCGCGGGCGCGGGGGTGTTCGTCCGGCTGGACCTGCTGGCCGACGCCGAGGAACACCGGGACCGCCAGGTGGAGCTGGTGAGCGCGGTCCTCGCGGTCACCACCTCGCAGGACGTGCTGCGCACGACGGTCAGCCGCGCGAGCCCGGCCGGTGAGCTGGCCGTGCACCTGCCGGACGGACGCCGGGTCGGGCCGACGAGGTCGGGCGTGCCCGACGCGGCGGCCGTCGCCCGGTCGGGTGCGTCCCGCACGGTGGCGGTGCCCGACGGCGAGGCCTTCCTGCAGCCGGTCACCGACCTGCGCGGCGAGACCGCGGTCGTGGAGATCTTCGTGCCGGACACCGGGCTCCCGGGCGAGGCGGTCCTGGTGATCGGCGTGCTCCTGCTGGTGGCACTCGCGGGCACCGGGGTCGCGCTGGTCGCCGCGCACCGCACGGCCGGGCCGGTCGTCGGCCAGCTGACCGACCTGAGCCAGGCGGCGAGCACGTCCGCCATCCGGCCCGGCGAGCCCGCGCTGTCCTGGCGGCCGTCGCCCCGGACCCCGCGCGAGCTGAGCCGGATCGCCGCGATGATCACGCGGGTCGCCGCGCTCGCCCAGCAGCTGGTCGCGCGGGAGCACAAGATGATCGCCGACGTGTCGCACCGCCTGCGCACCCCGCTGGCCGCGCTGCGGCTGGACGTGGACACGATCGGGCAGGGCCCGGAGGCCGACCGCATCCGCAGCGCCGTGGTGGCCCTCGAACACGACGTGGAGAACATCATCAGGACGGCCGGGCAGCCGCCGGAGCCCATCGAGATGCACCCCGAGACCGTCACGTGCGACCTGTCGGCCGTGGTGCGCAGGCGGATGCGGTTCTGGCAGGTGCTGGCCGAGACCCAGGACAGGCCGTGCGAGGTGGACTGCCCCGACGAGCCCGCGATGGTGCCGGTCGCCGAGAACCAGGTCGCCGACATCGTGAACAACCTGGTGGACAACGTCTTCCGGCACACCGAACCGGGGACGGCGCTGGCGGTGACCGTCGGCAGCCACGGCGGCTGGGTCGTGCTCGTCGTCGACGACGCGGGCCCGGGCTTCGCCGACCCGGAGGCCGCGCTGCAGCGCGGGGTCAGCGGCGGCGACTCGACGGGCCTCGGCCTGGACATCGCGCGGACCAGGGTCGAGGAGACGGGCGGCACCATCCACCTCGAACGCGGCAGGTTCGGCGGGGCACGGGTCCGGCTGCGCTTCGCCGAGGCGGGCCCGCGGCACGAGGACCGGTCCCCCCGCGCCTGGCGCATCTGGCACGGCGCGCCGGACGGGGACTGACCGCGGCACCGTCGCACCGGGACCCGCGACCGCGCCCCGTCACGGCTGTGGCGTCCGGTCCCGTCGTTCCTGCTCCGCGGCCTTCGCCCGCTCCCGTTCCAGCCAGGCCGGCCACAGCCGCTCGGCGACCGGTGTGCGCAGCCGGCCACCGAGGTGCATGGCGCGCCAGACACCCCGGTAGCCGGGCAGTATCCCGGCGGCGACCACCACGTGACCGGCGAGCGCGGGCGTGAGCAGGTAGGTGGACCAGAGGTGGATCCGGCTGTACCACACGAACTCCGGGCCGCCGGACACCACGACGAGGCCCACCCCGCTGGCGATCAGCGCCGACAGCAACACGACCAGGACCAGGCTCATGATCCGCTGCCCCGGGTCGAAGTGCCCCTCGTGGCGGAGGAACCGGCCGGTGAACACGGCCCCGGGCCAGCGGAGGAACCACCGCAGGTCGGCCCGGCGGAACCGCACCGAGTCGGTCAGCAGGGTGCGTGCCGCGCGCCGGCCCAGGCCCGCGCCCAGCACCGCCAGACCGGCGAATCCCCAGCCCGTCCACGTGTGGAGGTCGGTGTCCGCCACGCCGGTGAGCCGGGACAGCGGGCTGGGGTCGCCCTCGCCGCCGAGGGTGAGCCACCAGCCGGTGAACAGCAGCGACAGCACCACGAGATAGGTGCCCGCGTGGTACCAGCGGGTGCCGGCACTGTTGCGCCGCACGGTCTCCGGCCGGGGCCGGTCAGTAGCCACCGCCCGTCGCGCCGTCGTCGGCCGGCTCGTCTCCGCCGCCGACCCGGACCGTCACGCTGGTCTCGAACCCGGCCGCCGAATGGTCGGCATTGCGCAGCGAGATAGTGAGCTCGTGTTCGCCGGATTTCAGGCCGTCAACGGCGGGCGAGGAATCGGTGATCTCGACGTCGCCGGACTCGACCACCTCGTACTTGCTGTCGTCGCCGTCGAAATAGAGGTGCACGTGGTGCCGCCCGGACTCCGTCGACCCGAGCCCGACGGACGAGTCGAGCTTCACCGCGAACGGGATCTCGACCGATTCCCCTTCTGCCGGCTCGCTGATCGTCACCTTCCCCGCCGCGCTCGCGCCGCCGTCGCCCGCCTCGGCGGTCTCGCTCGCGCAGCCGGCCGCGCCGGTCAGCACAATGGCGCCGACGACGAGGGAAATCCTGGATCGCTTGGTCATCATCATCATTTCTCGGTCCTCCCGAACAGGTGGATCCGTATGCCAGGCACTACGCACCGGCCCCGGATCGGTTCACATTCCCGGGAAATCCGGCCGGACGAACGCCGAGGGACGAGCGCGTGCCGGTGCGGCGTACCGGCCGCGAGGTCCTTTCGCGGAGCCACGAGTCAGACCTGGTGCATGTTGAGTTCTTGCAACGGTCCGTCACATAATTGCGCTCACGTGATCGGCGAGTTACGGTCTCTCCTAGCACGCCTCTCCACCCCTGCTATCGAGCACGCCACCTGTCCCCACCTGGCCCGCCGCGCCTCCGCCGGCCGGCGAGGTGCTCCCCCACGCCTCGACTACTCGCCCCCTGCCGAGAAGAGAGCAGCGAATGTCCCCAGCAAGCAAGTCCTCGACCTGGCGGGCCCGCGTCGGCGTGCTCGCCGCCGGTGCGCTGACCGCCGCCGGTCTCGTCGTCCTGGCCGCCGAGCCCGCGTCGGCGGCCGCGACCGGCGGCGTCGGCGCCACCCTGCCCTACGTCGAGGTGCAGGCGGAGAACTCCGCCACCAACGGGACCGTCATCGGCCCGAGCAGCGAGTACAACACCCTCGCGACGGAGGCGTCCCACCGCAAGGCGGTGACGTTGCAGGGGACGGGCAAGTACGTCGAGTTCACGACACCGGTCGCGACCAACTCCATCGTCTTCCGGTACAGCATCCCGGACTCCGGCTCCGGGGCCGCCTACACCGCACCGCTCTCGCTGTACGTCAACGGGACGAAACAGGCCAACTTCACGCTGACGAACGCCTACAGCTGGTACTACGGCGGCTACCCGTTCACGAACACGCCCGGCGGCAACGCGCACCACTTCTACGACGAGGTGCACCGCCTGTTCGCCACGACCTACGCGGCGGGCACGAAGTTCCGCCTGCAGGTCGACCCCGAGGCCACCGCGTCGTCGTACACGATCGACTTCGCCGACTTCGAGAACGTCGCGGGCGCCATCGCCCAGCCCGCCGGCTCGGTGTCGGTGACCAGCAAGGGCGCCGACCCGACCGGCGCCGCCGACGCGACCGCCGCGTTCACCTCGGCGATCTCCTCGGCGGGCCCCGGCGGCACGGTGTGGATCCCGGAGGGCACCTTCCGGATCCCGGGTCACCTGATCCTGAACAACGTCACGATCAGGGGCGCCGGCATGTGGCGGTCGACCGTCGTGGGCGCCGCACCCGGCTTCTACGGCAACTACGCACCGAACGGCGGCACCGGCGTGCACCTAGCCGACTTCGCCATCTTCGGCGACGTCCGCGAACGCAACGACAACGCCCAGGTCAACGGCATCGGCGGCGCGCTAAGCAACTCCACCGTGAACCGGCTGTGGATCGAGCACATGAAGGTCGGCGCGTGGATGGACGGCCCGCTCACCAACCTCGTGTTCAACGGCATGCGGATCCGCAACGTCACGGCCGACGGCGTCAACTTCCACAACGGGGTCACCAACTCGAAGGTCACCAACAGCGACCTGCGCAACACCGGCGACGACGCCCTGGCCACGTGGTCGGAGCACAACGCCGACGTCGGCGTCTCGTTCGACCACAACACCGTGCAGTACCCGATCCTCGCCAACGGCATCGCCATCTACGGCGGGCACGACAACTTCGTGACCGACAACCGGGTGATCGACTCGGGGCTCTCGCAGGGCGGCGGGATCCACGTCGCGCAGCGCTTCGCGTCGACGCCGCTCGGGCGCACCGACGTGCTGCGCAACACGATCATCCGGTCCGGCAGCCTCGACCCCAACTGGCAGTTCGGGGTCGGCGCCCTGTGGTTCGACGCGCGCGACGCGGCCATGAACGGCCTGACCAACGTCGACAACATCCTGATCCAGCAGAGCCCGTACGAGGCCATCCAGTTCGTGTCGGGCTCCGCCATCACCAACGTCAGGATCAACAACGCGACGATCCAGAACACCGGCACGTGGGTGGTCCAGCAGCAGGTCGGCGGGTCCGCCACGATCACCAACAGCACCGCGACGGGCACGCAGGCCCCCGGCCCGATCTACAACTGCGGCGTCGGGTTCACCCTGACCGACGGCGGCGGCAACTCCGGCATCTTCGGGACGCCGCAGTGCCAGAACCTCACCAGGCCTGCGTTCCCGCCCTACCTGCCCGACAACGGCTCGCAGATCTCGGTCAGCCCGACGGCGCTGGGTTTCGGCTCCGTCGCGACCGGCGCGGCGAGCACCCCGCAGGCGGTCACCGTCACCAACAGCGGCTCCGCCGCGGCGGCCGTCGGCACCATCGCCACGAGCGGTGACTTCAGCCAGACCGACAACTGCGGCGGCAGCATCGCCGCGGGCTCGTCGTGCACGGCCACCGTCACCTTCCGGCCGACCGCCGCCGGTTCCCGGACCGGCACCCTGACCGTCACCGCCGCCGGGGTCACCTCCAGCGTGCCGCTGTCGGGCACCGGTGTCGCGCCCGGGCCCGTCCTCGGCGCGAACCCGGGCAGCCTGTCGTTCCCCGGCACGGCGGTGGGCGGCACGGCGACGCAGTCGGTCACGGTGACGAACTCCGGCACCGCGACCGCGACCGTCACCGGCGTCACCGCGTCCGGCGACTACAGCCAGACGAACACCTGCGGCACCCTCGCGGCGGGGGCGTCGTGCACCGTCACCGTGACGTTCCGGCCCACCGCGTCGGGCACGCGCACCGGTGCGGTGACCGTCACCAGCAACGCCAACAACAGCCCGACGGCGATCTCCCTCACCGGCACCGGCATCGGCGCCGACACCGACGTCGCCCGCGGCAGGCCCGCGTCGGCGAGCAGCCAGGTCAACGGCACGCAGACCCCCGCCACGACGACGGACGGCAACGCGAACACCTACTGGGAGAGCGCCAACAACGCGTTCCCGCAGTGGTTGCAGGTCGACCTCGGGTCGACGTACACCGTCGGCAGGGTGACGCTCAGGCTGCCGCCGAGCTCGGCGTGGGGCACCCGCACGCAGACCCTGTCGGTGCAGACGAGCACCAACGGGTCGACGTTCGCCACGGCCGTCGCGTCCGCGACCTACACGTTCACCTCGCCCGCCAACGTCGTGAACATCCCGGTGCCCGCGGTCGCCGCCCGCTACGTGCGCGTCAGCATCACCGCCAACAGCGGCTGGCCCGCCGGGCAGGTCTCGGAGCTCGAGGTCTACCCGAGCGGCGGCACCCCGCCGAACCAGGCCGCGCTGAACGTCAACCCGTCGTCGCTGACGTTCCCGTCGCAGGCGCCCGGCACGACGAGCACCGCCAGGGCGGTGACGGTGTCCAACACCGGCACGGCGGCCGCGTCGGTCTCGGGCGTGGCGGTGTCCGGCGACTTCACGCAGACCAACAACTGCGGCACCGTCGCGGCCGGCGGGTCCTGCACGGTCACCGTGAGCTTCCGCCCGACGGCTGCGGGCACCCGCACCGGCACGGTGACGGTCACCAGCAACGCGGCCAACAGCCCGGCGACCGTCGCGCTGTCCGGCACGGGTGCCGGTGGCACGAGCACCAACCTGGCCGCGGGCAGGCCGACGGGTGAGTCCAGCCACTCCGACGTCTACCAGTCGGGCAACGTGACCGACGGCAACCAGAACACCTACTGGGAGAGCGCGAACAACGCCTTCCCCCAGTGGGTGCAGGTCGACCTGGGCTCGGCGCAGAGCGCGAACCGCGTCGTCGTGCAGCTCCCCGCGTCGTGGGGTGCGCGCAACCAGACGCTGTCGGTCCTCGGCAGCACCAACGGGACGACCTTCACCACGGTCGCGGGTCCCGCGAGCCACGCGTTCGCGCCGGGGAGCAACAACACGGTCACCATCACGTTCGCCGCGACGACCCAGCGGTACTTCCGCCTGAACGTCACGGCCAACACCGGCTGGCCCGCGGGCCAGGTGTCCGAGCTCCAGGTCTGGAGCCCGTAGCCGCCCCCCGTTCACGTCGTGGCCGGGTCGGCGCACCGCGTTCGACCCGGCCAGGGCGTGGGAGGTCGGCCGGTGGTCCGCGCCCCCGGTAGTGTGCGCGGTGTGCCCATGACCGCGGTGACGGGAACGCAGGTGGACGTCCCCACGCCGGACGGCGTCGCCGACGCCTACCTCGCCCACCCCGCCGACGCCACCCCCCGGCCCGCCGTCCTGTTCTACATGGACGCCTTCGGACCGCGGCCCCGCCTGCGGGCGATGGCCGACCAGCTCGCGTCGTCCGGCTACACGGTGCTGGTGCCCAACGTCCTGTACCGCGCGGGACGGGCACCGGTGGTCGACCTGCCCGACTTCATCGACCCCCAGCAGCGCCCGGAGATCTTCCAGCGGCTCGGGCCGCTCATCGCGGCTCTGGACTGGCGCTCGGCGATGCGCGACGCCGACGCCTACCTGCGCTGGCTCGCGGACTCGCCGCTCACCACCGGCGGCCCGGCGGGGCTCACCGGCTACTGCATGGGCGCCGCCCTCGCGCTGCGCACCGCGGGCACCTTCCCCGACCGCGTCGCCGCCGCGGCCGGTTTCCACGGCGGCAACCTGGCCACCACCGAGCCGGACAGTCCCCACACGGTGGCGGACCGCATCACGGCGGAGCTGTACTTCGGGCACGCCGACCAGGACCACTCGCTCCCGCCCGAACAGGTCGAACGCCTGGCACAGGCCCTCGACGCCGCCGGCGTCCGCCACCGGTGCGTGGTGTACACGGGCGCACACCACGGCTTCACCCAGGCCGACACCGCCGCCTACGACGCCGACGCCACCGAACGCCACTGGACCGCCCTGACGGACCTGTTCTCCCGCACGCTGAAGCCGACCACCTGACGGCGACAAGAACGGCGCGGCCGGTGCTTCCGTCGCTCACGAGCCGGTGCGGAAGTTCGGGGAGGTCATGGACGACCTGATCGAGGGGGACCACGATCATTCCTTTCGGACAGAGCGTTTCGTCCACTGTGGGCTACTGAGACCCGGAATCCGAGGACGGCCGAGCTGTCACCCCTCCTGGACGGCGCCCGGGATCGGCCGGCCTCGCCGTTGTTCGTTCGTGCGGTACTCGGTGGCCATGGCGGTGATCGCGGGCGGTAGGCGACCGTGGACCAGGTCGGCGAGCGTGACGTTCTCCAGGACCGACCGCAGGCTGGTCCGGACCGCCATCCAGACGTCGAGCAGGCCGGTCGCCGGGCCGGTGTAGCTCAGGTCCTTGAGGCCGACGTCGCGGACGCGGGCCAGCGGGCCCTCGATCGCGCGCGCCACGTCGGCGACCGAGATCTCCTGTGCGGGGCGGGCCAGGGAGTAGCCGCCGCCCCGGCCGCGGTGGCCGCGGACCAGGTGCGCCGCCTTCAGGTCGTTGAGGATCGTGAGCAGGAACGCCACCGGGATGTCCTGGGCGGCGGCGACGTCCTCCGCGCGCACCAGGTCGCCCGGCCGCGCGGCGGCCAGCTCCGCCATGGCCCGCACGGCGTAGTCGACCTTCGCGGAGATGCGCATGCCCGGATTATCCAGGTCGGGCGGCCGGACCATGGACGTCTCCCCCGGTCGGGAGCTAAAATCCCATAAAGTTGATCCAATAACTCAAGATTTCCGGGGGCGGCATGGACGGCACGTCGACCGGCACCGGGGCAGCCGTGCTGGACACGCTCGAAGCCGAGGCGATCCACGTGCTGCGCGAGACCGCCGGCGCGTTCCGCAGGCCCGTGCTCCTCTACTCGGTCGGCAAGGACTCCTCCGTGCTGCTGCACCTCGCCCTCAAGGCGTTCCGGCCGGGGCGGCTGCCGTTCCCGCTGTTGCACGTCGACACCCGGTGGAAGTTCCGGGAGATGATCGAGTTCCGGGACGCCACCGCGCGGCGCCTGCGGCTCGACCTCCTGGTGCGCACCAACTCCGCGGCGCACGCGGCCGGGGTCACGCCGTTCAGCCACGGCACGCACGAGTACACCCGCCTGATGAAGACCGTGACCCTGCGCCACGCACTCGACGAGGGCGGGTTCGACGCCGCGATCGGCGGCGCTCGGCGGGACGAGGAACGGTCGCGGGCGAAGGAACGGATCTTCTCGGTGCGCGAGCCCGGCCACCACTGGGACCCGCGCAGGCAGCGCCCCGAGTTCTGGCGCCTGGCCAACACCGAGCTCGCGGACGGCCAGTCGTTCCGGGTGTTCCCCCTGTCGAACTGGACGGAGCTGGACGTGTGGCGCTACATCCGCCGCGAGGAGATCCCCGTCGTCCCGCTGTACCTCGCCGCGCCCCGGCCGGTGGTCGAGCGGGACGGCGCACTGCTCATGGTCGACGACGACCGGTTCCCGCTCCGCCCGGACGAGGAACCCGCACACCGCTGGGTCCGGTTCCGGACGCTCGGGTGTTATCCCCTGACCGCCGCCGTCGAGTCGAAGGCCGGGACGCTCGACGAGCTGATCGACGAGATGCGCACCGACCGGCGCTCGGAGCGGGCGGGCAGGCTGATCGACGGCGAGGGCGGCGGGTCGCTGGAGACCAAGAAGTCGGAAGGCTACTTCTGATGGGCGCGGTACTGCGGGTCGTGGCGTGCGGTTCGGTCGACGACGGCAAGTCCACGCTGATCGGCAGGCTCCTCGCGGACACCGGCAGCGTCCCGCTCGACCACCTCGAGCAGGCCCGGCACCTCCGGCGCGGCGGGTCCGTGGTGCCGGCCGGGGAGGTCGACTACTCCCTGCTGACCGACGGGCTGGCCGCCGAGCACGAGCAGGGCATCACGATCGACGTCGCGTACCGCTACATGGACCTGCCGGGCGGCCGCAGGATGATCATCGCCGACGCCCCGGGGCACGACCAGTACGGGGCGAACATGGCGGTCGCCGCGTCGACGGCGGATATCGCCGTCCTGCTCGTCGACGCGGAGCTGGGTGTGCGGCCGGGGACGCACCGGCACCTGGCGGTGTGCGTCACCATGGGCGTGCGCGCGGTCGTCGTGGCGGTCAGCAAGCTCGACGCGGTCGGCTACGACGAGGCGGTGTTCGACCGGCTTGCGGGCCAGGTGCGCGCGGTGGCGGGGAACCTCGGCGCCGAGGAGGTCCACGTCGTGCCGGTCAGCGCGATCGGCGGGGACAACGTGGCCGCCCCCTCGCCCAACACGCCGTGGTACGACGGGCCGACGCTCCTCGACGTGCTCACCGGCTGGCAGCCGGGTGAGCGGCGGCGTGCCGCCGGGGCCCGGCTCTCGGTGCAGTACGTCATCCGCGGCGACCGGTTCCGCGGGCCCGCGGGCACCGTCCTGGGCGACGCGCTGTGCCGGGGCGACGAGGTGGTGGTCGCCGGGTCCGGGGTGGCCACGACGGTCCGCCGGGTCCTCGGCCCGTCCGGCGAACTGGAGCGCGCCGAGCCCGGCACGCCGGTCACCGTGGAACTGTCCGACGACGTCGACGTCCGGCGCGGCGACCTGCTCGCGGGCCACCGGAGCCCGCCGCCGAGCACCGCGTTCCGCGCGACCGTGGTGTGGACCGGCGCCCGGCCGCTCGACCCCGGCGGCGACTACCTGCTCCTGGTGGGCCCGAGGGTGCTGTCCGCGACGGTGACCGGGCCGCACGGCCTGCTGGACGTCCTCACCGGACAGACGGTGCCCGCGAAGACGTTGTCCGTCAACGACATCGGCGTCCTCACGGTGACGACCGCGACGCCCGCCTTCGTCGACTCCTATGCGGACAGTCGCGACACCGGGTGTTTCCTCCTGGTGGACCGCCGCACGAAGGACACGGTCGCGGCGGGGATGGTGTCCGCGCCACGGCAGCGCGAGGACGTCGTGCCGCAGGAGTACGCCGTCGACCGCGCGTCCCGCGAGCGGCTCAAGGGGCAGCGCGCGAAGGTGGTGTGGCTCACCGGGTTGCCCGGGGCGGGCAAGTCCACGATCGCGGACGCGCTGGAGCGGCGGCTCCGCGCCCTCGGCGCGCACACCTACGTGCTGGACGGCGACAACGTGCGCGGCGGCCTGAACCGCGACCTCGGCTTCGCCCCCGGGGACCGCGCGGAGAACGTGCGCCGGGTCGCCGAGGTGGCCGCCCTGATGCTCGACGCGGGCCTGGTGGTCATCGTCGCCCTCGTCTCCCCGTTCCGGGCGGACCGGGCGGCGGCGCGGGAGCTGTTCGCACCGGGCGACTTCGTCGAGGTGTGGGTCGACACGCCACTCGCGGAATGCGTCCGCCGCGACCCGAAAGGCCTCTACGCCAAGGCGAACGCCGGCGCACTGCGGAACATGACCGGTATCGGGCAGGACTACGAGCCCCCGGCGGCGGCCGAGGTGGTCCTGGACGGCACGGCGTCCACCGAGGACGCCGTGGCGCGCCTGACCTCCGTCGTCACCGGCGGACGCTGACCCCCTCGGGCACGGGTTGTCCGCACTACCCGCCGAAACGAAGGGTGGCCGAGAACAGGTGCCCGAGCGTGGGGTCGTACTCCGCGAGCAGGACCTGTCCCCCGCTCTCCCGCCAGCCCGGCAGTCCGCGTGACAGCTCGTGCCAGATGCCGGTGAACGGCTGGTTCTCCCGGCACACCCGCACGTCGCCGCCCAGGCTCCGGTCCCCCACCGCCGCGGCGAGCTGTGCGCCGAGGAGCACGGCAGGCGCCGGTCCATCGGCGGCGAGCCGGGCCACCTCGGCGGCCAGCACCTCGGGCACCCGGTGCTCGGCCGGCCGCGGGTGCCGCCGGACCGACAGCGCGCCCCGCGCGCCGTCCGCCTCCAGCACCACGCCCACCGCCGCGGCGCGGTCCGGGACCGGGGTGGACACGGGGAGTTCGTGGTACAGGGTCGGCTGTTCGGCCACCAGCAGCACGGCCCGCCGGCAGCCGCCGGTGCGGGCGTAGCCGTCGATCAGGTGCAGTGCGGTGAACGCGGCCAGCAGCCCCTGGTCGCACACCGCGAACGCCAGCGGGGTGCCCGGGCACTGCCAGCTGAGGTACGTCGCGGTGGCGCGGCCGTAGCGGATGTCGGGGACCGCGGTGGCGAGCACGAGCAGGTCGGCCGGCCGCTCCTCGGACACCAGCTCGGTGAGCAACGGCGCGCACATCTCCCCGTAGGAGTGCCCCGCGCCCTGGTCGAGCAGGTCCTCGTGCACCGCGAGCCCGTACGGCGCGGTCATGTCGGCGACGTAGCCGCGCAGCGTCGGGTTGAGCACCTGGCCGGTCAGCTCGCCGAAGGTCCGGCTCACCGCACCCCGCACCCGCAGCTCGGCGCGGTCGCCGTCCCCGACGACGCCGGTCCGCGGTCCCGCGACGAACATTCCACGCATACCGGGTACGCCTTCGGGGTAGATGACACGGGAGTCTTCCTGCCTGCCCGGCAGACAGTACCGCCGCCGGTGCCCGTGCCACGGCCGCAGACGACGGACGGGAAATTGTCAAGTCCGGTTTCTGCTGGGTGGTAGCAAGCACGTTCCCCACACGGGAGCACATCGCTGACCCGTTCAGCCGATCACCTCGCCTGCCGCGCCGGGAACGGTCTCCACCTGCGGTTTCCCAGGTACGCTTCGCCCGCTCGCATCCGTTGGCGCGCAACACGCTGTGACTCGCTGCCGAAGTGCCTCAGGAGTGTGTGATGAGTTCGCTGCCCGCCCCCGGACCGGACTACGTGGTGCGGGCACTGGAACTCTTCGCCGAGTACGGCGACCGGGAAGCCCTCGTGAACGGCGACACCCGGTTCACCTACACCGAGGTCCGCGCCGCGGTGCTCGACATCGCCGCGAACCTGGCCGACGCGGGGCTGCGGCCCGGCACCACGGTGGGGATGCTGCTCGGCTACCCGCCGCACGCGCCGATGATCCAGCTCGCGCTGCACCTGCTCGGGTGCCGCACGGCCTGGGTGTCCAACGCCAGCACGCCGGTCGAGCTGGCCGCCTACGTCGACCAGGTGCGGCCCGAGGCGCTGCTGTACGAAGTGGCCGTCCACGCGCAACGCGGCCGCGACATCGTCGACAGGCTGGGGATTCCGGCGTTCTGCGTCGGTCCTGACGGCGCGGGCCCGGACATCCTCGCGCCGCGGCCCGCGGGCTCCGCACCGTTCGACGTGGACGACGCGACCGGGACGCCCGAGTCGGTGTTCCAGACCAGCGGCACCACCGGGATCCCGAAACCGCTGCTCCACACGGCGAACCTCTACGAGCAGGTCCTCGCTCTCGCCGAGCACATCGTCGCCGCGGGCGAACCGCGCTACCGCCACCTGTCCGTGACCCCGATGTGGTTCGTCGCGGGGCAGACCTCGGCGTTCCTGTACCTGTTCGCCGGCAGCACGCTGCTGGTGTCGCGGTTCTTCCGCGCCACCGAGTTCCTCGAGCTGCTGGAGCGCGAACAGGTCAGCTCCACGTTCATCACCCCGCTGATGCTCTACGAGCTGCTGGACCACCCCGACATCGACCGGCGCGACCTGTCGGCGATGGCGGTGCTGAGCGTGGGCACCGCGGCCACCAACCCGGTGCGGCTGCGCCAGGCCCTCGACCGCTTCGGCCCGGTCGTGCGCATCACCTACGGCCTGTCGGAATCCCCTTTCATCTCCGCGTATCCCGGTGTCGGCACCGACCCGGACCGGATCGGCTCCTGCGGGCCCGCCTACGGCGACGTGCGGCTGCAGATCCGCGGCGAGGACGGCCGCACCGTGCTCCCGGCGGGCGAGACCGGCGAGCTGTGGGTGGCCAGCAAGCTCAACTTCACCGGCTACGTCGACCGCCCGGAGCAGACCGCGGCGACGCTCGTGGACGGCTGGGTGCGCACGGGCGACCTCGGCCACGTCGACGACGAGGGCTACATCCACCTCACCGGCCGCGCCAGCGACATGATCATCACCACCTACGGCAGCCACCACATCTTCC
>WUUC01107936.1_pt1 | contig 24136 bp, 16 predicted proteins | sample 6278441 | NCBI WGS metagenome assembly WUUC01 (sample SAMN13675441, study PRJNA597444) | soil metagenome | isolation source: soil | place: USA: Washington | collected 2017-10 | reverse complement strand
GCAGGTAATTTCCAGCGACAGTCGCAACTTCAAGAGGTTGCGGCTACCATCCGCCGCCTGATGGCCCAAGACAGCCTTTCCGCCGCCTGGCAAGCCCTGCAGGCGCGTGCCGCCGAAACCCGACAAGTATCCCTGCGAGCATTACGCGACGCGGACCCTGACCGTGGGCGGCGATTCGCGCGCGAGGCTGCGGGCCTGTATTTCGATTTTTCCCGCCAGCGCGTCGATGACGAGGCCATTCGACTGCTCATTGCACTTGCGGACGCCGCGGATTTGCGCGGCCGCATCGACGCAATGTGGCGCGGCGATCACATCAATACCACTGAAGACCGCGCCGTGCTCCACACGGCGCTTCGAGTGCCGAAGCCGATGGCCAAGGGTCCGGGCGGTGAGGCCATTGGACGACTCGTGGTCGCCGAGCGCGAACGCATGCTGGGATTTGCGGAAGATGTGCGGAAGGGTGCGATCCTCGGTTCCGGCGGCGCCCGATTCGATCACGTCATCAATATCGGAATCGGGGGTTCGGATCTCGGCCCGGCAATGGCAGTGCAGGCGCTGCGGCCGTTCACGTTGGGCGCCCCACGGGTGTCGTTTGTCTCGAACGTCGATGGTACCGATCTTGCGAATGCGCTCGAAGGATCAGATGCATCGCGCACTCTTTTCATCGTTGCATCCAAGACCTTCAGCACTCAAGAAACCATGGCCAATGCGCGGTCCGCGCGCGCATGGCTGGCGGCCGAGCTTGGCGAAAAGGCCGTGCCGTTGCATTTCGCCGCGGTGTCCACCAATGCGAAAGCGATGGACGCGTTCGGCGTCAACCCTGACTACCGATTCCTCATGTGGGACTGGGTGGGTGGACGCTATTCAATGTGGTCCTCGATCGGCGTGTCACTGGCAATCGCGATTGGACGCGAAACTTTTACCGAGTTGCTCGCGGGCGCGCACGAAATGGACGAACACTTCCGTTCCGCGCCATGGGATCGAAACCTGCCAGCGCTCATGGGTTTGTTAGGCGTGTGGAACATCGATGTGCTCGGTCTCGGTACGCTCGCGGTATTGCCATACGACGGTCGGTTGAGCCGCTTTCCCGCCTACCTCCAGCAGCTCGACATGGAGAGCAACGGCAAGTCGGTCAGGTTCGACGGCGAGCCCACGTCGCAGCCCACCGCCCCCGTGATCTGGGGCGAAGCTGGCAGCAATGCTCAGCATTCATTCTTTCAGATGCTTCACCAAGGCACCCCGCGCGCCGCGATCGATTTTTTGCTGCCCGCGCGGTCATCGGCCGCGAACCCGGCGCAAGCCGAGCTCGCGGTGGGCAACTGCCTCGCTCAGGCGGAGGCTTTTGCCTTCGGATATTCGCTGGAGCAGGCCACCGCCGACGTGGCGCGAAAGGTGGAGCCGGCGCGAGTGTCATTGCTGGCACGTCACAAGGTGCATGCCGGCGACCGCCCCGTGAGCATCCTCACTTTCGACACACTTGATGCGCACACGCTAGGCAGACTCGTCGCCCTCTATGAACACAAGGTATTTACTCAAAGCGTTGTCTGGGGAATCAATGCGTTCGACCAATGGGGCGTGGAGCTTGGCAAACAGATGTGTGAGGAAGTCCTGCCGATGGTGAGGGGTGAACGTATCGAACGCAGCTCCATGCTGAACCCATTGCTTGAACGACTGCGGGCTTGGCGGGAGTGAGGATGACGCTCGCCTGGCGCTGGGGTGCGCGCCTGCCTGTGCTTGTGGCCGCTGTCATGGCGCTCGGCAGCGCTCCTGGTTTCGCCGACGCCGGCTGGTTTGAATCCGGCGATATCGGAATGCGCACCGATCTGCAGTTGCTCAACGACGCCGAGATCATCCGGCTCCCTCTGAATCAATGGCCGCTGCCGCGCGCGGCCGTGAGATACGCGCTGGCGAATGCCAAGGAGCATTTCGCGACGAACCTGTCCGTACAGGCCGCTCTGGAGCGCGTCCGGCTGCGCGCTGAAATGCCCGCTCGCTGGCGCTTCACCGCGTTCGCAGGCGGCGGCGGGCCCGGGCTGCTGCGAGACTTCGACGCGCTCGGCCGCGACGATGGCGAAATCGGCGGGCGCGCCGACTACTCGCGCGAGCGGTTCGAAATCTCCCTCAACGCCACCGCGCTCATCGATCCGGCTGACGGCCGGGAGTCGAAGCTCGACGGCTCGCACGCCACCTTGCAATGGGGTAACTGGCTGCTGAGCCTCAATGCTCTCGAACGCTGGTGGGGTCCGGGCCACGAGGGCAGCCTTATCCTTTCCAACAACGCCCGCCCGATGCCCACCGCCATGATCGAGCGCGCCGCTGCGATCCCGTTCGAGAGCAAATGGCTCTCGTGGGTCGGACCGTGGCGGTTCAGCTTCGCCATCAGCCAGATGGAAAGCGAGCGTCGTGACATCGACCGGCCGCTGTTCATGGCTTGGCGCGTGGCGATCATGCCGTTCAAGGATGTCGAGATCGGGTTCTCGCGCACCGCCCAATTCTGTGGCCGCCAACTCGCGTGCACCCTGGATACGTTGGGAAACATGCTTGCCGGTAATGACAACGTGGGGATTGACGCGACACCAGAGAATGAACCCGGAAATCAGATGGCAGGATTCGATCTGCGCTGGTCATCACCGATTGGGAGTGGCCCCTACGCAATATATGGGCAGGCCATTGGTGAGGACGAATCGAGCTACTTGCCCGCGAAATATCTGATGCAGTTCGGCCTCGAGGCCTGGAAGCCTTTCGCCGACGGCGCGTTGCTGCAAGGTTTCGCCGAGTGGGCCAACACCGTCTGTTCGGGCATCAGCAGCTCAGGGCCTTATTACAACTGTGCGTACAACCAGGGACGGTTCGATGCCGAGGGTTATCGGTATCGCGGACGCTCCATCGGCCATACAACGGACAGCGACGCGGAGAGTTACGCGCTCGGAGCGATCTTCACGTCCTCGCGCGGCGAGGCATGGTCGGCAACCGCGCGGGCTTCGCGACTCAACATCGACGGACTCGATACGCGCAACATCCTGAGCCCGATCAAATCGGACTACGCAGCGGTAGAGCTCGGGTGGCGCGGCGCCTTGTTCGGCGATTCCGTCTCGATCGACATCGGCCTCGAGGCGCTCGAACCCGCGGACGACGACCGGGTCGTCGAGCCATTTGGTTTCGTGAGCTGGCGTCACCAGTTCTGACGATGTCGGGCGCGGTACCCAAGGTATCGATGGCGCTGCTTGCCTGGGTCCTGTCAGGCGCCGTCGCGGTCTGCGCGGATCCCTGGCTTGCTCCTGGCGATGAAGCATTGCGCAGCGATGTGTCGCGCCTGGCGGACGCGGGAATCTTGCGCGGACCGGTTACGACTTGGCCGTTGTCATGGCCCGACATCGCGCGCGATGTGAACGGGCTTACGGGCGTCGGACTCGAAGACGGTACAGTCGCGGCACTGGTACGGGTCCAGAGGCTGGCACGAACTGCGGCGAGATCCGGCTTCGGCGGCACCGGTATCGAGGTCGCTGCGGCCTACGAACCTATGCGATTTCGTTCCTTCGCGCGCACGCCGCGCGAGGAAGCAGAAATAACCCTGCGAGCGGGCTGGTTGGGCGATCGTGTCGCGGTGAATCTGGAAGGTACAGCGGTCGCGGATGCCGACGACGGCAAGGAGGCGCGATTGGACGGCTCCTATTTCGGCGTGAACATCGGCAACTTCATGTTTTCGGCCGGGTTCATGGATCGCTGGTGGGGTCCGGGCTGGGACGGAAGCCTGATCCTCTCGACGAATGCGCGTCCCATCCCGAGCTTCACTATCGAGCGAAACTACACGGATCCTTTCAGGAGCAGGCTACTTTCCTGGATAGGTCCCTGGCGGGCCAGCATTGCCGTTGGTAAAGCAGAGGACCATGACGTCGAAGTACCTGGCGTCCGTTTCCTCGCGGCGCGCGTCAACTTCAAGCCACGGCCCTGGCTGGAGTTCGGTTTGACGCGTACGGCCCAGTGGTGCGGCGGCGGACGGGTCTGTGACATCGACACCTTTGCACGGCTCATGCTGGGCCGGGATAACCGAGGCGATAAGCTCGACGCTGGCGACGAACCCGGCAACCAGATGGCTGGTTACGACATGCGTCTCCGATCTCCCTGGCGGCGCCTCCCTCTGGCTGTCTACACGCAGTGGATAGGCGAAGACGAGGCAGGCGGACTGCCATCCAAATTCCTGGGCCAATTCGGACTGGAGAGCTGGGGTGACACCGCCCTGGGCGCATGGCGGCTCCGGGGCGAATTCTCCGATACGACGTGCAGCTTCACGCGCGAGTCGCCGCAGTTCGAATGCGGCTACCGCAACAGCCTCTACCCGCAGGGATACGCCTATCGCGGCCGTGTCATCGGACATCCCGTGGACAACGACAGCCGCATGTATTCGTTTTCCGCCATGTTGACCCGCGACGATGGCGACCATTTCAGCCTCACGGCGAAACGCGTGAAGGTCAATCGCGACGGCGGAATCCATATAATCAGCGCCATCCCGATCGATGTCGACGATGTAGAATTGCGCGCTCGGCACAGCTTTGGCTTGAGCGAGATCAGCGTCGGCCTGGGCTATGAAGCGGGCGGCGAGACATTGGGTTCAGGCTCCGGTTTACGGGCATTCCTGAGCTGGCAACAAGGATATTGATGCGTACGGTCATTCGGTTCTTCGTCGCGGTGCTGGCGCTTGCCGGCCCGGTTGGCGTCATCGCCCAGGTCCCCACACCCGAGCAGTTGGAGCTCTTCCGAAGTATGAGCCCACAGGATCGGGAAGCGCTAATGCAGCAGCTTGGCATAGATCCATCGATGATCGAGCAGATGACCGGCTCCGACGCCTCGAATGGCCAGCCACGGGCCGGCGCTCGAAGCCAACAGCTCCAGCGGCGTGAAGCGCTGAGTGAGCCAGTCCTCAGGCTGGACAACAGCCTCAAGCCGGAAGACTCGTTGCTGATCGATATCGACTTCAAACGGGACAAGCCCGCGCGAACGGAAAGCGCCGGCCCTGGACTGCCTCCGATCTCACTGCCCGCGGAACCAGCCCCGATTCTGGAGCCAACGGAGCGTCTCGAGCTTCAAAAGTTGATAGATCGGGTGCGTGCGCGGAACCCCTACCAGCTCGATCCTAGCGGTGCGTTGCATCTGCCAGGTTTCCCTCCCGTAATGCTTGCAGGGCTGGAACAAGGGCAGGCCACCCATCGGCTGCAATCGATCCCTGATTTGCTGAAGCTCGAGGTGAGGGTAACCAAACTACCGGTACGCAAGATTGGAGTCGCGGGACTCAAGCCGTTCGGTTACGAGCTCTTCAGGGACTCTTCGGTATCTTTTACTCCGGTGACCGACGTACCGGTGCCAGCGGACTACATCGTGGGTCCGGGAGACCAGCTGATCGTGCAGCTCTTTGGCGGCCAGAACCGGACACTTCGATTGACCGTCGGTCGCGACGGACGCATCAATTTTCCGGAGCTTGGGCCTCTCAACGTCGGCGGTCAAAGTTTCGTACGGGTGTCTGCGGACATCGAGCAACGCGTGGATCGACAGATGATTGGCGTGCGCGCCAGCGTCTCGATGGGCGACACGAGGTCCATTCGGGTTTTTGTCATGGGCGAGGCAAATCGGCCGGGAAGCTATACGGTCAGTGGCCTCGGCACTGTTACCTCTGCGCTCTACGCTGCTGGTGGCATCAAGCCCTTCGGTTCGCTGCGAGATATTCAGCTGAAACGGGCGGGTGCGGTAGTCAGACGTCTCGACCTCTACGATCTCCTGTTGCGCGGCGACACGACAGACGACGCCAAGCTGCAATCGGGTGATGTGATTTTCATTCCGCCGGTTTCTGCAACTATTGCAGTGGACGGCGAAGTACATCGTCCTGCAATTTATGAAATCAAGGGCACAACGACCGTTGCGGACATTGTGAGCCTGGCTGGTGGCATGACGGCCGAAGCAGATCCAAGTCGCGCCGCACTGGTGCGAGTGAACGAAGCGCAGCAGCGAATCGTTATCGATGTGCCTCTTGAGACTGCCGCCGGAAAGAACGGCCCTGTGCGCAATGGGGACTCATTACGTGTACTGCGGCTGCGACCGACGCTCGATGAGGGAGTCACTGTCGAAGGACATGTATTCAATCCCGGGCCGGTCGCCTGGCGAGAAGGGTTGCGAATTGCCGATGTGATCACCTCGGTCGATGAGCTTCGGCCCAACTCGGATATCCACTACATCCTGATTCGGCGCGAACTGCCTCCTGATCGCCGTGTGGCAATCGTCTCGGCCGATCTCGGCGCGGCGCTGCGGGCGCCGGACTCGCCGAGCAACGTTCCGTTGATGCCGCGCGATCGACTTATCGTGTTTGATCTCCAAGCGGGGCGCGAACAATTGCTCGCTCCGATTCTCGAGGACGTGCGTCGTCAATCGAATATCAATCTTCCCAGTGAAATTGTCCGTATCGACGGCCGTGTGAAGGCGAGGGGCGACTATCCGCTCGAGCCGGAAATGCGCATCAGCGATCTGTTGCGAGCCGGCGGTGGATTGCAGGATGCAGCTTACGGCTCCAAGGCCGAGCTCACGCGCTACCGAATTGCCGACGACGCGCGAACCACTCAGCTCGTGGAGATAGATCTCGCGGCCGTATTGAGAGGCGATTCAAGCGCCGACATCTTGTTGCAGCCGTTCGATTTCCTGAACGTGAAAGAGGTGCCGGAATGGAGCGAACAGGAGCAGGTGACGCTCCTTGGCGAAGTCCGATTCCCAGGCATTTACCCGATTCAGCGAGGCGAGACCTTGCGATCGGTCCTCGATCGTGCCGGCGGGCTCACATCATTGGCGTTTCCGAGCGGGTCGGTTTTCACGCGCGTTGAATTGCAGGAACGCGAGCAGCAGCAGATCGATCGGCTCGCGCATCGCATGCAGGGGGACCTCGCAATCATGGCCATGCAGGCCGCCGCCGCAAATCAGGGGCAAGCCGGCCAGGCATTGGGCGTAGGGCAGTCATTGCTCTCCCAACTCAAGTCGGCACAAGCGGTCGGGCGGCTTGTCATCGATCTCAATTCGGTGCTGACATCACCAGCGCGTTCTCCTGCGGACGTCGTCTTGCGTGAAGGCGATCAGCTGATAATCCCGAAGGAAAAACAGGAAGTCACTGTGATCGGCGAGGTGCAGAACACTACTTCGCATTTTTATCGCAAAGACTTGTCTCGTGACGATTACATTTCGCTCAGCGGCGGCACTACACGCAGAGCCGACGACGATAGAATCTACATCGTGCGCGCAGACGGAAGCGTGGTGTCGAACGAGAGCGCCGGATGGTTCCGACGCAGCGGGCAAGTGGCGATCAAGCCCGGCGACACCATAGTAGTGCCGCTGGATACTGAACGCATGCCGGCATTGCCCTTGTGGCAGGCGGTCACAGGCATCTTGTACAACCTCGCAATCGCCGCGGCTGCGGTCAATTCGTTCTGATACGAGTGGAGCGCGACGCGTGATCGAAGAAGTTGCCGAAGGATCTGCGTTTTCACTGGCGGATCTCGTTCGTGTTGTTGCTCGCCTGAAATGGCACATCATCGTCGGTGGCGGTGTGGGGTTTGGCCTCGCGCTCTTGGCCGGAACTTTGATGACGCCCGTGTACCGGGCGGAAGTCACGACCATGCCGACTCAAGAGATGCAGGGCGCCGGAAGTCTAGGACGGTTGGCCGGTCAGTTCGGTGGACTGGCGGCGCTGGCCGGCATTTCGATGCCGCAAAACAGCAATCGCGAAGAAGCCCTTGCTGTACTGAAGTCAAAGCAGTTCGCGCTGGAAATGATTCGTTCTCTAAACCTCGCACCCGTTCTCTTCAGTTCACGATGGGATGCCGAAACCGGGAAATGGCGCACGGGTCTCAAGCGGAGTGAGCCTACGAGTGAAGAGCTGTGGCGGCGATGGGATCGGGCCGGCATCCGGACGATCTTGGATGATCGGGTCCATGACCTGATCGTCGTTCGGGTGGAATGGAAGGATCGCGAGGCTGCAGCCAAGTGGGCGAACGAAATGATCGTCCGGCTCAACCAGACCCTCCGCGCCAGACGAATGGCAGAAATCGACAAGAACATGACGTTCCTGAACAAGGAACTGGAGACGGCCCAGGTCGTCGAGCTGCGCAATGCAATTGCGCAAGTCATACAAGCGCAGATCAGCGAGAGAATGCTCGCCAACGTACGGCAGGAATTCGCGCTGAAGATCATCGATCCGGCGCTGCCTTCCGATGCTGACCGTCCCATACGACCCAGAAGAGCGCTCTATTGCGCCGTCGGACTTTCGGCTGGAGCGATCTTCGGATTTGGTTTCGGATTGCTCTTGTCGTATTGGCGCACGCGCATCACGCGATAGGCAGAGAGTCGATGCCTCCCGAATCGCGCGCACTGCTGCAGAAGATTGCAGCACGTCTGCCTTCAGGCATGAAGGATCGCATCACTTCAGCTCTACTCGTCGGAAGCCTGACATCGCTCATGTTGTCCAGCATCGGGCAAGTGTTGGCCTTGGGCCTTCAGATCTTTTTTGGTCGGACGCTCGGCACGGACGAATACGGCATATTCAGTTATGCGATGGCCTGGCTCGGCGTTGGACTGATCCTGGGAAAACTTGGCTTTGACACGGCGCTGGTTCGATTCGTAGCCAGCTACAGTGCCCGCGGGCTCTCAAGGCGCATTCTGGAGGTTTGGAAGGTGGCCAAACGGTGGTCGGCGGCGTGTTCGATTATTGCCGCTCCACTGCTGGCACTGATTGCATGGTATTTCGCCGGCTCTCCAAGCAAGTCGCTCGCATTAACGTTCGTGCTGTTCGCGCTCCTCCTGCCAATCGCGACTTACTCCGAGCTCGCAGCGGCTGTGCTCCGCGGCTTTAAGCGCATCGCACCCTCGATGTATGGAGACTACATTGCGAGGCCATTGATTGCCGCCCTCGTTTTCACTTGCTTGCTGTCGCTCGGAATACGCGAAGCACATGGCGCGATGCTGGCGTACGCAATAGGTTCGATCGTGGCGGCCATAGTCACCAGCAGACTGCTTCGGAAGCAGATTGGCAGTGGATCGTTCGACGTAGGGCCACGCCTCGAGGCGATCTGGGTACGGTTTGCAGTCGTACTGATGTTCGCAAATGCCTTCCTCATCCTTCTTTACACGCTCGATACCATCCTCATCGGCACGTTGAAGGATACGACTGAGGCGGGGTTGTATGCGGTGGCATCACGAGTCGCGATCCTGGTGCTGTTTGTAATGAACGCGTTGCAGTCGATCGGGGCACCGCTCTTCGCAGAGGCTTACTCGGCTGATAGGGCATCAGGATTGAGAAAGGTGGTCCGTAACTTCAATCTGGTGTCGGTGGCCGCTGCATTGCCGATCGGCTTGTTGTTGTTGCTCTTTGCAAAGCCCATTCTCGGCGCGTTCGGCGATGGCTTTCGAGCGGCATCGCCTGTTCTTCAGGTACTCGCCGGCATGCAGGTTCTGAACGTGCTCACGGGACCCGTTGGTGTATTGATGAGCATGACCGGGCGGCAGAACCAACTCGCCGCCTTGCTGGGTGGGGGCTTGCTGATTCACATCATCCTTTGTGGATTCCTAATCCCGGAGTATGGGGCGGTCGGTGCCGCGTGGGCCGCGTTTGCGGCTCATGGTGCCTGGAATGTCTGCGGTGTATTCCTGGTGCGAGCCCAGCTCAAGATCGATTGCTCCGTCGTCGATTGGGCGCGATATTTCTTTCGCCCCCGTACGGCTGGTTAGGTTTCTCCATGCAATTATTCCTCGTCGTCACCTTCTTCCTGGGATGCATCTACTTCGTCGGTACGAAACGCAGGCTGGACACTTTTACGATAGCGTTCTTCTCTTGCGGTCTGTATTTTCTTCCGGGCTTGGTCGGTTACACACTCACTCCGGTCACGCCTGAGCACCCCTTCAAGACCCCGGTAGAGCTCGTTCCCGAGGCCATTGCGATAATGCTTCTGGTAATGGGGTCGGTGCTGGTTTCCGCCATTATCTGGGACAGGTTCGACTTGAGGCGTAGCGAGCCCTCATGGCGAATGCAGGGCACCCCGCTCATGGCGCATGCGGCATTGGCGATAGGAGTCATTGGGTTCGTTTGGGCGATTCTCGAGACAGGGCCCACGCTGTTCAGTCCGGACAAGCGCGACGTGATCACCGCCGTAAGCCGCGGTCATCTGGTTTGGGAAATGGGGGCGTCGATCGGCGCGGTGTTTGCCTATCAGTATCGCCGCAGATGGATTTTCATCGGCTGCATATTTCTGCTGATCGTCGATGCGTGGATAGGATTTCGTTATGCGTTCGCAATGACATTCATTGCGCTTGCGTGGCTCGCATTGGTTCGAAATCACGCGTTCCGCCTGTCAGCCACGCCTAAGAAGTACCTGTTCAGCGTTCTGCTCGGCGGACTGGCGATCATTTCTTATCAGAACCTCAAGGAGCCGATTCGTCTCAACGACTGGAGTGAAGTCGGTCGTCGATTGAGCAATCCATTGTGGTATGCCGGCGGCATCATGACGTCAGAGCCTTTCACAACTCAAACCGTACTCAATGAAATAGTTCGCAACGACTTCCGAACGAGTACTGATCACCTCTGGATCGCTTCGATGCACTTCATCGTGTTCTCACCACTTCTCGGTGCGGAAGAGGTGAGATTCAACGAATTACATCAAGCGGCCTTGTTCCCAACCGTGGACCATGGGCTCGCGGACAACATTTGGGGTCAATTCTGGAGCGCGACTGGTTGGGCGGGGCTCACGGTTTTCGTGGTCATATTCAACGTCTTTCTGGCCATTGGCGCGCGCGCGATTCGGTGTCGCGATCCGACACTTCGCTCGCTGGTTGCGCTGCTGTTCGCGTATTGGGCTTTCTATATCCATCGCAACGAGCTGCAGGTGGAGGTCGGTTATCTGAAACAGATACTTCTGGTGTGGATGGCTTGCGTGATCTCAGCGGTACTCATTGACAATTTCGCTCGCATGACCCGGACTCGATCGCAGAGTCCAGCCGCGCGTTGAACATGCGAATTCAGTTTTTGATTCGTGCGTTGTCGCTCGGAGGGGCGGAAAGGCAACTTGTGCTGCTGGCGGAGGGACTGGCTCGCCGGGGGCACAAGGTCGAAGTCCTCACCTTCTATCAGGGTTTGCCGGTGCTCGAGCAGCGATTGGAACGGCAGGCGATCAAGGTCGTGCAGTTGCGGAAGCGCGGCCGCGCTGACGTTCTCGGGTTCATCCGCTCCCTGAAATCCGCCGTCAATGTGTTCGAGCCGGACGTGGTCTATTCATTCCTACCGACGGCGAACGTAATTTCTGCGTTGGTTTTCAGACAACCGTCACACCCCGCGATTGTCTGGGGCATTAGATCGTCATCGGTATCGTTACCGGGGTACGATTGGCTCGGCAGGGCTCTTGCTCGACTCGAACGCTGGCTGCGAAAATCTCCCCACGCCGTCATCTGCAATTCGCGCGCCGGCTACGACCTATATCGCATGCTCGAATTTCCGGTCGACAGATTGAGCATCGTTCGTAATGCCTTGGATCTGGAAGAGAATCGCTTTGATCCGGAAGCGAGAGCCAGATTTCGGGTTCTGCTCGGCGTCAGAGATTCGACTCTGGTAATAGGTGCGGCGGGTCGCATTGATCCGGTGAAGGGATTCGAAGTGTTGATCAAGGCAGTCGCGGCAATCCGAGATTCTTTAGGCGATGTTGTTCTGGCGATTGCCGGAGATGGACCGGCGGACTACCGCCGCAGCCTCGAGACGGTTGCGGCGCAAGCTGGAGTTGCCGACAGAGTGAAATGGATGGGACGAGTCGATTGCATGAAGGATTTCTACTCCGCGGTGGATGTGTTCTGTTCGTCATCAATTGGTGCCGAAGCGACCTCCAACGTCATTGCTGAGGCGCTGAGCTGTGAGCGGCTGACGATTGCCACCGCGGTGGGTGATTCGCCCGCGTTGCTCGCCGACGCATCCTTGATCGCAAGACCTGGCGAAGTCGATTCGCTCGCCAATGCTCTCGCTAGTGCGGTCGCACTTCTCCCCAACTGGGAAGGCGCGAGAGCCCGAGCGCGCATCGCCGTGAGCCTTTCCGTCGACACCGCCATTGAAGAAACGGAGCAGGCGCTGATGCGCGCGTCTGCATTGCGGCGTTCCGGAGATTCCGTCACGCGCCAAGTGGAGTTCTGACTTGCAATTGTTTCCATTGTTCAAGGGCATCGCGACCTACATTCCCTTCTTGTATGACGCGACGCGAGGACAGACGGGAGGTTCAGTTACCGCCCGGTATTGCTACAGCGTATGGCTCCGGCACCTCCGTACGATGAGCGCCGTATGTGGCTTGGTGCCGATGCGGCGGGCGGCAGAGCTTGGGCCGGGGGATTCGATAGGCATTGGCCTGGCAGCCATGCTAACCGGGGTCGATCACCTCGAGTCGCTGGATGTAGTGCGATACGCGGTTGCCGCGCGAAACCGCAGCATTTTCCGCGAGCTGGTCGGGCTCTTTCGTCGACGAGAGCCTATACCGGGTGATTCCGAGTTTCCGGATCTCCAGCCGCGACTGACTGACTACGATTTCCCGCACGACTTGTTGCCGGATGCCCGTCTGGAGGAACTCCTCGATGAAGAGCGGATTTCTTCGATAGAGGCGGCATTGGACGAGCGCCCATCCAGCAGATCTATCGACTATCACGTGCCATGGGACGCGCGCGACCTTCCACACGGCGCACGCCTCGATGTGCTGTATTCACAGGCAGTTCTCGAGCACGTCGAGAATCTGCAGTCGACTCACAATGCACTCGCGAATTTCATGCGTCCTGGCGGAATTGCCATCCACGCCATTGATTTTCGCAGCCACTGCATCACTCCTGGTTGGGACGGGCACCTGCAGTATTCGCCCGCGCTGTGGCGTCTGGTCAAAGGCCGACGCCCCTATCTACTGAACCGGAAGTCTCCCGGCGAGCACCTCGATGCGCTCGCTCGAGCCGGATTCGAGGTGCTGGCGCAGATCAGGACGAAAGCCGAGCCAACAGTTGCACCTGCGGCGCTCGCGATCGCCTTTCGCGATTGGACGGAGGCCGATAGAGAAACCGCTGCCATGACGGTGGTGGCGCGTTTCAAGGCTGTGCACGCGTGAATGATGCAGCTCGCTCAGCGCTCGATGTCATGGTGGTCACCAGCGCATTCCCCGTTCCGTCGGAAGCCTTCGCTGCCGTGGAGGTCAAGGCTTTACGGACCGCAGGTGTCCAATTGCGCGTGCGCGGCATGCGTGGACAGCATGCGTTGCATGAAGAACTATTGAACGGAAGCGGTCTCGACAAACTAAACGTCACGAACTCGACAGTTTCGGCGTATCTGCGCGGTTTCGGATTTATGCTTCGTCATCCATTGATGACACTTTCCTCTGCCGCCTGGACCGTCCGCAATGGCTGGCGCACGCCGGGACTGACGTTGCGATGTCTGCTGCTGTTCCCGCGCCTGCTCGATATCTTCTGGGAATGTTTGCGGAATCCTCCAGACGTGCTGCATCTGTACTGGGGACATTATCCGTCGGTGTGTGGCTACCTGACGAAGCGATACCTGGCCGGGGTTCATCTGTCCGTGTGTCTATATGCGTTCGATCTCGTGTACGCGTTTGGCCCCGGGTTGAGGATTTCCGAGGAAGCAGAAAGTCTATGGACGCTCGCCGAGTGCAACGTGAAGCAGATTCGAGAGCTTGGAGTCCGCAATCCGCGACTGGTGGTTCAGTTTCATGGGGTTGATCTATCGGAAGTCCCGCCAGTCAGCCGTCTGGTAGGAAAGCATCGCGGAAAGATCGTGACCATTGCGCGGCTCGTGAAGAACAAGGGAGTGGACGATGCGCTGCGTGTGTTTGCCGCAGCCTATGCCCGCCTCGATCACTTGAGATTGTCGATCATAGGCGAGGGCGAACAGCGCGCGGAGCTCGAACAGCTTGCACGGGCACTCAAGGTGGATCATGCGGTCACGTTCATGGGCGCACAAGTTCATTCGGTGGTGTACGAGGAGCTCGCTTCCGCCGATGTCATGTTGCTCATGACGAAGAACCCGTCCGAAAGACTGCCAAATGCCGTGAAGGAAGCTATGGCTTGCCGTTGTATCTGCGTTATGGCGGCATCGCCAGGAATAGAAGAGCTGACCGGCGCTCTGGAAAATCAGTGCATCGTTCCAATGGGAGACATTCAGGGGGCAACGACACACCTCGTTGACGTTGTGCAGGATCCGGCAAAGTACGAGCGCGACCGAAATGAAGGCAGAAATTTCGTGTTAGAGGCATTCGACGCGCTGACGATTGCCGAACGACGCATCGAGATCTGGAAGCAGGTCCGTCCGTCCGTCACTGCAGGGTAGGTGAGCGATGTGCGCTATCGCAGGCTGTTGGTCGTGGCGTGTTGCGGATGGCGCGAAGCGTGAATTGAAACTGGTGCAAGCGATGTCGCTTGCGCTTGCGCATCGCGGGCCTGACGGTTTTGGTACCTGGGCTGATCCTGGATATGGAGTGGTTCTCGGTCACCGCCGCCTGGCTATTCTCGATCTCAGTCCTGCTGGTCATCAGCCCATGCAGTCGCAGTCGTCCCGATACGTAGTTTCCTATAATGGTGAGATATACAACTTCCGTGAACTACGCGCCGAACTTGCCGCCGCGGGTTGTGTGTTCAGAGGCGGTAGCGACACCGAGGTGATGCTGGCGGCCGTTGAAAAGTGGGGTATCAATGCCGCCGTCGAGAAATTCAACGGCATGTTTGCGATAGCCCTGTGGGATCGTGAGGAGCGCAAACTCAGCCTTGTTCGCGATCGCCTGGGCAAAAAGCCTTTGTACTACTCGATGGTCGGCGATCGCCTTCTGTTCGCGTCCGAGTTGAGATCTCTGATGCTTGATCCGGAACTAGGGCGCGAAATCGATCCTTCCGCGCTCGCAGAGTTCTTCCGATACGGATTCATCCCCGCACCGAGATCAATCCTCACCCACGTTCGGAAAGTCCTGCCAGGCGAAATTCTGGAGGTGACGCGGGAAGAGAATGAAAAATTGGTCATCCTGCGACGTCGCTATTGGGCACCGAGTGAACTGCTCGCTCTGGTTGAACCTTTTCGGGGGTCATACGATGCCGCGCTAGATGAGCTGCACCATATTCTGGTCGATGCGGTGAGGATCAGGCTCGAATCGGACGTGCCCCTTGGGGCGTTTCTTTCGGGGGGTATCGATTCTTCACTGGTTGTGGCGCTGATGCGTGAAGTGGCATCCGGACCGGTGCGTAGTTTTACGATTGGTTTCGAAGAGAAGGAGTTCGACGAGTCCGCACATGCGCGAGCGGTTGCGACAGTGCTCGGGACGGATCACACCGAAACGCGGCTGAAGTCCACGGATGTGCTCGATCTCGTGCCGTCCATCGCACGAGTATTCGACGAACCGTTTGCCGACGTCTCACAGCTCCCGACCCTCCTGGTCTCGAAGGTCGCGCGCCAGTACGTCACCGTGGCGCTTTCGGGCGATGGCGGCGACGAGTGGTTTGGCGGATACACCCGTTATCTTCGTTATGGCAAGGCGCAAAATGCGATGCGCATTGTCCCCGGATTCTTGCGCACGGCGTCCGCCGCCATGCTGTCTTCGTTGAGCCGATACGCGCCGGCAGACTTGAGACTCGGAATGGGAGATACGGTGCGGCGGCAGATGAATCGCGGCGCGGAGCTTCTGCGGGCGGGCAGCCGCGAGATGTTGTACGAGTGTTTCCTCTCCCATTGGGAAGACCCGGCTGCGTTGATAGCCGGGAATCCAGGGTACAGACCTTTGTCGGAGTGGGCGCCAACGAATACCACGCCGGCGGATTCACGCGTGTGGATGATGCTTATCGACGCAGGCTGCTACCTTCCGGACGACATCCTCGTGAAGCTGGACAGGAGCTCGATGAGTGTCGCGCTAGAGACTCGCTCTCCGCTGCTCGATCGCCGAATCGCGGAGTTCGCCGTTTCCCTGCCCGACGAATACAAGTTCGACGCACGCGGCGGCAAGCGAATCCTGCGCGACCTCGCAGCACGCTATGTTCCGCGCGACATTCTCGAACGCCCGAAGCAAGGATTCGCGGTCCCACTCGGCCGATGGCTGCGAGGCCCGCTTCGCGATTGGGCGGACGAACGGCTGTCGACTTCCGCGCTATCGTCTAGCGGGCTCCTCGTTAGCCCTGAAATTACTAAACGCTGGAAACAACATCAGCAGGGCCAATGGGACTGGTCGGCGAGCCTATGGGACGTGCTCATGTTTCAGGCCTGGTACGGTGAATTCATGCACAGTCCGACCGAGAGCTTATGAGCGCGGCCCCTGCCGGTAGTGAGGACGCGTCATTGCCTCTGGTCGAGGTTTCGGTCATCGTGCCGTGCCGCAATGAAGCCCGGGCCATCGAGGCATTTATTGGCGAAGTGATGGGACAAGATTTTCACCGCGACGCTTTCGAGGTGATCGTCGCCGACGGGATGAGCGATGATGGTACGCGCGAAATCCTCTCACGACTCGTCGCTCATTTTCGCAACCTGCGCATGATTGACAACCCGCGGGGTGCCGTATCACCAGGACTCAATGCCGCCATTGCCGAGGCACGCGGTGACATCATCGTGCGTATGGATGTGCATGCCAGCTACGCCCCGGACTACCTATCCCGTTGCGTCGAACTACTGCGGCAGGGCGTAGCAGACAACGTGGGCGGTGCAGCGCGAACGCGGGCGGAAGGTCGGTTTCAATGTGCCAACGCGCTCGCCTACGCTTCCTGGTTTTCAGTGGGCGGCGCGCGCTTCCATACTCCCGACTACGAAGGGTACGTCGACACTGTTACGTTTGGCTGCTGGTATCGCCGCAAGCTGATCGAACTCGGGATGTTCGACGAAGAACTGGTGCGCAACCAGGACGACGAACTGAACCTGCGCACAATCTTGGCGGGGGGCCGCATCTATCAGTCGGCGAGTATCCGCTGCTGGTATCACCCGCGCAGTTCGTGGATTTCACTCTTCCGCCAGTACATGCAGTATGGCTACTGGAAGGTGCGCGTCATCCAGAAGCACCGGGCGGTAGCATCGTGGCGGCACTTGGTGCCGGTAACTGTCCTGGTCATCGGCATCTTGCTGCTCCTCGCCGCTCCATTTTCCAGCGCCGCGTCGGCATTGTTGCTGACTGGTCTAGCGAGCTACCTCGTCTGCAGCTTAGCCGTGTCGGCTCGCATCGCCACTAAGGCGCGTTCCCTCGACTCTTTTCCGCTGCTGCCGGGCGCATTCGCGGCTTATCATTTTGGCTACGCGATCGGATTTGCACGTGGCATCCTCGCGTTCGTCGTACGGCGTAAGTTGAACAATTCGTCAATGCAAACCCTGACTCGCTGACACACGATGGGCGCCAACGAACTTGATGAAATCAACGAGCGGTATCGCCGCCGGCGGGCGATCTATGACCCGCTGGATGCGTGGATGAACCGAACAATCCAAGAGCGCGAACGCGCGATTGTGCGTTGGATGCGCAACTCGTTGCGCAAGCCGCCTGGGAGCGCGACCCTGCTGGAAATCGGGTGCGGGAGCGGCGACAACCTGTTGCAGTTCCTGAGACTTGGATTTCGGCCCGAAAATCTCTCTGGCAACGAACTGATCGCAGACCGGGTGGCATTGGCGCGCCATCGCCTGCCGGTGGCGATCGAACTATTCGAAGGCAATGCCGGCGCCCTCGATGCGCGCGGTCGCACGTACGACATCGTCTTCCAGTCGATGGTGTTCAGCTCCATTCTCGACGATATGCTGCGAAAGGAAGTCGCCGCACGAATGTGGAGCCTCGTGAAGCCTGGCGGCGGCGTCCTCTCCTACGACTTTGTATTTAATAACCCCTCGAACCCCGACGTGCGTCGCGTACCAAACGGCGAGTTGCGGAGGCTGTTCCCGGCGGTCCGCTGCACTTCATGGCGGTTGACACTGGCGCCACCGATAGCCCGGCGCGTCAGCGGGTTGTTCCCGCCGCTATACGGGGTTTTCAACGCACTGCCGTTCTTGCGTACTCATCGCCTGGTCTGGCTCGAAAAATCCTGAGGAGTTGCTCGTGTCCGAAGACTTCATTCCATTTTCGCGGCCGAGCATCGGCGAAAATGAGATCGCAGCCGCGGTCCAATGCCTGCGCTCAGGCTGGCTGACTACCGGTCCGATAACACGGCGATTTGAGGAAGCTTTCGCTGCATTTGTTGGCACGCGCTTCGCCGTCGCGGTCAATTCCGCAACATCGGGGCTTCATCTGGCGCTTGAAGCTGCCGGTGTCGGGCCGGATTCCAAGGTCGTCACATCGCCGTACACTTTTACGGCTACTGCGGAGGTAATCCGTTATCTCGGCGCGGAGGTAGCGTTCTCGGATATCGACGACGAGACTTTCAATATCGACCCGCAGCAACTCGTCGATACCGTACGACGTCTCGACCGAGTGCGTGCGTTCATACCCGTGCACTTTGCCGGGCAGGCCTGCGACATGGATCCTATTCTCGACCTCGGGCGTGAGCATGGTGCAGAGGTAGTCGAGGATGCCGCGCACTCGTTGCCGACGACCTACAAGGGCAAAACAATCGGCTCGGTGTCCGAACTGACCGTGTTCAGCTTTTACGCCACCAAGACATTGTGTACCGGCGAAGGCGGGATGGTGACCACCAACAACGCGAAATACGCGGATCGCATGCGCGTGATGCGGCTGCACGGCATCAACCGCGACGTGTTCGACCGCTACACCAGCAAGAAGGCTTCCTGGTACTACGAAGTCGTGGCGCCCGGCTTCAAGTACAACATGCCGGATCTGCTTGCTGCTATTGGCATCGAACAGCTGAAGCGTGTCGAAGAGATGTCTCGGAACCGCGCGCGGATTGCTGAGCGATTCTCAAAGGGACTCGCGGATCTGCCATTGCGTCTACCGCGCTCGAGTCGCCAGGATGACGAACATTCGTGGCACTTGTACGTGATCCGACTCGACCTCACGCGCCTTGCGATCGATCGCAATCAATTCATCGAAGAGCTTGGCGACCGAGGCATCGGCGCAAGCGTACACTTCATTCCATTGCATCTTCAGCCTTACTGGCGTGATCGCTACGGGCTTGCGCCCGAATCCTTCCCGCGCTCGACTCTTGCATACCAACAGGCGTTGAGCCTGCCCATCTACCCCGATCTGACGGAGGCACAGGTGTCGCGCATTATCGCGGCAGTCCGGGAAATTGCGCTCAAGTTTCAGCGATGATCGCCAAGCGCATATTAGATGCCACAGTCTCGGCGGTGGCCCTGATACTTCTGTCACCGCTGCTTGCGTTCCTTGCTGTCTGGGTAAGGATCGACAGCCCCGGCCCTGCGATCTTCCGACAGCAACGCGTGGGTCTCCGTGGGAAACCGTTTGACATCCTGAAATTCCGATCCATGCACGTCACGCAAGATGGACCAGAAATCACCGCATCGGGGGACTCGCGAATCAGCAAGTCCGGGAAGTTTCTTCGCAAGTACAAGTTGGACGAATTGCCGCAGCTCTGGAATGTGCTCGTCGGCGACATGAGCCTCGTCGGTCCACGGCCCGAGGTGCCGCGGTATGTGGCGTACTGGCCGGCAGACGCTCGTGTTGAAATTCTCTCGATGCGCCCCGGCATCACCGACCCTACCGCCCTTGAGATGTTCGACGAGGCGAGCTTGTTGGCGGCGGCTCCTGATCCCGAACGCAAGTACATCGAGGAGTTGCTGCCACTGAAGGTTGCTGGCTACCTGCGGTACGCCCGCGGGCAAAATTTCGTCAGTGACTTGCTGATTATCGTTCGCACGTTGAGGCGTGCCTTGAAGGGCTGAGAGCAGTCGGAATCAGTTCACATTTTCGCGGTTGCGTCCTCGTGGCGTATGGCAAATCGAGATGTCATTCCGGCAAGCGCAGCCTGAGCGTGGCATTTTTGAGGGCAATTCCAGTCGTTTAGCGGGAGATGCGTCAGCTGCGAAGCTGCTGCCAGTAAAGACATGTCGCCGTTTCGATTCTTGCCTTTCATGACGATTGCCGCCGTTGGTGCACTAGTGGCGGGCTGCGGCGACGAGACGCCGAACGCAATTCCATCGGCGACTGGAGCCGAATTCTCGTTGGCGGAAGATGCTCCCGTATTCTTTGAACGCGTTTTCGCGTCCGATCCGGACGCAACATCACTCCAATTTCGCATTGTGTCACCTGCCTCTCATGGCACAGCGCAGATGAGTGAGTTCGGTGAGTTCAGCTACGTTCCACACCCCGATTTTTTTGGCATCGATTCATTCACGTTCGCGGCCAGCGACGGGAAGGCTGAGTCCCAGCACGCCGTAGTCAAATTCACCATTGCGCCGGTGCCGGACGAGCCTCGCCTCGAGTTCCTGGGCGCCAGGATGAGTGACCCCGACGATTACCCAACTCGCGTACCACTGACGATAGTGGATCCAGACGGCGATCCACTTACCATCGAGGTTCATTCGGACGACTTCGATGTGGCACGTGTGGAGCTGGATGCGAGCCAGAGAACGGTTCTCGTAAGGCCACGCGCCGAGGGAATTGCCGGGATTTCCGTCAGGGTTTCCGACGGAGTCTTTGTGGTCGGCGAGAGGTTCGAATTCTCATCGCTCCCGATGGAAACCATCCGGACGATCGAGATCGATGGGCCAAACGAAAACGCAATCATGTTGAGCAACGTCGCGGACTTTGATGTCTCGTTTCAACTTGATGTAAACGGCCACATGTATCCCGGCAGCCGGTCGGAATCGCTCACGCGGATTCTCGACTCCACCAATGCCATGGATTCCCCTGTGCCAGCCACGATCTGGAGGGCGATTTCGGAAAACACCCGACGGGGCGCAACCGTCACGGAAAGCACCTGGGCGCACGGTCCGGTTCGACTTCTGAATTCATTGGGTTTCGGCTATTGCGATGACGTTGCCAGCGCCTTTGCATTGCTCGCCGCGGAAGCCGGACTCGAGGCGAGGGTATGGACCCTCAATGGGCACGTCGTACCCGAAGTCCTGATTGATGGACGCTGGCAGATGTACGATGTGGATATCGGGGTGATCTATCACAACGCCGACGGTGAGGTGGCGGGTGTGGAAGAACTCGTTGCAAATCCTACGCTGATCACCAATCCGATCGATCCGATTCTGGCAACGAAGCAGGACTCGAGCAGCCCGTTTTCCCAGGAAGTGGCCGACATATACGCCACATACGGTGACAACCAGATCTACGACCGCTACACCGCGCCGGTTCAACCCACTGATTCGACGATCACCCTCCCTGCGGGCGGCTCATTCACTATCGGAGGATTGTGGTCACGGCCTTTGATCGACATTCCAACGGGCAACGTCATCCCCTTCATCGCGCAAGCGCGATTGGCGTTGCCAGCCGGCTGGCTCGGAAGATTGCCCACAGCCTTCGTGGTGGTGGACGTGCAGGGGGAAGGCGGGTTCAGGCTCAACGACCTCGAATACGAGATCGGTAGTGACGAACTGGCGGCGCGTTTGGCCGATCTGGACACCGCCCAGATCGACCTGGAAATAGTGCGTTCCGACGGGCCAATCGTGGTCACAGTGCTGATCAACTCACTTGCGGGCGCGCTCGGCACGGCAAATCACGTCATGCTGACGGGGCTGAATGTGGGCGCGCTTTCCTTGGCTACGTCTCCGCTGCCGGAGGCCGACCGTCTCGGCGCCGCGGCATCTGGGGATTAGTTCATGCAGCCGGGTCTCGATATGAGACCTCAGCGACGGCATGGGATATCAATTGAAGCGGCTACGTTCTCCGTTTGCCCGAATCCGGGCAAATTAGACTGGGACTAAGCCGACGACAGAGGATCAGCGAGCAACCACGACCGCTTGATGTCGTCAATCGGCGACGAAGACAAGATCTCTACAAAAAATCAAAACTCGCTGAGAGAATTTAACCTTTAATGACAGATAGATTGCGGTGTCGAGATTCCCAAAGGAATGGACGTGTCCAGTTTTTTGATTGATTGCAGGCTAGTTGCACGTGCGTAAACCAATCCGAAGGCGCCGCGGGCGCATGGTACGACGCCGAACTGCCAAGCTGGTTCGCAACGCCAGATACCTGGGGCGCCGCTCCAAGCAAGCCATTATGTTGCTGTCCGACCTGGCCGCCATCCCGGCGGCGTTGTGGACCGCTCTCACGCTCCGGACGGGCACCCTTGACCACGGCCTTGCCGCCGGCGGCTGGCTCTATCTCGCAGCGGTCCTTCTTACCGTTCCCGTCTTCGTCCACCTCGGCCTGTATCGGGCGGTCATCCGGTTCCTCGGGATCCGCGCGGCTCAAACAATCGCCGTGGGCGTGGCCGTCTCGGCTATCGGCCTGATGCTGCTCAATGAGTTCATGCTGCGCTTTCCCATACCAGTTGAAGCCTTTGCCATCTACTTCGTGCTGGCGCTGCTCTACGTGGGCGCCTCGCGCTTCGGTGCGCGCGAACTGCTGCGCATGAGCTCGGCGTCCGGCGAAAAAGTGGTCATCTATGGGGCCGGCGCGGCGGGTGCTCAGCTGTGCCTGGCACTGGCTACCAACGCGCAGTTCCGGCCGGTGGCCATCATCGACGATAACCCTGCGCTGCAGGGTAACCGCCTCAACGGCATCAATGTACATGCGCCGGATCGCATCCGCGAACTTCGCCGCCGACATGGCGTGAACCTGGTGCTTCTGGCGCTGCCGAGCGCCACGCGTCGTCGACGCGGCGAGATCATCGAGCTTCTGTCGGGGCAGGGTTTCAAGGTCCAGACGGTTCCGGACATCGGCGAGATCGTCTCCGGACAGGCACGCCTCGAAGAAGTGCGGGACATCGATGTGCACGATCTGCTGGGTCGCGATCCGGTGCCACCGAATCCAGCGCTGCTGAGTGCCTGTATTCGCGGCAAGGCCATTCTGGTCACTGGCGCGGGTGGTTCGATCGGGGCGGAGTTGTGCCGCCAGATCACGGAGCTGTCGCCGCGGCGCTTGGTGCTCTTCGAGGTATCGGAACTGGCGCTATATGAGATCGAGCGCGAGCTTCGCGCGCTCAATGCGCGCCTTGGCAATCGCATAGAGTTGATCGCACTGCTCGGCAACGCGCACCACAAGCAGCGCGTGCGCGAGATCATGACGACGTTCGCGATCCAGACGGTGTACCACGCGGCGGCGTACAAACACGTGCCGATGGTCGAACACAACATGATCGAGGGCATCCACAACAACATCTTCGCCACCTACAACACAGCGGAAGCGGCGATGGAGTGCCGCGTAGAAACGTTCGTGCTCATCTCCACCGACAAGGCGGTCAATCCGACAAACGTCATGGGTTGCACCAAGCGCGTCGCGGAGATGGTGTTGCAGGGCATGCAGCAGCGTGAACACACGACTCGGTTCTGCATGGTGCGCTTTGGCAACGTGCTCGAATCCTCAGGTTCAGTTGTGCCGTTGTTCCGCGAACAGATCCGCGACGGTGGGCCGGTCACGGTTACGCATCCCGACGTCATCCGTTATTTCATGACTATTCCCGAAGCGGCCCAGCTCGTGATCCAGGCGGGATCGATGGGTTCGGGCGGCGACGTATTCGTGCTCGACATGGGCAGCCCGGTGCGCATCGCCGACCTCGCCAAGCGGATGATTCAGCTGGCCGGGTACACCGTGCGCGACGACAAGAGTCCCGACGGCGACATCGAGATTCGCTTCACGGGTTTGCGCCCAGCCGAAAAGCTGTTTGAAGAACTGCTTATCGGAAAGAACGTCACGGGGACCGAACACCCGCGCATCCTGCGGGCTATGGAGCACAGCCTTTCCTGGGACCAGATGCGCCACGTGCTCGATGAGCTCGCCCACAGCGCGGCGCGCTTTGACTGCGAGCGCGCGCGCGAAGTACTGATGCGAGCTGTACCGGAATACCAGCCGACGGAGCGAACCCAGGACTACGTCTGGTTGAATAACGGCGCCCGCGTCAGCGGCGCTGTCCTCGCCGACGACGAGAAAGTCCGCGAGCTTCGCCCCCGCACCCCGGCGTGACGCGCTCCCCACTCCTTTATTCCTATAGCTCCTGAGGGCACCCGCCCACCCGCTTTTCGTTAGAATCGCCGCCCATTGCGTCCTGCGGGGCGCCCTAACGGGAA
>WUUC01172075.1_pt1 | contig 24193 bp, 15 predicted proteins | sample 6278441 | NCBI WGS metagenome assembly WUUC01 (sample SAMN13675441, study PRJNA597444) | soil metagenome | isolation source: soil | place: USA: Washington | collected 2017-10 | reverse complement strand
CTAGCAGCGCTTTGCCTTTATACGCGTCGAGCTTCTGAGTTCCGCCATCGATGGTCTTGGCTTCGAAATCGTAAACGCTCATAGGGGTCCCCGATACGATGAAGCCTTGAAGATTACTCCTCAATCACCGAAATCTTCAATCCGGCGCACGCATCAAGTATCTCTTCGACACTCACGAGGTTCAGACAAGGCATCGCGCCGCGTAATGCCAGCTGTCCCCTCACGAGCTTCCGAGTCAGTGCGATTGCCGGCGCGCAAGGAACGTACGGGCCGTGATTGTCTTCCGCGATCAATGTCCAGTTTACGGCTTGCGGCGTGCCAACCTCATCCAGACCCCCCAGGCTCACACGCATGCCGCTCCGGCGCGTCCCAAGCGGTTCGAGCCATTGAGCCAGACGTTGCAGCGTGCTTGCGGCGCCCTCAAGTTGTCGAATCATGCGCGCACGCACGAGCCACGACAGCACCCACAGACTCAATGTCGCAATCGACATTCCCGTGCCGGCCCGAAAAACGACTGAACGGGTTACCCGATACGCGCCCGGAAAAAGGCAGAGATCCGGCACGTCGCAGTTCATCAACCAACGCCGCCCGAGCGGTCCGAACTTGATGCAACGCGCGTCCTGCCAACCGTAAACGTAGCGCCACGCTCCACGCTGAAATCGCAGGAAGCGTTTGCCTGTATAAGCAAACACAGAGCGCAGCGACGCAGTCCCCGGGGGCTTCGCTCCGGCTGTGATTGCAAGCTCGACATCGGACAGCTCAGCAAAACGATCGCGATATCGTTTGACTACCGCCGATGAGAGGCCCGGCACCGAACTTGCGCCGGAAACGAGCAGCACGTCATTCGCGAGCGCAGCGCCGTTTAGGGTACCAATGTTTGTCACAAAATCGCGCGCATCAGCAATGTCGACGTAATGACATCGAGCAGCAAGACACGCACGTGCGACTGAGTAGTCCTGATCCTGAAACGGTCCAGCGGCATTAACGACGACATCAACTCGATACGTCCGCAGACGATCGGCAAAATCAGAAGCCCGATAATCAAGCACGGCCGATGTGGCGTTGACGCCAATTCGCATTGCCGCTTCCACCGCTCGCGCTGCATCGCGCCCTGCGATTAGAAGCTGAACGTCCGATTCACGAGCCAGCACTTCTGCGATCCGATAGCCGAAGTTGCCGTACCCACCCAACACAAGGATCGTGGCGACCATCTAACCGATAAAGCGTTCGCTTTCATTGAGGCGAGGTACGTAGCATACGGCGCGCCGTCCAAACCAACGATAGCGATTTGCCGCGATAGATCGATACATCGCATCCCGCCAACTTTTCGGCACGAGCCTCGCGCTCCAAGCAAGGGTCGCCCACACCGATCCGAGTTGCCTTACAACTCGTAGTGCCGCATCCATTTCTGTAAACGCCTGGCCGCGCTCGAGAACCAGAAACGTCATCGGATCGCAAGCATCGATGCCATGTTGCGCGAGAAGTTGCGCCCCCCCGGGAGTTTGCATCGCGGCAAACTTGAATCGCTTGCCTGGATCTCTTCGTATCACGAACTCGATCCAGCCGCTGCAAAGCGCGCAAACGCCATCGAACACGATGATCGTGTGGCTCGCATTTTCGACGTCACTAGGGCTTCTCAACTAACCACCCGCGATATCGCACCAGCAACCCGATAACCGGGAGGACAGCGCCCACATCGAAGTGATAGCGGCCATCTTCAAGGTATTCGCGCGCCTTCGTTCCTGAAAACAGTCTCAATGGCAAGGGAATACCGAGATATCGCACGGCGTACAGCTGCCAATCGATTGCATCGACCTGAGGCGTCAACTTAAACACCAGCGTCAGCGGGCCAAGACGCTCGCACAAACGTCCACCGGCGCTCCACAACCTCGAACACATGATGTGCCCGTTAAAATCGCGTGACCATGTTTCCGCGTTCGCGTCGGCAGTGATCGCGACGGTAATGGCAACGTTCTGCCCGGCCGGCGGCAACTGCGCGATCATCGCCATCAGATCGGTGAGCCAGCCGGCACCGCGTTGCACTTCGCAACTGCCCTGCCATATGGCTTGCGGCCGCCCTTCGTGAATAACAGACAGCGGCGCCGACAATCGTTCGAAGTCGGCGCCGAGAACGCGTTGATACAGAGAATCGCGAATGATGATTACTTCTTCGATGCGATCCAGCGGTTGACCTTCGCATCCAGCACATCGAGCGGCAGCGACCCGTCTTTCAAGATCTGCGTGTGAAACTCGCGAATGTTGAATCTTCCGCCGAGCGCTTTCTCGGCGCGCGTGCGCAACTCGCGAATCTTCAATTGGCCGATCTTGTATGCCAGCGCTTGGCCTGGAATCGCAATGTACCTTTCGACTTCTGCAATGACATCGGACTCCCCGATCGCAGTATGGTCGCGCATATAGGTGATGGCTTGCTCGCGTGTCCAGCCCTTTGCGTGCATTCCGGTATCGACCACCAAGCGAGCTGCGCGCCACGCTTCTGCTGTCAAAGAACCGAAATACTGATATGGGTCCTGATACATATTCAGTTCTTTGCCAAGCGATTCCGAGTACAAGCCCCACCCTTCGAGGTATGCGGTGTCGCCGCCGAATCGACGAAATCGCGGTACGTCGGGCAGCTCATACTGCAGCGCAATTTGCATGTGATGCCCCGGCAACGCCTCGTGCAGGAAAATGGCTTCCATCATGAAAGTGGGCCGCGAAGGTAGATCGAAGGTGTTGGCATAGAAGACGCCTGGCCGCTGGCCGTCGGGCGTTCCAGGCATATACGAACCAGTTGCCGCAGAGGCTTCGCGGAACTTCTCAACCGGGCGAACTTCGAAAAGCATCTTTGGCATTGTGTCGAACAATTTCGGCAACACCGCCTCGACACGCTCACGCAGAGCGTTATAGCCGGCGATTAGCTCTTCGGTCTGCTTATACTGAAACTGAGGATCGACGCGCAGCTGCGCGATGTACTCCTTCAGGGTGCCTTTGAATCCCGTTTGAACCTTGACCCGCTCCATCTCCTGCTGGATGCGCATCATTTCTTTCAAGCCGATCTCGTGGATCTGTTCCGGAGTCAGCGTGGTAGTGGCGCTGACGCGCGCCAAGAATGCATACCACTTGTCACCCTGCGGCAAAGCGCTGAGTCCCACGGACGCTCTGGCATGCGACAAATAGTCGCTCTTCATGTAATCGTGGATGCGCTTGTATGCCGGCGTCACTTTGTCGCGAATTGCGGCGCTGTAAGCGTCCGACAGTCGCTTCCGATCGTCGGAGGAAATATCCTTCGGAAGATTTTCGATGGGCTTGTAGAACAAACTCTTCTTCGGGTCGTCGACGACAAAGCTCGCCAACTGCGGCAAGGATTTTTCGACGACAACACGCGGCTGCACAATCCCGACTTGCACGCCGGCCTTCATGTTTGCGATGGCTTGATCGGCCCACACGACGAAGCCGTCGATACGCTTAAGGAAAGCATCGTAATCGGCGGCGGTAGCGAACGGATGGATGCTGGTGCCTGAACCCATCTGCGCGAACAAAGCCGCGGTGGAAGTGAACTGGGAAATTGGCAATAGTTCGGAGCGAAACGTCGCACCTTCAATCGCCAGTTGCCGGCCGGATTTGAAAACGTCGTATGTCAGTCGCGATGCTTCGTCCAGGGCTTCTGCCTTGATGGTGCTCAGCATCGCCAAGTAGTCGCGCTCCAGCGCCAACGAATCGGCCAACCATTGGTCGCTGATGTCGTTGGCGAGACGATCGTTGTAGCGTGCATCGCCGATCGAAGTGGCCAAGGTTGGATTCAGTTCGAGTATTTTGTCGAAATACTCCTCGACCATCTGATCGAGCCTCGCCTTGTCGGTCGCGATGATTGTTGCAGCGGTCGGTTCGCTCTTTTCAGAAGAACCGCAGCTCGCAAGCACGAGCGTCAGGACGAGCAAAAAAGTGACATTGCGCACAGCGATCATTTCGATACCTCAGTTGTACAGCGCAGGTTAGATCGGCGGGCCGTGACACTCATTTGGCGATAGGCCGTTCTACGCTGAATGTGACGACGTCACGGAGCGCACCGAGCAGCAGGTTGGCTTTCACCCACCGACAAGAATCTCACCGAATACGATTGCGCCGCAACTCGCTCTCGATCCAGCCATCGATCTTCGTCGCCAACACATCCATGGGCAACGGCCCGTCCCGAAGCAGTTGACTATGAAATTGCTTGATGTCGAAGGCGGACCCCAGTGCCGTCTCCGCCTGCGTGCGCAACTGCAAGATTCGCAGCTGACCGATCTTGTAGCCGAGCGCCTGGCCGGGATTGGCGATGTAACGCTCGACCTCGGCTTCGGCATCGGTGGCCGCCATATAAGAATTGTCCAACATGTATGCGATTGCCTGATCCCGAGTCCAATTTTGAGTGTGGAGACCCGTATCCACCACCAACCGCATGGCGCGCAGCATTTCGTCGTTTAGATGACCGAAATACTGATGCGGGTCAGCGAATAAGCCCATCCCATTGCCGAGCGATTCCGTATAAAGCGCCCACCCTTCCGTGTAGGCCGTATAGCCGACGAAGAATCGACGGAAGCGCGGCATGTCGTCGATTTCCTGTTGAATCGCAATCTGAAAATGATGGCCGGGCGCCGCTTCATGCAGCGACAAGGTCGTGACGCCGAAGCGTGGCTGCGCTTTCAGGTTGAACGTGTTCACATAGAAAATACCCGGACGGCTTCCATCGGCCGACGGTGATTGATAGAAAGCACCGGCTGATGCCTGCGCGCGAAACGCTTCGACGGGGCGGATCTCGTAGTCGGCTTTGGGAAAGTCAGCGAACAACGACGGCAGCAGCGCATCGATGCGAGTCTTCAGTGCGCGATGCGCATTCAAAAGATCGTCCGGCGTTGCATAGTACTGCTGCGGATCGTTCTCGAGATGCATGAAGAAAGCCTTCAGGTCTCCGGGGATTTGCAGTTGCGCTTGCACCCTGCTCATCTCCGACCGGATGCGCGCCACCTCGGCAAGACCGGTTCGATGAATGCTTGCAGCCTCCAGCGTGGTGGTGGTGTAGTGGCGAACCAGATACTGGTACCAGTCCGCACCGCCCGGCAGCGCGGTCCAGGCGACAGTTGTTCGCGTTCGCGGCAAATATTCGTCGCGAACGAAATCGTGCAACCGTTTGTAGTCGGGAACGATTTGGCGAGTGATAGCGCGTCGATAGGCGCGCTCGAGGCGCGCTCGATCCGCCGACGCAATCGCCTCGGGAAAGTTTGCAACGGGTTTGTAAAAAACACTCTGCGTTGGATCCGCTACGATCATCGACCGCAGTTGCGGCAACACTTTGAGCATGACGGCCTGAGGCTGAACGACATTCGCCTTCATACCCTCGCGCATGTTCGCGATCGCCTGGGTCACCCACGCAGAGAAGCCGCCCATGCGCTGCAAAAAGTTCTCGTAATCGCGAATAGTTTGAAACGGCTGCGCTCCCTCGCCTCCGCCAAACTCAGCGAGCGTTGTAGGCGTGCCGCCAAGTTGATCGATAGGCAGCAGATACGACGGAAATTGCGCCGCAGCCAGTGCATCATTGCATTCGTAGAGGAAGATCGCGTGCGTCATGCGCGCGGCAGGCGACAAGGTTGCCGGCTCAATGACCTCCGCCGCACGTAGGTATTCTCTGATGAGGCGTGTTGACTCGTTACGATGCGCAGGCGATATATCAATGGTCAGCCGGTCGTTGTAACGTGCATCGCCGATGTATGTCGCCGCGACGGGATTGAGTCGCAAGGCGTCCTCGAAATACGCATCGACAAGTGCGGTCAATTTCCCATCGTTGTTCATCGTGTCGGCAGACGGCACAGGCGACATCACACATCCCGCAAGCATCAGGGAAGCGAATGTCGTGAACACTCCCTTCAAGGAACGCTTGCTTCGACATTCCAGCAATGAGAAGACGGCCATAGGCGGGCTCGAATTGGGGTGGCGACGGTGCCGCGTTGTAGCTCAATTTTGCGGCGGCGTCGATCCGGCGCCACGCCGGTAAACGGGTCTGTTAATCTCGCGGCGGGAGATTCTGCTGTCCAACCCATGCTATCCGCCCAAATAAGGGGGCTCTATGCTCGTCGGATCTAGTGTCAGGCGTGTCGCCATCGTCGGCAGTTCCCGGATTCCTTTTGCGCGCTCAATGGGCGCCTATGCCGAATGCAGCAATCAGGACATGCTGACGGCAGCACTCAAAGGCGTGGTCGATCGATTCGGTCTGCACGGCGAACGGCTGGGCGATGTGCTGGGCGGTGCCGTTCTCAAGCACTCGCAAGATTTCAATCTGGTCCGCGAATCGGTATTGGGCAGCGGCTTGGCGCCGGAAACACCGGGGCTCGATCTGCAGCGCGCCTGCGGAACAAGTCTGGAAGCGGCCATTCGGATCGGGAATCAAATTGCGCTGGGTCAAATCGATTCCGGGATTGCCTGTGGTGTCGATACCGCAAGCGATGTTCCCATTGTCTATCCCCATTCGTACCGCAAGATCTTGCTCCGCAGCTCACGCGGCAGATCGACGATGGACCGCATCAAGCCGTGGTTTGGAATTCGGCCAAAGCATTTCAAACCCACCTTGCCGGGCGTCGTAGAACCTCGGACAGGCCTTTCGATGGGTCAAGCATGCGAGCAGATGGCCACACTCTGGCAGATCTCACGACAAGCCCAGGATCAACTGGCACTCGAGAGTCACCAGCATGCGGCGGCCGCATACGATGCCGGGTTCTTCAAAGACTTGGTGCTGGAATACCAAGGGCTGAAGATGGATAACAATCTGCGCCGCGACAGCAGCATGGAAAAGCTGGCGAAACTGAAGCCTTCGTTCGATAAGAGCAGTGCCGGCACACTAACCGCAGGGAATTCAACACCGATGACTGATGGCGCTGCTGCGGTGCTACTCAGCAGTGAACAATGGGCAAGGGATCGCAAATTGCCGATCCTCGCGTATCTCACCTACGGCAAGGTTGCTGCGGTCGACTTTGTCGACAAAGAAGGGCTGCTGATGGCTCCGGCCTATGCCGTTCCACGCATGCTCGACGATGCCAACCTTGCACTGCAGGACTTCGACTATTACGAGATTCATGAAGCCTTCGCCGCTCAGGTCCTCTGCACACTGAAGGCGTGGGAATCGCCCGAGTATTGCCGGGACCGGTTAGCTCGCACTGCAGCGCTCGGCGCGATCGATCGCGCTAAACTGAACATCAAGGGCAGCAGCGTTGCGCTGGGTCATCCGTTTGCGGCCACCGGCGCGCGCATTTTAGGGACGCTCGCGAAAACAATGGCCGAGCAGGGCGGGAAACGCGGCCTCATCTCCGTTTGCACCGCGGGCGGAATGGGCGTCACCGCCATCGTCGAGCGCTGAGTACTTCCAAATCGAATCGACTGCGGCGCATCCCCGCGGTACTTCCGAGTATCCATGAATCCCGTTTCCAATCAGGTATTGAAGCCCGGCGCCAAAGTCGGCGTGCTCTTGGCAAATCTCGGCACGCCGGATGCCCCCACTCCGAAAGCTGTACGCCGATTTCTCGCGGAGTTTCTATCCGACCCCCGCGTCATCGATTATCCGCGGCTCTTGTGGCTGCCGATTCTGTACGGCGTGATTCTGCAGATACGGCCCCGTAAGAGCGCGCATGCCTATCAGCAGATCTGGACGCCGGAGGGCTCGCCGTTGTTGATCGAATCGCGCAAACTTGCGGCTGCTCTGCAACTGGCAGCCGGCGAATTCAAGATCGCGCTCGGCATGACTTACGGCAATCCGTCCATTGCTTCGGCCTTGCGCGAATTGCAAGCGGCGAACGTTGAACGCATTGTCGTCGTTCCTCTCTACCCGCAATTCTCACTGACGACGACAGCCTCTGTCTTCGACCGTGTGGAGACGGAAGTGAATTCGTGGCGAACGCTGCCGTCGATTCAGCGTGTCGAGCATTACTACGGCGAGCCTAAGTATCTCGACGCCTTGGCGCAAAGCATTCGCGAATACTGGCAGGCGCACCCTCGCAAGCACTTGCTCTTTTCATTTCACGGCATCCCGCAACGATATGTCGACAATGGCGATCCTTACTACGATCACTGCATGGCGACTGCACGCGGCGCAACCGAACGCTTGCAACTTGCCGCTTCGGATTGGAGCGTCGCCTTTCAGTCGAGGGTCACACGTGAACGCTGGCTCGAACCGTATACGGATAAGACACTCATCCAATACGCAAAATCAGGCCCGAAGGATGTCGCAGTCGTTTGTCCCGCCTTTGCAACGGATTGCTTGGAGACGCTGGAAGAGATCGCGATCCGAAATCGGGAGGACTTTCTCGCCGCAGGCGGCGCGAGCCTCGACTATATTCCCGCGCTCAATGCACACCCCGCGCATATCGAGATGTTCTTGCACTTGGTACGCGCGACCGGCGGATAGAACGCTCTCACTCATGGTTGCGACACGGAGTTCGGCATGTATTTCCTAAAATCGCTATGTGTTTGTATGGGAGGCATGTTGTGCACCAGCGGTGTGCTGGCGCAGACGCCGGCGGCAACGGACCCTAACCCGCAGGTGCTGGCGAACAAGATCCAGGACGAGGTTGCGGCGCTGCGTGGTCTTAAGTTCAAGCAGAAGATCACCGCCAGCAAGCAATCGCCGGCCGAATTCGGCAAGTATCTCGAGAGCCGAATCAAAGAAGACGTTCCCGAACAAGTCAGCCGTCATTACGGCAAGATCGTGCAGAAGCTGGGACTGTATCGAGGCCCGGAGATCAAAGACTTCGAAGGCACCATGAAGTCCGTGATGACATCGCAGGCGGGCGCCTACTACGACCCGCAGACCAAAACGTTTTACGTGTTGCTCGAGGGCTTGCCGGAAATGATGCTCGGCGCTTTCTACGCACACGAGCTGCATCACGGTCTGCAGGACCAGTACTTCGATCTAGAAAAATACATGGGCATGCGGCAGGGAAACCGCACGCTCGACAGCGATCAACGGATGGCGCGGCAGGCCGTGGTCGAGGGCGAAGCCACGTATATCATGAGCTTGTGGACCATCAAGTCGATGATGCAGGACACGCCTACTCGCGAGGTTATGTCGACGGTGGTCCGGATGCAAAGCCAGATGGACATGGCGCAAATGAAGCAGATGATGCAACAGCCGCAGATGAAGGAACTGGTCGGCGAACAAGTGAAGGACTCGATTGAAGCTTCCGCCGATATTCCCGCGTTCATCCTGGAATCGTTGCTGGGCGCGTATCTCAAGGGGCTTAACTTCGTGTTCCAAGTCGAAGCGGGCGGCTGGGCTGCAGTTGAAAAGCTGTATCGCGACGCGCCACCTGAATCGACGGAGCAAGTCCTGCACCCGGAAAAATGGCTGGCACGCGAGGCACCCGTCGACATCGAATGGCCTTCGCTTGGGGATCCGCAGCTCAAGAACTTTGAAGTGCTCGACAACGATGTGCTGGGCGAACTGCTATGGCGCGTGGTCTTCAAAGAACATGGGCTCGACGCCGCAACTGCCGACGCCGTCGCCGCAGGTTGGAATGGCGATCGCTATCTAGTGTTGAAAGAAAAATCCAGCGATGAGCTGCTGTTGCTTTGGCGCACCTCCTGGGACAGCGCGACGGAGGCAAAGGAATTCGCCGACGCCTACACGAAATTGCTGGCGGTAAAATACGAAGGCAAACGCGCGGCAACGCGCGTCGTTCACTCCGGCACTTCGGTTTCGATCGTCGAGAGCGAAAACGATGCAACCGTCGATTCGTTGGTCAAGTTCGTGGCGAACGCCAGAGAGCGCAAGCGTTAATGTTGGGACGTTTCCTGGAAATCAGCGTACATACTCCGGCTATTCAGGAGTCGCTCGCTTTCTACGAAAGCCTGGGGTTTGTGCAGGCCACCGTCGGCGATACTTGGACACATCAGTACGCCGTGATCACCGACGGACGACTCTTCATCGGTTTGCATGGGCGTCCTTGTCCGCCTATTGCGATCACCTATGTGCAACCGGAACTGGCGCGGCACGCTGAACGGCTGCATGCGCTCGGCATCGAATTCGATCGCGAGCACTTCGACATCGACTCGTTCAATGAAGCGAGCTTCGCCGATCCGCATGGCGTGCACGTAAACGTATTGGAAGCGCGGACGTTCTCGCCGCCCGATTTGCCGATCAATCACCAATCGACATGCGGCTACTTTACGGAACTTGGCATCCCGGTTCGCGACTTCACGCTAGGTCTGGAATTCTGGGAGGCGCTGGGATTCGTCGCCATGGAACCGGTCAGCGAACCATTTGCCAGAGTATCGTTGACGAGCAATCTCATTAATCTAGGAATGTATCGCAGCCGCGCGTTGCGGCAGCCTGTGCTGACGTTTGAAGATACAGACATGCGGGAACGGCTGGCGCGCATGCGCGAACGGAAATTTCAAGTGACCGACGAAATGCCAGATAGCTTGGATGCGTCGAATAACGCCGTTCTGATCGCTCCAGAAGGCACTCGATTGTTATTGCTGTCTGCAGACGAGTGAAAACTTCACGCGCAGCTCGTCTTGAACCTGGAGCGCGCCGAGTCCAACGCTGAAAGGCGTCATGCCGAATTCCGTTTGCTTGAGCTTGAACTCACCCGCCACTGTCAGCTGTCTGCCGGATTCAGTGACCTTTGCGGAGAGAACAATATCCCGGGCCGTACCTTTTAGAGCGACGCGAACCGTCAATGTCGGAGCCGCCTTCGTGCCGCTAATCGACATCGAGCGCAGTGTAATCGTTGGAAAGTGCTCCAAGTCCAGAACATCGGCACGGATCAAATTGCTGCGCGTACCCTCGCGCGCGTCCTGCGGCACGTCGGCGGCGAAGTCCTCGCCTTCGCGAGCTCGCGCGGCGGGATCGTCGACTTGCAGGCTGGCTACGGGCAACGTGACCTCGAACATTGAGCGAGTCACATCGTTTTGCAGGTACAGCGTACCCGTCGCGGCCTTTGAACTGATCACGTGATTGTGGCCGAGCCGCGCCAGAGCGCCGCCGCGATACACCAAGATATGAACGTCGCTAGCTGGGCCGTCCACCTTGTAAACAGTGGCGCCTGACATATCGCCGGGCGGTGCGGGCAGTTCCGCCTTGGCTACGCTTTCTTGCACCGGCGATGCGCACGCCGCCAACAACAAAGCAGTGCACGCTACCGCGCAACGGCGAATCAGTTGGATTGAGTTCATTTGGGCTCAGAGGACGGCCTGCATTGACGATCGGGCAGAAGTGTAGCGCACCAACCCCGCCTCCGCGCATAGGTGCAGTCGCGCGGATTCTTGCTCTTCCTGGCTCACCCATCACGCGTCGGCATCGCCAATCGCTTCCCGATTTCAGCTTACGGCCTTCAAGCGTGACCGCCATCTCTGTCCGCCCGCGACACGGGTCACACCCTCGCCTCTCGCAAATCGTCATTGGTGAGACGCTTGCCTAATTCGCGAAGTGCTTCTCCCGATTGTCGCGATGGACGCGACGCTTGTCACACCCAACTACTCTTGTGCTTTCTACTATCGTGCCGTCATAGACAGTTAAGTAGCGACGGCGAACACTTGAGTCGGAAACGGAGCTTCAAGATGCAGCGCATTACTCGAACTGAAAATATTCATCGCGCCCCGAACACGCCGGCACAGCCCTGGTTGCCAGCGCACGCGCCGATTCCCTCTGCTGCCCCAATGCTGAAACCCTTTAGTCCCGCGACTTGGGGCCGAGTGAGTCCAGTCCGGTAGCATTCGCCCCGTGGCAACGGTGCTTGCCACGGCACACCTCGCAGACTATAAGAACCGCTGTCGCGCTCGCGGCAGCCGCATCATTCTTCGAACGTATGCCCGCTTCGACCCCTGCTGCCTTCGATCTGGATCAGCTCACGGAGCCACAAATCGTCGCGTTGCTCGCAAACGGCGATTCCGTCCCTTTACGCGCGTACTTCGGCGACCCGCTGTTCGATGAATTGCGAGAACTCGCCGAGCGTGCCGTCAAACTGCGCGTGACTGGGAAGCATCGCGTGTACATCCTGCCGGGCATCATGGGCTCGACTCTGCGTGTGGACGCGACGAGGAGGCAAGCCGGGAGCCGAGCGAGCGGTACTGATGTCCCGAACTCACGCAAGATTTGGCTGGATCCGCAAGCGATCGAGCAAGGCGCGCTGCTGAGTCTTGCACTGCCCAGCAAGCCTGAACCCCAAGCCATCGCAGTCATGCTGCCGGCCTATCTGAAGCTCAAGCTGCACTTGATGTTGGCTGGATTTGACGCGGTATTTCATCCCTTCGATTGGCGCAAGAGCACCGTGGCCGCAGGCAAGAGTCTGCTGCAACGGATCGCAAAGGATCGCGCGAAGCACGTTTCGATCGTCGGCCATAGTCTCGGCGGATTGGTTGCACGCGCCGCACTCACCGCCGATCGACAGCATCGCATCGCACGCGTCGTGCAACTGGGCGCGCCCAACTATGGATCATATTCCATGGTTCAAGTTTTGCGCGGCGTCTATCCGACCGTACGCAAGGTCGCCGCGCTCGATCCCGTGCACTCCGTGGATCAGCTCGTTCGGCATGTCTTCCGCACCTTGCCGAGCTTTTACGAACTCCTACCGGCGCCTGAACATCGCACGGATCTGGACTTGATGAATCTCGAGCACTGGCCGGGAGATCTATTAGGACCGGACGCAACCTTATTGAAAGCCGCGGCCAAAGCACGTTTACAGTGGAGCTCGGCGCAAGAACACTGCTTCCACATCATCGGTGTCAACCAGGAGACGACTACGCACGTCCGGGCATCCCAACATGGTCTTGAGTACGGACTCACGCATGATGGCGACGGCACGGTCTCTCGTGCACTGGCGGACTGGCCTGACGCGACAACCTACTTTGTCGAAGACCGTCATGGCGCCTTGAGTTGCAATACGACCGTCTGTCTTGCGGTTGCAGATTTGCTCAAAGAAGGACGCACGCGCCGTTTGCCGAGCGAGTGGCGGCCGTCAACACACCAAACGATCAAGTGGATCAGCGACAAAGAACTGCGTGACGGCAGCGGCCGCTTGGGCAAGGTCGACTGGCGCGCACTTCCTATCGATGAACGAAGAAGGATCCTGGAGCCAGCCATCTCGCCGGTGTTCCGAGCGCTTGCCAATCAGTTAGGGGTCGAAGCTCATGGGCCAGTCGCCAGCGCCGATCGTTAGCGGGTCTGGCGGCGCCGAAGCGTGATTGAATTCACGATCGGCACTGAAGCTTGCGCGTTGACCGCGCATCAGAATCCAAGGACGGCCAACACCCGTTTTTCTTGAGCAGCGATCGTATGTTTTGCGACTCATCTCACGCCGGCTCAAACCCAATTAACAGAAAGTATCTGCAACGGATTTGATCAGGGCTCGTGCAGGGAGCTAGCTAAGGATAGATCTCTCCCGAACAGCCCGGTCATACCGCCCAATCCTCAAGGACGAAGAGGCTGCCTGGTTCGCGTTACGAAGCGCGCCAGGCGGCTCGGGCATACCCTGCGGCCGACCCTTGCAGGCCTCTTCGTGCGCTTCCCTGAAGCCCTCCCAGCAAACTATTCGCGCGACCTTCGTCGCGGTTTTTGCATCGCGCGTGTCGGATTTTTTTACGCTCGATCAAACGTAATACGCTCTCGGGTTAACAATAGCCCTCAAATCGCGCCTTTTGCCTGGAAATCTGCGACTTTCGTCGCGCGTTTGCGCGCGAATCGCTGCTCAAGCCGTTAACCGTTGTGTCGATACGAGGATCAACTGGGCTTGTGTCTGCCGATGTCGGGTCCAGCGTCATGAAGCAACCGCTTCAAGACACGAAGACAGCGGCATGCGGGTATCGACGTGCAGGCATTCCTCTCCAACCTTTCGCAAACGCAAGCTCGCTTTACGAACGCAGTGGTACTGGGCGTTCTCGGTATTGTGTTAACTGCGTGCGGTGGTGGTGGCGGCAGCGAGACTCCTGCCGCGACGTCGACTCCGTCGACACAAGCCGCAATCGCTTCGCGGCCTGTCGCGCAATCTGACATCGAAATTGCTCAAGCGCTGTATTTGGATAACCAACGCAAGCCCGCCAACTTCCTGAACGACGCGGCACCTTCAGGTCTCGGCGCAGTCGCAACAGTTCATCTCAAGAACACCGACGTCGGCATGAGTGGCGCTTCGCAATACGAACTCTGCACCGATGACTTCAACCAAGCACTGGCGTGGTCGGAAATCGCCGCAAATGCCAACGGCAATCATGATCTGCTGGTCGCTAACGACAGCACCGCGCGTTACTTCGAGTTCAGCCGCACCCGCAATTCGACGCCGGCGTTGTACGTGCGGTCGCGCATCTACAAGTGCGCTTACCTCAGCCGTGCAAGCGTCAACTTGCAGGACACCGTGACCAACACGCGCGCTGCCGGACTACTCGCTGTGCCTGCGACAGCCGTGGAGCTCCGCACGCTGAGCGAATATCTGTGGCACTTCACGACGTTCAACAATGCAGGCCATGCTGTCCTGCAGAGTTCCAGCAACGCGGGCGCGACACCCTCGCATACGCTGTACATCGCCAGCATGACGCGCGCGAGTGCCGGACAAACGTGCGATGAAGTCGAAGTGAAGACCTGGACGCATAGCGTGAGTGGCGCCGGTGTCGTGCAACTCAGCATCGAAGAGTCTTGGAGCTACGGCGTACGCCGCAGCGGAGGGTTAGTCGAATACTGCGCGCTCACTTAATTCCTATTGGGACGCAGCGCAGACAGGTTCAGGTCCTTGAACGTGTCCTGATCGGCCTTGATGCGGAACTTCACGAACACGCCCTGCGCCGTATACCGGCTCGCGGCGAAATCACCGTCGTCGAAGCCCATGTGGTTGTAGCCGACCGAGATCCACATGTTGCGTGCGACCGTGAAGCCGACGTCGAAGCCCACCGCCGTGTCGCTCACATTGCTGCTCCAGGAATCCAAGCGAGTGCCATGCAGGCCGATATCGAAACGCTGCGAGAGTTCACGGCGCACATCGAAGCCAACCAATGTCGAGATGCCCGAATAGCGTTCGCCGTCGAAGGAACTCACGACGTAACGGCCGCCCAGCTGCAGACCGAGCTGCGTACGCGGATCCATTTGCCAGTTAACGTTGAGATTGTTGACGTAGCGCGACGCCTTGTACTCGAGCATGGAGTCGCTGCGCGTGTCGTACTTGATATCCAACCGATCGAGCACGATAAAACGGCTATCGGACGGCCGGTATGCCCAGGCGAGGCGCAGATCCGCCATCGTGCTGTCGCCTAGAGAGCCACGATCGCTCGACATGTATTGCGTTGCCATCGAAAAAGCGTGGCCGCGCACCGGCTCGCGATAAAACCCGCTGATCCAAGTCCAGCGTTGCTCGCTGTCCGAATCCCGGTGTTCGGCGCGCGCGGTCATCGTCCACAATTCGCTGCGATACATCGCAGCGATCGATGCCGCCAGGAAGTCCTCATTCAAGGCGCTGATCAACGTCGTGCCGGACGCCATCGGTGCGTTGCGATTGAAGGGTGTCACGCCATTTGCGGCGACGCTGTCATTGCCGGCAATCGTGCGGCTTTGATCGACGCCGAAGTCCATCGCCCAGCGATCGTTGATCTGCCAGCCTTGCGTCAGCCCGTAATTCGCGAAGGTGCGCGCGCCGTACTCCGTAAATTGATGGTTCGCGCTCGATGTGATTCTGGTACGCGCCCAAGGCGATGCGCGGAAGCCGATGCGGGTCATGTCGGAATCGAATTGCGCGCCTTCAGCGTGCTCGTACTCGGCAAAAATGGCCGTGTCTGCGGTCAGTTTGTAATCCGCACCAATCACCGACCGCGAAGGATAGTCAGTGCTCTCACTCGCGCCGTTCAAGCTCACGTCTTGGCCGGCGCTAAGCGTCAGGCGATCCTTGAACAGGCCGATGCTGCCGTTGGCAAAAGCTTGATCGGACGTCGCATCGCCGTTCGGCAGTCCCGAATCCGATACATGACGCAGCCCAACGCCGAGCGTGGTTGAATCGGCATGGCGACGCACTTCGGCGCTAGCCAACTCTCGCTCCGCGGCAGAATCGAGCAGCGACTGCTGCTGCGCCTCCGCGTTTACGGACCACAGTTCCGATATCTTCAAGCGGCCATCGATTCCCAGCTTGCGTGTGCCTGCTTCCGTGGACAGCTGTTGACCGAAGCCGAAGCCGCCGTCTTGTTGTCTGAAGTACGCGCTCGCTTCGACTCGTTCGCTGACATGCTTGACTTCAGTCAGGTAGGAATCGGCTTCGGCGGCGCGCAGTGTGCTTTCCGATTCGCTACGCGCGAGCTCCGCGCGGAATTGTGTGCCATCGGTGATCTGCACGCGCATATCGCTCGCCGCCACCTGCGTATCGCCGGCCGCAGCGCCTTCCTGCACGAAAGTCGCACCCACCTCGGTCCTCGCGCCGAACTTATACGAAGCACGACCACCGGCAGTCACCTGTTCCTTACCGCCTTGCAACACTTCGTAATCGGCGATGATGAACACGGGATTGAAATCGCCGTCGCGGCTTGGCACTGGCTGCTTGAAGAACACTGTGCCGCCGAGATAGTCGATCGTGTAGTCGATGTAGCGCGTCAGGATGCGGCTTTCGACGACCACTTCGGTACGAAAGCGATCGCGTACTTCAATCCGGAGCTTGTCGGAGTTGATGACGATGTTGCCGCCCGACAGACGATAGAGCCCCGATGTGCCGTCGCCACGCAGTTCGTCGGTCACTAGCCCTTGGTCCGTGCTCGCTCCGAAGACTGTGTAGCCGAATCGCTCGCCGGCGTAGTCGGAGCGCATACCTGTCAGCGTGCGGCTGTAGCGGCCGAGTTCTGTCACCGTGAGGCCCGTGTCGTAGTCGCCGAACAGAGCCATGAACTGTTGGCGTTCCACCTTGACATACAACTTGCTGGACGACGGCGCTTCAAAGCGTTGCTCGCTGTTGTCGCCATACACTGTGTAGTAGCGGTTCGGCTCGATGGTCTGCAGTAAGCGGCGCTCATCCACCTTCTTCTCGCGCGCGGAATCGTAGGCGAGCGTCAACAGGAAGTCGCCCTTGATGCGACCCTTGGCGAAGAATGCGACCCGGCCGCTGTCACTGTAGCCGTCTTCAAGATCGGCGGTGGTCGCTGCTTCCAAGTTGCCGGAGATCGAACGATGAGCCGCAGTGCCTTCGGCCAATCCGACCAGAATCCAATCACGAGCCTGCGGCGCCAGCCACGCACGCAATTCTTGCGTTTGCCGTTCGCTGAAGCGTAATCGCAACTGGACACTGCCCGATTGTGTCGTCGGCTCCAATTCCAGGCGGGCCAGCCCATCGTCATCGACTTGGAACAGCGGCTCGCGCGGACCGATGCTGGTGATCTGATTCTCGCGTAGCGATTCCACTTCCCACCACGAACGATACGGTGCATCGACGCTGAATGCGCCCTGGGTACCTGGCCGCGCCGGCTTGCCGGCCGCATCGAACAGGCGCAACACCAGAACCGGCTTGGTCGCGCCGTCTGCCGTCAGCACCGATTCCTCTTTCACGAGCTCTGCGCGTACGGCAGTACTCGCGAAGCGCACCTTGCGCTCCATGCGCTGGACTTCATGGTTGTCGGCGTCGCGTACGATCGCAACCAGAACGTTATCTCCATCTTTGATGTCGATGCCGCGCCAGCGGCTGACTGCGATTGTCTTGGTCGCGTTACTCGTCATGCCATCGAAGTTCAGCGCGCTGACAGGCAGATCGTTCAACCGCAGTTCAACGGTGTGATTGCCGTGATGCTGGATCGCGACTTTAATGCTGGAAATCGCCTGTAGATCGCCTTCGGCCGGTGCGAGCCATGCAATCCCCGGCTGCAGTTTTTCGACGGCAATCTCCTCCACGTTCGTGCGCGCAGCGGCCAACACGACAGTGCTCGATGTCTTCTCTGACGTCGGCATGCCGGCCAAGATGCCCTGCGTGGCAACGATGGGCGACTCGGCTTGCGGCAAAGCGACCGACAACTTGCCGGCCGCGGTCACACGCGTGCCCGAGATTTCGATTTCGACTCGGCGATTACGAGCAAGACTGGCCACATCGGCGCCGCTCGCGATCGGTTCATCGGGACCGCGACCTTCCACTTGGATTTGATCACCGCGCAAGTTGAAGGCGGCAGCAATGTAGTCTGCGACCACCTGAGCGCGCACGCGCGACAACATGTAATTATCCGAATAGACCCTGTTGGCGTTCGAGATCGGCATCTTGTCGGTGTGGCCCACCGCGATCACGCGCAGATTGCGCACGCCGGTCCATTCCTTGATGAGTTTGTCCAGTTGGCTGCGATCGCGCGCGTTCAGTTCCGTCTTCAGCGTTTCGAATTGGGGACTGAAGCGGTAGCTGGCTTTCTCGAGCGTAACGGCGCCGCGGGTCATACGCGTTTCCACCGGCTCAGTGCGTTGACTCTTCGCCGATGGCGTGTCGAAGACCGCCACGGCCTTGGTTGCGAGCGAGCCGGCGGCTTCTTCTGCCGCACGCGTGGAGAAGATCAGAACGCGCTGTGCTCCGGCCTTCACCGCGCCGAGCTTGTACATGAGCAGGTCATCGCTGATCGCCGGATCGGCAATGACTGCGCCGTCGACTTTCGCGCTGCCCGGCACGAAGCTCATGCCCGACGGAATGACGACCATCATATTGGCGTTGGTAACATCGACGCCCGTTGCAGCAAATGTCACCGCATGTTGTGCATCGAGATCGGCCTGCAAGGTCGAACGTAAGTGCAGGCGGGCCGTGCCGCTTGGCGGCAGGCGTTTGGCGAGCCAAAAATCTGCGCGCCACAACGCGCCGCCACGCACATCGGCGAACTGCGAATAGCCACGCCCCGCATTGCGCACGCGATGTTTGCAGCTTTGGGTTTCGTATTGCGCCGGAATCGATACGGCATCCATCTGCACGACGTGTGAACCCGGCTGCACGCCTTCGAAGTGGTACTTGCCCTCTTCGTCGGTCACTGCGTAGCGGCCATCTTCCAAGTAAACACGGACGCCCGCGACACCCGGCAGTTCATTCGAATTCTTATCGCAGGCACCTGTCACGACACGACCCATGATCACGGCGGCATCGCGGAACAGCTCTTCGCGCAAGCGGATCGTCGCCTGCGCCGGGTTGGAACGCAGTCCGTTCAGCGCCTGCGCTTGTGCGCTGTTCGTCAACTGCTGTCCACGCGCCTGGACGGTAATTTCGGCCACATACGACAGTGACAGCGATTGATTCGCAGCGAGATTGCCAAGTTCGAAGGCCAATGTCTGACCGTCGGGACCGATGTTTGGATCGACGGCCACCGCGCCACCGATGCGACTCGAATTCGCGCGATAGCGCATACCGGCCGGCAATCGATCCGTAACTCTCACGTTCTGTAGTGCGCCGGCCGTGCTCGTGTTCTGCGCGGTCACCGTGTACTGCACGAAGTCGCCCGGTGCAGCGATCGTCGTCGTTGTGGTCTTGCGCAGGAACAATCCAGTACCGAGCAAATCAACCGGCACATCGACGGCAACGGCGACCGGGCCGGACACAGTGAAGGCGCCGCCGTACGAACCGCTGTTTAGGCGGAAGCCATTGCCCAGGGAGGCTTCGATTTCAGGAATGGCACGACCGGATGGAAATGCGTGCGAGATCGGCGGATCGACCACCAAGCGATACTGACCTGCCGCGACCAGCGGGAAGCGGAACGTGCCTGCGGGCAATGTGTAGGTCGTGCCGCCTGCGTCCGTGACTTGCTGACCCGTGGTCATTTCGGAGGGATATACGCTGACGCCATCGTCACCAAATACCGTCGCGGGCGAGCCGCTGGCGGCGTTGACCAGACGAACGCGCGCGCCGTCTACCGGCAAGCCCGTTTGTGAATCAAAGACAATGCCGTAGGGATCGACCAATGCGGTTGCGCTACTGGTGTCCTGGGAGTCGTTCGGATCGACGTACAGCGTGCCGATGTCGGCATTGCGTTCCACTTGCAGCACGCAGTCGTTTTGCACGGCAGCGGCGGCGCTCGATTGAATGTAGCCCACGAACACACCGGCATTCGCGCCGGTTTCGCTCAGGCGGATGATTTCCAGATCCCCTGCGTGGCTGCTCAATTGCACATCGACGGTTTCGATGCTGGCGCCGTCGCGATTGCGATCCTGGTCGGTAAGTTGAATGAAGACGGCTTCACCGCCGTGCACGAGTTGCGCGCCGCTAAGCGCGACGGGTTGCAGCGGGTTGATCGTCGTGCCATTGGACAAGCGTGGCGCTGGCAGCGCAACGAAGTTGCCGCCTGCGCGGCATTGAGTCGGTCCGGCAGTCGATGCAGTGCCGGTGTTCGGCGCATCCGCTGCGCGCAGAATCGCGATCGTGGAACGGCTCGGAGCCGCCGACACTGTCGCGATCGTTTCGTTGGAGAAGATCTGATCGACCGCTCCGGTATCGCGCGTGAACTCGATGCGCGCGCTGTTGCGAATGATCGTACCGGCCGGCGTTTGTGCAAACGCCGGATTGCCGGTGACGGCGAGCAACAGGCCGCCGCCCAAAAGTAGACCCACTCCGAAATCCAATAAACGGCTCACACTCGCTCGACATAAATTTCGGAACCGCATAAATGCGGAGAGGGCGGGACGGTTTAGCACCGTCCCGCCCGCGTCTGTCCGAAATTCCTGTGACACGCTACGCATTCGATTGGGAGTTACGACGTCCCGGTCGTCAATCGATGCTTCGCGTGACAGGCGCGCATGTGAGCTCCGGTCGCCATCTTAGTTATTGATGGTGACTCGGAACGTCACAGTCGCACTGCCGCCGCCCGAATTCACGGTGCCGGCATTCACGCTAATCGAGGTCACTGGCGCGCCGGTGCTCGTGCCGGCGTCCGCATCGGCGACGTCAGTCAGCGCCGCAGCGTTCAGCGTCATGCTGTTGGCAACGTAGCTCGTATTGGCGGGAATCGCGTCACTCAATACGACTGCTGCCGCATTGCTCGTACCGCTGTTAGTCACCACGATGCTGTACTGGATCACGGCGCCCGGAATCGCTTTGCGATTCGCGCCCGTGCCATTCACCGGATCGCTGATGATCGCAGCCGATTTCACCACTGCCAGCGTGGCCGCTTGAATGTTGTACTGGTTATTGGCGAATTCGACACCGTTGCTGCCGGCATCGGCAAACACGATATCGACCGCCGCCGGGTTATCCACACCTGCAGTTGCTGTCGACGTAGTCGTCGCCGTCAAACGCACGATGGAGTTCTGGCCGCTGGTTGCCGCCAACGGAATGCTCGACACGATGAACAGCTGGACCGACTGATCGGCGGTCAGGCTGATCGGCGCGGCGACGAGCGTATCGCCTGCGTCGTAGGCGCCAACGGTCGTACCGTTGTCGCGGTAAACCTGAATTGCGGTGACATCGAAGTTGTCGCCGGTTTGGTTGGCGCCGCCGAGCGTGAAACTGTCGGTCCCGTTACCGGTGTTGGTTACGGTGTAAATGACGGCCGAGCCGGTTGCGCCGGGCGTAGTCGTGGTGGCAGCGCCCGCAGTCACCGTCAAGTCGACCTTGCGGTCCACTTTAAACGTGCTGAGGTTGCTGTTCACCGCCGTTTGGGCGACGCCGCCCACGGTGTAATTCACTGTTGCCGTGTTATTGATGTCGGTGCCGGACGCAGTACCTGCGGCATATGCACTTTGCATCAAACCCATCGACGACAGCATCAATGTCGCCAGGCCGGCTTTGACGGCCGTGCCTCGCTTCATGCGCGCTGCGAAAGAGGTCATTGCAATACTCCCAATAAAATTCACACAAAGGATCGATCGGACAGACGAAACGGCACGATCGGAAACGGCAATGCGCGAGCTCCTGCCGGACTCACGCATCGTTTGCTTAAGTGAAGCAAAACTTTTCATTCGGTTACTTCACCCGCGCGCGATAGCGCACGAATGCGGTGGACTTGGGCGCGAAGGCCTGCGCGAACACCCAGCGAACACTCCTGATTTCGTCGGCGCGCGCGGCTCGCGTCACACCGGCTTCCGTGACCTTGAGGTCTGCCGCTTTGGCGAAATCGCGACCGTTCAAGGAGAGGCTGATGTCGGTGCCGACGCCCATCGCCGAATCGCCCACGTACACCATGTGTTCCGGCACGTTGTTGTTAACGACGATCTTGTCGGCCGGCGTATCGCAGCTGTTCGTGGCCGTGATCGTCCAGATGATTTCATCGCCCGGGACCACTTTGCCCGGCGCGACGGCGCGTTTTTGTTGCTTGCCTTGTGCATCCAGATACGTTTCTTCCTTCTGCGCATCGGTTTTCAGCGTCACGCAGTTTCTGTCCTGCGCGTGCGCTGCGAAGCCGAGTAGTACGGCAGCGGCGATCAAACCGATTCGACCCAGAATGCGTAAAGTCACGACAGCGTTGCTCATATAAATCCCCTCGCTCAGTTGATGGTCACGGAGAACGCGACGGTCTGTGCGCCGCTTGCCTGCGTGAGATTGCCTAGATTCACGCGCACCGCCGGAGCAGGCGCAGTCACAAAACTTCCGGAGTCGGTATCGCCGGCGTCGGTTTGCACTGCGCCGTTCAAGCGCAAGGTGCTTGGCAGATACGTCGTGTTGGTCGGAATACCATCAACGATCAACACATTGCTTGCGGTACCCGAACCGCTTGGCGTTACGACGATTTGATAGTCGATACGGGCGCCGGGAATGGGCTGCGTGCCGCCGAACTGATCGACGACCACTTGTGTCTTGACGGCGTTGATCTGCACCGACGAAACGACATACGATCCGCTCGCTCCTGAAGTGCCGCCGCTCGTGCCAAGCACTGCATCGGTGCTGCTCTCGCCCTGACCTGCGAAAACCGTTCCCGGCGCGCCGGTGCCCGTCAGCGAAACAGCCGTTAACTGCGTAACGCCTGTCTGGCCGTTCGTAAGGCCGCTCGGAATGTTGTTGATGATGAGCAGATTGATCGACGCATCGGCAGCGAGCGTTGGATCGTTCGCGCCTGCCGTGTACACCGTATCGGCTGCAGACAAATCGCCGCTGCCGTCGATATCGAAATAGATCATGTTGACTGCCGGCGCCGGATCGAAATTGTCGCCGGCAATGGCACTGTTGCCAGTCAATCGAAAGGTCTCGGGCGCGTTGCCAGTGTTGGTGACTCGCACAACCACAGCACGGCTCGCTGCACCGGGCGAGACGGTAACGTTTGGCGTCTGCACGGTTGTATTGACGTTGATGATTTCGGCAACGGTCAGCGTCGTTGGGTTCGACGATGTGTTCACCGTGGTGCCGCCATCGTCGTAGCTAACCTGTGCGGTGTTATTGATGGCCGTGCCGGCAGCAGTACCTGCTGCAAACGCAGACTGTGACGCAACGCTCATTACTGCGGCGGCAACCACCCATTTCGCGTCGAATTTTTTTACGAATTCACTCAAGTTCTCGCTCCAGGCGCCGTTACTTCACTTGAGGCCAGTCGGGGATCGAATCCCGCGGCGGGGGTTAGGCAAAAGCAGCAGCAAAGTCGTAGTCGTATCCGGGTGACGCCTTGTGGGCGGTTACCGGGTCGCGACATTCTTCTGGTTTGCTGCAGTAGCGTTGTGAAAGTGGTCGCAGATTCGTCTGGGAGCGACGGAGTTCTTCCGGAAATTGCCGAACGGTGCACCAATTGACCGCGGTGCAGGCGCAACGCGTACGACTTTCCCGCAGGGACGCAGTTCGCAAATCACTATTTTTAAGCCGCGTCTGCGCAAGACAGCGGCCTTATGTGCGTTCGCGTGCGAATGCGCGCTACATCAAAAAAATGATAAAAAACGCGGTGTTTGACATTTAACACTCGCAAACTGTGATGGGCTGAGCGCTCGGCTAAAGCCGCTCTCCCTATGCTCGCGGCGCTGGCTAGCCTCGCTTGGTGGCGTTGCGGCCAAAACACAGTTTGCGCATGAACCTCACTGCCTACCGCCCGCTTTCGTTTCTGCTGCACTGCGTGCTTGCACTGGCATTGCTGCTCGCGGCAAACGTCGTGCATGCACAAGCGATCTCGAATACGCCCACCATCCAGATTGGCGGACGCATTAATTTCATCTCCACGGGCGGCTCATTGCGGACGCAATCCGACTCGGGGAATTCCTGCTTGGTGAGTGCGACAAGCACTCAATCCCTGAGCGGTATCCCAGCCGGCGCCACAGTTCGCGGGGCGTACTTGTATTGGGGCGGCTCCGGCACAACCA
>WUUC01037843.1_pt1 | contig 24198 bp, 18 predicted proteins | sample 6278441 | NCBI WGS metagenome assembly WUUC01 (sample SAMN13675441, study PRJNA597444) | soil metagenome | isolation source: soil | place: USA: Washington | collected 2017-10 | reverse complement strand
TGCGGCCGGCGATCTGGGTCGGCACGCTGGCCAGGGGCACCAGACCGTCCATGAAGCCGGGATAGGTCTCTCCCCACACCCAGGTGTGCATCTCTCCCATCGAGGTGCCCATAAGCTACGCTAAAATAAGGAGATAGCCTCCATTCTGATGTGCGGTGAGACTCCATGAGTTTCTCTGGGAAAGAGGTAGCCCTCCTCTTTCCGGAGAGAGGAGGTACCGGAAACAAGTAAATAGCGGCAAACAAAAGAGTAATTAACACCGCGAGCGCTTTGTAGCTACCGGATAGGTACTGTGGGTCGATTTTTCCTAGAGGGCTGGCCAGGAGGCGTCTGAGTCAACCCTTGCCCCCGGGGGGAGCGCTTTGGCCGCCTTCCCTAACCTGATGCCCACCTGAGAACGGGTCTGAGGCCATGCTCTTGTCGGGCGGCGTGGTAGGCAGCGGTAACGGGTTTCGCGGCGGAGCCTCTGGCCAGATGGACTCCCCAGTGTGGGGGAGGACAGGGAGGGGCTCCTCGTGGGTGCGGTGCTGTGCTCCCCTGGCTGGCTAGGACGTCATGCTCCTCCACCTGGAGACGGGGCTTGCCAGGATGGCGAGGCGATCTTGGAGAAACCCGCATTAGCGACCGATGAATGCCGCAGGGCAACCTTTCAGGGGCGCTTGGCGCCCCGGGCGGGCTCTTCTGGGACGGGAGACCTGGGCTCAGCACAGCCTCGGAAGGCCCGGATTGAAGGCATGGACTGCTTCCGCATCTGGGCCGCCCCTACTAGCGTGTATCCACACCTAGCTCGGAGGTATTCTCGAGGAAAACTTAGAGCCTGTCCGTCCAACGCTCTGTCAGCCTTCCTAGCTCTTGACCTCTCCGGAGCTTCCAGATATCTTGGTAGAACTCGGTCAAGAGCGAAACCAACGAGACCCGAAAGGAAGCTTTCATGGCGAGACCTTCGTTGTGGTTGCGTTGCTTTGTACAGTCCGAACTGTGGCAGGTATTGCTGGCTGTGGCTCTGGGCTATCTGCTGACCTGCTTGTTCTATCTAATCGTGAATACTGGAGTCGATGCGAGTCTGCGGAGCTCATTCACCTCCGACCCGAGGATCTCCAAAAGCTCTGAGAATCTGGCTTCTGAGCTCGGTCTGCAGACGAAGGAGGTCCGGGGCGCCGTCTTGTATGGCGAGCGGGGCGCCAGGGACTGGCTTATGGAAGGCGAGGTGGCGATGCCTTGGTGCTTGGCAATTCCCTTCGTGGGAAAGCCTGAACTGTCCATCCGGAACGTCACCGATGCCTTAGTGCCCGGGGAGGACGCAGTGCGTCAGGAGACATCGGCGGCCCCAGTCAGCGAGATTCTCGATGAGCTTCGAGGCTACACGACCTATAAGCTCCGACGCTACATCAACGGGTATATTCAATTTTTCACCTTCTGGCTCGGTTTCGCCGGTCTTTTTCTCCTCCTAGTATCTTGGCGGCAGACGAGGCAGGACATCCAGCTCCTGGACGAAACGCCGTCCGTGGTGACGCGGGTAGAGGCCACCGGGAATCCGCTGGGGGACTCGCTATTCGTGGACCCCGGCAAGTCCATCGCCCCTGAGAGCGAGGAATTTCGGGGCTATCAGCGTTTTCTGTTGGACCTGCGTGAAGGCCTCTCCCGGTGGGCCTTGCCCGCCGGGCTGGTGGACCGGTTGCTCGGGGTGCTCTCGACCTATGAGCGGACGGGGAGCGTAGAGGAGTCGAACCAGCGCCTGGAGGAGGGAGTGGCCATGTCCCGGAGCGAGATGGAGAGCCGCTCTGCTGTGATCCGCTACATCGTCTGGGCGGTGCCCGCGGTCGGCTTTGTGGGCACGGTGGTGGGGATCGGCGATGCCTTGGCCGAGGCCCATCAGGTCATCAAGGCGGGGTCGGATGCGGCCAAGGAGAGCGCGATCCAATCGATCACCTCCATGCTCAGCGTGGCGTTCGACACTACCCTGGTCGCCCTGCTCTGGTCGCTGGTCCTGATGGCGCTCCACCACCTCCTGGAACGCTTGGAGGACAAGACGCTGAACACGTTCCATGCCAGTGCCAAGACCGGGCTAGTGGACCGCCTCGACAGCCAAGGGCTGGAGCGGCAGTTCCGCAAGCTCCTGGAGAAGCAGGCGGCGGAACTGGTCCAGATCATGGAGCGCCAGTGGGTTGCCTGGGAGAGGCGACGGCTGGACGGGCAACGCAGGTATCTGGAGTTTCTGGAGGGCTCTGAACCTGCCGGTCCGGATGGCTCGAATGGGCATCCCCGGGAGCCTGAGGCCCGTCTATGAGGCGCGGGGAGACTCTCGAAGTCTTTGGCCTTTCATTTCTCGACCTGATCTCCTGCGGGCTCGGGGGCGTCATCGTCCTGATGCTGATCTTCGCCTCCTTGTCAGGCCAGGGCGGCGATGCACCTCGAGCCGTGGCGGCGGGGAAGGCGGCGGCAGAGGCGAGGCCTGCGGCCACCTTCATCCTGTTGCAGGTGGATGTCACCGCGGACGAGCAGAGCCAGTTCGACCTGGTCCCGCGAGGGGCTTCCACCGCCTTGACTGTGCGCCGTCCTCAGATGACTGAGCTGGGAGGGGAGAGCGCGACTGTCCGCTTCCTGGTGGAGGGGGAGACGGCGGATCTGCCGCCGGGCACGGGCGAACTCGCCTTCCAATTGGTTCCGGAGAAGAGGACAGAGTCCTATCAGGTCGAAGTTCGCCTCCTTTCGGACATTTCCCGGCAGGAGACTGCGCAGATCTCGCGGACGGGCACAATCACCATTACCGTGGCTGATCTCCAGAAGCTGCCGAAGATCGTCATGGAGGGGATCTGAGATGGCGCGGCGGAAGGTGGCGGGGAGCCCCCTGTCTCTCCTGGACACCCTGTCCTGCGCGTTTGGCGGGGTCATCGTCCTCTCCGTTGTGTTCTCGGCCATGGTGCGGGAGCGGGAGGCAGTTCAGCACGAGTCCTACCTGATGGTCGACGCGCGCTTGGAGCCGGTCGGCAGCACGCCGCCGGAGCTGGTCCGCAAATTTGCTCTGACCTTTGAGGTACGAGAGCCACAGGGAGGAGCCGTCGACTTCGACTCTCTCGATGGACAGGTCCTGAAATCGAGCGTCCCTCTCCTCGCCAGGTATGAGTTTTCGAGCCACTTGCGGGATCGCGGAGCGGGTGAGGACGAGATCGATTCAGGTGTGCTATTCGCCTACTCCATCCTTACGGCCGACCGCGTTCGCGCTGGGCGCTATACGGTTCGCCTCCGCGTCGAGGAGGGGCCCTCCGAGCTGGATCTCAACGCGTCGGGTGCGGCTGGAGCGCAGGTCCGAGCCGTGGTGACCGTGCGATCCCTCTACAGCGCCGGCAGGCCGGAGCCCCTGGAGACGGTGGTCTCGTTGTGCCGCTTGTATAACCAGGCGCGTAACCAAGGCTTCTGGGCTCCCTGTGCCCCCGGTCCTCCGGGTTCGGAGCGCCTGTTCCGTCCCGTGGAGATCTCCATCCAGATGTGAGGCATTCACCAAGGAGGGTACGGAATGACTCACTGGGCCTCCCGATGGAGCGTTCTCCTCTTGGCCAGCGGTCTGCTCGCTGCGGGCCCGGCGTGTGGTGAGGCTCCGCGCTGGCTGCTCGCGGATGGACCGATTGATCCTACCCGGCTGGCAGCCCAGCGCGAGATGCTGCGGGATCTTCTCCGCGCCGTTGCGCCGGGAGCCGGCGCCGTGCCGCGCCCGCAGGAGCAGGAGCTGGCCGATCTCTTTCTTGAAGTGGCTCAGAGGGCGGATGCGCCCTCGGTCCTCACGCTCGACGAGGACCGGTTCGTCGCGTTGGCACAGGAGGTGATCCTCGGGGAAACCGAAGAGCTGCGCATGGCGGCTATGGCGCTCCACCAAGCCAGCCGTTCGACCCTCGACGCCACGAGCGGGGACGGCGAAATCTGGCTGGATGCGACCTCTCGGCGCGCTCTGGAGGGTCTGGGGCTCCTGGGCCGCCAATGGGTGCGGCTCATCGCGGAGAAGCAGGCGGACAGCGGGGCGCGGACGGCCCTAGCGCAGGGCCCGGAGGCGCGCGCGATTCTGGACGAGCTTGACCGTCTCCTGGACCGGCACGAGATGGATGTCCTCGTGCGGCGCCTGGCCGATCGGCCGGCCGGCCGTCTCCGCGATCTGGTGGACAGTGTGAGGATTGCCGCAAGAGCCGAGCCCCGTCACCTCGAGACGCTCTTGGAGATCGCGGTGGAGGTCGAGCGGCAGGCTGAGGTTGGTTTTACCGCGCTCCTCGCCGATCCGGAGCAGTGGCGGAAGGCGTGCCGCCGCGCCGAAGGGCTGAGCCTTCGGGACCTCACGACCGGCGACTGCCAGGGACGGCTGAAGAAGCTGGCGGAGGTCTGGGCGAGGTGGCAGGCCGGACGGCCCGCAGGCGATCGGGGTGGGGATGGCGGGAACGATGTCACAGCATTCGCCGCCTGGCTCAAGGACCGCTTTTTTCTCTACCGTGTCCTCCTGCTCGAGACCGGAGCCGCGGAGGCGCCGCAGGGAGACGAGGAGAGCGGGACGCCGGTCAGCTTGCACGAGGAGACGCTGCGGCCCGCCCTCGCACGGCTCCACGGCCGCCTGCGGGAGGTCGCCACGCCAGCGACAGCTCAGGATGCCGAGTCGGCGGCCCGAGCCCTCGCCACCGCGCTGCTCGCGCGGCCCGAGGAGCGGGTCGCCACGGTGCGCGATTTCCTCTTCCCGGAGAGCGGAGGGAGCACCGAGCGGGAAGCTCTGCGCGAGCTGTTCGATGTTGCCGCAGCGGATGCCGTGGATGAGCCGCTGCTGGCCCGGTTGATCCCGGCAGCCGAAAGGGCTCTGGCCCGCGCGGATCTGATCGCCGGTCTGCTGGATGGCGTCCTCCTCCCCTGGCCTGACGCCGCCTCGGCCATGGCCGCCGAGATCTGCCTCGGGACTGCACTTGTCGAGCCTGGAATCGCGAGCGGCGAAATCCAGGCCTCTTTGGAGCTGCTCATCGGACTCCGACCTACGCCTACCAACGGAGCGTCGGAGCCCTGCGGAGCCCCCTGGCTGCGTGCCGGGATTGCAAGCCCGCCGCTGCGCTTCCCCGTCTCCCTGGACGGTGCTGCGGGCGGCGCCCGGCAGGCGTTCGAGGCCTCCCTTGCCGTCCAGGCCCGGCAGGCCGCCTTTTCGGGTGCGGCGCCCGCCGGCCTGCATGCATTTGTCGGTCGCGCCGGGGTGCCGGTGGGCCTCCCTCTGGGGGGCGCGTCGTTCGCCTGGGATCGCGGCCTGCGCTTGGAGGTCCGCGGCGAGTGTGTGGAGATCCTTCCGCCAAGTGTCCCTGCGGACGCTGCCTGCGAGGGGACTCCTCTGGCGGGGTTGACCTCGGCCTATGCCCTGCGTGAGCCCGCCGAGCGCCTCGCCCGGCGGATCCTGGTGCGCGAGGCCGGACCGCGGCTCGCGGAGCTCCTCGCCAAGGAGAAGGCCCTTGCCAGCGTAACCGCCGAGGCGCTGGAGGACGCCCGGGCCGCGGTTGACGCCAGCCTCCGCGATCCAGCGCGCCCGTTGGTCTGCAGCGAGGAGGGATGCGGGGTGCGCGCCCCCCTCCCAGGTCCCGGAGGGCGTCTCGGAGACAGCACGGTCCTGGTGCGGATCTCCGCCAATGGAGTGCCTGATCTGGCGGTGGAGGTGGGGGCGGGAGACGCTCTCGCTGCCGCTCTGGGAGCTGGTGGTCCGCTTTCTTGGCGCCGGGTGGAGATCGCCCCCGATGGAGCGCAAACCGCCGAAGTGGTGCTCACCGACGGCCGTCGCGACCTCCTGCCCCTAGGGCGGATGACGGTGCGGCAGGGCACCGTGGAAATCCAGAACCAAGTCGTCGGCCGCAACGAGATCGGGCTGGGGGGCGGCTTCCGTCTCGCGGTGGGCTCCGAGACCCACTTTGCCTGGAAGCCGGCGGCTTTGGAGATCTCCGGAGTCCGGCTCTCTGGACCCCGCCCGTTCGGAACGGTGGACGGCCTGAAGCTCACCGCGACACGGGACAGCGGCGGGCTGCGCTGGGAGCTCGACGACGCCAGTGCCACCCAACTCGGGGCCGCCGTCCGCAGCTGGCTGGCGCAAGTTGGCCTCTGGCCACCGGGGCTCGCTCCCGGCGTCGTCTCGATCACCCCCGACGGGCTGCGACTCGACTTCTTCGGAGTGCCGGAGCCGCTCCGCGCCTGCGCGGCGTCCCTGGCCACCGCGCCTCTGGATGAAAGGTGGATCGCGTCGCTGCCGGAGCGTCTGCGCGGCGCCGGGGTCTGCGCTGGAGGATGGGCCGCCGCTGAGCTCGATGGGCGCCTCTTGGAGCTGCGCAAGCTCCTGGAAAAGAACCTGGCGCCGCGGGCCGATGTCTGGCGGTTCGGCGAGAAAGACCTGTCGCCCCTCGGCTCGGTGCGCTGGAAGTGTGACGAGAGCGGTGCCCTGGCCGCGGATGCTTATGGCTCCTGCGTAATCGAAATTCGATCGGCGGCTCTGGCCTGCGGTGCCGACGCGGATCTGACGGTCGAGTTTGCCGCCGCGGGAGGCGCCAGGGTGGATTTTCCTGCTGGTCGTGAATGTCTGGCCCAGATCCTGACAGAAAGGTTGGGTGGAGTCCCGGCACTTGAAGGGGAGGTCCAGGCGCGCTATGTCAGGCAGGAGCACCAGGTGGCTCTCACGGCTGCGGTCCGGCTGGCGGGAATGGCGGTGCCGGTGGAGCTGAGGATCGGCCTGGATGGCGGCGTGCAGTTGCGAGTGGAAAAGTCGGAAGAACTCGCCCGTGCCGTGGAAAGTGTTCTCGAGGAAGCGCGCGCGGAACTGCGCAGGCAGATCGACCTCCAAGATTTCGATGATGTCGGGGCGGCGGTGGAAGCTTGGCGGAAGGACCTGGAACAGGAACTCGGCGCCACGATCGAGGTCCTAGATTACTTCGAAGAGATCCCGGAAATCCGCACTGGCGCATCGGTCCGAATCTGCCACCCCGGCCTCGTCGGCGGTCCGCCGGTCTGCGCCTCGGGGGTACGCCTCTCGCTCGCCGGCAAGGTCTTCGATTTTTCCCGCGCGGAGATGGATCCCGCTGCCCTCGAAGCTACTCTGCGCGGTCTGCTCCCGGGCGTCGGAGGCGTGCACGTGGTGGCCGTGGTGCCGGCTCGCGACACCGTGACTGTGATCGCCGAGAACCGGTTCCTCGTTGATCCCTTTCCGCAGCCGCTGGTCGCCGAGGTTCGGCTCCAGGTCGGTCGGGAGGGGGTTGCGGCCGATGTGCGGGCGGACCTCCTAGAACCGCTGGTCAAGGAGATGAGCAGCCGGATCGACAAGCTTGCCTTGAAGGGAGATGGCTGGAATCTCTCCTTCACGTCCGCCGAGACTCAGGGAGATGACGTGGTGCTGCATGGAAAGGCGCGCCTAGCGGACCTCCTCGGGCTGGATTTCGACCTGCGCCTGCCCGTGCTCGTACCAGGGCGGGCCGCGCTGTCCGTCCATACGTCCGACCTGACGCCTCTGATTCAGCGGGAGTTGGACAAACTGGTGGGGGACCTGGAGCTGCCAGACCTCCCGGTCAAGCTCCGGAATGCCCCCGAACTTCTGCCCGGCAACGGACCTCTCCCCCGAGGTGTGCGCTTGGAGCTGACGGCTTCTCTCTTCGGACAGATCCCCGTCTCGATTCCCGAGGTGCTCATCGACGGCGACGGTGTTCGGCTAGGAGGCCTGAAGCGGTTTTCCTTTGAGCTACCGAAGGACAAGGAAGTTCCTGTGACACCTTTCGCCCTCAGCCGCATTCGGGGAGCGCTGGAGGGTGATCAGGTGACCTTGGGAGCCGATGTCTCCGCTTCCCAGGCGCGGAAGGCGGCCCGCCTGGAGGGTGAATTTGCCGTCGATCTCCGCTATCCCCTGCGTTGGACGGCAAGCGGTGAGTTGGTGGTCGTCGACAGCATCGAATTGGGAAGGGCCACTGCAACGCTGGATCTGGAGCATGGCTCTTTCGACGTGAAGGTTTCGCTCGGCGGCAAGGCTTCCGCCATCGTCCGTATCGATGGCCACTTGACTGTCAAGGCCCAGCCTGACTTTCGTTTCACAGGAAAGCTGGAGGGGCGTGTCTTTTCGGTACCGATCTCCTCCCTCCAGTTGGAGATCACCGAATCTCGTTTCCTTCTCCACACGGAGGCGAACCTTCGTCTCTTCGGCTCGGTGAGCGCCGACTTCACTACCCGCGAGCGTTTTCGTGATCCCACTCTATCCGCCTCCGGAAAGCTGGAAATCCTCGGCATCGACCTCGCCCGGCCTCGCGTGAGCATCAACCCGCGGGTGGCCGACTTCGGCGCCAAGGCGCTCGGGCTGAGCATCCACTTGGTGGTGCCCTATGGCGAGCTCGACGAAGAACTGATCGCGGAGCTGCTCAAGCGCCTACTCTCTCCGGACCTGAAGAACCTGCACAAGGCGCTGGAGGCGATCCTCACCGGAAACATCACCATCAATCCATTCGCGGATTTCGGCGTCGACGATGGCGGCGTGGACGGCGACGGGGGCGACAACGACGGTGACGGCCCCGGTGGCGGCGATCCGGGGGCAGGGGGCTACGGCGAGTTGGACCGCGTGGCCCAGGCGGCAGGAGAAGGGGACTTGCCGGAGGGAGCCGCCGCCGCGGGATCGGTCCAAGAGGACGGAGGCACGGCCGCGGTGCCCAAAGGAGTTTTGATGAAGGACGGGGATCAGGAACTGTGGATCCACCAGGCGGCCGGCGGATTCACGGTTCACCGGATCAAGGCTAAAGTCTCCGATTCCGCGGCGCTTCTGACGCTTCCTGGGGACGACGCGGTCCGCGAGCAGCTCCGGCTCGTGCCAGGGACGGATCTCTTCACCAGCAAGGGAAAGGTGCTCGTCTGGGGGGGCGATCCGGGCTCTCTCGGGTTCTTCCTCCATGCCCTGGATCATGAGAACGGGGCTGTCCTCTATGCCTTCGCCGGCTCCGGCGCAGCACCCGCGGCCTGGGGGCGGCTTCCCCTGAAACCTCTCGAGCTGACGTATTCGGGAATCGACGCTCTGGCCCAACCCAACGGAGCAGCGATCCGGGGGCTGGCGGGAACCTTCAAGCTCCTGCTCGCCGACCTCCCTTTCGTCGTGCGCGACGGCAGCTCGGTGGACCTGGTGAAGAGTGCATTCCGGTTCCATGTGCCGGGGGACAGCGGGCTCACGGCGCTCTGCGTCCGGTACCGCGGGGAGGACTTCCACACTGTCTATGTGAGCGAGCACTCGGCGGACAAGCCCCGTGAGGGGATCGTGCTGCTGGGGGACCTCCAGACGCTGGACCTGGATAAGAGCGAGGACCGCGAGATCCTCGAACGCCTGCTGCGCAATGCGCTCGCCACCAAGCAGACCCGGGAACAGATCCTCTCGAAGGTGGATGGTCGTTCCTTCCTGGTGGCTGCCGATGGGCTCCACGTTTGGAAGCAGGACCATTTCGAGAAGGTCCCGGACGTTCCGGCCAAGCCTGGCTCCGGGGCCACCGCCGCCGGGGAGCGCCTGCGGAAGGCGGAGCAGGCCCTGCGAGACGCCGGCCAGCAGGACAAGGAGGCGCAGAGGCAGGAAGAGACGGATGAGAAGATTAAGGTGCACAAGGGAAAGGTGCGCGGAGCCCTGTTCGGAAATGCGCTGGGAGGGACACTCCGCATTGTTCCCGTGGCTGGCGATCCCTCACGAGTCGAGATCTTTGTGGGAGACGGCAACCCTGAAACCTCCGTGGCTGTGGCACCCCGGAAGCTCGGTGGCGTCGAGCTCTTTGCAGAACGGAACGGAGCCCTGACCACCACCGGAATGCCTCTCGCCTTCGCCAGGGAGGCGTGGGGCCATGCCGTCGACACTGAGCCGCCGCAAGGGAAGACGGGCCGTGGGCGCTTCTACTGGCACTCCAGGACGGCGACCGGGAGCATCGATCTCGCCGATCTCGGCCTCGATTACGCCGGGCTCTCTGCCATCGCTGGGGAGAGTCTCCTCGGCACGGCCCTGCGGCGCCTGTTCTTTGAGATCCCCGACTTTCTCGCAGAAGGGAAACCGGAAATTCGGTTGGAGGCCGGCCGCCTGACCGGCGGGGGAGATGCGCCGTTCGAGATCATCCTCGTGCGCCTGCAAAGAGACCAGCCTTGGTCGGTGATCGTCGCGACGCCCCTGGAGCGCTCCTGGGTACTTGCTCTGCGCGGGATGGCGGACCTCATCAACGACGAAGCGCGAGGATTTGCCGGCAGCCTCGCCCTCTCGTTGGCCCGGCGGGGAAAGAGCTCCGCCCAGGTGTTCCCGGCCGGCAAGAATTTCTTCGTTCTCTCGGAAGGGGATTTCGAGCTCTGGGAGCCTCAGGATTCCGAAGGAGACCGGCTGGGCGAGATCCGCGTCTTGGGGAGTGGGGAGCGCCTCCGGGCTGTGGATGATCCGCAGCTCTCCGACGCCTTCGCGCAGCTCATCCGCTGGCTCGACGGCCGGCTTGCGGCCGAGGAAGACGCGGTCTTCGCGGAGGGCTTCGTCCTGCGCCAAGTTGATGGACAGCCGGCTGCCGCGATCAGTGTGCGCGTGCCATCGCAGGAGGACCAGTCGCAGGTCTTCGTCGGTGGAGCGGCAGGGAGGCAGCCGTGAACCGGGTTCAACCGCGTGCCGCCGCCCTTGCTCTCGTGGCCTATCTGGCGATCCCCGGGGCAGGAGGGGCTCTCGACCTCGTGATTGGAGTCCTCGACGGGGACGGGCATCCCTATCCCGGAGTGGAGGTAGCCCTCGGGGAGAGCAACTGCAGAACGGACGACTGCGGCCTCTGCAAGCTGTCCGGTGCCCTGGCCGGCGGGGAGATCCTCGTCACACCCGCCGGCGGGAGACCGACCGCCGTGCCCTGGAATGGGGGCGGTCGAGGCGTGCACTGGCACGCCGATGGCGGGCCGCCGCAGGAGATCTCCGGTGGAGCTCTCCGTTTCCACTTTCATGATTGCGTCCTGCCGGCAGCGGCCCCTCCGCAGGACGAGCTCGTCGTCTGGCTTCGCGGCGCCGCCGCGGCACCGCTGGAGTCCCGGTCTTTCCAGATTATCGGTGCAAGCAAGCTGCGCAGCGAACCCGAGCTCTTCGGTAAGCTCGTCGCGCGGTTCGCGGTGAAAAGCGATGATCGGTTCTGGATCTATCGCGTCGGCAGCGCCTTGGCGGTCTGGTCGGCCGGGCAGATCGAGGTCTGGCGCCGCGGTGATCTGCAACTTTTGGGCAAGCTCGACAAAGAGGTGGTGGTGGAACCGGTCCTCCCCGGTCTGGTCAAGGCCGCGGTGGATCGCCTGGACCACCGGGAGCCCGGGCCGGACGGCCTGATCCAGGAAGCCTGGGCTTGGCCGGAAGGTATGGCAGGTCCGCGGGCCATGGCGGTCCGCTTTGCGGGAGAGGACAAGATCGAGATCTTCCTGACCCCTGAACGGGAAAACCTGGAGCCGCTGGAACGGTCGCTCGCAGGCCTCACACGAGACTCCATCCCTCCCGACCGGCAAGACGTCTTCCTCCGCCTTCTTGCCACCGCAGCTTGGCGCCATGGCAGGTGGCTCGAGGCGGGAAGCCGCCGTTTCGTCCTGGCTCGGGACGAGGTGGAGGTCTGGGACTTGGAGGATGGCAGCATCCGCCGGATAGGTAACCTCCGGGGCGCGGATGCGCTGAGCGGCTCCCTGCTTGCGACCTTCCTCCCCTGGATGGCTGACCAAGCTCGCGATGAGAAACTGGATGCCGAGGGGCTCGCCTTCGGTGGCTTGGAGGCCATCGTGGCGGGACCCGGACCCCAGTGGGCTCTTCACGCCGCCCGCAGCGGCGCGTCTCCAAGGTTACTCACCGTCTCCGCCCTGAAGTCTCTCGGGGATGCCCTGGCCGGCGCTCCTCCCTGGCCGGCACTGTTGCCGGACCTCCTCCGGGTCGCTGAAGAGGGGCACTCCCACCTGGAGGTCGGGGAGATGGCGGATTCCGGCCGGGTAATCCGCGCCGGAAACCGCATCTACGGTCCGGCTCCGGCCGGGGGGCTCCGCGCCTGGGGGGATGCGGGGGGGATCGAGCCGCCGCTTCTGAACGAGCTTCTCGCCGAGGCGGCTGCTCGACGGTCCGTCTGGCAGCCAGATCGCGATCCCCTGCTCTGGGAAGAGGCTGTCGTCGCCGGCGCCGAGGCCGTGGCCGCGCGCTTCGCGGGCACCGCGGCTACCATCCTGGTAGCCCGCGGGGAGCGGGAGCGGGTCGCCTTCCCTGTGCTCGGGAGCACTCATCTCCAGAATGGTCCGGCGGGCCTCGTCCGGGCGCTCGTCCGCACGGTCGAGGCCTCCGATGCCGGGATGATCGAGACCTGGGAGGTCCTGCGCCCGGCGGAGCGGCCTTTCGTCCATCGACGCGGAACCGGCGCCCTCTTCGGGTGGGAGCCCAGCACCGGCACGTCCGCGGCGCCAGGGCGCCTCGTCCTCTGGGGTGTGGACATCGCCCGGGTACCCGGCGCCTTCGAGGCGCTCCTCGCCGAAGCCGAGAAGCGTCTTGCGGCGAGTGGACGGACGGACGGGGAAGGGTTCCTTGAGGGCGCCTGGGCCGGCGGCGAGGACCTGGCTCTCCTGGTAGCCCGCTTTGCCGGCACCAGCCCTCAGGATGCCACGCTGATCTCCGTGGGCCATGGCCGGGAATTGGTGACCGACGTGCGGGAGCTGTACCCCTTTCGCGCGAACGGGGCGTTCCTGCGCGACCTCGCCGCGGTTCTCCCGCCACCGGCTGCGGAAGATCCCGCGCTACCGCAGCTCTTCGCTCCGGAAGGACCCCACGGAACCGTCTTCCTCCTCGCCGCCCGCGAGCTGACTGCGCGCCGGTCCGGCGGCGGGGGGTTCGTGCGGCGGGGCGGTCCGATCGAGCCGGAGCCAGAAGTCTTTCCGGACGTGCTCCGTGAGCTGCTGGCGCGGGATACCGGATTCGAAGACGCCCGGAATGTCCATGCTCCGGCTGCTGGAGGACAGCCGGAGGTCCGGGCTCTCCTCATCCGTTTCACTGGCGATGCGGCGTACGAAGCCTTTGTACGACCGGGCGGGGGCGGACGGCAGCGCTATAGACTGCACGGGGTCGCCCCCGTTCGTGGCAACCAGGGCTTCCTCTCCCAGGTGGTGAGCCAACAGGCAGAATGGAAAGCCGCCGAGCTCGACCTCATCCCCGTGGAGCCGGGATGGATGTTCCTCCACGATCGTGGCGACCGCCTCTGGGCGGCGCGCCCCGCAGTCAGCGCCGCGATTGCCGCGGTGGGGCGTGTTCGGAACGTCCCGGGGCCGTTCGCACCGTTCCTGGCGCACTTGGCCGGCGCGATAGGAGATAGTTCGGCCGAGGGGGTTGTGGAGTGGTCCCATCCGCTGGAGCCGGGACCGGACGACTTCGCCGCCTTGGAAGTGAGATACGCGGCACGAACCGGGCTTGCGGTGCCTGTCCTCTTCCCGTCCCGCGGCGGCGCCGCGGCGGCGCCGCGGGAGATCGCGGGCCTTGAAGAGGTCCGCGACGAGCGCGAGTTCCTGGCCTCCTTGGCCGATCTCCTGGCGCGGCAGCCGGCACGCGCGGCAGAGGTCCTTGTTCATACCGGCAGGGAACGGCGCCTGTTCGCCTTGGTGCCGGCGGCAACTGGACCGGTGGGAGACTTACTCGCTTGGCGCCGCGGTGGCTTCGTCACATGGGGCCATAGGGTCGAGAAGGTCGGCGCAGTTTTCGGTCGATTGCTCGCTGACGCGGTGGAGCACAGTAGCGACAGCGATGGAGAGGGACTCTTCGAGGAGTGCCTTTCCTTTCCCGCAGATGGAGGGGTCGCCGCTATGGGGGTTCGGTATGCAGGTACGGAGGAGCATCGGCTCTTCGTGGATCTGGATGGCCAGCCTGTTCCACCTTTGACCATCACCCACCTCGAGCGGATCAACCGGAGCGAGACCGGATTCCTACGGGCTTTGGTCACCGCCTCCCGCGGCGCCAGGATTCGCGTCTTTCCTGGGCAGGCCTTTGCGGCATCGGGCGGACTCTATGGATGGCGCGCTCCCGACCGCGAGGCGCGACAATGGGGACCCGAGCCTCCAGATCTGCTGGAGGAATTCCCCGAGATCCTCACCGAAGCCGCCGGTCGAGTAGCCAAGAGCGCTGCGATGCCGGTGATTAGCGAGTTTCCCGCCCCGCTCGACACTCCCGGGATGCGCGCCGTGCTCGTCTGGTTCTCGGGCGAGCCGGAGCCTCGGGCATATATGATCCGTGGGACGGTACGCAAGCAGGTGCGCGTCACGCCTGGCTTCGACCGCATCCGCCACCTGCCCAGGTTCCTCGCTCTGTATCTGAGCCTCTTGGCCGACGGTCCCCAAGGAACCCGGCGCAACCTCTTCACCCATCCTCGCGAGGCAGGCCGGTTCGTCTTCCTGTGGACCGCCCGCTCCGGAAGCAAAGGGCTCCTGCAAGTCTGGGGAGAGGACCGGCCGGGCAGCCTGCTCGCCTTGGGCGAGATCCCAGTGGCAGACATCGAGAGCCTTCGCGAGACGGCCGGTACCAAAACCCTGGAGAGCTTTGTGAACCACGCCCTCCCCAAGGCGCGCGCTGCTAGAAGCCCAACATTGTGGTTTTTCGGCGCCGCCGGCTACGGGCTCCATCTCCCACTGGCCGGTGATGGCGCTCTTCTGGTCCATCGGATCGAGCGCTCGAGCCTCCCGAGGTTGGTGACGCTCCAGGAGCTGAGCGCCCCTCTCCAGAGGTACCTCGCCGAGAGCCGCCCGGATGGTCGGCCTCGCTGTGGCCTCCCAGCCACTTGCGAGAACCAGCATTCGAAGCAGTGCATTAGAGACCTGCTTGACCTCCTGTTCCGCTACGATGGTCGTCCACCGCAGTGCCGCGTTCCTTTGAATACTGAGTACAAGAAGTGGTTCGAGTAATTATGGAGGATAGCCATGACCCTGAAGCCCCTGCTCAATGCTCTCGCCCTCATCCTGTGTGCCTTCGCCGAAATCCCCGCTCGCGCCGAGGACCTGAACGTCCGTATCGTGCGGCTGCTCCAAAAGGGAGGAGCCTGCACCATCGGCGAACTCTGGATCGATGGCCAGCGTGTGGGCTATACACTGGAGCTCCCCTGGAAATGGAACGAGCAGAGCGTCAGTGCTATCCCTGCCGGAAGCTACTCGGGACATCTCCGCTATGACAAGGACGACCATTGGCGGATCCAACTCAACGATGTTCAGGGGAGGTCCGGGGTGCAAATCCACATTGGTAACGTCCCTAGGGAGATCAAGGGCTGCGTTCTTGTGGGCAAAACTTGGGACCAGCAGACCTGTTTCATTGGAGGAAGCGCGATAGCCTACACAGAGCTCAAGAAAGCGTTCTATAGAGGGGAAAACCCCGTGAACACCCCAATGAAGTCGATTACCGTGTTAATCGAATTGGCCCCGAACATTCGCTCAGAACCCTGAGGACGACGTTCTGGCGATTGAGGCCTTGGAGCGATTCATCGTGGTCACTGGTCTTCCGTCGAGCGGCAAGTCCACGGTCGCGCGTTGGCGCGGCGCTCGGACTCCCTCTAGTTGATCCGAAGACCGGCCTTGTGCTCGCCACGATACCGGCGCCCGGCGGGCGAGCCCGCCCTGACACCACACCTGGCGAGCAAGCTCCTCCAGAAGTTCGCCCGTCCGCCCCAGCCTGAGCCTGATTCCCAGGACCCGATTGCCCTGACCGAGCGTGAACAGGAGGTTCCTCGAGCTGCTCGTCCAGGGCATCACCAACCGTAAGCTGGCCAAGCCCCTGTGGCGTGAGCGAAAACACGGTCAACCACGTCCGCAACATCCTCGACAGGCTGCACCTGCACAACCGAGCGCAAGTGGTGGGGTTTGAACTGCGCCACGGTGTCGTCGCGCCTTCTGGTATGACTTGAGCCATGTGCCCCAGCCGTAAGCCGGAGATTCCGGGCCCCCTAAGAGGGTAGTCACAGAGAGGTCTCCCCTTGTTCCGACGGGCTGAGCAAATGAGGCTGAAGCCAAGGCTTGCAAGAGGGCCCGGCTGGCGATAGAGTATCTCTGGGGGCTGCTTAATGAGTTGAGATAAGAGGGGCATCCGATGTCTCGAGAGATCGAACGCAGGAACAAAAGCTTGCGCCGCTTCTATACGATGGGCGAAGTGGAAGCCATTACGAGCCTGTCCAGAGCCACGATCTACCGAAAGATGGCGCAGGGCACTTTTCCTCAGTCCGTCCCCATATCTGAAGGCCGGGTCGGTTGGGAGAAGCAAGCGATTGGCACATGGTGCGAAGAGCGAGTGGCGATGAAGAGAAGCACGGCCTGAAACAGGCCGGCACTTGGCGCCGTCCAAGCCATCAAAGTAAGGGGAGAAGTCCCGCGTAGCGAGTCGCGCGAAACCTCCCCGGGGCGACAGGTGGGCAGCAACGCAGTGGGCCGCTTAAGGAACCGGCGGAGTGCTCACGAGGGAGAACTCGGCGATTTCCCAGCCTGTGCCTGTGGACGACGCGAAGAGCAGACCGCCTGCGGAGCTCTCGCCCACCAGCTTGCCTGGGGGATCAAGGTCGATTCCGACCTGTCGCCCTTGGTCGTCAAAGATCTGCAGTAGGAACCCGGCATCTTTCGGCCTGCGGACGGCGACCACCACCCATGGGGCGACAACGACGACACGTTCGACCAAAGCGGAGCTGCTGTAGTGCCTTTTTGCATCGTTTGGTTCCACCAGCGTGCCCAAGGGCTTGACCTTCTGGCTGCGGATGGGAAAGACCTCTTCAGCACCGCTTAGCGGGTCTATGCGAAGGAGCTTGAACGAAGGGGCATCCACCGCAACCACTCGACCTTGAGGATCGGTGTCGATGTTGATGTCGCTCCACCGACTCGTCCCGTTGGAGACCGTTTCCGGGTCCGACTTGAGGAAGGAGCGCAGGTATTTCTTGTCCTTCAACTGGTACTGGTGAACCAGTCGGCAACCCCGATCTACGTAGATTCCCGCTGGCAGACACCCTCCGAGATAGAAGAAGCCACGCTCCTCGTCAACCGCGATGCTGTCGATCTGATAACCGGGATTTTGTACGAGCTTGGTTCCCAAGAAGGCGCCCTGTTCACTGAAGAGGGTCACCCGCCCGACAACGTCGGCGACCAGAACGGTACCGCCGGAGAGGGCAATCGACCGCAGGCGGTAGTAGCTGCCAGGCCGCTGGCCGAAGCGGCCGAGCTGGCGGAGTCGGCGGCCGGTGGCGGCGTACACCTCCACGGCCTGGAACCTCTCCCGGTCGAAGTCCGCGTCACGGAGGACAAAACCGCCCTTTGGCAGGGGGACGACTTGGTCGACCCTGCCCTTGGGTTTTGCGAGCACTATGCGCCGCACGAGCTTGAGCCCGACCGTCGGGGCTTCCGAGGTGCTCGCTCCGGCAACGGAGGCATTCGGGGTCAAAAAAGTCGCTGCAACTGCTAGAGCGACGGCAAGAGCCGTGACGCTCTTTTTTCCCTCGGGCGTATCCATCTCACCCCTCCTGATCCGCGCGTGACTCCTCGTCGGCCGCTAAGAGGAGCTTATTAAGACTGCAAAGAGATACTCCGTAATATCGGAGGAGGACGTCCAGAGTGCCCAGGCTGGCCAACTTGCCCGGACGTGCAGGCCGACTCCTCCCGGTCAGGGAGTACCGTACCGGCCGATCCTCCAACTGATACAGGTGCGCTTGGGCGAGGCCTGTCCCGCGCGCCACTTCGGCGCTGGTCTTTGTCCCGCGAAGCTGCCTTAGTACCCTTGGGAGGTGTGCGAAGATGCTGGGCTGTTGAGAGGCAACGCGACGATTGGCTCTGACGGATGACCACTTCTTACTCATCTGCCCCTCCCCTCACGCGTGCTTTCCGGGTCGCAGACTCTTGAGCGCTCTGCACTCGGGCATTCAAATTTGCATGGAAAAAACGAACGATCGCCGCCGTGAGCTCGCTCAGGGCTTGCTCTTCGGATGGCGTTGTGAACTGGCCAAGGACTTCCAGCTCTAAGGACGGCAGGAGGGCTGACCGCCTGGCAGAGATTTGATCCAGCATGCGAACGAGCGCGAAAAAGCCGGCAAGATCGAAACCGTAGATATCGACGACCCTCTGTAGAGAGAAGAGCTTGGGAAGCTCCTTGCCCGTCTCATACTTGGACAGTTGGCTTTTGCCAACCCCTGATCTCCGCGAGACCTCACCGGCGCTGAGTTGAAGCATCCCACGTAGGACTAGGAGCGCAGGCCCTAGATTCTTCAGGCCCGGCCGTATGTCGGAACTTGGTTCTTCGGAGTTGTCGCCCGCGTCTAGTCGGTGGTCTCGTCGCCAGAGGGGATCATTCAAGTCCTGTGTAGAGTCGTCGTCCAGTTCCACGGTTTTACTCTTCGACGAGGACAGCCCGGAGATCCTTCAGCGCTGGCCGCAGGTCGTCGTCGAGAACGCATTCGATGGTGGTTCGCAGCTCCGTTACGGCATCCATCTCGTCGCTCACGTCTTCGATTCGGACCAATTCTTCGGAGGGCTCAGACAGGCTGAGCTTGATGCCGATGAGCTGCCAGCGAACCGCCTCCAGTTGGTCCAGCACCCTGCGAAGGTGCCTTCTGCCCTCATCTAACGCCCCTTGCCGCCCCATCACGCCAGGCTCTCCAGGTCAAGTGTCTCGTCGGCCAGCTCCCAGAGCCTGCGGGTCACCTTCGGGCAACGTGTGCATCCGCTCAGCAGGTGGCGCACGATGAGCGCTATCTTGGGACGGGAAAGCTCACCGCGCATGAAGCGCACCAGTTCATCCTCGGAGGGGTGTTCCCCGACAACCGGAAAGGCCTTCGTCACTACTGCGCATTGGGTCATGCCCCCTCCTCTTCGGTTCCGGGCGTGCCGATTATCGTGGAAGGCCTAACTCTGGAAGCCGCTACTTCGTGAATAGCTGAAAGTACTTCCCTTCAAGCGGCGGGACGAAATTTCTGTCCGACGTGTCCTTTCTGGACGGTCAGCGGCAACCAAGCCTTTGGATCCAGGGCCGTATCGCGGCCGGGCTGGGCCAACTCTTAGAAGCTCGGAGCCTCCTAGCCCTGGCGCGGCGGGAGTTCGCCGCTCGGAGAATGGATTACGACGCAGCCCTGGCTTTGCTTGAAGGGGCGGCACTGCTCCTCGACTCAGGTGGAGCGGCTGAGGTCAAGGTGCTGACTCGGGAGTTGGCGGTGGTGTTCGAGTCCAAGGGGGTTCACCGGGAGGCCCTGGCCGCCCTTCGGCTCTTCCAGGAGACGGTAGAACGCGAGAAGGCGACGGCCGAGCTGGCCCGCCGGGTCCTCGGTTACCTGTTTCGGGCCCGCAACGACCCGGGCCTCCAGTTTCCGTCATAACGGCCGTTTAGGGTCGTCCCACCCACCTAGGGCCATCCTCGGTTGGGGAAGGAGGCGGGCCGCAAGGCCGTCGGGGTCCCAGCCGGGACCTTCTTTTGGCAGGACCGTCGAAGCTGGCGCCTCGGAGACGAGGTCCCAGAGCCGGCCGAGGAAGTCGGAAGGAGCTGGGGTGAGGAGGGACGCGGTAAAGGTGAGGGCAAGGAGAGTACGGTGCATGGGAGACGGTCTCCACGGCGGCTCCGGCCGCGGGCCATCAAGGTCCGCAGGGGCTACGCTCGTAATCTTAGGTGCGCTGCCCCGGCCGATTGTGGGCGGAAAGCCTGATTCTGGAAGCCGCTACTTCGGGAGTTGCTGAAACTACTCTCCTGCAAGCGGTGCGCACAAATTTTTCGGTCCGGCGTGTCCTTTCTGGACGGTCAGCGGCAACCTTCCTTAATGGAAGACGACATTAAGGGGGGTTGCGCGGATGGCCCGGAAGCTCACGTCTCGTCAATTGCTGGTGTCGATGCTGGCGCTGTGGAGGGATCTCAGCCACAAGGAGATCGGCGCCGCAGCAGGTATTCCCGGGAAACAAGTGTCGCTTCACTTGCGGCGCGGGGAGCTGTCGGACAAGGACTTTGAGAAGCTGGTCAGCGCGCTGAGATGCCCGCCGGCGGCGGTCCCCATCGTCACCGCGTGCCTGGAAGCCTTAGAGGACCTGGAACGGGAGGTGGTATTGACGGCCGAGGAGCGGGCCGAGATTGAGGAGGCGGTACTGGGCGCCGCGCGGCGGTGCCGTGAAGGGCTAACTGAGGCTGCCCTGCGTTCCCGGGCTGTTCCCGTCGAGGGCTACCCTCAGGCCCACGAGATCGCTCCCGCCCGCCGACGGGCTGGCGAACTCCTGGCGCGGCTCAAGGACGCACCGGAGGGAGAGAGGCTGGCGCTGGTCCGTTGGGCCGACGAATACCAAGGCTGGGCCTTATGCGAGAGGGTCTGCTTGACCTCGGTGCGGGAGGCTTCACGCAACGTCGAGCGCGCGGCGGTCTGGGCAACCCTAGCCCAGGAAATCGCGTGTCGAGTGCGGGGACCGGCGCAGTGGCGCCTGCGCGTTGAGGGCTTCGCCGCCGCGCACGCCGCCAACGTGCTGCGGGTTTCTGGCAAGCTGCCGGCGGCGGAGACTCTCTTCGAGCAGGCCCGGCGTTTGTGGCAATCGGGCTCCGATCCCGCCGGGGTGCTTGACCCGGGCAGGCTGTCCGACCTGGAGGCCTCGTTGCGCCTAGGGCAACGCCGCCTCGACGAGGCCCTGGCCCTACTGGAAGAAGCGGTGGCCGTGGGGCGCAACCCGGAACGGGCGCTGATCAACAAGGGCTGGGCCCTGGAGCTTCTGGGCGAATACGAGCGCTCGCTCGAGATTTTACTAAGCGCCGTTCCTCTCATCCAGCGTCAATCCGACCAGCAACTGGAGAACATCGTCCACTGCAACCTGGCTTCCGTGTACTGCCACCTTGGCCGCTTCGCCGAGGCAGCCGAATTGGCGGATAAGGTACGCGGCGTGGCCGTGGAGATGGGGGACGAGGTCGGAGTGCTCCGTGCAATGTGGATTCAAGGCCGCATTGCTGCCGGCTTGGGCCGGCTTGGGGAGGCGCGAACCTTACTGACGCAAGCGCGGCGGGAGTTCGCCGCCCGTGGCATGGACTACGACGTGGCCCTGGCCCTGCTCGAAGAGGCTGCTCTTCTCCTAGAGGAGGGCTGGGGCGAGAAGGTCAGGGAGTTGGCCCTGGAGCTGGCCACAGTGTTCAATTCGAAGAAAGTTCACGCAGAGGCCCTGGCCGCCCTGGGGCTCTTCCGGCGGGCGGCCGAGCGCGAAGAGGCCACGGCCGAGCTGGCCCGCCGCGTGCTCCGCTACCTCTTCCGAGCGCGCTACGACCGGGGACTCCGGTTCGAGGGCTCATGAAGGGCCGCTACCCCTCATCAGACAGCGGGGGCGGATCATCCGGCAGGGAGAGGCCGTTGGGATCCCAATGACTGCCTTCTTTCCTCAAGTCGTCGTAGGTAGGCGCTGGGCTCCAAAAAGCAGAGAGAAGGTCCCAGAGCGGGCGGGAGGGAACCGAGCCAAGGAGGGATGCGGAAACGGCCAGGGCAGCAAGAGTGAGTCGCATGCGAGGATCTCCACTGCGGCGCTCAGCCACGTAACCGGGATGGCTCGCGGGGGCCGCGCTCGTAATCTTAGGGGTGCGGCCCCGCTTTGGGTGTGAAAATTCATCATTTTTCGAAGTGGAGGAGTGGATTTGAGACGAGAGCACATCATGGCGCGCCTGTGCCGCGCGCTCTCCGGCAAGACCCAGGAGCAGCTCGGCAGGGACCTTGGCATCCGCCCCTCGCTGATTGCGCAGTTCGAGCGGGGCTTGGTAGTACCGGGCCGAAAGTACCTGAAGCTCATGGCGAGAGACGCTGGGCTCACTCTGCCGAGTGCAGACGAGGTCCTACGCCTAGTGGAGACGCTCCGCGAGTCCCGCGTACGGCGAGGAGAAAGCGTCGAGGATGTCCTAGCCGGGACCATTGAGGGTCTGCGGTCCCACCTAGAGGATTCCTACCTACGTTTCCTGAGGCTGCCGCTACCAGAGGTCTCCCCTAGGGCGGAGGACCGGATTCGGGCTGGCGAGCTCTTTGGGCGGCTGGCGAACCTTCCGGAAGGAGAGAGGCTGGCGTTGGTCCGCTGGGCCGACGAGTACCAGGGCTGGGCCCTCTGTGAGGAAGCTTGCGCTGCCTCGGTGCGTGAAGCGTCGCGCAACATCGAGCGCGCGGCGGCATGGGCGAGCCTTGCTCAGGAGATCGCGTCCCGGGTCCGGGGTCCGGCGAAGTGGCGACTGCGAGTTGGAGGCTACGCCGACGCGCACGCCGCCAACGTTCTGCGGGTCTCCGGCGACCTGAAAGCGGCGGAAGTCCTCTTCGAGCGCGCCGGGCGTCTTTGGCGCTCCGGTTCTGATTCTTCCGGGGTGCTGGACCCTGGAAGGCTGCCAGATCTGGAAGCATCACTACGCTTGGGGCAGCGCCGGCTCAGCGAGGCCGTCGCCCTGCTCGACGAAGCGGTCGCCGTGGGCCGCCGCCCGGAGCGGGCCTTGATCAACAAAGGCTGGGCATTGGAACTCCTGGGAGAGTATGAGCAAGCACTCGACATTCTGCTAAGTGCCGTCCCCTTGGTCGAGCTTCAGGCGGACAAGCAACTGGAAAACATCCTTCACTGCAATCTCGCCTCAGTGTACTGCCACGTGGGCCGCTTTGCCGAAGCGGCCGATCTGGCGGACACAGTGCGTGGCGTGGCTGTGGAGATGGGGGACGAGCTTGGAATGCTTCGAGTAATGTGGCTTCAGGGCCGCATCGCGGCCGGCTTGGGCCGGCTGGTGGAAGGGCGCAACTTGCTGGCTCAGGTCCGCCGGGAGTTTGCCGGCCGGGGCATGGATTATGACGTGGCCCTGGCCCTCCTTGAAGAGGCTGCACTGCTCCTTGAGGAGGGTCACGTCACAGAGGTCAAGGAGCTGGCATTGGATCTGGCGAAGGTGTTCGAATCGAAGGAAGTTCACCTGGAGGTCTTGGCCGCCTTGCGGCTCTTCCGGCGATCGGCTGAGCGCGAAGAGGCCACAGCCGAGTTGACCCGCTGCATGCTCCGCTACCTCTTTCGAGCCCGCTACGACCAAGGCCTCCGGTTTGTAGGCTCATGAGCGGCTGTTTGGGTCTGTGCTCCCGTGGCGAGCGACGCGAGCCTGGGCCAGCAGCAGGTGCGACCAACGGGAGCACCTGCCCGTTTTCGTGAAACGAAAACATGGCTGGCTCCCGTTGTTTCCCTACGCTTCGGGGTTGGCTCTGCCCGGGTTCTTTTTGAGCCGGATTTAAGACACCCTGCCGGCTCTCTCAGGGTCAGCCGCCGAATGCCGTTCGCGATCCCAGTTCCCACAGCCCGCGATAACAGCCTTGAGCACAAGCCATTGCTCCTCGAAGCCGAGACAAGGCCCGGCGGCCAGGTCGGTCCCTGCTCGCCAGACCCTCCAGAGACCTACAACCTCCAGACCCGGGGGTGGCCAATCAGCCGAGACTTCGCCGCCAGTTCGAGCGGGGTACAGCTCCCGGTTCAAGCTCGGGGAGTACCCTGATCCCCCATCGGGGTCGGCCAGGATCTCCCGCGTGATTGCCTCCCGCAGAGTCCACCCCACGAGCTGGAACTGTAGCTCCATCTCCTCGCAGTCGGCCGCGACGGCGACAGCGGCGGCGACCGCAAGGACCTCGCGCCGAACCCGCGTTCCGGCAAGCCGCTCCAACTCTTCCCGCCTATCCCTTATCCGTTTCAGCGACTCCAACTGCAAGGTGAACGGGTCGACTTCGCCTCCGCCCTGAACCTTCATGGCCTCGCCTCCTGTTCGGCTTGGATCAGTTTCCTCGCCCTTCCTCGGGTCTCGCCGTCAGTTGCACCACGACCTTAGCGCAACGCCAGGACTCCGCCCGCAGAGACGCCGATCAACGATGATGTCATGTCTCGGTCCTAGTGGAGTCAAAGACGCCGTGCCCTCCAAAGAGCGTTGCACTCTACGAAGCGCTCGGGCTGGGCTATCTGGGGGGCCGCACCTGGGCGAAGTGTTGCCTGCCGCGCTGAAGCGACGCTTGAAGGCACTTCAACCCGCAGAGTTCGCCGCGGCTCTTCTTCCCCGCAGCTCGCTCTGGCATCGCGACCAGGATCAGGCATACCAGCCCCGGCTGCTCCCTTAGGCTGCGAGGCGACTTCGTAGCCGTCCAGTGCGGGCGGCGATGCTGATGGCGGAGATCGACAAGAGGCAGGAAGATGCTGGCGCGCCGGAAGCGGCGCTCGAAGGGCGCTAAAGCGGAAAGCGAGGGCGCTCGGAGCGGCGCT
>WUUC01138734.1_pt1 | contig 24283 bp, 28 predicted proteins | sample 6278441 | NCBI WGS metagenome assembly WUUC01 (sample SAMN13675441, study PRJNA597444) | soil metagenome | isolation source: soil | place: USA: Washington | collected 2017-10 | reverse complement strand
ACTCGAACCAGCACGACTAAAAAGTCAAGAGATTTTAAGTCTCTCGTGTCTACCATTTCACCAAGTAGGTTTAAGAACATAGTAAGATTCGAACTTACGTTTAATAATATTAAACTGGTACTCAAGACCAGCGCATTTGACCACTCTGCCATATGTTCACATAAAAATATGATGAAAATAGGATTTGAACCTATAACCAGGAGCTCATGAAACTCTTGCTCTACCAATTGAGCTATTCCATTTATAGACTCTACAGGATTTGAACCTGTGACCGCTTGCTTAGAAGGCAAATGCTCTTCCACTGAGCTAAGAGTAATTGAAAATTACATTTAATTATATTAAATTAAACACAATGTTTCTATTTTTTATATTAATTTTTTTCCAAATAACTTTATTTATATATTTTTTTAATAAATATTTTGAAAATATAATATATTACATATTATTACCAATATCAAAACAAAACATTTTGAACAGCATAGAAAATAAAAATTATTATTATCAATATAATAATTTTTATTTTCTGAACAAAGAAATGATAAATAATAATACTAATTTAAATTATCCGATATTAGAAATTAATTTAACTATATTTAATATTAGTTATATCATAACTTACTATATTATGTTATATATATTAATATATATATTACCGTTTATAATATTACAAATATATATATTTATCTTTTCATCTTTATATAAACACGAAAAAATAAAATTATATTATTATACTATTTTTTTTTTTATTTTGTTTTTCATACTAATAATATATAATAACTACATTAACATATATTATATAATTAACTATTTTTTTAATTATTATCAAGAACTAAATTTTTATGTATTTGATCTTAATTTTAATTTTTATGAATATATATGGATATATACTTTTTTTATTTTTATAACATATATTTGGTTATATATAGTAATTATAAATAGATTATTTTTTTTTAATAATAAATATATACTATACATTCTTTTTATAATGATTATTTTATACAGTCCAGTTGATATATATATATATATATATGAAATCATATATTTTATTATTACATACACTATAATAGATATTTTATTTTTATATTTTTTTTATAGTAAACGAATACCTGGAGAAAATGGATGAAAATTAAATTTAATACGTTTTCCAGATAATATTGTTTGTATAGTAATAGAACTATTTAAATTCAATTTTTTTTTCTTTTTTTTTATTGTACCAAATGATGAAAATTTATTTATTTCATTTGTATGTATAAGGAATAATACTTCAAGTACATTATTTTTTCTAATTTTTCTAGAAATATAATTTTTATCAATTAATTTATTTTTTCCATGTTTAATTTCTGTGAATTTTAATATATTTTGTTGTATTATACTTGAAGAGGGAAATTTGTTATTTATTTTTTTATATATATTTTTCATAAATGAGATAGAATATAAAATATCATAATATATTAATATATTTTTTAATAATTAATATATATATATTTTTATAAAGCAACATATAATATAAATAAATTATTCATTTAAATTATATAATAAAAAACAGATAACTGATTAATCCTAATATAATTAATCCGGAATAATGATATATCAATCCAGTTTGTAAATTAGAATTCAATTTTAATAAATATGTAACATATTTACTGATTCCATAAGGTCCAAATAATTCAATTAAGCCTTTATCAAATAATTTAAATGTAAAATGTAACGCTGAATAATTCATTAAATCAATTAACGGATATATTATATTTTTATTAAAAAAAAGATATTTACGATTCAAGAAAAAAAATAAATTATTTATCCAATTAATTTCCAATCTTAAATATAAAAAAAAATTTTTTACCCACATAAATAAAATAAAAAAAATTAACATAAAATAAAGTGTTAATATTAGTGGAATTTTTCTTATATATTTTATAAATTCAAAATTAAATAAATAAAACCCTTCATTATAATTTATAAATTGATTTTCTTTTATTGCGATGAATAATGATGATTTCCAATAATCTGTTCCGATACCAATCATTAAATCATTTAATAAATATCCACTAAATATACTTAAATATGATAATATTACTAACGGAGAAATTAAATAAAAAGAACCATAATGTATATTCCAAATATATTGTTTATAACCATTAAAAGAATTTAAAAAAGTATAAACATACATTTTTACACTATAACAAATAGTTAATATCACACTAAACATTGCAAGAAATTGAAAAAAATAAAAAAATTTAATTGTTTCTATAAAATAAAAATTATAAATTATTTTATTATGAAACAATTCTATTATCTTTTCTTTAGAAAAAAAACCAGAAGTAAATGGAAATCCCATCAATGAAAAAGAACCAATTAAAATCATTATAGCAGCTAATGGTAATTTTTTAATAAGACCTCCCATTTTTCTAAAATCCTGTTCACTTGATAATGAATGAATAATATATCCCGCTGTTAAAAATAATAATGCTTTAAAAAAAGCATGATTAATCAAATGAAACATACTATTATAATAACTGGACAATCCACAAGCTAAAAACATATAACCTAATTGACTACAAGTAGAATAGGCAATAATTTTTTTTATATCATATTGAAATAGCCCAACTGTAGAACCAAAAAAAGTAGTCATACTACCAAAAAAAGAGATCCAAATTAATAATGATGGTACATTTTCAATTAAAAAAGAACATCTTACAATTAAAAAAACACCAGCTGTTACCATTGTAGCAGCATGAATTAATGAAGAAACAGGAGTAGGACCTTCCATTGCCTCAGGTAACCAAAAATGTAATCCGATTTGTGCAGATTTACCTACAGCACCAATTATCATCAAAAAACCAGTATAATATAAAAACGAATATAGTTCAGTATTTTCAAAATTTATAGATAATATTGAAAAAATAATATTAAAATCAAAACTTTTAAATATTTGAAAAACTAATGCAAATGCAAATAATAAACATATATCACTTATTTTATTAGTAAATACAGCCATAATACTTGATTTATTTGCACCTACTCTTGTATACCAAAAATTAATTAAAAGATATGAACAAATACCAACTCCTTCCCAACCAATAAATAATTGTATTAAATTACTAGAAGTAACTAATATTAACATAAAAAAAGTAAAAAGTGATAAATAAGACATAAATCGAATTTGATGCGGATCCTGATCCATGTAAGAAACAGAATAAATATGCGCACATAATGAAATTGTCATAATTACTACTAACATTGAAACTGTTAAAGAATCAAATAAAAAATTCCAATAAATATTAAATATATCAAATACTATCCAATCCGCAATTTTTATATAGCAAGGAATAGATAAAAATGCAACTTCAAAAAAAATTAAATAACATATAAAAGTAGACAAAAAAACCAATAATATATTAATCATATGATTTTTATAATTACCTATATATTTCCCAAAAAAAAAAGGGAAAAAAAAAGAAAAAAATGTAAAAAAAATTGGTAATAAATACATATTTACTATATAAATTTATAAGTTCTATAATAACAAATTAATAATGCTAATCCTACTGAAGACTCACACGCTCCAATAGTTAAAATAAAAAGGGAAAATACCTGCCCCAATAAGTCATCTAAATAGGAAGATAAAAAAAGAAAATTGTAATTAATTGATAATAACATTAGTTCTAGTGACATAATAATTAATATTATATTTTTTCGACTTAGAAATAATCCAAATATACCAATTATAAATAATAAAATAGGAACTACTAAATGAAATAACATATGAAAATAATAATATAAAAATGTAATCAATTCTAATATTATAAATAAATACCAACATTAATCCCAATCAAGTGAACCTTTTTTCCATTCATAAGCAAAACCAATTAATAAAATTAAAATAAAAATATACATAATGTAATAACCAAAAAAAAATAATTGCTTAAAACTAATTGCCCACGGAAAAAAAAATACTACTTCTACATCAAAAATAATAAATAATATAGAAATCAAATAAAATTTGACATAAAAAGGCTCACGTGCATCTGAAAAAGGATCAAATCCACATTCATATCCAGTATTTTTTTCAGTATACGGATTTTTTATAGTTATAACATAACAAAGTCCAAGAATTAAAAGAGAAATTCCAAATATAACAAAAAAATAAAAAAAAAAATCATAATATTCATTCAAATAATAAAATATCATATATATATAAAAAAAATAAAAAGTAATCAAATTATATAGCAGTTAAATTATTTAATAATTTAAATGCAACAAAAATTAAATTATTTATATAATTTATAAAAAAATAAAAAAAGTCATTAAAAATTATATTTAAAAAAAAAATCATATAAAAAAAAGAAAATATAGAAAATAAATTAAATAATAAACTATAATTTCTTTGAAAATAATCAAATAACAATTCATAAATATAATTATACCATCCAGCAAGTAAATATATTAATAAAACAAAAAAAGAAAATAAAATTATTACACAATAAATATTTGCTAATAATAAATTTATATCTATACCTAAAATTACATGATCATAACTAAAAATAGGCTCAATCATAGAAATATAAAAAAATTTAAAATCATTTCTATCAGATAAATTACAATAACAATATTTTGGTGGATACAAATCGAAATATTTTTTATCAAAATGATATCCATCTAAAATATGCACATTATAATTACGAAAATTATATTTACTATTTGATGGCAATAAATCATAAAAATAAAGATCTTCAATTTTTGTTTCTTTTAATGTACATTTAATATTATTGATTGCTTCAAAAATTATAGAAATATAGTTATTTGAATAGTCAATAGTAGTATGTGAAATTTGATGTTTTATTAACGAATGTTTATTACTCAAAAAAGTTACGTCATTATTATCATATGATATAAAAATAATATCGTGCACAATAAATAATGCAATAAATGAAAAAATAAAACTTATTAAAATAATAAAAAAAGAATTTATATCATCTAATCCATAAGATAAAAAATTTATAAAATTAGTAAAGAAAAAATAAATGAATAAAAAAATTATTAAATAATAATAATAACTATGTAAGTTAGTAAAACCAATATTAATATCAGTAATTAAAAGTAAAAAACCAAAAAAAAAAATAAGCATACATAAATAAAAAGAAATTAATACTTCATTTTTTTTTAAATATAAAAAAAAGGAATTATTTAACATGTGATTATATGGGGGAATTTTTATATGAGTAATCAATAATTATAATTAATATTAATATTTTTTATATTAATATATTTTATCTATCCACTTCTCCAAAAACAATATCTAAAGTACCAATTACAGTAACTAAATCAGCGATCATATGACCAACTACTAAGCTATTCAACCCTTGTAAATGCATAAAACCGGGAGCTCTAACTTTACATCTGTAAGGTTTATTAGTACCGTTACTAACCAAAAATACACCAGTTTCTCCTTTTGGAGCCTCAATACAACTATAAGTATACCCTCTAGGAATTGAAATTCCTTCACTATATAATTTAAAATGATGAATTAAAGATTCCATAGATGATTTCATCTGCTCTTTGTACGGAGGAGAAATTTTATTATCATCAATTCTAACTAATCCGTATGGTATTTGATTAATTGCTTGGCTAACAATATTAATACTTTGTCTCATTTCTTCTATACGTATTAAATATCTATCATAACTATCTCCATAAATTCCTGTAGGAATAAAAAAAGAAAATTTTTTATAAACTTCGTATGGCTCAGTTTTACGTAAATCCCAAGCAATACCAACTGAACGTAACATTGGACCACTAAATCCTAAATCTAACGCTTGTCTATAATTTAATTTACCAATATCAATTAATCGTTGTTTCCATATTCTGTTAGTTGTTAACATTTCTTCCATCTCATCTATTCTTGATGCAAATTGAGATAGAAAAATTGATATATCATTTAATAAACCCACTGGAATATCAAATGAAACTCCTCCAATTCTAAAATAATTAGCATGCATTCTAGCACCAGATACTCGTTCATAAAATTCCATTGATTTTTCACGTTCTTCAAACGCCCACAAAAAAGGAGTTAATGCTCCTACGTCCATCGCATGTGTAGTAATAGCTAACAAATGATTTAATAATCTAGTTAATTCCGAAAATATCACCCTAATATATTGAGCTCTTAATGGAATAGCACAACGTAATAATTTTTCTGCAGCTAAACAAAAAGTATGTTCTTGGCACATCATAGAAACATAATCCAATCTATCGAAATAAGGTAATGCCTGCATGTATGTTTTGTATTCAATTAATTTTTCAGTACCTCTGTGTAATAAGCCAATATGTGGATCCGCATTTTTTACTACCTCTCCATCTAATTCTAAAATTAATCTTAATACTCCATGAGCAGCAGGATGTTGAGGTCCAAAATTTGACATAAAATTTTTTATTTCTTTAGTTTGTTCTTTTATCATTTTCACTAAATAAAAAATAAATATTACTATATTATAATTTAATAGATACAATTTCTCTAATAAACAGTAAATATATATAATAAATATATATATTTATATATGCGTCATTTATGCAATTAATTAATTATAAATTAAATTTATAATTAATTATGTTCTGATTGTGAATAAAGATAAATTTAAATTAGTATTAGAAAGAACAGGTAATAAAAGAAAATAAAATAAATGAAAATGAGAACATATTACACCTAACTCAATATATGGATAAACAGGTAACTGACTACCTAAATATCCTAAAAATATAAAATTAAATGTAAATATCCAAAACAATACCCTGTTTAATAATTTATAATTTCTATTTTTTACATGTTCTTTATCTAATAATGGCAAAAAGAATAAAACAATAAGTGATAAAAACATAAGTATAATACCATATGTTTTACTTGTAATGGAACGTAAAATACCATACATCGGTAAAAAATACCATTCTGGTACTATATGACTAGGTGTTACTAATGGATTAGCTTTTATATAATTATCTGTATGTCCAAGTGATTCTGGATAAAAAAATACAAAAGTAGCAAATACAATTAATACTAAAAATAAACCAAATAAATCTTTAACTAAAAAATATGGGTAAAAATTTATTTTATCTAATTTAGTGCTTCTGATACCTAAAGGATTTGAACTTCCTGCTTTATGTAATTGAAAAATATGATATAATGCAAAAATTGCAATAACAAATGGTAATAAATAATGTAAACTAAAAAATCTATTTAAAGTAGAATTATTAATAGAAAAACCTCCCCATACCCAGTATACAATATCTTTTCCAATTACTGGAATAACAGTTAATAAATTAGTAATAACAGTTGCTGCCCAATAACTCATTTGTCCCCAAGGTAGTACATGTCCTAAAAATGCTGTACCCATCATTAAAATATAAATAATTACTCCAGAAAACCACACAAACATTCTTGGTTTTTGATAAGAGCCATAATAAATACCTCTTAATATATGTATATAAATCATAATAAAAAAAAATGAAGCTCCATTTGAATGAGTGTATCTGATTAACCATCCATAATTAATATCACGCATAATATGTTCTACACTATCGAATGCATAATCAATATGTGGAGTATAGAACATTGTTAAAAAAATTCCACTAATAAATTGAATTCCTAAAAAAACACCAGACATAAATCCATAATTCCAAAAATAATTAATATTCATTGGACTAGGATAATATATCAAATAAGAATAAAGTTTACGTAAACCAATATCTAAAATAAATAAATTAGAAATTTTGTTAAACATAATGAAAAGTAATAAAATGTATAAAGTAATCAATTTTCATAAATTAAAATGTATTTAATATAAAAAGATATATTATCTGTATTTGAAAATAAATAAAAGATTCAAAACTAACAAATAATACATCAGAAGAGATATAAAACAAAATAGGTAAATCAATTGATTCAAATTGATATAATATAAGCTCATCAAAACAAAAACATTGTATTTTAAATAAATAAGCACTTATTTCATTAGGTGAAATAAAATAAATACTAATTCCCTTGATTATAAAATTAGTTGGATTGTATAATCTAAAAAAAACAAGATAAGTTTCTCCAGGTACTATATAAATATTATTTTGTAATGAAATAAATTCAACTGAATTTAAATTTGTAACAGATGTATTAAAATAAACGATATAAAAAAAATTACTAAATTGCGTTTGCAAATTTTCAACTTTATAATTTTCTAAAAAAGAAATTATGAAATTATAAATATTAAAAATAAATTTAATATTTTGAATATTAACATTTACAAATATATTATAAATATCAAAATTACAATACAATTTTGTTAAATATAAATCTTTAATATTAGGAGATACATAATTAGAAAATAAAAAATATGAATTATTTATTTCCACTTGATTATCAGCTAAAAAACAACTATTTATATTTTGAATATTAATATATAATATATATTTTAAATTAAATTTATTATAAGTGATAATATCATTCAAATAATAATTATTTAATTCACAATATATTTTATATATTGGAATATTATAAATTGTAAAAAAAAACATTTGAAAAATAACAATAATAGTGATATAAAAAAACCAAAAACGAATAGAAAAAATATTCATTTACAACTTATAAAACTAATTTATATTAATGTATTTCTAACATATCTTTCAAATAAATACAACTTAATACAACAAAAATATATCCTTGTAACACAGCAACAACACATTCAAATAAAATAAGAACAATTGTAATAATTATTGGCATAATTGCAAATAATATTGACTTTACTGTAAAATAATAAGAAGGATAAACTATTTTATGTGCAACAAGAGCAATTGTATCTAATAATATATGTCCAGCAACAATATTTGCAAATAATCGAAGTGCTAAACTAATAGATCGAAAAATAAAAGAAATTGTTTCAATAAAAACTAATAAAGGAACTAATCTAAAAGGAATTGTTTTTGGAAAAAACATAGAAAATATTTTTAGACCATATTTATTTACACCAACACCAATAAACATTCCATACCAAACCATAAAAGCTAATGAAAAAGTAATTGATAAATGACTTGTAATTGTAAAACTATAAGGTAATATACCAATAATATTACTTATACAAATAAAAAGAAACAAGTAAAATAAAAAAGGAAAAAATTTCTTTCCTTCTTCTGATAAGTATTCATATACAATTTCATATATAAATACATAAATTTGTTGTAAAATATAACTTACCATATTTATATGATAATTATTATCTTTAAAATGAATTAAAAAATAAAAAAATTGAAAAAAAAATAAAATAAATAATGAAATTAATAAAGTATCTGTTAAATAAAAATATTCATTTTTAATAAAATACTGTACTTGAAATTGTTCAAAAGGACTAAATAAAAACATAAAATATAAATATCTTAGCTACATAATGAAACACTTTATAATATATAAATGACAATTCATTAAAAATCAATCCAAATGGACTTGAACCATTGACCTTTCGCTTATCAAACGAACGCTCTAACCAACTGAGCTATGGATTAATTGTTAATTAACAATTAATTAATAAAAACATATTAAAAATATATCAAATTATAATAGTTTATAATATTATAAACTAAATAAAGAATATTTTAACAATAACGTTAAAATGGAAGGCTGAAAAAAAAAATATAATTGTAAAACAATAAATATTATTAATAAAAAGGAAGAAACAAAATCCATATTATTAATAAATAACCAATTTTTATTTTTATTAAAAAAAATCATTTTAATTATTCTCAAATAATAATAACAACTTAAAATTGTAATAATCAAAATAATAAAAATAAAAAAAAAATTTTTTTCAAATGCTAAATTAGTTAATAAAAATAATTTTCCTATAAATAAAGAAAATGGTGGTATTCCAGCGATAGAAAAAAATAAAAAAAGTAATATTGCCGCATTAAATTTGTTTATATTAATATATCCTTGTAATGAAGAAAACTGCTCAACATAAAGATTTTGTTTCTTTAAATATAATTGTAAAAATATTGTAAATATTGTCAATAATGAAAAAGAATATAATAACATATACGAATAAATATGATATAACATTATAGGACTTTCAGAAATAAATAAAAGTAAAAAATAACCGATACTAGTAATAGAACTGTAAGCTAATAAACGTTTTATTTTTTTTTGATATAAAGCTCCAAATGTACCAAGTAAAAAAGAGCTAATAATAGTTATCACTAAAATAGGAGAATATATAAGATATAACTTATAAAAGACAACTAATAGCAATTTACTAAAAATAAAAAATACAGAAAAAGATGGAATAACAGAAAAAAAAGCTGTAACCATCATAGGAGATCCTTGATATATATCGCTTACCCACAAGTGAAAAGGTGCAGCATATAATTTAAATAAAAAACTAATTGTAATAAAAATAAATGAAACAGAAATTATATTTATACTCATATTAATAGAATATAAATCAATATTTTGCAAAAATAAATGAATTTCAGAAAAAGATAATAATCCACTAAATCCATATAGAATAGATATTCCAAAAAGTAAAATTATAGAAGAAAAAGAACCTAATATAAAATATTTTAATCCAGATTCTACAGAATATTGATTATTTCTATTAAATGCTGTTAACACATAAAAACTAAATCCTTGTAATTCCAATAATAAATACATATTAGTCATATGATTACATGTAACTAATAAACATAAACTAAAAACTGAAAATAATAAAATTATAAAATATTCAAAGTGATTTAATTTGTTATTATTAATATAAGAATAAACTACAAATAATAATAATATTGTAAAAAATATTGTAAGTATTTGTAAAATAGAAATAAATGTATCTTTATAAAAAAAATTAAAAATTGAATATTCACTTATATTTATATAATTAAAAATAAAAAATAATATATTAATAAAAGATAGAATTAAAAAAAATAAATTATTTTTATATAAATTAGGAAATTTATAAAAAGGAGATAAATTATTGATAGTAGTATATAATAAGAAAAAAAGTATTACAAAAAAAAAATATAATTCAGGTAAAAGTAAAAAATAGATTAATGATATATTCATTTATATACTTAGTTAATAAAAAGTAATCAATTATAATATAATTCGTATAAAAAATTATTTATATTTTTTATTTAAAAAAGTTTGATTTTTATGATTATCTATTTGATAATTTTCACATAAAAATCGATAAATTTTTAAATGAAAATTATTATTTAAATTCAAATTTTTTGATTTTTGATATTTAATTTTTTTACGCATTGAAGTTTTTTTTCTTTTAGGACAAGCCATGAAACAATAAATAAAAATGAAAATAATGAATGTATCAATTCAGTAATGTAATTATTTCAACACAGTTAATAATTCTACAAAGTTATAACTTATTGCAGGATTAATAATTTTAAAAAAAGGATTTGGATATATACCTAAAAGTAACATTAGAAAAATTAATGGTAATATTATACTTAATTCTAAAAATGTTAAATCGAAAAAGTTGTTTATAAACTTTCTTTTTGGCATTAAAAATATTATCTTGTTATATAACCATAATGAATATATGGAACATATTAAAATACTAAATCCTGTAAAAAATAAAGGAATATAATTTAAAGAATTATATGTACCAATAATAATTAATAGTTCTCCAATAAAATTACTTGTTAAAGGCATACTAATATTACCTAACATAAACATAAAAAAGCCAATAGAAAATATAGGCATTGATTGGATTAATCCACTATAATATTTAATTATTTTAGTATGATATCTATTATATAAAAAACCAACCATAAAAAATAAACCTGCTGAAACTACACCATGTCCTAACATTAAAAATACTGATCCATTTAATGAAGTAATATGAAATGAAAATAAACCAATCATACAAACATTCATATGTGCTACAGAAGAATATGCAATTACTTTTTTTATATCTATTTGACGTAACGTTGTTAACGATGTATAAAAAACAGATAATGTTGCTAATAATAAAACAAATGGTGAAAAATAAATAGTGGCATTTGGAAAAATAGGAAATAAAAATCGTAAAAAACCATAAGTACCTAATTTCAACAAAATTGCCGCAAGGAAAACAGATCCTTCTGTTGGTGCTTCTACATGAGCTTCTGGTAACCAAATATGAAAAGGAAACATTGGAACCTTAATCGCGAAAGATAAAAAAAAAGCAAACCAAATTAAATTTTCATTCACATTGCTAAATTCACTCAACCAAATTAATTCTAAATCAGTTGTACCACAATGTAAATATAAAGAAAATATAGCAATTAACATAAGTAATGAACCAAATAAAGTATAAAAAAAAAATAAAAAAGAAGCGTGAATTCTTCTTTTTCTATATCCAGCTATTCCTATATAAGCAAAAAATGGTATTAATATTCCTTCGAAAAAAAGATAAAAAATAATTATATCTAAACTCATAAATACAACTATTAATAACAAACTTATACTCAATAATGCCATTCCATATAAATAACGAATCTCATTTTTATTCGAATAATATATATGCATCAAACACAATGGCAATAAAAATGAAATTAAATATATAAAAAATAAAGATATACCATCAATTCCAAAATTTAAATATAAATCAAAAAAATTCAATTGAAATTGCCATTGAAAAGATAAACAATAAGGATCAAATGTAAACCAAATTTGACAAATTGAGTAATGAAAACACCAAGAAAAAAATAGTGGTTCTGGAATTGCTAATATTTTTGTTTCTAAAATTCTATAGTAACGTAATAAAATACGAAAAAAAGATAAAATATTAAATTCTTGTACTTTTGTAATTGAGTTATTCATAAAAAATAAAAATTTATATAATGTAATCAATATTTATAATAATATATATAAAATATATATTATAAAACAACTATTAATAATCAACTATCAATAATCAAAAAAATTCCAAGGACTTTTAGTATCAAATAATCTAAATTCTTGAATAAAAGAAACACTAGAGTATTTTATATTTTTTATTCTTTCAGAATACGAAACTTCAATAAATCCACTTAAAGGAAAATCTTTTCGTAAAGGATGTCCTTGGAATCCGTAATCAGTTAAAATTCTACGCATATCTTGATTACCAATAAAATAAATTCCAAATAAATCCCATGCTTCACGCTCATACCAAGAGACGTTAGGAAATAAAGAACATATTGAATATGTTTTGTATGTATCACTTGCTATAATTTTTAATAAAAATCTATTATGAAAAAAATGAGATAATATTTGATATACTAATGTAAATCTTTTCTCATTTTTTATTATATCTACAACTGCCAAATCAACAAAAATTTTTGCTTGTGTATTCATATGTAAAAATAAAAAACTTAAAATTTTATTTAAATATTTGAAATGACTAGTAATATAATAATAATCTCTTTTATATATATTAAATATAAATTGAGGGATACTTGATAATAAATATAAATTCATTCATAAAATATTAATATAAAAAGTAATCAAATATACTAATTAATACAAACTAATATATTATTCACCACAAATATTTATTATTTGTTTTATATTTGCGATTGCTGTTGCAGGACTTAATTTTTTAGGACAACATCTGATACAATTTAAAATTGTATGACATCTATTTAACTTATAAATATCATCTAAAAAAACCAACCTATTTTTAAAATCACAATCCCTAGAGTCAATTATCCATCTATAGGCTTGTAATGATACTGCAGGACCTAAATATTTGTCACTATTCCACCAATAACTAGGACAACTTGTACTACAACACGCACATAGAATACATTCATATAATCCATCTAATAATTTACGATCTTTTTTTGTTTGAATATTTTCAATTGTTGGTCTACTTATAAATATAGAAATATTATATAAATTTTTTTTTATTTTTTTTATATTTTTATTTACTGATTTTAAATTATATGTTTTTATCAAAAAAGGATTAATCGATTTATATTGATTATAAAAATGTCTCATATCAATAATTAAATCTTTAATTATTGGCATATGAGGTAATGGATAAATATTAATAAATGGTTTTAAATAAGAAACATGTTCATCTATTTTATATATACATGCTAATGCATTTGTACCATTTATATTCATTGCACAACTACCACAAATTCCTTCTCTACAGGAACGTCTAAACGATAAAGAATGATCTTTATGATCTTTTATATAAAATAATGTATCAAGTAACATGGGAGAATGTTCATTACTCTTTAAATAATAAATTTGAACCCATGGTTTATTATCTTTGCTGGGATCATATTTAAAAATACGATAACAAATAAAATTATTATCTTTATCAGTAATATCAAACTTAACATTAATTAAATTAAGTTTATTTAATTTTAATTTATTAAAAAATTCTGTTATTTTTTTATTCAAAGTATTAATATTATTGTTAATCAAAAATATAAATTAAAAAAAAAATAAAGTGATCAATTTTTATTGTAATAATTAATAATTATTTTGTATATATCAAAAATCCTGCAGAATCAATAGTACCTTTAATTGTTTTAAAATAACTTTTACTATTTATTACTTTTAATAGATTATTTGATATATAATATACAATTGTATAAATAATATTTTTGTTAAATATAGGTAAATATTGATTTTTTATTTCTAAAAATCCTGGTTTTCTTTTATATTCGATTAAATTAAAATTTAAAAAGATTAAAGATTTTTTTAAAAAAAAAAAAATAGTTGGAATTTTTATACTTACTTCAAATGAATAATCAGAAAATAAAATTATTCTTGCACCAATTAATGTTTGCTCTTTAAAATTATTTGTTAAATTATTAAAAATATCACAAAAATCATTAATGGGTACTCCATATTGACCCAAAGTAGGACCAATTGGTTCCTTAGAAGAAGCTTCCATTGCATATATATTTAATTTAATTAATACGTTTATAGTTTTGTTAGTATTTTTTGTATCTTGTTTATTTTTAGATTTCATTATAAAAAAATAATTAATTTATATTTATAAACTATTTATGTTAACATTATATTACAGTGGAAGGAATCGAACCCACGTATGTACAGACCAAAACTGTATGCCTTACCACTTGGCGACACTGTATGATGAGCGTGGTAAGGTTTGAACTTACGACCCACTGATTAAAAGTCAGCTGCTCTACCACTGAGCTACACGCCCCATTAGGGAAGAAGGGAATTGAACCCTTTTCTTAAGTTTTGGAGACTCATATTCTACCGTTGAACTACTCCCCTTTATTTTAAAATTACATTTTTTTCTTTAAGCTACCAAGTCCATATTTAGATCTTCTAGTAATTCTACCTTTAACTGCAGCAAAATCAAATTTACCACGAATTGGTTTATATCTAACACCAATTAAATCTTGACATCTACCACCTCTAACTAAAACTACTGAATGCTGCTGTAAACTGTGTCCGATACCGGGAATATGACAAGATACTTTTTTCCCAGAACTTAATTTCACTCGAACTACTTTTCTTCTTGCAGAATTTGGTTTTCTTGGTGTCTGTTCGAAAACCTTTAATACTACTCCACGTTTTTGTGGACATTTGTCCAAACGCGGAACATGTGTTTTAGTTTTTTTATTAACTCTTTTACTTTTGTTAATTAATTGTTGTATTGTAGACAATTATAATTATATTAATAATAATATGAATATTCAAAATTATCCATATTATAAATAGTACGTAAATTATTGATGCGAAATAAATGTAAATAATACATTTGTAATTCTAATAAAAATAAATATGAAAAATGCAGCTGGTTTTTCTTAATTATTAAACTTAATAAATATTTATTATCAAATTTTTTAGATTTAATTATAAAATTTTCAAAATAATATCTACTATCCCCAACAGCACAAAAAAATAATAAATTTAAATCATTTTCTTTAATTAATGAAAAAAGAAAATTTAACTTATTATTTAATATTTCTATTTCAGAAATATCTGAATCATTTTTTACTTGTATTAATAAATACTTTCCAGTTAATATTTTTTTTAATTCAATATGTTTGCTGTTAAAAAAAATATTAAAATTACTTCTTGTTAAAAACGACAATGAATGATCAGTATGTAAATATAAATAATTTTTGAATGCTGTAATTTTTTTTTTATCTAAATGTGAAAAAGAGAAAATAAAATTTAACATTATAAATAAAAATTTTTAATATTAATATATATTTGATATTAATTTTTATACCATATTAAGTTTTCCTATTTTAAATAATATTTTTTTAGTATTATTTAAAATACCTTTTCGTGAATAAATATTTGGTATTCTATAACTTCTAAATTTATTTATAGTATTAGTTAATAAATAATAATTTGAAGAAATTAAAGTATAAAACATTTTTTTTTTATCTTTTCTTTTTAAATAAACACCTAAATCTAATGTTTTAAAAATTAAATGACTATAACCCAATTTAAATATTAAATTATTATTTTTTTTATGTAATTTATATCCTCTTCCGTGAATTTTAAATTTTGCTCTAAATCCAGTAAAAATAGAAATTAAAAAAAAAGAAATAAATATTTGAAATATAATTTTTTTATTTGTATATTTCTTATTATTATTAGACAATAAAAAAAAATTCAAAATAAATAATTTAAATAAAAAAGTACTATTATGGTTATAAAAAAAAAAAGACAAATCAAATTTACATTTAAAACTTCCTAATTTACTAATACATAAAAGTTGATTTTTTTCAATGTATAAAAAAAAAAATTTAAATAAATAAAAAAATAAAAAGCTTGAATAATTTTTCATTAAAAACAAATTTCCATCCATATTTCTCCTGAAACATTTTTTATTAATGCTTGATTACTAGTAATTAATCCTATATTTGTAGAAAGAATATAAAATCTTCCTTCCTTAATTACTTTATTTTTTAATTTATTTATAGGCCAATATATTTTTCGACTAGGTTTTGAAATTCTACGAACTTTAAAAAAAATAAAATTATTATCCAACTGATTAATACAAATTTTAATTTTATTTTCTTTATAATCAATTTGATACACATAAATTAAACCTTCTCTATAAAATAAAGAACAAAGATTTAATGTTACACGAGTATAAGGCACAAATATAGTATTTTTATTTGTTTTCACTGCCTGATTTATTATTGCTACAAAATTAGAAACAATATCTACTATCATATGTTTTCACTATTAAACATAAATCCATATTTATATTTTTTATATAAATATACAAAAATTACCAACTTGCTTTTCTAAAACCATTAATTAAACCATTAACACCCAAATTTTTAACAAACATACGAGATAATTTAAATTTTTTTAAAACTGCCCTATTTCTACCTGATAATAAACATTTATTTTGTATTTTACTAATAGTACTCAATTTATTTTTAAATCTTTTATTTAAATTATTTAAAGATATTTCTTTTTTTAAATATTGATCACGTAAAAGAGAATTACTAATAGTAGTTTGAATATATTTTTTATCTTTAATATATCTTATTTTTAAATTTTTTTTAGATAATAAAAATCCTGCCATTATAATATTTGTAAACCTTGTATACTAAAAATAATTCTATTCATCAAAAATTTATTAATGCTTGTATATAATTCGATATTTAAGTGATAAATATAATCCTCATAAAAAATTAAAAATTTATCAAAATCTACAAAAAAAGAAAATACAGAAAAAAACAAAAATTTATCTAAATTCAAAAAAATTAATTTCTGTCTGATAAATTTTTTATTTTTTATATTTAAAAAATCATACAATTTGGGAAATGAATTTAATACTAAAACTTTCCAAAAATTATAAAGCATTTCATTTCGCAATGAAACAGTACAACCAATTTTTATTGGTTTCATTTTTGTACCGCTTATCTTTTCTTTTAAAAAACTAACACGTTGTCCAGACGCACGTTCAAGTAAAAGTAAATTAACAATAAAAAGAAATTTATTTTTCTCATTATTTTTTAATGTAAAATTAATTTTTAATTTTTTAAAATTATCTAAATTATTTGTATATAATTGTTCTTGTTGGACTATACTACTATATATTTGATTAAAATCACGTACGTTACTTAACATTATTTATTATACAATACTTGAAGACATAAATACTATTTTATTATATTTTTTCATAACTAGCTCACTTGCTACAGGACCAAATAAACGACTACCTAAAGGGTTATCACGTTTATCAATCAAGATAACTGCGTTATCTCCGAAACTAATAGTAGTTCCATTTTTTCTATGTGTAATTCTAGACATACGAACAACTACTCCAATTCTTACATCATGTAATCTTACTTTTTTATTTGTTGCTGCTTTTTTTACAGCTATTACAATTAAACTAGAAAGATATGCTTTTCCATATTTAGATCCTAATACTTTTATACATTCCCCTAATTTACCTCCAGAATTATCTGTTATTACAACACGAGTATTTAAATATATCATTTTTTATTTTACATAATAACGAGTTCCATTTTTGCTCACAAGTGCGATTGGAACTCCAAATTTATAAGATGATTTTTTTAAAATTTTTAATGCATTTGCTAACGGAATTTGTTTAATTTCATATAAACAAGAATCTACTTTTAAAAAACAAATATAATCATGTATAGGACCTTTACCTTTACCCATACGCACACCAGAAGCTTTTTTTGTATAAGGAATAACAAACTTAGGACGTACAAATAAACGTGATTTTTTTTTTAACTCACGTCTAATCAATACTCTTCCAGACTCTAAATTTTTCTTATTTAACAAATGATTAGACAATACTATATAACCAAAATCTCCGGAAACTAAATCTTTTCTAAAAGAAGTAATTCCTTTTTTAAATACATTTCTACGAAATAATCTTTTTCGTTTCATATGAAAGTAATAAATATATTATATACAATAAAAAAAATTTTATTGTTTTTAAATTTAAAAAAACAAACAATTTTAAAAAACTACTATAATATAGTTTTATTTACATTATGTATATTCAAAATTCTAGTATTATAAAATAACCATACTTTTATTCCAAATGTAGAACGTTTTAACTTGATATATGACTGATAATAATGTATATCAGCATATATTGAATGTGTAGGCATTTTACCAACAAGTCTATAATCTTGAATTACATCATGATAAGCTATTATTTTAGATCTTTCTGCTTTTTTTGGTGGACCACTAAATTCAACTCTAATACCAGAAATTGGATTTTTTTTTTTTTTTATTTGTTCATTATAAATATTACTAAAAGTAGCTGTTGTGAAAATAGTATTAAAGTTAAAAAAGGAAATATATTTTTTATAATTTAATACATTATTATTTAATAAATTTAATTCATTAAATAATGGAATCAAAATTTTAGAAGAATCTAAATTTAACTTTTTTTGTAATCGACCAATTCTATTAAAAATTTTTGTAATATTATGTCTTCTTTTTAAATTATAAGAAATATAATCAACTAATAATTTAGTGTCAAATAATGGAAAATTATTAGTATAGTATATAGGTAAGAAAAAACATTCTAAACCAGTAAAAAGATAAATTGTTTTCTCTATTAAATTATTTAAATTATTAAAAAACTTAATATTAAACAAAATGTTAATACGTTTAAAAAAATTATTAAATTTGTTAATTTGCTTGTAATATATTACATCTACTTGTTCTGACTCAACATTTATAATATTAGAATTAGAATTTCTATATAATAAATTAAAATCCTTTAAATAATAATTACTAAAAAAACCATATCTATTAGATAATAATGAAATAATAAATTTATTAAATTTATTATTAATATAATACTGATTATTATATGAATTTTTAGAATCTGAAGATCTAAACTTGACATTTAATCTATTAGTAGTCATAGATTCTACAGGTAAAAAAAAAGAATTATATAACTTATTTTTTAAATATTTTAGCTTCAAAATGTTTTTTATATATAATTTATAATTATATAACATATTAAACTTACTAATTATATTATTAAACTTTAATAATATAAATTCTAACTTGTAAAAAATAATAAACGAACTATTTTTTACTTTTTTATTATTAAATAAATTTACATAACTGTTAAAAAAAATATTTATTAATTTACTAATGAAAACGTAGAAAAAGAATTTTATTTTTTTAAAAAACATTAAAAAATTTAAATTTAATAATAAATAAAACCAATTATTTCTATTGTAAAAAAATGAAATAAATTTTAAGAAATAAATATTTATTTTATTTTTTTTTTTAAAACTAATATTTATTTTTTTTTTTAATTTAAAAAATTTAATTTTTTGTTTATTATCCACTTTGAAATAATTTGAAAAAATAGAAAAAAAAATAGTTTTCATATTTTTTTTATTACTTTTTGTAACTGTATTCTGTGCTAATACATTAATATTAGATAATATTAAATTATTATTAATATCTTTATTATCAAATAATTTGTAATAAAATAAAATCTCTTGTACTTTTATATTATTATTATATCTATTTTTTATTTTTTTTATATAATCTAAAAAATAAAAATAATTAAAAGAAATAAATAATAAATTATTATCACAAGAAAATAAATTATTTATTGTATATAAAGAATAAAATAAATTATATTTTAAATTATAAAAACTATTGATTTCGGGAAAAAAATTAATTTTTTTTTCTGAAATTAAATCTTTAGGTAATAAAAGAACTATATCAAATAAATATTCTATTATAGAAAGATACTTAAATATATCTTTATTTTTGTGCATTGATTTAGTTGCACGTTTTAAGACTGGTTTTGTAAGATATATATTGGATTCAATATAATAATATTTTTGATTTATTCTATTAATATAAAAATGTGTTGTTGGTAATCTCAAACGATAAAAAATAGAATTTAAATACTCAATTAACTTATAATCTTTAAAAACTAAAAATGAATAATATTCATTATCATACCATGACGAAAACCAATTACCAAAAATTCCAATACGTAATGTATTTAAATTGCTTAAACGACTCATCTACTTATTGATATAACTTATTTTTTTTTTTTTTTTTTTTTATATACTGCTTTTTTTTTAGTAAACGAAAAAGCACCAAATTTATAACCCAAAATATTTTTTTTAACTGTTAATGGATAATAAGTTTTTCCATTATATATATACACAATAAAATCTAAAAAATCAAATGTAATAGTAGAATTTCTACTACGTGTATAAATAACATTTACATTTTTTTTTTTTGCATCTATTGCTTTTTTTAATAATTTTTCACTAACATAAGGACCTTTATAATTTGAACGTGTCATAAATAAAAATTAATGTTTTGTCTTTTGTTTTTTGCCCCATACTGTAAAAGGACTTGCTCTACCTGTTTTTTTTCCTTCTCCTCCACCATGTGGATGATCTATAGGATTCATTGCTACTCCACGAACACTAGGACGAATACCCAACCATCTGGATCTACCTGCCTTTCCTAAATTAATATATCTATACCATTGATTAGAAACTATTCCAATAGTTGCTCTACAATAAGATGAGATTGTTAAAAGTTTTCCAGATGGAATTTTAATTTTAGTGTATCTAGTATCTCCGTTTACTAATAAAGAATATGTTCCCGCAGATCTAGATATTATACCTCCATTTCCAGGAATAACTTCAATATTATGTAATAATGTACCATTACTGAAAAATAATAATAAATTTGAATCTCCAACATTATAATAAGGAGCTCTAATGTTATAATTATAAATAAATAAATTTCTATGTAAATTGAATTGTGTTGTTAATATATAACAAAATATTCCATTTAAATAAAAAATTAAAGAAATAAAAGATGATCTATAAGGATCATATTCAACAGTATAAACTTTAGCAGGAACATTAATTAAAGAACGAAAGAAATCAATTTTTCTATAATTTTTATTCACACTTCCTCCTTTATGTCTAACTGTGATTTTACCAGAATTATTTCTTCCCGAAAAACTATTTATATTAACAAATAAATTACCTAGTTTATAATTATCTGATAATCTACGTTTATTAACTAAACAAGTTTGTCTTTGAGAAGGTGTAATTGGATTATATTTTATAATATATTTATTAGACATCTTATATAAAAATATAAAAATCATACAAAATAATACCAAACGAATATGAAATATTATGAAGCATCAAATATGTAATAATTTAATATAATAATTAATCTTTGTATAAAAAATTATATTATATCTTTATTTTTTTTAGTAGAACTATAAAAAACCTCAATAAGTACATCAAAATTGTTGTCCATACCAGAAAAAAATGGTAAATTTAATTTTTTTACATTTGGATTACTATAATCACGAAAAAAATAATTTTTTCTATATTTTTTATATTTATCTGAAACTGCAATAATTTTAGGAGCTACCGCAAATGTATGTGCAGGCACTGGTGATGGTAATGTCCATTCTAAACTATTAGTTTTGATATTTTTTAATTTTACTATATATTTTAAATGTGTAATATAATTATATAATATCCATTTTTGATAATAATTATTATCTAATAATACATTTACACGTTTATAATCTTTTGAAATGAAATTTTTAGTAACATAATGTGATAACCTAACCATTCTATATGTAATTTCATCATGAGTTGAAAATATCCATGGATTTCGACCACATGGTATTTGTTGTGTTAAAGCATCATAAACAATATAGAAAAAAAAAATTAAACTAAAAAAAGATACTAATGAACCAAATGATGCAAATGTATTCCATTTTTGATACATATCTGGATAATCAGGTATTCTTCTAGGCATACCTGCAATTCCTAAGAAATGCATTGGAAAAAATGTTAAATTTGCACCAATAAAAGTTAACCAAAAATGACATTGTCCTAAATATTCTGAATATTGGAATCCTGTCATTTTTCCAAACCAATAATAGAAACCTGCAAAGATTGCAAATACAGCTCCCATTGATAATACATAATGGAAATGTGCAACTACATAATATGTATCATGTAAGGAGACATCTATTCCAGCATTTGATAAAATTATTCCTGTTAATCCACCCATTGTAAATAATGCAACAAAACCAACAGCAAAATACATTGGTGTATAAAACCAAATAGAACCACCCCACATTGTAGCTAACCAATTAAATATTTTTATTCCTGTAGGAATACCAATAACCATTGTAGCTGAAGTAAAATAAGCTTTTGTATTTGTATCTATACCTGATGTATACATATGATGTGCCCAAACAATAAATCCTATAATACCAATGATTAAAATAGCTGCAATCATTGAAGTGTGCCCAAATATTCTTTTTTGAGAAAAAGTAGAAATTACATGACTTACTATTCCAAATCCAGGTATAACTAATATATATACTTCTGGATGTCCAAAAAACCAAAATAAATGTTGATATAACACTAAATCACCTCCACCAGAAGGATCAAAAAAACTAGTGTTAAAATTTCTATCAAAAAATAATAATGTTATAGCAGCAGCTAATACAGGAATTGCAAGTAATAATAAAAAACTAGTAATAAAAACAGACCAAACAAATAAAGGCATATCTTTTAGGTACATTGATTCACTTTTAAAATATAAAGTAGTACATATAAAATTAATTGCTCCTGCAATTGATGAAACACCAGCTAAATGAAAACTAAGTATTAAAAAATCAACTGAAGAATTTGAATGTGTTTGTGTAGATGATAATGGTGGATATAATGTCCAACCAGTTCCTGGTCCCCCATCAACAAAAGTAGATATTAATGCTAATAATGTAGAAGGTGGTAATGCCCAAAAACTAAAATTATTTAATCTTGGAAATGCCATATCTGGCGCACCGATTAAAATAGGTAAAAAATAATTACCAAAACCACCAAATAATACTGGAATAACTACAACGAATAGCATTAAAACACCATGCATTGTAGTAACTAAATTATAAAATTGATATTCTCCAAATAAAATTTGATCTCCTGGAAATGCTAGTTCTAAACGTATTATCATTGATAATAATACAGCCAAGAAACCATTAAATACACCAAAAAAAATATACATTATTCCTATTCTTTTATGGTTTGTTGTCCGAACCCAACGTTTCCAAATTTTGTCAGTATAAGACATAAAAATATAGTTATGTTTTATTTTAATTTTTTTTAAAAATTAAATAATAATTAATAAAAACATATAATTTAATATATATAAATTTATACCTACTGCAGGACTCGAACCAGCACGACTAAAAAGTCAAGAGATTTTAAGTCTCTCGTGTCTACCATT
>WUUC01222953.1_pt1 | contig 24285 bp, 15 predicted proteins | sample 6278441 | NCBI WGS metagenome assembly WUUC01 (sample SAMN13675441, study PRJNA597444) | soil metagenome | isolation source: soil | place: USA: Washington | collected 2017-10 | reverse complement strand
TGATGCTGGACGCGATCTCGATGCCGTGCAGGCCGGACCGGACGATCTCCGGGAGTTCGGCGGCCGCGATATCGGGATCCTGCAGGGGAACTGTGCCCAGGCCGAAGAACCGGCCGGGTTCGGCGGCGCACAGGTCGACGATGCTGCCGTTGATGAAGCGGCACAGGTCGCGGCCGCTGTCCGCGTCCAGCGTGTAGTTCAGCAGCGGGGGAAACGGCGAGAGCACCTCGGCGTCGACGCCGTCGGCGGCCATGGCCTCCAGGCGGCGCTCGGCGTCGTAGAAGGTCGCCGCGGCCTGGAAGCGGAACGGGCCGAAGTCGAGCATCCGGGCGTCGCCGGACTCCACCGGCTCCATTTTCGGCCAGCCGTCTGGGGATTCGGGGAACTCCTTGGGGATGACGTGGGCGTGGACATCGATCACCATGTCAGCCTCCCGGATGGACGCTGACATGGACGGCGGTCTCGCCGGGAACCTCGCCGGCCAGCGTCTCGATGGCGCGGGCCACCTCGGTGAGCCCGAAGGTGTGGGTGTGCAACTTGTGCAGCGGATAACGGCCGGATTCGATGATGCGGATGGCCTCGGTGTACGCGCGATTGTCCACGCCGAAGGCGCCCACCAGGGAGATGGCCTTGTTGATGATCAGGTCGGTGGGTACCGGAACCGGCCGGTCACCCTTGAGCCCGGCGAGCACGACCCGGCCACCGTGCCGCACCGCGTTCAGCGCGTCGAGCACCGGTGCCGTCGCCAGCGGGGTCAGTTCCAGCACGACGTCGGCCAAGCGGCCATGGGTGATGTCCCGTACCGCCTCGACGGTGTCCACCTCGTCGACGTTGATCGTGTGATCGGCGCCGAACTCCCTCGCCAGTTCGAGCTTTCGCCCGTCCCGGGCCAGACCGGTGACGATGATCGTGCCGGCCCCGGCCGCCCGGGCCGCGATGACGGCGGAGATGCCGCGCTGGCCGGGTCCGAGCACCAGAACCGTGTCGCCGAGCTGGACGCCGCCGAGGTGGCAGGCCCAGCGCACGCCGGCACCGAGCGGGTTGAACATCACCGCCACCTCGGCGGGGATGTCCGCGCGCATCTTGTGCAGGATCGCGTTGGGGTGCAGGTAGATGTGCTCGGCGAAGCCGCCCCACAGGCTCGGCTCGCGGCTGACCGAAGTTACTCCGTGGCCGCCTATCCTCGCCGGGCAGGCCATGTAGCGTCCGGACAGGCAGGTTTCGCAGGCGCGGCACGGGATCAGGATCTCCAGGGCCACCCGATCGCCGGGCGCCACGCCCCAACGCTGGGCGGCCCGTTCGCCGACCTCCTCGATGACGCCCAGCGGTTCGTGCCCGGGGATACACGGCAGCGACTTGCTGGGCAGGGTGCCGTGGTACAGCTCGACGTCGCTGCCGCAGATGCCGCAAGCCTCGACCCGCAGCAGTCCGTCGTCCGGACCGATCCGTGGCCGGGGGAACTCGCGCAGCTCGATCTGGCGGGGACCGGTCTGCACCGCCGCGCGAACCGAGTCAGCCATCGCCGTCGATGATGACGGTCTTGACCTGCGTGTACTCCTCGAGCGCCGCGACACCCATGCTGCGGCCGAAGCCACTGTGTTTGTAGCCACCCCAAGGGGAGCCGATGGCACCGCGGAAACCGGTGGTGTTGACGTAGACCTGGCCCGCCTGGATTCCTTTCGCCAGCCGGACCGCGCGGCCCACGTCGGCGGTCCAGACGGCGGCGGTGAGGCCGTACTTGGTGCCGTTGGCGATCGCCAGGGCCTGCGCCTCGTCGGTGTAGTCGATGACGGACAACACCGGGCCGAAGATCTCCTCCTGGGCGATGCGCATGTCCGGGGTGACCCGCTGGAAGATCGTCGGTTCGACGAAGAAGCCGCGGTCGAACTTCTCCCCACTGAGCTTGTGCCCGCCGGTGACCACCTCGGCGCCTTCCTCCCGGCCGATGTCGAGGTAGCCGAGGACCCGCCGTTCCTGCTTCGCGCTGATCAGCGGTCCCATGTCGACCTGTTCGTACCAGGGACCGACGCGGACCTTGCCGAACTCCTCGCTGACCGCGCCGACGAGATCGTCGCGCATGCCCGGCTCCACCAGGACGCGCGAGCCGGCGGCGCAGATCTGGCCGGTGTTCATGGTGATGCTGCGCACGATCGCCGGCACGGCCTTGGACAGGTCGGCGTCGCGGAACACGACCTGTGGGGTCTTGCCGCCCAGCTCCAGATGCAGCGGGATCAGGTTCTTCGCGCACGCCTCCATGACTTTGCCGCCGGTTTCCGGGGAGCCGGTGAAGCTCATGCGCCGGACTCCCGGGTGCAGTGGCAGAGCCGCGCCGGCCTCGGTGCCGTAGCCGGTCACGACGTTGATCACCCCGGGCGGGATGCCGGCGGCCAGCGCCAGCTTGGCCTCCAGCAAGGCGGTCAGCGGGGCGTCCTCGGCCGGTTTGACCACCACCGTGTTGCCGGCGGCGATCGCGGGCGCCACGTCGGCGACGAAGAGCGGGGCGGGCGCGTTCCACGGGATGATGCAGCCGCTCACGCCGTAGGGTTCGCGCAGGGTCATGGCGAGGGTGTTCGGCCCGTGGGTGGGCAGCGTCCTGCCCGTGAGCTTGTCGGCCTGGCCGGCGTAGTAGGTCACCATGCCGGGCAGCGGTGACGGACCCCAGTGCGGCCGACCGACCTCCATGGACTCCAGCTGGTCGAGGACCTTCTCGTGCTTGCGCAGCTCGTCCGCCCAGCGGTACAGCAGCTCCGCGCGGACGGCCGGGCTGGTGTCGCGCCACGCCGGGAAGGCGTCCTCGGCGGCCCGTACCGCGGCGTCGATGTCCTCGGCGCGACCGCGGGGCACCCGCAGCAGCAGGTCTCCCGTCGCCGGGTTGATGACGTCGAAGGTCTCCCCACTGCGGGCCGGCACCCATTCTCCGCCGATCAGATGCGTGCCCTCGGTCAGCTCGGTGCTGACGTCCAGTCCGGCCGGGGCGGTCATGGTCATGAGGTTTCCTCTCTGATGCGCGCCGCCAGCTGCTCGGCGATCATCACCACGGTCAGGTGCGGGTTGGCCCTCGGAATGTCGGGGATGACCGACGCGTCGATCACGCGGAGACCATTCGTGCCATGCACGCGGCAGTCGGGGTCGACGACGGTGGTGCTGTCCTCCGGGGAGCCCATCCGGCAGGAGGAGGCCAGGTGCACGGTGTCGCCGATGACTTCGGGCAGCGCCTCCGGGTCGGGCAGCTCCGGCGGACCCGTCGTGATCGCGCGGAATGCCTTGTGGTGCAGCAGCTCCTCGGTCCTGGCGATGGCGTCGCGCATCCGGACGAGGTCACGCTCGTCGGTCAGCAGGCACTGCTCGATCAACGGGTCGGCCATCGGATCCCGGGAGGTCATGGTCAGCCGGCCCCGGGAGAAGACCTGTTCCTGCTGCAACACCATGATGCCGGTACCGAACCGCAGACCGTTGTTGGGCAGCAGCATCATGTCGTTGGTCCCGGCGCCACCGAGGCCGGAGGAGTAGCGCAGGGCGCAGTTGGTCACCCGATTGTCGCGGGAGTGCCGCGCGCTTTCCTTTGTCGGCACCCTGATCAGCAACATCGCGTGGTCCTGCAAGCCCTGCCCGACCGGCAGGTCAGCGACCACCGCGATGTCCAATGTGGACAGACTGGCGGCCGGGCCGACACCGGAGCGCATCAGCAGGGTGGGGGAGTGCGCCGTACCGCAGGCGACGATCACCTCGCCTCCAGGGTTGACCGGCAGCTCGGCACCACCGGCCAGGCGAACCCCGCGCGCTCGGGTTCCGGGTCCGAACAGGACGGTGTCGACGTGGGTCGCGCCGCGGATCGTCAGGTTGGGCCGGTCCCGCGCCGGTTCCAGATAACCGTCGTTCGTGGACACCCGGCGCCCGTCCCGGATGTTCATCGCGAACGGGCTCACCCCTGTGGCGTCCGGCGCGTTGTGGTCGGCACACCACGGGTGGCCGTGATCGAGCGCGGCCTCGCGGAAGGCGTGGTCCATCCCGCCCCACCCGTCCTCGGGCTCGCGGTAGATCGGCACGGGACCGTTGCGGCCGTGGTACTCCGCGTCCGGGAAGTCGTGCTCGTCCTCCAGCTTGATCAGCGATGGCAGCACCTCGCTGAACGACCAGCCCTTCGCGCCGAGGCGCGCCCAGTTGTCGAAGTCGTCCGGCATTCCCCGGATCGCGCACAGGCCGTTCACCGTCGAGCTGCCGCCCATACCCCGCCCGCGCATGTAGTAGTACGGCTCCTGCACCGGGTTGCGCCGCGCCGTCAGGTTCGGCCACCAGAAGTCCGGATTGGACTCCAGCGCCATGTCGATGTCCCGGGTCTGGAACCCCGGCGGAGTGTCCGCCGAGCGGAAGTCCGGCCCGGACTCGAGCAGCAGGACGTCCGTGGCCGGGTCCTCGCTCAGGCGGGCGGCGAGCACGGCTCCCGCCGAGCCGGCACCGACGATGATGTAGTCCCACGCCGCGACGTCGCGATTCACGTCCGCGCACCTCGATGACAGTAGTATGGGCGCCCGTCAAGCTAACTGAACATGTAGGTCTGAGCTGGTGTCAAGGGCCTTGCGACCGCGATGGAAGACCAACTACGCTCCGAAACGAGCTAAGACAGTTTGACATACGCGCGTTGAGCGATGTGCCGCTAGACCGATGGAGGTCGCGGTGCCGGTACCAAGCTTCGTTCCCGCGCCGGCACGGGACCGGGTGCTGGCCATGCTGCGCCGGCAGCTGGACTACGTGACCGAGCGTTCGCCGTTCTACGCGGACCTGTTCGCCGAGCACGGCGTCCTCCCGGCGAAGCTGACCAGCCTCGCCGACCTGGCGCGTTTTCCGTTCACCACCAAGGACATGCTCCGGGACAGCCAAGCGGCCGCTCCACCCCTGGGCCGGCACGCCGCGGCGCCGATGCGCGACGTGATCCGGGTACACGCCTCGACCGGCACCACCGGCACCCCGAGTTGGGTGGGGGTGACCAGAGCGGACTCCGCCGCGTGGACCGAGATGACCGCGGCCGCGTTCCGCACCCTTGGGCTGTCCAGAGAAGACGTCGTGGTGCACGGTGCGGGGCTGACCCTGTTCGTCGGTGGGCTGCCGATCCGCGACGCCATCGAGGACATCGGCGCGACGATGGTGCCGATCGGCACCGGAGCGTCGGAAAAGGCCGTTCAGGCGATGACCACGCTCGGCGTGACCGCGCTGCACTCGACCCCGTCGTACGCGCACTACCTCGCCGAGTACATCCGCGAGAAGGTGGGCCGCGACCCGCGGGAGTTCGGGCTCCGCAAGATCATCGTCGGCGGTGAGCCCGGCGGTGGGGAGCCCGCGTTCCGGGCGCACCTGACGCGGCAGTGGGGGGCAGGGGTCACCGAGGGCCTCGGCAACGCCGACATGGCGCCGGTCATTTTCGCTGAGCCGCCCGGCGCCGCCGGCATGCGCCTGACCGGGGGTGGCCACGTGCTCGTCGAGCTGATCGACCCGGACACCGGGGAGCCGGTAACCCCCGAGCCCGGCGCCGGCGGCGAGCTGGTGTACACCGCACTCGACCGGGAATGCTGCCCGCTGGTGCGGTTTCGGACCAGGGACCGGGTCCTGGTGACCGGTGTGGACACCGGCGGTGCCCCGCTCATCCGCTGCGTCGGCCGCACCGACGACATGCTCATCGTGTTGGGTGTCAACGTCTTCCCCTCGGCGATCCGGGACCTGGTGCAGTCGTTGCACCCGAGGACGACCGGCTCCGTGCAGGTGGTGCTGGACCGGCCCGGCCCGCGGGTGGACCCGCCGCTGTGCGTCGAGGCCGAGTGGGGGCACGAGCCGGGCGACCATGACGCGTTGCGCGCCGAGCTGGAGCAGCTGATCTCCGCCCGGCTGTCGGTCCGGACGCGGATCACCTTGGTGCCGCCGGGATCGCTCGAGCGGTTCCAGATGAAGTCCCGCCTGACCAGGATCACGGCGGCCGAGACCATGGAGGTGCGATCGTGAGGACCAGAGCCGCCGTGCTGCGGACCGCGCCCAGCGAGTGGGAGATCACCGAGCTGGACCTCGACGAACCCAAGGACGGCGAGGTCCTGGTCCGGATGATGGCGTCCGGGCTCTGCCACTCCGACGACCACGTCAGCAAGGGCGACGCTCCGATTCGGCTGCCGCTGGTCGGCGGCCACGAGGGCGCCGGGATCGTCGAGCGGGTCGGCCCCGGGGTCACTAGATTGGCTCCCGGCGACCACATCGTCACCATCTACGTCCCGGTGTGCGGGCGCTGCCGGTGGTGCTCGACCGGCCGCCAGGGCCTGTGCGTCGAGGTGGTCCGGTGCGGCGTCGGCTGTCTGAAGGACGAGACCTTCCGCTTCCACGACGGGGACTCCGACCTCGGCGGCATGTGCGTGCTCGGCACGTTCTCCCAGTACGCGGTGATTGACCAGGACTCCTGCCTGAAGATCGACTCCGACCTCCCCTTCGAGGTGGCGTCGCTGGTCGGCTGCGGAGTGGTCACCGGGTGGAGCTCGTCGGTGCACCTGGCCCACGTCCGGCCCGGCGACACCGTGGTCGTTTTCGGGGTCGGCGGGGTCGGCAGCGCCGCCGTGCAGGGTGCGCGGTACGCCGGCGCGCGCAACGTGGTCGCCGTCGACCCGGTGCCGTTCAAGCGGGAGATGGCCAAGGTGTTCGGCGCCACCCACACCAGCGCCCCCGGCGACGAGGCACAGGAGCTGGTCGCCTCGCTGACCGGCGGGGACCTGGCCGACCACGCGATCCTCACGGTCGGCGTGCTCGACGCCGAGGTGACCAGCCAGGCGGTCGCCATCGTGGGCAAGGCCGGGCAGGTGTCGGTCACCGCCGTGGGTCGCATGGGCGATCTGACCATGCGCGGATTGTCCGCCGGAATGCTCGTCGGGCCGGGGAAGCGCATCGAGGGCGCGGTGATGGGCAAGGCCAACCCGCTGCACGACGTCCCGCGGCTGTTCGACCTGTACCGGGCCGGCGACCTGAAGCTGGACGAGCTGATCACCCGGCGGTACGGGCTCGACGAGATCAACGACGGGTACCGGGACCTGTTGGACGGCAAGAACATCCGAGGGGTCCTCGTCCATGAGCACTGACCGCAACGCCATTCTCGACCCCACCGGGCGCAGCCGTCGCTCGAGGTCCACAGTGGAGCTTGCGGAGCGCCGCGTGACCCTGCGCGGTGTCCGGGTGGGGCTGCTCGAAAACACCAAACACAACGCCGACCTCTTCCTCGACGAGTTGGGCCGCCTGCTGCTCGACGAACACGAGGCCGCCGAGCTGGTTCGCCGTACCAAGACGGCGTTCGCCCTGCCGGTATCCGAAGACGAGCTCGCCGACCTCGCCGCCCACTGCGACGTCGTGATCACCGGCGTCGGTGACTGCGGCTCCTGCAGCGCGTCCGCCGTCGCCGACGGGGTGGCCTTCGAGCGTCGCGGCATCCCGGCCGCCGTGGTCTGCAGCGACGCCTACCGGGTGACCGCCGACGCCATGGCCGATCATGCGGGCATGCCGGGCTATCGCTACGTCACAACCCCACACCCGGTCGCCGTCCTCGCCCTGGAAGAGGTCCGCGAGCGGGCCCGGCAGTGCCTCAAGGACGTGGTCACGCTGATCACCGCGGGCCGGTCATGACCGACCTGGATCCCGACGCCGCCCAGCGGGCCATCGAGCACTGCTACGAGCGGGGGTGGTCGGACGGGTTGCCGCTGGTGCCGGTGTCGGCGCCGCTGCTGGCCGAGTTTCTCGCCACCACCGGGCGCGACCCGGGCGAGGTCATCGGACGGATGCCGCAGCTGGACCGGGACTGCACCGTGGAGCTGGCCGCGATCAACGCGGCCATGGCCGGGTGCCGGCCGGAGTACTTCCCCGTGGTGCTCGCCGCGTTCGAGGCGCTCATGCTGGACCGGACGACGCAGGGCGGCGGCTGGCAGAGCACCAGCGGGCCGGCGCCGCTCATCGTGGTCAACGGTCCTGTTCGGACCGAACTCGGTTTCAACAGCGCCGGTGGGGTTTTCGGACCTGGGTTCCGTCCCAACGCGACGGTCGCGCGGGCGATCGGGCTCATCGTGCGCAACGCGTTTGGCGTCCTGCCGCAGGTTTTCGAACAGGCCACGCAGGGTGTCCCGGGCCGGTGGTCGATCTGCCTGGCGGAGAACGAGGAGGAGAGCCCGTGGGAACCACTGGCGCCCGCCGGGACTTCCGCGGTGTCCGCGATGCTGACCCGCACGTGTGAGTTCGTGGACAACCGGCACACCGGCGATCCCGAACAGCTGCTCGCCGACTTCGCCGACACCATCTCCCGGTCCGGCGCACTGATCTTCCGGGACACGTCGTGCGGCGTGGTGTTCGGCCCGGAGCACGCGCAACTGCTCGCCGATGCCGGTTACACCAAGGCCGATGTGCGGGCGTGGCTGGTGGAGCACTGTGGCCGGTCCACCGCCGACCTGCGGCGGGCCGGCAAGGACGGCGTCGGCGAGAACGGCGTGCGGTACGCAGATTCATCGCCCGGCGCTGCGGATTCTTCTGGATTCCAGCGCATCCTGCCGGACCCGCAACGGGTCCCGCTGCTCGTTGCCGGCGCCCGCAACGCCGCGATGTCGATGGTGGTGCGGGTGTTCGGGATCTGGTCCGGAGTGTCGGTGGCGGTGGAAAGGAGAAGTGATGGCCGACCAGGACGGGCTGCTGGCGCTACGGTCGGCGCTGTCGGCTGACGGCTACGAGATCGACCTCCGGCATGCCGGTGATCGCGTCGCCGTCCACATCTCCGCGACTCCGGAGGCGTGCGCGGACTGTCTCGTGCCGAAGCCGGTGATGCGCGGCATCCTCGGCAAGGCGCTCGGCGTCGGCGAGGACTCCATCGACATCACCTATCCGCAGGAGACACCGTGAAGCTGGCAGACCGCGTCGCACTCGTCACCGGATCGTCCTCGGGCATGGGTGCCGCCATCGCGGTGGCACTGGCCAGGGAGGGTGCCTCGGTCAGCCTGACCGCCCGCCGCGGCCATCGCCTGGCCGAGGTGGTCGGGAAGATCACCGCCGACGGCGGCGTCGCCAGCCACGTGGTTGCCGACGTGGCCGACCGCGAGCAGGCCGCGAACGCCGTATCGTCCACTGTGGACACATATGGCCGGCTGGACATCGTGATACACAGTGCCGGCGGCGGCGTCATGGGCCCGGTGGAGGGTGCCGACCTGGACCAGTGGCACGCCATGGTGAACGTGAACCTGCTCGGCGTGCTCAACGTCACCCACGCCGCGGTCCCACACCTGCTCCGGCAGGACTACAGCGACATGCTGGTGATCTCGTCGCACAGCGGCCGTCTCACCACACCCTTCAACAACGTCTACGCGGCAACGAAGTTCGGCGTCGTCGCGTTCTGCGACAGCATGCGTCAGGAGATGGCCGACAAGGGCCTGCGGGTGACCGTGATCGAACCGGGCATGACCCGCGGCACCGAGATCACCAACGCCTCGAACGATCCGGAGCTGCAGAAGTTCGTCCTCGACTTCCTGGCCAACAAAGTCACCCTGTCCCCGGAGGACATCGCCGCGACGGTGCTCCACATGGTCTCGGCACCCCCGAACGTGACCCTCGCCGAGGTCCTGATCCTCCCCACGTCGACCTACACAAGCACCCGCCGTGCCGTGGACGTTGCCCAGTGACACCTTCCTAAGATTCGCCGGCCACCGCGGTCAGCCAACGGATCGCCGCATCGCAGACCGGGGCCGGGACACCGAGCTCGCCGAGGTGGTCCCGGCTCGCCTGGACCTCGTCGATGCGGCGGGCGGCGTGCCGCCGGCTGCCGGTGATCAGACGCTCGACCAGTTCGGAGCCATCCGGTCCGAGCTCACTGGTGATCTGCGCCCGCATCCAGTCGCCACATCCCGCGGCGGTTGCGGCGGTCATCGCCTCCAGCACGGTCGCCGCGAGGCCTTTCATGAACACGCTGCGCAGGAGCTTGCGGCTCGCGGCGCCACCGACGGGCTCATCCAGCACGTCGACCTCGGCGCCGATCGACCGGAACGCCACGGCCACCGCGTCCGCACCGCTGCCGGACACGAGCAGTGGAGTCGCCGCACCCAGGCGCGGAACCGGCGCCAGCACGGCGACATCGGCGACGCACGCCCGGCGAATCCGTGCCGCGACAGCACGTTTGACCGATGGTGCGGCCGTGTTGAAGTCGGCGAAGCACGCGCCGACGGCCAGCGCGCTCGCGGCTTCCTCCGCGGCGTCCTCGGCGAACCGGGATCCGGTCAGCGAGATCACGAGCTCCGCATCCGCCACCGCGTCTCGAATGGACGGCGCTCGGACAACGGCGGGTGGTGTCGGGTTTGGCACGGGGTCGTAGCCGGTGACCTGCCAGCCCGCCGCGGCTAGGTCGGCGCCGTAACGCCGGCCGGCTTCCCCCAGCCCGAGGATCGCGACGCGCATGGGTCCCACCGTAATGCGGTGAACAATATTGTCACAAGGATTGTTGACAATCTGTCGGATGGGTTCCTACGGTGCATGAGTGAGCACCAGGCCGCAGACGGGCGAAACGGGCAAGCAGGTGGCGCTCACCGCCCTGCGTAAGGCGATCGGCGCGGGCGACATGGTTCCCGGGCAGCGGCTCGTCGAAGCCGAGCTGGCCGAATTGTTCGGCGTGACAAGGGCGAGCACGCGGGCGGCGTTGCTCGAGCTGACCGGGAACGGTCTCGTCGAGCGGGTGCCCAACCGGGGTGCCCGGGTTCGGCTGGTCACCGTGCCGGAGGCGGTGGCCATCACCGAATGCCGGATGGTGCTGGAAGGGCTGTGCGCGGCCAAGGCGGCCGAGCTGGGCACGGATGAGCAGATCGCCGAGCTGATCTCGCTGGGCGAGGCGATGCGCCAGGCCGTTGCCGACGGCGAGCCGATGAAGTACTCCGCGCTCAACCGCGACCTGCACGGGCGGGTGCGGGAGATCGCCGCGCAGCCGGTGGCTTCGGAACTGCTGGACCGGTTGCAGGGTCAGCTCGTCCGGCACCAGTTCCGGTTGTCGCTCCGTGCCGGCCGGCCGGCCCGGTCGCTGTCCGAGCACCTGGCGATCGTGGCGGCCATTGCCGACCGGGACCCGGCCGGCGCCGAAGCGGCTGTCCGCGCGCACTTGCGCAGTGTCATCAACGCGCTTGAGGAGTCGGACGGCTGAAGGGACCGCAATGCCAGCACTGCTCGTGGTCAGCGCGCACGCGGGGGACTTCGTCTGGCGCGCGGCGGGGGCCATCGCGCTGGCCACCGCCCGCGGTGACCGGGCCAAGGTGGTGTGCCTGAGCTACGGCGAGCGCGGTGAGTCGGCGCGGGCGTGGCGGGAAGGCCTGCCGCTGCAGGAGATCAAGGCGGTTCGCCGGCGGGAGGCGGAGAACGCCGCGGCGGTGCTTGGCGCGGAGATCGAGTTCTTCGACGCGGGCGACTATCCGTTGCCGGAGAGCCCGGAGCTCGTCGACCGCCTGGTGCGGGTCTACCGGGAGGTCGTTCCCGACGTCGTGCTGACTCACCCGCCCGCCGATCCCTACAACGGAGATCACCCCGCCGCGTCCCGAATGGCGTTGCAGGCACGGGTGCTCGCACAGGCCATCGGCTACGACGCCCCCGGCGAGCCACTCGGCGCGCCGCCGGTGTTCTTCTTTGAGCCGCACCAGCCGGAGCAGTGCGACTTCAAGCCAAACGTGCTACTGGACATTACCTCGGTGTTCGACACGAAGCGTCGGGCGATGGAATGCCTGCCCGCGCAGCAGCACATGTGGAACTACTACACAGACCTGGCCACCCGCCGGGGAATCCAGCTCAAGCGCAACGCCGGCCCGAACCTCGGCCTGCCGCAGAACACGATGGCCGAGTCCTACGTCCGGCTGTTCCCGCAGACCACGGAGGTGCTGGCATGAGGTTGCGAATGCCGGTTGTGGTGACCGGTACGCCGCGAGCCGCACTGGACACAGTGGACGATCTGGCCGGGCACGGCGTGGCGACGGCGCACGAGGCGATGGGCCGGACCGGCTACCTCGGCACGGCGTTGCGGCCGATCCAACCTGGATTGCGCATCGGTGGCACGGCAGTCACGGCGCTGTGCTGGCCGGGAGACAACCTGATGATCCACGCCGCCGTCGAGCAGTGCCTTCCCGGCGACATCCTCGTCGTGACGACGACATCTCCGTGCACGGATGGCCTGTTCGGGGAGCTGCTGGCCACCGCGCTGCGGGTGCGCGGAGTGCGCGGGCTGGTCACCGAGACCGGGGTGCGCGACGTCGCCGAGCTGCGCGCGCTGAACTTCCCGGTGTGGTCGGCCGCGATCAGCGCGCAGGGCACGGTCAAGGCCACGGCGGGCGCGGTGAACGTGCCGATCACCGTCGGTGGCCAGGTGGTCCGGCCGGGCGACGCCATCCTCGCCGACGACGACGGCGTGCTGTGCGTGCCGCGTGACGAGGTCGCCGGCGTGCTGGCCGCGGCACGGGCCCGGGTGGCGAAGGAGGAGGCGGCCAGGCAGGCGTTCCTGGCCGGCGAGCTCAGCCTGGACCGCTACGGCTTGCGGTCCACTTTGGAGCAACTCGGCGTGCGGTACCTCACCGCCGAACAGTATGCGAAGGAAACGGCATGACCGGGGTGCGCTGCATGCTCATGCGGGGCGGCACTTCCAAGGGAGCCTACTTCCTCGCCGAGGATCTGCCCGCCGATCCGGTGGAACGCGACGAGCTGCTGCTGCGGATCATGGGCAGTCCGGACCCGCGGCAGATCGACGGGATCGGCGGCGCCCATCCACTGACCAGCAAGGTGGCCGTCGTGTCCACATCGGCCGGTCTCGACGCCGACATCGACTACCTGTTCCTGCAACTCGGTGTCGAGCAGGCCACCGTGTCCGACCGGCAGAACTGCGGCAACCTGCTCGCCGGAATCGGGCCCTTCGCCGTGGAACGCGGGTTGGTCGAGCCCCGGACCGACCGCACGACCGTGCGCATCCGCATGATCAATTCTGACTCCGTCGCGGTGGCGACCTTCGCCACGCCCGGCGGGATCGTCGACTACGCCGGGGACACCGCGATCTCCGGCGTCCCCGGCACCGCCGCGCCGATCACGCTGGACTTCACGGACACCGAGGGTTCGGCCTGCGGTGCGCTGCTGCCGACCGGAGCGCGGCGCGACCGTATCGACGGCATCGAGGTCACCTGTATCGACAACGGCATGCCCGTCGTCATCCTCGCGGCGGGCGACCTCGGGGCGAGCGGGTACGAACCGGTCGGGCAACTCGCCGCCGACGACGGCCTGCGCGAGCGGGTGCAGTCGATCCGGCTCCAGGCGGGGAAACTGATGGGACTCGGCGACGTGGCCGACACGTCCGTCCCGAAGACGACCCTCGTCGCTGCGGCTCGCGCCGGCGGCATCCTCTGCACTCGCACGTTCATCCCGCTGCGCCCGCACGACTCCATCGGGGTGCTCGGCGCGATCACCGTCGCGACCGCCGCGGTGCTGCCCGGCACAACGGCATATGACGTCGCCCGGCCACCCACAACGGGAATGTCACTGGGAATGCCGCTGCGCATCGAGCATCCCACCGGACATCTCGACGTCACGGTCGAGCTCGACGACGGCCCGGTACCGCGCGTCCGGCGGTGCGGCGTCATCCGTACCGCACGCAAGCTCTTCGACGGCAACGTCTTCCCTCGCCCTCAGGAGTGATCATGGGTCTGCTGCACGACATCGCCCACCTCGGCCACGTCGAGCTATTCACCCCGGAGCTCGAGCACAGCCTGTGGTTCTTCACCGAAGTGCTGGGACTGACCGAGAACGGCCACGACGGCGACACCGTCTACCTGCGTACCTGGGACGACTACGAGCACCACAGCCTCACCCTGACCGGTCACCACACCTCGGGCCTGCGGCGCACCTATCTTCGGGCCGCCAGCCCGGAATCCCTCGACCGGCGAGTCAAGGCGATCGGTGCGGCAGGCCGCGGAATCGGCTGGATCGACGGCGAGCCGGGCATCGGGCCAACCTACCTGTGCACCGACCCCGACGGCCACGAGTACGGCCTGTACTGGGAAACCGAATGGTATGAGCCGCCGGAGAACCTGCGCCCCTCGCTGAAGAACCAGGCGCAGGCCTACCCCGCGCGCGGCGTGTGCGTGCGCCGGCTGGACCACGTCAACTTCCTCGCCGCCGAAACCGCACCCAACGGCGAATTCGTCAGCGACCTGCTGGGGGGCAGGGTAACCGAGCAGATCCAGCTCGACAGCGGGCGGATCAGCGCGCAATGGCTGCACTTCGCCCAGAAGTCCTACGACCTCGTCTACACCAACGACTGGACCGGCAGCACCGGCCGGCTGCACCACATCGCCTTCGCCACCGACACCCGCGAAGATATCCTTCGAGCCGCCGACATCTGCCTCGACCGAGGCGTACACATCGAGACCGGTCCGCACAAGCACGCCATCCAGCAGACATTCTTCCTCTACGTCTACGAACCCGGCGGCAACCGGATCGAGCTCTGCAACCCGGTCGCCCGCCTGGTCTTCGCCCCGGACTGGAAGATCATCACCTGGACCGAAGCCGAACGCGCCAAGGGCCAAGCATGGGGACTCAAGACCATCGAAACCTTCCATACCCACGGCACACCCCCAGTCCCCAACAACTCGGGCTAATTACTCAGTGCGTGGCTGAATGATCCCGCGAAGTGCGGTGGCGGTGTCGGTTGCGAGTCGTTCGATGGTGGCCGATCGGTGGATGGGGTCGGCGTAGGTCCAGACCAGCCACAGCTGGCTGTTCAGCACGCCGGCGGTGACCTCGATGAGGTGGGACCGTGGGGTGTTGGCGGCGCGGAGGTTGCCCGGCGGGTCGCCGAGGATGGTGGACGGGGCGTCGGGGGGTAGTGCCGCGTCGAGCTGGCCGAGGTAGTTGACGGTGAGTTCGGACGGCGGCAGGGCGACAAGAGGTGAGTTGTCGGTGCCGTAGCGGAGTGGGACGTAGCCGGCGCCGTTCCGGGGGACCGTGCGGAGGTGGTCCACGACGGCGGCGAGCTGTTCGGCGGCCGGAGCGTCCTGGGGAACCTGAAGGACCACGGGATGGAAGTCGCTGAACCAGCCGACGGTGCGGACGATGTCCAGACCGGGCACGAGGTCCTCGCGGCCGTGGTGCTCGATGTCCAGTTGGACGTGGTCGGCCCCGGTCCAGCTGGATACGGCCGAGGCGATCGCGGTGAGCAGCGCGTCGTGGAGGTGGGTGCCGCGCGGGAGGTCGTGCAGCAGCCGGCGGGTGTCGGCCTCGTCCAGCTCGACCCGCACCATCTTCGCGGCGCCGTAGGTGTTCGGGGCGTCGCCGTCGCGGGGTAGCCGGGGCGCCAGGTGGAACGGCAGCCCGATCCAGTAGTCGATCTCGGCGCGGCTCGGCGCGAGCTCGGCCAGGCCGCGCGACCACTGGGCGTAGGACGTGGTCTTGGGTGGGAGCACGACCGGCTGCCCGGCGGCGAGCCGGCGGTAGGCGGCGAACAGGTCGGTGAGGATGATCCGCCAGGACACGCCGTCGGTGACCAGGTGGTGCGCGACGACCAGGAGGTGATCGGCGACCCCGGAGCCGTGGTGGATGAGCGCGGCGCGGAGCAGGGGACCGCCGGACAGGTCCAGCGAGCGGTGCAATCGTTCGGCGTGTTCGGCCAGCTCGGTGGGCCGCCGGTCCGGTGCGGTGTCTGACAGATCGACCGTCCACAGTGTCCAGTCGAGGTCGGTGGGGGCGTTGTGCTGGCGCCAGTTCCCGTCCCAATGGGTGAACCGGAGCCGCAGCGCGTCGTGCTGGTGCAGGACGGCGCGGAACGCCTCCTGGAGCAGGTCCGGCCGCAGCGGCTCGCGGAGTTCCATGTGGACGGACATGTTCCAGTGGCCGGGCTCAGGGAGATCTTGGTCGAGTAACCACCGTTGGATCGGGGTCAGCGGGACGGGGCCCGTCACCGGGCCCTGCTCGGCCGGCGCGGCGAGGCGGGTGCCGGCGACGGTGGCGAGCCGGGCCACGGTGGGGTTCTGGAAGAGCTGGCGGACGGTCAGCTCGATCGACCGCGCCCGGGCCCGGGTGACGACGGACATGGCCAGGATCGAGTCGCCGCCGAGGCCGAAGAAGTCGTCGTGGATGCCGACGGCCGGGCGGCCGAGGATCTCGGCGATCACGTCGGCGAGCGCGCGTTCGATGTCGGTGCGCGGTGCGACCGGCGCGACGTCGGCGGGCGGCTGCGCTGCAGGCAACGCGCGCACGTCGACCTTGCCGTGCCTGGTGCGGGGAAGTGCGGGCAGGGCAACGAGGTGGGCCGGCACCAGGTAGTCGGGCAGCCGCTCCTGAGCGAACGCGCGCAGCTGGTCGACGTCCACGGTCGCCGGGGCGACGTAGCCGACGAGCCGGGTGGTGCGTGGGCCTGCCACCGGGATCACCGCCGCCTCGGCCACGGTGGGATGCGCGGTCAGCACGGCCTCGGTCTCGGCCGGTTCGACCCGGAATCCGCGGATCTTCACCTGCCGGTCGATGCGGCCGTGGAACTCCAGCACACCCTCGGAGTTCCAGCGGGCGCGGTCGCCGGTGCGGTACAGCCGGTCAGCGCGGTCGCCGAACGGATCGGGCAGGAAGCGCTCACCGGTCAGCCGCGCCGCCCCGAGGTAGCCGCGGGCCACGCCCGGTCCGCCGATGTACAACTCTCCCGACGCGCCAACGGGAAGCGGTTGGCCGAGCGCATCAAGGACGTAGGCGCGGCCGCCGGGCAGCGGTCGCCCGATCGGCACCCGGCCGGGGCGCGGCGGGTCGAGCCGGTGGGCGGTGCAGAAGATCGTGGCCTCGGTCGGCCCGTACTCGTTGTGCAGTTGGACATGCGGCAGGGCCTCGGCGTGGGCACGCACCAGCTCCGGCGGGCACGCCTCGCCCGCCACCGTGGCGATGCGCAGCGACCGGAGCTGATCGTGGTCGGCGGCCGCGAGCAGCTGGGCGTACAGCGCCGGCACGCCACCGAGCCAGGCCACCTCCTGCCGGTGGATCAGCTCGGCCAGCGCCCGCGGCTCGGCGACCAGCTCCGGCGGGGCGCACCACACCGTGCCGCCGGTGAGCAGCGCGAACCAGATCCAGCCCACGGACACGTCGAACGTGAGCGGATACAGGGACAGACACACTCCGGCCGGCGAACCGTAGTACTCCCGCCGCGCGCGGGTGCAGTACAGCAACTGCCGGTGCTCCACGACGACACCCTTGGGCTGGCCGGTCGAGCCGGAGGTGAAGATCACGTATGCCGGATCGCCCGGGGTGGCCGCGCCCGGCAGCGGATCGGCCGGCCGGCCGTCGGCGATCTCGGCGGGTGAGAGCACAAGACGGCTTCCGAGCCGGAGATCTCCGCCGGCGAGCACGACCACCGCGCCCGCCTGCTCGACCAGATCCTCCTGCCGGGCACGCGGGGCACGCGGGTCGATCGGCACGTACCCGCCGCCGGCCTTGAGCACCCCGAGCATCGCGGGGATCGCCTCGACCGGCCGCTCGATCAGCAGTGCCACCAGGGATCCCGGCCGCACACCACGGTCGCGCAGTCCGTGCGCGATCCGGTTGGCCGCTGCGTCAAGCTCCCGGTAGGTCAAGGGAGAGTCCTCGTCGCCGACCGCGACCGCGTCGGGTGTGCGGGCCGCCTGATCTTCGAACGCCGCGTGCACCACGCCGTCGGTCGCACGAAGCGGCGTTCCGGCCGACAGCGCGAGCACCCGGCGACGCTCGTCGTCGGACAGCAGGGCGAGCCGCCGGTCCGGGTCGGCGGCCGCGTCCGCCAGCAGGCTCAGCAGGTGCCGGGTGAGCCGCTCGATCGTGGCCGGCTCGAACAGGTCGGTGTTGTACTCCCACCAACCAGTGATGCCGTCCGGGCCCTCGCGCAGCTCCAGCACGAGGTCGAGCTTGGCGGCCCGCGGGTCGATGTCCAGCTGCTCCAACGTGAGCCCACCCAGGCGCAGCGTGGGGCTCGGGGTGTTGTGCAGCACGAGCATGGCCTGGAACAGCGGCGCGTGGCTGAGCGCGCGCGGCACGTTGAGCTCGTCGACCAGCCGCTCGAACGGGATCTCCTGGTGCGCGACCGCGCCCAGCGTGGCGTGCTTGACCCGGCCGAGCAGCTCGCGGAACGTCGGGTCGCCGGTCAGGTCGGCGCGGATCACCACCGAGTTGATGAAGCAGCCGACCAGCTGCTCGGTCTCCGGCCGGGTGCGCCCGGCCACCGCGGTGCCGATGGCCAGGTCGGTCTGGCCGCTGTAGCGGTGCAGCAGGGTGACCAGCCCGGCATGCAGCGCCATGTACGGGGTGCTCGCGGTATCGCGGCACAACCGGCCGAGCGCGTCGGCCAGTTCCCGCGCGATGCGCACCGGGGACCGGGCGCCGTGCTGGCTCTGCACCGGCCCGCGCTGCCGATCGGCCGGCAGCTCCAGCATCGGCACGTCGGCCAGATTCTCGGTCCAGTACGCGAGATCGCCGGGGGAGTCGGGCTGTTCCCGTTGCCACACCGCATAGTCCGCGTACTGCATCGGCAGCGGCGGCAGCGGCTCCCCGGCGTACCCGCCGGCCAGCTCGGTGCACAGCACGCCGGCCGACCACCCGTCGGACACGATGTGGTGCAGGCAGATCAGCAGCACATGCTGGTCGGGAGCCAGGCGCACCAGGCAGGCCCGCAACAGCGGTCCCTGTTCGAGGTCGAACGGGGTGCGGGCGAAATCGGTGGCGAGCCGGTCGACGTCGGCGGCGCTGGCCGCGCGCAGCGGCAGCTCCACGTCGAGCGAGGGGTGGATCACCTGCACCGGGCCGTCGGCGGTGGTGTCGATCGTGGTGCGGAGTACCTCGTGCCGGCGCACCACCTCGTCCAGCGCACGGCGCAGCGCGGACGTGTCCAGCTCGCCGCTCATCCGCAGGGCGACCGCGTTGTTGTACGCGACGTTCCCGGGCTCGAGCTGGTCGAGGTACCACAGCCGCTGCTGCGCATAAGAAAGCGGAGCCAAGCGGGATGCACCCTGTCCTTCGCTACGGGCGAGCTCGCCGAGCAGCTCCACGCTGCGCAGCGTCGCGCCGGTCGGCACGCCGAAGTCGATGAGCGCGGCCACCTCGTCGACGCCGAGCTCGCGCACTCGGTCCACCACCGGGCCACAGCTCAATGGCGTTCCGATCAGGGCACCGTCGCGCAGATAGCGCTCCAGGCCGTGCTCGAGCAGGGCTTGGAGGTCGTCCTCGGTGAGATCCTCGGGCCTGACGGCGAGCCCTTGGCTGATCGCGAACCCACTGGCGATGTCCACGGAGCTGCGGAAGTAGCGCATCAGCGGCGGCCGCGCCATGGCGTACGCCTCCTCGGCCGAGTCGGCGAGGAAGGTGTGCAGCATCAGGGTGACGTGGCCGCCGCCGCGGTGTCCGGCGTCCCGCCACGCCTCCCGGTACAGCTTGATCTTGCCGGCCAGGTCGTCCATGGATTGGGCCATCAGGTTGGTGAGCACGAACGCGCCCAACTCCCCGGCGAGCCGGAAGGTGTCCGGGCTGCCCGCGGCGGTCAACCAGAACGGCAGCTCAGGTTGCACCGGGCGGGGCCGGATCGCCACCTCCACCTCGTCGCCGATCCCGTTGCGGCGACTGACGGTCTCCCCACGCCAGAGTTTCCTGACGACCTCAATGCCCTGGCGCATCACCTCCCGGCGGTCGGCGTACCGGTCGGGCGCGAGCACGAAGTCGTCGGGATGCCAGCCGGACGCGAACGACACGCCGACCCGGCCGCCGGAGATGTTGTCGATCACCGACCAGTCCTCGGCCACCCGGATCGGGTCGTGCAGCGGCAGCACCACGCTGCCGGCGCGAATCCCGATCCGGCGGGTGGCGGCGGCCAGCGCCGCGCTTGTCGCGGTGGGACTGGGGTAAAGCCCGCCGAAGGAGTGGAAATGTCGCTCCGGAGTCCAGATCGCGGCCAGGCCGCGCTCGTCGGCCAGCCGCGCCGCCCCGAGCAGCAGCTCGTACTTGGGCCCGTCGATCGCGTTCTCGTCGTTGGCGAAGAACGACAGGCTGAGCTGGAGCGCCGTGGCCGACGGCACGACCCGGGCCGCGGCCCGCGGTGTCGCCGGCAAGGGGCCCAGGCGCAGCTCGGACAGCCGGGTCTCGGGCCGGCGCAGCCCGTCGTCGAGCAGCGCGGTGAACTTCTCGAACAGCCGCCGCGCTGTCCCCGCCTCGAACAGCTCCTCGGCATACGTCAGGGTTCCGGTGAGGCCGGCCGGGGACTCTGCCAGCATCAGCGACAGCTTCGCGAGGGTGGCCGCGAACATGGCCGGCATGTCGGGCACCTGCCACCGCCGCCAGGTCATGCCAGCCAGTGCCTGCACGTCCGGGATTCCCGTGTGCAGCACGAACATCGCGTCGAAGATGCGGGATCGGCCGGGGTCCCTGGCTGGCTCGATCTCCGCCACCAGCTCCTCATAGGGAAGATCCGGGTGCGCGTGGGCGGACAGCACGGTCCGCCTCGTCTGGGACACGAGCTCGCCGAAGGTCGGGTCCCCGTCCAGCTTGGCGCGCAGTGGCACGGCATGGGCGACGTAGCCGATCAGCGGCTCCAGTTCGGCCCGGTCCCGGTTGCCGATCGGTGTGCCCACCACCACGCCACGCGCCCCGCTGATCCGGCCGAGGAACGCGGTGTACGCGGCGAGCAGGGTGACGAACGGGGTGACGCCGAGCCGGCGGCTGACCTCTAAGACCTTTGTGGACAGATCCGGCGAAAGGCCGACCTCGAGCTGCCGGCCACGCACCCCACGCTCTTCTTCCCGAGGCAGATCGGTGGGCAGGGCCAGCCGGGGTGGGAGGTCGGCGAGCGTCTCGCGCCAGTACGCTCGCTGCCGGGCCAGCGCGCCGTTGCGCAGAATTTCCCGCTGCCACGCGGCGAAGTCCGCGTACTGCACGGCAAGCGGCGGCAGCGGCGACGGTTGACCGGCGACGATCGCCTCGTACTGCGCACCTATCTCCCGGACGAGGTTGACCAACGACAGCGTGTCGGCCACCACGTGATGCACGCTGATCAACAGGACGTGCCGGTCCTCGGCGAGCCGCAGCAGCCGCGCCCGCAACGGCGTCACGGCCAGGTCGAACGGCCGCTGGGCTTCCTCGCGAGCGCGTCGTTGAGCCAGCTCCTCGGGAATCGTCTCGATCTCGAGCGCGACCCGCGCGTCGGGCTCGAGCCGTTGTGTCCACTTTTCACTGTCGCAATGGAACGTCGTGCGCAGCGTCTCGTGCCGGTCGGCAACCTCCCGGATCGCGGTCTCAAGCGCGGCGACGTCCAAGGCACCGTCGAGCCGGAGCGCGACCGGCATGGCCAGCGCCGGGTTGCCGGGGTCGGCGGCCTCCAGAGCAAGGGTCCTGGCCTGCACCACCGACAGCGGCGGGCTGGGGTCGCGCGGCACCGGACGGATCGGCGGCAGCTCGTCGACGGCCGACGGTGTGTCGTCGGCGCCGAGCAGTTCCCGGATCCGCCCCGCCACCCCGGCGACGGTCGGCTCCTCGAACAGCATGGCGAGCGGGATCGGCACCGGGAACGCCGCCCGCAGCCGGTTGATCAGCTGAACCGCGGACAGTGAATTGCCTCCCAGCTCGAGGAAGTTGTCGTGGATGCCGAACTCGTCGGTGCCCAGCCGCTCCCGCCAGATCTCGAAGACGGTCCGCTCGACGTCGTCGCCCGGCCCGTTCTCCGGTGCCGCCGCGGCCTCCACGACCGCCGGGACCGTGGCGGTTGGGGCGGTTGCGTCCAGCCGGCAGTCCACTCCTTCGAACGGGTAGCTCGGCAGTGCGACCCGTCGCCGGCTCTCCTTGCGGTAGAAGGAATCCCAGTCGATCGGCACACCGGCACCCCACAGCGTTCCAACCCCATCCATGAGCACCCGATGATCCGACCCGTCGGACGTGAGTCGGCGCAGCGACGGCACCACCCGGGCCCGGTGGCCCAACTGCGCCATGGTCAGCATGGTGAGGCCCTGATCCGGCCCTACCTCGACCAGCACCAGCGGCTCATCCCCAGCAGCGGCAAGGGTTTCCAGCGCGGCCCCGAAGCGCACCGGCTCGCGCATCTGCCGCGCCCAGTACTCCGGATCGCCATCCCCGTCCGCCCACCACGTCCCCGAATGGCTGGACAGCAGCGGCAGCGCCGGTGCTGCCCGGGGCAGGCTCGCCGCGACGTCCACGAGCTTCGGCAGGATCGGCTGCACCGCGGGGGAGTGGAAGGCGCGCCGCACCGGCAGCTCGCGTACGGCGTGGCCGGCCGCGGTCAGCCGGGTCCGCAGCCCGGCGACGGCGTCGACCGTGCCCGACACGACGCACCGGCCGTCGCCGTTGACCGCCGCGAGGGACAGTGGTGGGTCCAGATAGGACGCGAGCTCCTCCTCGTCGATCCCGACCGCGATCATCGCGCCCTCAGGGAGCTTGGCGACCAGCAAGCCGCGAGCCACGGCGAGCGCCGCGGCGTCCGGTAGGGCGAGCACGCCGGCCACGCACGCCGCGGCGTACTCGCCGAAGCTGTGCCCGAGCAGCGCGGCCGGTCGCACGCCCCAGTCCAGCCACAGCCGGGCAAGCGCGAGCTCGACGGCGAACAGCGCCGGGTGCGTCAGCTCCGGATCGAGGATCGGTCCGGAGCCGTCGAGCAGCGCCGGCAGCAGCGGCGTCTGGAGCCGCGACTCCAGCTCGGCCACGCAGCGGTCCAGCTCCTCGCGGAACACCGGCTCGACGCGGTACAACTCGCCCGCCATGCCGTAGGAAGCCGCGCCCTGCCCGGGAAACAGCAGGCCCACGCGGGGCGGTTCGGTGACCGGTGCCGCGTCGCCCCGGGCGTTGCGGAGCGTGTCGACCAGTTCGGCCGGCCCCGCGGCGACGTAGGCGCGTCGGTACCGCAGCGCGGCGCGCCCGACCGCGCGGGTGTAGGCCACGTCGGCGACATCCAGGTCCGGCCGCTCAGCCAGCTCTTCGACCATTGTGGACAGTGCGGTCGCCGTGTGCGCGGCAAGCGTGACGACCTGGTGCGGCCGCGGAGACGGCGCGGGCTCGGCGGGCGCCGGCGGTTCGGCCAAGACGGCGTGCACGTTAGTGCCGCCGATGCCGAACGAGCTCACCCCGGCCAGCCGCGGTGACCCGGTCCACGGACGCAGCTCTGTGTTGACCACAAAGGGACTCGCGGCGAAGTCGATGGCCGGGTTGGGCCGCTCCAGGTGCAGGCTCGGCGGCAACTCCCCGTCCCGCAACATCAGCGCTACCTTGATCAGGCCGGCGATGCCGGCCGCGGTGTCCAGGTGGCCGATGTTGGTCTTGACCGACCCGATCGGACAGTCGCCGACCCGGTCGGTGCTCCGCCGGAAGGCCCGGGTCAGCGCGGTGATCTCGATCGGGTCGCCGAGCGGCGTGCCGGTGCCGTGCGCCTCCACATAGCCGATATCGGCGGCGGACACCTCGGCGAACGCGAGCGCCTCGGTGATCACCTCGGCTTGGGCGGCGACGCTGGGCGCGGTGTAGCCGATCGACCGATGCCCCTCGTTGTTGATCGCCGAGCCCTTGATCACCGCGTACACCTGGTCGCGGTCGGCGATCGCGTCGGCGAGCGGTTTCAACACCACCACGCCGACCCCGTGGCCGGGCACCGTGCCGCCGGCGCGGTGGTCGAACGCGCGGCAGTGCCCGTCCGGCGAGAGGATCATCCCCTCCTGGTGGACGTATCCGGTGCGCTGCGGCACAGACAGCGACACCGCCCCGGCGATCGCCATGCTCGACTGTCCCAACAGGAGGCTCTGGCAGGCCAGGTGCACCGTGGCCAGCCCGGTGGAGCAGGCGGTGTGCACGGTCATGCTCTCGCCGCGCAGCCGCAGCAGGAACGAGGCCTTGGTGGCCAGGTTCTGCGCGGCGGCGCTGCCCAGCGCCTCGTACAGCGACGCGGCGTCGGAGTCCAGCCGGCCGAGCAGGTCAAGCTGGTGGGCGGAGGATCCGGCGCCGGCGTAGACCGAGATCCGGCCGCCATACCGCCACGGGTCGTATCCGGCGTCCTCCAGCGCCGCCCAGGCGACCTCGAGGAACACCCGCTGCTGCGGGTCCATCCAGCGCGCTTCTCGGGCCGGGATGCCGAAGAAGTCGTGATCGAACGTCTCGCCACCGCCGAGCACGCCGCCGGCCGGCACGAAACCGGGATTCCGCCGGGCTTGCTCGGGCACCAGCGGCGATGCCTCCAGCTCCATCTCGTCGAAAAAGGAGATCGACTCGGTGCCGGCACGCAGGTTGTGCCAGAACGTCCGC
>WUUC01211243.1_pt1 | contig 24295 bp, 21 predicted proteins | sample 6278441 | NCBI WGS metagenome assembly WUUC01 (sample SAMN13675441, study PRJNA597444) | soil metagenome | isolation source: soil | place: USA: Washington | collected 2017-10 | reverse complement strand
TGGACAAGCATATGCAAAAGGTTTTTGTCAATGAAATCCTTTACATCGAGAGCTGGAAAGATTACGTTAAGTTGTTTCTAACGGCGGGCAAAACCATCCTGGTAAAACAATCCATCAGCTCTATGGAAAACCTGTTATCTGCACACCGCTTTGTTCGGGTTCATCGCTCTTATATCGTCTCCATTGATAAAATTTCGGGTTATAACGGATTGTTTGTACAGGTAAGCAAAAACGATGTTCCCATTGGCCGCTTGTACAAGCAAGCGGTAATGGAAAAACTTCATCGGCACGAAGTGTAATAAAACAACGTAAATTTTTAGCAGTTGTTTGTGTTTTGTTTACCAGCCCCTTACATTGGTTTTGGTCACCGCTGCCTGTTATTATTGGTGCTGTAAATTTTTGGTGCCTATGCTATCGATTAAAAAATATGGTATCAGGTTATTTCGAGCTTATAACCCTTTCCATGCGCATTCACGATCTTAATATTCGGATCGCCGTTCAATTTTTTTCTAAGCTTTGAGATAAACATATCCAGGCTGCGGGTAACAATAACACCTTCATTTTCCCAAACTTCCTTTTGTAAAAGGTTTCTTTCAACTACGGTATTTGGCGTGTTGGCGAGGATATATAGCAGCAAGGCTTCCTTATGGGTGAGTGTTGTTTTTTCTCCATTCAATTCAAGGTATTGTTGTTCGGGATAGAATAAATATTTTCCCAGTTGAAGCGCCTCTTTCGCAGGACCAGGATCCGGAGCAGGAATCCTTTTATAACGAAACCTCAGCAAAAAAAATAAAGATGCTGCTATAACCAATGCCGCGGCGATATAATACAAGTTTCTTAAACCTTGTTTTTGCCGGGCTGGAAACAGGAGGCTTAAATGATAGCAATCCTTCGGCAATTCCCTGCCCAGGCAGGGCACCATATTGTCAGCATCGTTGGGAGATATGGCAAACCCATAAACCGTTTCCTTTTCCCGGCAATCCAGGATATTAACCGAGAATTCAGGCAGTTTATTTTCTTTTGCAATTCTACCGACAATAGATACCACCGAGTCCGGCATTAAGGAGAGAGCGTTTTCAAAGGAGACCCGGAACTCCTGGCCGGAGATCTTCCTGATGGGTAAGACCCTTGAACGGCTGTCGCCAGCGTTCAACAATATTTCATGACCGATCTTTCGTAAAACAATCATTTCTTTATTGGCCTCAAAGCTGTCTGCCGCGGTTTCACCCCCGACATACAAAGCCAGGATAGTAAACACAGGTATAAAAAATGCAGGCAGGTAGTTGAGGCGCATATGTAAAAGTAAGATTTTGATGTTACCATCCCTTGATATACAATGATTTTACACTTATTTACACTTTCTTTACTACGCTCCTGCTGATTTATCCGGTTGATGCATATAATATTGTGTGTAAAGAATAAATCCGGATTTATATGCATAAAAAAAAACTCGTAGTGCTTTCGATATTGATAGCTTTTGTTCTGTTAGGCGCGGCCACTTCGCTAAGTCAAAAAAAGGGAAGAAACCTGCAAGTATTGCCCAAGGATATCAGCGACCACATGCTTGACAGTATCATGCAAACCTATACTAAAGCCCTGGCTGTAAGTTGTGATTTCTGCCACACCCCGGACAACGGCGCTTCGGTGCCCGATAGTGTTAACTATGCGATGGACTACCCGATGAAAGAAACCGCGAGGCGTATGATGCGGCTGAACATTGAAATCAATAAAACATACTTTTACTACGACACGGCTTCAAGGCCTGAATACCTGAAAGTAATCACCTGCAAAACCTGCCACCAGGGACATCCGTTTCCACCGGGAGACTAGGCGTTTCTGATAGCGAAAGCAATGGGACAGTGATTTATTAAATAGTGGAAGGCACTGGCAGACGACGCGGAGGAGTGGGTGTAAGCGAATACCCTTTTTAAAATTGCACTCCTGAATCACCCGGGTGATGCGGTGCACCCAATTCGTCTACTATCAATGGACTCGAGGTCATCAAACCATTTTGAATGGGAAAGCGCCACTTCTCGGCTCCTGTTACCGCATCGAATGCGTAGAAATGGTGAGTGCCACCACCGCCGATATAAACGATGCCGTCGGATACGGAGGCGCTGGCGCTGTTGTTAAGTACCTGTTTACTCCATAGCGTTGTCCCGGTCGTGGCATCAAGCGCATAAAAGAAAAGGTCATCTGTTCCAATATAGAGAATCCCGTTTGATACATAGGGGCTGCAACTGATGCCCGTATTTTTCAACACTTCCCAGATAAGAACTCCGGTATTTGCATTCACCGCATACAAGCTTCCCCGGGTTGTAAAATTACCGATATCATACCAGCCGCCCATGTAAACGATGCCATTGAAAACCGTTGGACTCGATTGTTCCATGGAGACATTCGTCGCGAAAGACCAGTTCATACTCCCGGTTTGGGCATCAATGCTGTAAAGATGCTGATCGCGGCTGCCTACGTAAAGGTCCCGTTGACCAGGCTTGCCCCCGACTGGTTGATCATGGCGCCGGTTTGAAAGTTCCATACCTGCTGACCCGTTGCCGTATCCAATGCATACATATTTCCGTCGGAACTTCCGAAGCACACAAGGTTGTTGAATACCGTTGGGCTTGAACTGACATTTGATCCTGTCTGGAACTTCCATTTCAATATCCCGGTTTGCGCATTGATGGCGTAAAGAAAGTCGTCGTTTGAACCGACATATACCGTGTTTCCAAAGATCACTGCATCCGATTCAATACCGGTTGTTCCTGCCTCGTATTTCCAAAGCATCTGGCCCGTCGAAGCAATGAATGCATAAACATAGTTGTCGATCCCACCCACATAGATCACTCCATCCTTGAATGTTGGCGATGAGTAGGCAAACGAATTAGTGCTTGTATACTTCCATTTTAAGGCACCGGTCTTTGCATTTAACGCATAGAAATTGTTATCACTGCTACCAAAGAACACCAGGCTTTCCTTTGCGGGCACCACAGCTTTGATGATCACCGTATAGGTTCCCTGGCTCCCGTTCTCTGCCGTTACAGTATATACCACGGGGTTGGTGAAATCCTGTATAACGCTGCTTGCGGGAGATACCGATGCACCGGAAATAACGATGTCCGGGATCAACTGGCTGACATCGGTGCCAGCGGGTACCGTAATGTTGATACTATCATTCTGGAACGTGCCGGTTACCAATGCCGGGTCAATCACAGAACCATCGGCGTTCCGGGGACTGAAGGATATTATCAGATGCTCATCACCCAAAATAAGAGGAGCATCTTTCTGGCAGGCACTGAAAGTGGCCAGTAACACAATAAATAACAGGTATAAAAAAGGTTGGCGGTTGGTGGCAGCGTTCATGCACCCAAAATAGTAAATATTTTGTGCACTTTCAATCCGGCCATGGACTCTTGCAGGCGAAGGACTGGGAAATATTTTTTCGCCTTTGTTGATCATGGCAAAGTCACCGGTGATCGTCTGTCAAATTGCTCCGTTTCATTACCGCGTCATGGGCCGAAGATCTTTTGCGTTGCACTTGTGGAAGGCGCTGGTGGATGTGGCGGAGGAGTGGGTATAAGAATATTTCTTTTGATGGATCTGACTGCGAAGTTGAGTTTTTCATTCACTCGCTGTCTGTTATAGGTGCTTAAAATTTTTTGGTTCGTGTCTCTACGAACCATGGCATAGCGATATGTGCATGAATGAAATTATTTTTCTACCCGTATTGCGGGATTTCACTTCGTTCAATATAAGGTTCTATTTTTTTATTGTTGCTTCATTCAATTATGTTGTACTGGCTGGGGGCAAGACCCCAAGCGGACGGAAAATACAAAATTTCCCAGTGTTGAATTATGGAAGTCTGCAAAAGGATAGCGGATTATATTGCAGGAGATCGAAGGCCATCTATAAGTTGACATACCTGATGTTCACAAACTATATCATTACAAAAGGACGTCAACAGAATTGAAAATCAAAATCAACTTTACTATGTCTTGTACTTTTAAAAATTTATCCAAAAAAATCTTTTTGATTTGTTCACTAGTCTTTGCTGAATTCACATACGCACAAGACGGAACTATATATCCACTCGCTACGCCTGCTGAGCCAAATGCGATCCCACTCAATACAGGTGGCGTTAAAGATCAACCAGCTTCTGAAACATGGTTCAGGCAATGGGGTGATCCGATGGCCCGTAATATCACTGCTGCTACTCTTACTCCTTTTTTTCCGAAACCGGGAATGGCGAACGGTGCAGTTGTGATCGTTGCCCCCGGTGGAGGTTTTCGATGGCTCTCTATGGGAAATGAAGGATGGGAAGTTGCTGAGGCACTCGCTGCAAAAGGAGTTACTGCATTTGTACTTAAATACCGGCTACATCCAACAGCCGTCTCCCTCGATGAGTTTTCGGATTGGATGAAGAACCGTGCATTCGCCCCGCCGCCTAAACCTTCTGATTCTGCTCAAACAATAACACCACCACGTGCACCGCAGCTTGATCTGTCTAACCAGTTACAAGATGCGGAAGCCGCATACACTATGATCGTGAAAAATGCTACGAAGTGGGGCATCGACATCAACAGAATAGGTATGATCGGTTTTTCAGCAGGTGCGGGTCTCACTATGCATTGCACATTGAACTCTAAAATCATGAAATTAGCTTTCATTGGACCTATCTACGGGGGTATGGGCCCCGTAACAGTGCCAAAAAATGCTCCGCCTATGTTCAATGTCATTGCAACTGATGATTTTCTTTTCAGGGGCCAGTTTGGTGTTGTTGATTCCTGGTTCAAAGCAGGCATCCCGGTTGAGTTTCATCTTTATCAAAATGGTGGACATGGTTTCGGCCTGGGTAATCCAAATCGAACCAGTAATCGTTGGTTCGATACATTCATGCACTGGGTGGATGTTAATGGCTTTCTTGCGAAGTCCAAATTGAAATAATTTTATCTCCAATCGGATCTCGCATCAAATTCCATTTTTGCATATCATTTCTCCGTTCGGTCCTGCTACAAACCGTCAAGCGATATGTGCATGAATGAAATTATTATTCACATAAGATCTATCTATGTAGTCGGTAATCCGGGAAAGAACTTTCATGCCCATCCGCATTAGCGAAAACCTGTTTGAAAATTTCCACTCTAAACTCTGGATCAAAGGGCAAGGTAAACGCTGAAAGCACAAGTTGGACAGCTATAATCAATGCTTTTGAAATAACATTTACTGAATTTGCAACGGTTTTTGACGGTATTACTGATTCCGAAATTTCTATGTATAGAATGGAAATTGAAAATGCTCCGCTAAACACTCCGAAAAAAAAATCTTTTCAAAAGAAAAAGAAGTAATCCTATAAACCCCTCCTGCTTTTTCTCTATTCATTCTGTGTTACACTAAACCGTTTTCTAAATTCAGTTATAAACCTTGCTATGTTCAGATAGAATTATATTCTTATGCCCAGCCCATATGAGTATACAAGTATGTCTTACCTATAACGAATACAAACAATTGTTTTACAGGTATTTAAAGTTATTCAATTTTATTTTATCGATAAAATTGTAAAATTATTACTAATTGATCGGAACAATTCCGATTAATTATGTTTATTTTTACAGTATACTGCTAAATTATTACTAATCGATCGGAAAAATTCCGATTAATATGCATTAAAACTACTTAATTTATGAGTATTATTGAAGCCTTGCAAGGATATGCGGAACAACCAATTACCAGGCAAATTTTACTTAATCTGCTAAAAGAATATAAGAGGCCCTATGATAAAATTAATGAGCTGGTAAAGCAAGGCATATTGATACTGGTTAAAAGAGGAATTTATATACCCGGCCCTAAAGCCAATATCGCCAGGCCCGAATCTTTTCTTTTAGCCAATCATATTTTTGGTCCCAGTTATGTTTCGTTGGATTCAGCACTTTCGCATTGGGGGCTTATACCAGAAAAAGTTTATGAAATAACTTCCGTCACTCCAGGGACGGGCCCTGTCAAAGTTTATAAAACACCAGTTGGCAGGTTTAGTTATAAGCATATTCGTTTGCTCTATTACAGGTATGGTATAAAGCAAGTGGAGCTGACAAAAAAGCAAACAGTATTAATGGCAACTCCTGAAAAAGCCCTTTGTGACAAAATTGTCACCACACCCGGCATATTATTCCGGAGTTCAAAGCAGGTAATAGAATTACTGGTGGAAGATCTCAGGATCGAAAAGCCGGCTCTCCGCGATTTAAATGTTGCTGCAATAAAGAAATGGCTGACATACGCACCCAAAAAAAATAGTCTTGAAATGCTCGTAAAAACATTAAAAAATTTATGATCAAAGAATGGATGGAAGAATATAAACCCCTCAATCATGAAGAAGCAGAGCAGGCCCTGCGGGAAATCATGCAGGAAATTGCGCTGGCAGGATTGCAAAGAAGTGGCTTCTTTGAAAAAGCCGCTTTTTATGGAGGTACCGCATTACGTATCTTTCATCGCCTTGAAAGGTTCTCCGAAGATCTTGATTTTTCATTATTGGAAGTTAATCCGGCTTTTTCCCTGGAGCCCTACCTTGACGGAATGGTGAAAGAGTTTAAAGCCCTGGGTATAGATGTCAGTGTCCGTGAAAAAAATAAAACTACGCAATCTGCTATTGACTCCGCATTTCTTAAGCCGGATACTGCGTGGAAAGAACTTATACTCCGCGACATTCTATCAGAGGAAGTTCCCGCCATGCGTCCCGATATCAGGATCAAAATAGAAGTTGACACAAAACCACCCTTGGGGTTTGACACAGAAGAAAAGTTATTATTAAAACCATTCTCCTTTTATACCAAGTGTTTCACTTTGCCTGATCTTTTTGCCGGCAAGATGCATGCACTACTTTTCCGGAAATGGAAAGGGAGGGTAAAAGGAAGAGATTGGTATGATATGGAATGGTATATAAAAAAAGGAGTAGCCTTAAATCTTGATCATTTACTTACCCGCTCCCGCGATAGTGGCGACTGGAAAGAAAACACTATGACAACGGAACAATTTAAAATCTTATTGACTGAAAAGATCGATACTGTTTCATTTAAAAGTATCAGGGAAGATATTGTCCGGTTTATTCGTGATGATCGTGTGATTGAAATCTGGTCACCGGAATATTTTAAAGATTTGATACAAAAAATAAAATTTAAATAGAAGCCGCTGGCAACTATAGAAAATAATACAAGCAGAAGGAAGGTGACAGGATTAAGATTTATTATTGAACACCTGGAATAAATCTTGATCCTTCTTCGCAAAAAAAAGTTAATTGGATTTATCATGAGAACGGAGCTGTCCTGCGCATGGTATGCGTGGTGGCCACGTCGCTGAAACGGATCTTTTGAACAGTTGGATTTTTAGTTTTTTGTTCGATGGCCACACCGCGCCTACTCCTTGTTATGTGTACGGGTTGGTTAAACCCGGCTTGCTCAAGTAAAAGCTTGATGTATTTATTAAGGTTTACAATGTTGAATTTGGGCAGTAGGCGCTTCTTTAGCTTCTCATATCGTTGAACGATCTCTACGGCATAAAGCGGAAGCTTTACCAGGCTGTCGGTGGAGGTTTTCCGGGAACGTACAGCCAGGTAATTGTGTTCATTTACGATCCTGATATTTTCTTTTTTTAAGGATAACAAGTCGGAGACCCGCAAAGCGACCGTACAGCCAAAAACAAAAAAGTCTTTGACCTCTTTCATCCTCGGCGAAAGACCTTTTTCAAAATCCAGGTCATGAATCAGGAAATGTAACTCTTCAGGCAGCAGCGGGAAAATGGCGATCTCTTCTTTCCGGACATAAAACGATTTATGAAAATCACCTACCCCAAGTGCTAACTCTTTATTGAGATAGTTAAAGAATGTGCGGATGTTTTTGATAGTAACCCCTGCATAATTATCGAAATACCCGCAATCATTATACAAGTAATCGGAGAACCGCTTGTAAAAATTTTTCCAGTAATTTCTTTCGGCAGTAAGTTCCCTGGCATTAAGCCGGCGGACAGGCTTGATCCTTAGTTCAAATTGCTTTTCGCTTGCAAAACGTTTCAACACTAAAAGGGTGTAATAATAATTTTGCACCGTACCCGTGCTTACGGGTTTACCATTAGGCTGTAATCGCTTTCCTTTCTTACTGTCATTTATGAATTTTTCATACAACGACAGCAAGCAAAGTGGTTTGGTTGTAACTGGCATTATTAGTAAGATTTTTGATGAAAAGAAAGATAAAAACAAGCTTAAAAGTTACTATTTTGGTATAAATTGAATCTTTATAGTTCTTTGAAGTTTAGGCTGGATAGCCTTTTGAAGGAAATCATAACTATCCTTTCGGGATGGGAATGCCTGGAAGGAAATTTGCTGCTAATGGAACATACCGCTATGGGTTTAATGGCAAGGAGAATGATGATGAGATAAAAGGAGGAGGGAATAGCATTGACTTCGGAGGCAGAATGTATGATCCTAGAGTTGGAAGATGGTTTTCAGTTGATAGCAAAGAGCGAAGCTATGTGAGCCCTTATGATTATACATCAAATAACCCGACTAATCGAATAGACCCCGATGGCAATGATGATATTCACTTTTATTTTAAGACAACGGCTACTTACACAAAGGTGGGCGATCCAAGTAGGCCAGCCTCATGTTCAACACACGTTTCTTATCGCACTACAGCATCAGTTGAAATTGTTAAAAATAATGGGCCAGATAAGTTTTATCATCATAAACAGTTTGCAAAAGCATACACGAACGGAGGCAATTTTAGTCCTGCAAATGGAACATTAGTTTCAGATAAGGTAACAGAACTTCAGCCTTTCAGTGGTGGAAAAAATGGATTCACTAGTTCATCGGTTGCTGGGTGGCCCTTAGGGTTTATTACGGTTGCGGACTATGATAATACTACTTTGCAAAAGTATATGTATAATGCTCCCGGGTTGGTAAATTACATAAAGGATAGAGGGTTAACGGGAAATACTGCAACAGACAATGGGTGGGAAACAGTACTCAAGTATTACAAAATCAATGGCATTTTAGACAAGGCAATGGTTCTGACTGCGACTATTGCGGATGTTGCTGGGGAAGCCCGATTACTGATGAAATCTGGCTTCGGAGATCTCACAATTGGGGAAATTAATCAGATACAAAGAGTTGTGAACGAAGCAGGTCGTCCATTGGAGGTTGTCGGCTCCACCGCTTCAGGAACAAGAAGAGGAGTAGGCTCGAATTTGCCTTTGGGTAAAGGGGCAGGAACAAAAAGCGATATTGATTACTTAGCAACTCCAAACTCTTTGGAATATTACATGGACGTACAGCATAAATTACCCGGCATAGATCCTAAAACAGGTGTTAATCCAGGAGCAGCCAACCCTTATCAAGGAGCAAGTATTAGATTTGAGCCAGGTGCAATTAAGCCAACGGTTACTCCTCCAATTAAAAATTAAAAAAAAGTATGCTTGTAAGGTATTGGTTTGAATTTGATATTGAGACGGCGTTCGGCTATCCCCTTGGGATAGGTTATGGCTGCGGAATAACCGCATACAACATGAACGATGCTTTAAAAATCATGGATGAAAAAATTTTTTCTTCTGTAAAACGGCCGCCATTTAAAATCGTAAAAGAAAACGTTGATGTGTCAACCTTAGATCAGGGCCATGTGATTCCCAATATGAAACATCACCTTGCCAGAGGTATATGGTTCCCTTTGGGATATGATTAGAATGAGGTAGTAACGGTACTAATTTGCCGGGCAGCGTACTTCGTAGCCGAGTCTGGCAAAGCCGACTTGACGTACTACGAAGCAATAATATTAATAGATAAAAAACCGTTGAAGATCAGCGGTTTTTTATTGCTGTAATTGCTTTGTAAATCGTTTTTAAAAATAAACTCATCGAGGAACTTTTTAACGAGTTTCTTTTTGTTTGCTGAGAGTTATTCCACTTTGCGGGATTGTGTTAGCAATTCTCCATCAGTGATAGCATCGGCGCTTTTCCTGTAACGTACCGTTGAGTAGATAATCAGTAGAGACTTCCAGGATTTTAGCAACACGGTTAAAAATTATCAGCAGTAGGTACAGTCTACGTAGCAAGAAAAACAATCCGTAATTTGAAGGATGCCTGTTAGACGAAAAACAGAACCCACTGCGTTTATTTTACTTTGCAGACTGCCCACTACTTAATTATCCTCAATTGATTTTAGTAATTTGGCAGCAGTTCTTTGAATGGGAAAAACTATCCTTTCGGGATGGGAATGCCGGGAAGGAAATACAGTGCTTCATCTTCAAGTTACCGTTATGGGTTTAATGGGAAAGAGAATGATAGTGAAGTGAAGGGGCAAGGCAACCAGCAAGATTATGGTATGCGGATTTATGATCCGAGATTGGGTAAGTTTTTGAGTGTCGATCCCTTACAGGAAGAATATCCAGAATTAACACCTTATCAGTTTGCAAGCAATAATCCAATTCAGAATATTGACTTAGATGGATTAGAGGGGTCAGATTATAAAGGACGTATTACAAACGCAACACCTAGTCAAAGAGATAATGCTCCTGTGTGGTCATTTTTTAGAGACTTATCTGCTGAAATATTAAACTATACTACACCTGCAGGAGCTATCGATGATGCGATAGATACCTGGCGTAATCCGAATTCGACTAGAAATGAAAATATAAATGCCGGGCTTCAGGTTTTTACTGCTCCTACATTAGGTCGTGGTCCTAGAAGAGCGCCAACTGGCGGCTTGCATGTAGAACCAGAATCCCCTAAAACTCCATTGAAAGGACAGGTGAAGCCAGTAACAGAAAAGCCTACTCAAGCAACTCCTGTTAACGCAATAGATAAGCAGGCTACTCAGGCTAATGGAAAAAATACAGGTGCTGCTGATGCTAATACTCAGAGAGGTTGGACTTATGAAGTGTTTACTGGCGAAAAAAAATTGCCTATAAACAAAAATTCAAAATAAGCTGAGGGAAACATAGTGCTGTACGATATCAAAGATGGTCCAAATGGGAAAGGATTAAAAGTAGGGAAAGCAGATGCAGATAGGACAACAGCAAGCGGAGACCCTGTAAGGATGAAAGCAAGTGAGAGGTCTGCAAAAAAACAAGGTTATCCGAATGCTATTGGAACAATAAGAAGAAAATTAGGTAAAACTACAACTGGAAATGCAAAAAATGAAGAAGCTGCAGATGTAAGAAAAGAGAGAGCAAATGGCAATAGCTTGCCTTTAAATAAAGAAAGGGATAAAAAATATCATAATTAAATTTTATGCAGTCAAGAATATTAGACTCTTCATATGTTATTGATTTTATAGGTTCTGGATTTGATTCACAGGTTATTTGTTCAAAAATAAAACTAGAAGCAGATAAGATAGTTGAGAGCATTAAAGATGAAAAATTAAAGGATTGGGAAGTTCATTTTATTTTTAGATATAACAATGTCAAACAAATTCTTATCTATACTCAAGGGAGGTCATATCCTAAAGAAAAGTATAAAGAAATCACTATTCACATTCCAATACCGACTATAGATATAATTTCATGGGGTGTTACTAAAGATCAACACATTTACGACAGCAATCATCTTGATAAAAAAATAAAAAATTTTGATTGTTTAGAGGTCGTTTTTTCAAAATATGAGAATAGAGAAGATTATATAATGGATTGTATGCGTAGAGCTATTAAATTCAGTTTTGACAACGGGTTTACAATAAATGGAATAAAGTTGAAAAATAATTTGAAATAAACGCTTTGCTGCCGTGGTTAGTGTCTGTAAAATAAAAGAAAGTTCCGGTTTGTGTCACTGTTCTCTTTAGTGTTCCCCCGCTATCCGTAGGTGTGCCACGAATTGAAGACCCTGAATAGTTCTTTAAATGCTGCAAGTAAGATGATAGTAGGTCTACCGTACAAGCTGTTGAGGCGGATTGTACAAACCACCTAATTCCGCGACGAGTGTCCAATTACAATTTTCCCAGGTGATGTATCAGATGGCCTTGTGCATTGGCTTTGTAGCACCCGATTGCTATCGGGTCGCCGTACTACAAAGCAAGAAAAATAAATTTAATTTGAAGAATGCCTGGTAAAAGAAAATAACTGCACCAGACGGAGCTTATTTTACCTGTAGCCTTTGCCCGCGTTAATGATCCTCGTTTATTTTAGTAATTTGGCAGCAGCTCTTTGAATGGGAAAAGCTATCCTTTCGGGATGATGATGCCGGGAAGGAAATACAGTGCTTCATCTTCAAGTTATCGTTATGGGTTTAATGGGAAAGAGAATGATAGTGAAGTGAAGGGGGAAGGCAACCAGCAGGATTACGGAATGAGGATTCACGATCCGAGATTGGGGAGGTTTTTATCTGTTGATCCGATAGGAAAAGAATTTCCGGAATTAACTACTTACCAGTTTGCAAGTAATAGCCCTGTGGCGAATATTGATCTTGATGGAGGAGAAAAGTTATACTATACATTGGCTATCAAGGACGGAAAGCCTGAACTTTCCCTTACAAATCATGTCGATACATATAAAACTTCTGATGGTAAAGAAGCAAAATTTCCACTAAGTTATGAGATTACTTATAACAAAAATGTTTTTAGCTTCGCTATAAGTTCACTTGCCGGTGGTAAATATGGAAATGCTCCCGATAATACAACTGACAAATTTGATGCGTGGTATTTTGCAATAACAAAAGATGAGAAGGTATCCGAATTTTCCGAAACCTTCTATTCCGATGATGAATCTGCCGTAATGTTGCTAGATGAAGCAGTAACTGAATGGGCTTTAGGTATGGCCGTTCCTAGAGATAGGGGAACAATTTATGAAGTGCCGGGCACGGCGACAGGTTCTGGAAAACCATACGTTGGCAGACACAATAAGCCTAACCCAACTGTTACCAGGACGTCAAATGACGGCAGGGATAGAACCAAAGCGATTGTAAAAGATACATACGATGAAACTGATGAGTCGCAAGGCAAGTACAAAGAACAAAAGAGGATCGATGTAAATGGTGGAAAAAGTAATTTAGATAATCGACGAAATGAGGTAAATCCGTTAAAAATGGCAGAGTTAGAAAAAAAATACGGACAAGGAAAATGGAAAATTATAGTACCTAAAACTAAAACTGAAAAAGCAGAAGAAAAAGAAAAACAAAGAAAAATTGATGCTCAAAAAGTTGACGATATGATAAAGTATCACGGATGACTTTACTAAATTGATTCATTGTTATGTTCGAACAAAATAGATCACATGAATTTTGGGAATGGTTTAAGTCAAGATCAAATCAACTTTTTGATGATCCTACAAATGCTGACATAATTTTAGATTTAGATAGACAAATTCAATCGCTTGGTCCATTTGATTGGGAAATCGGTCCTTTTAATGAAGAGTTTATGTATTTAGCGATATCGCCAAACCTAGACCCGAAACTTTTAGCTATCACGAGGTTAATCGTTAAATCCGCTCCTAAAGTAAAGAATTGGGTCTTTTATGATTCTAAGCCGCAAAAGCCATATATATCACAGTGGCATATGTTGAACGACGTTGGAAAACCTATTTTAATCGATACAAGCTTTTGGAAGTATGTTTTATATAAGTTTCAAGACGGAACCTTCGATATAGAAGTCAACGTTGTCTCAATTGATGGGAATGAACAGACCAGATTGCTTGCAGTTGAAATAGCAATGGCGAATATCTTAGGAGAGCATACATTTTTAACTTTAGTTAAAAATGTATCGGTCACTGATAGTAATGAGTTCCGAGGTATTATTTTCAAAAATCTTTATCAACAACTTCAAAAAGACGAAAATTCAACTTTGTAGCCGAAAAAAAAATTAAAGCACTGAACAATCAGTGTTTTTTTCTTGCGCTTCAGATCAATATTATCCAGTTCATAAATTTTATTACAGTGTATGCTGCGTGTTCCGCACAGGTAAAATGTAATAGTTAGTATTTGATGTGACAGTTTAAGATTAATTTTTAATTTTCAAAAGGGTTAGGATTAAAAATATCAGGCTGCTGAACTTACTTGGTTCAGCAGTTTTTGTTTAGCTACGGTTATAGATTCATTAAAGTTTGCATGGGAGTTTTTCCATAACAATACCGGTCACTCTGTTTGCTCTATTTTCATGAGTGATGGCGTGTTTTTATTTTGCTTTGCCGATCGCATAGATTATATGGCATCTGATCTTGCGACGTTGTCTTATCAGGTAATGGTATACGATTAGCGGCGCTAAGTGTTTACGATATTATATTATGATGGATAATTTTTTTTATTCAATAACCCAGGTTCACTTGATTAATTAATTGTATTTATTTCATAGATTTAGTTACACCTAAACCAAAACCTATCATTTATGAAAAAGTTTCTGCAAAGAAAGCTTATCATTACCTGCATCCTAATAAGTACAAATTCTTTCCATTTATTTTCACAAACTACACCTGTTTCATTCACTACTATCCCTTATTCAGATCCCGATATTATTGCACCCGGTAGGGGTGCCGAGCAATGGCATAATTCAACGGACAGGGTTTCTAATCCATCGCTTGCCAATCCACAGGCAACGGAAAACTCACTTGATGTTTATTACCGCATGCAGTGGACATTTTTTGAGCGTGTTACACAAAACAATTTTGTATGGGATGATTTTGACGAATTGTTTGAAGACGCTATCAACCATGGTCAAAAACTTTCATTCGGTGTAATGCCGGTATTTGAGTCTGCAATCGATGGGTATGAAACCTACGACGGAGCTATATCCGCTTACCCGGAATACCTCCATGACCTTATGCAGGCAGAGGTAATTAATAGCCGGGACTGGATCAGTAATGGCAGTTGGATACCAAACTGGAACAGTACCAATTACCTCGGCAGACTGAGAGCGTTATATGATACGATCTATGGACATATCATGTCAACTTCCTTTACTGCTACTGCAGGTCCGCACAATGGCCAGAGCATCGCCTATAAAGATGTCGTGTATTATATAGATATCCGTGGTTACGGTCAGTATGGCGAATGGCATTCCGGTTCCATTACTGATTTCACTACGTATCCAACTACCGGGTATCCTACCGGCAGGGATCCGTCCGTCGCTACACTTAAAACGATCATCGATCATCACACAGAGGTATTCGACCGGTGGCCACTTGTCATGATGATTGCGGCATTCAATGGCGGCAGTTCAAGTATAAACTTGTTTGATCAGCATGCCGAACTGGGTTATTATGCACTTACTGCCTCCAATGACTGGGGGCCAGTTGGATGGAGACGAGACCAGGTCGGCGCTACAGATAGTTACCTGGAAACGCTGTTAGAGAATAACGCGGTCACTTATGAAACATCGCCGGACAATTATTCTGAACCGTTTGGTGAAATATTTCTGGACATGTGGAAATATGCCCCGGGTACCGGCGAGCCTATGCCCGGAACAGCAGCCGCAAATAACCTGTCCAATGTCGTTGATAAAATAGCCCTGTATCATCATACATCTTTTGGTAACGGAAATTATGTTCCAACGCCTGCTAATAATAGCACAGCGGCGGACAACGCGAGGGCTGGGTTTAAAAAAGCGGGATATCGGATTATACTGGATAGCGGCAGTATCAGCAGTAGTATCACACGCGGCACTTCCTTTAACGTCAATCTTAACTGGAGGAATATTGGAGTGGCGCCTACTTATGAAGAATGGGATGTTGTTTTTGAATTAAAAAACAGCAGCGATGTTACGGTATGGTCGCAAACATCTTCCTTTACACCAACGTTATTTCTGCCACCGGTTCCTCCTTCTACTGCCACAACGCCAGTTACGGATAATCTGACGATACCAACCACTGTTCCCAATGGCAATTATACTTTGAACTTAATTATTAAGGATCCATCCGGATACAGGGCTCCATTGCCGCTGGCGATCTCAGGCAGAAACACAGACGGCAGTTATACTTTAAGATTAATCAGTTTTACAGCCGGCAACTGTACCAGCCCAACGGTTGTAATAGCCAATACAGCGAGCTGCAATGGCGAAGCGTTTAACCTGACGCTGGCATCGGCCACCGGCGCCAGCCCGTATGATCTTACCATTAACGGTGTGACTTATAATGATAAATCGGTAGGTAATGCCATTACCAGCTTTACACCGCCTGCGCAATCGATATGGACCACGACTCCTTCTGTCACTAACGATATTGATGCCCCCGTTGAGTTGGGCGTAAAATTTACAGCGAATGAGTCTGGTTATATCAAAGGAATCCGTTTCTTCAGCTCCGACGATGTGGGTGGAACTTACACGGGACATCTGTGGACCAGTTCGGGTACGTTGTTAGGCAGCGTAACTTTTACAGGTGTTACTCCCCTGGCCTGGCAGCAAGCATTGTTCAGTACGCCCGTTGCCATTGCCGCTAATACAACTTATATAGCTTCATACCATACCACGGCAGGCTATTACGCCTCAACTGAACCAGGATTGAGTACGGCAGTAACGAATGGTTCATTAACTGCATTAGCAAGTGGATCTTCCGGTGGCAACGGTGTTTATCTGTACGGATCTTCTCCCGGTTTCCCGATTTACACGCACAACAGTTCTAATTACTGGGCCGATGTTTTGTTTGTACCCGATACTTATACATTTAATCTTACCAGCATAACAGATAATAACGCCTGTGTCAATACAGGTTCGCCATTACAAAGCTTAGTCGTCGAGTCAGATGTATGTACCGGCGGCAGAAGTGCTGGTCAGCCTTCAATAGTGAAGGCGTCAACTAATAGCCCCAAAAAAGAATGGGGCTATAGCCTTCAGCAAAGCTATCCAAACCCAACACGGGACCAGGCAAAGATTGTTTATACTTTGCCTGTCAGGACAGCCGTCAACTTATCGGTGTATGATATGCAAGGCAGGCTAATAAAGATTTTGGTTAACGGCGTGAAAGAAAGCGGGCAGCATAGTGTAAATGTTGATATGAGATCTTTTGCAGGCAGTATGTATTATTATAAACTGCAAGCAAAAGACTTTAGTGCTACACGCAAACTGCTAAAACAATAATTTTATTTAATGAACATTATGCCCATGAAGGTATAATGTTCATTAATTTGAAAGCTGGCTGCAAAGTAAAATAAATTCCATCTGGTTCTGTTTTCGTTTTTCGAAAGGCGTTCGTCAAATTACGGTTTATTTTTCTTGCTTTGTAGGACGGCGACACGATAGCTATCGGGTGCCACAAAGCCAATTCACAAGGCCATCAGACATATCACCTGGGAAAATTGTAATTGGACACTCGACGCGGAATTAGGTAAAAAAATTTCCTTACCTCGTGCATTACCATATTCTTGAAAATGAGCTGCTCGTTACCATCATCGCTGTTTACTCTACTTACAAGGAACCCTTCGGCACATAAAAAAGCCGCTTATCGTTCAACGCTTTTTATGTTATTCAGTTGGTTCATCTTTATTCTTTCAGTTTTCGTTGCAAGACTTTCTAACGACAACGCGATTACCAGCGTTACATTTACTGAAAAGTTCCATCTTCATTCCTAAATAATTCACTTCCTATTGGCATTTGCAAATATGGTATGATGGCTCTATCATAATTGGCAATTGTATTTACATCATAAATCATGACATTATTAGAATTATCCGCATACTCTTGGTCTTCTGTTCCAGAAAAAAATCTCCACCCACTATCAAATTCAAAATCTGGTTCTTCTCTATACATATATCCAACAGGTAATCCATCAACTGTAATCATATCAGTTGCCATACAGCCACCCATTGAATCAATCAAATTCAATATTTGGCCTTTTTTTAGTTTAAAAATCTTTTCGCTCATACGCATTATCAGTTTTCTTTTTTCTTCTCAAACTTATGACTTCTATTGTTATGCCTATCTTCCAATTGGTATAAATCGGGGTTGTTTTCTTCTTCAATGACTTCTTTTCTTGTACTTCCCTTCTCTTTGTGCATTTCCTTTCTTTTACGCCATTCTTCTCCTGGTTTATGGCCGACGTCAGTTTTATTCGGATCAAGAGGTTGTTTAGTGTTAGGATCTATCATTTCTCCATTTTCATTTTTAGGTTGGTTCTCTTTTACCTTTTCTTTGACATCTTTCCGTAATGTTACTCTTTTTTTTGTGGGATCGTTGTCAACAATCTTTTTTTCCGTTGATGGAGTTTCCTTCTTACTTTTTTCTACAATTGCATTAAAAATCTTTTTAACACCTTTCTTGACAAGTATTTTTGGACTGGGGATATAATCAGAAGCCTCGTCAATAGCTTTTGCGGCTCGCAATAAACCATTTTTTTCTGTCCATTCTGACCATGTTTGCGGATTGGAATATCCGGGCACTCTGAATTCACTATTTCCTGGGCCATGGCATGAGGCAGGTGTGGACAACTGCTTATAAACAACTAACTGACTATTGGATTGTTTTTGGGCTGGCTGGCCTGCTGCATATTTTGCCTGCATCATTCTGATAGCACCCCATTCCAGTCCATCTATATCAATTCCATCAATCGGTCTGTTACTTGCAAACTGATAAGGTGTTAGTTCGGGGTATTCTTGAGTTAATGGGTCAACTGATAAGAACTTCCCTAGCCGTGGATCATATATTCTAAATCCATAATCCTGATGATTCCCGTCACCCTTCACCTCATTATCATTCTCTTTTCCATTAAATCCATACCTATAAAGGTTTCCGGAATTATACTTCCTACCTGGCATTCCCATCCCGAAAGGATAGTAATCATTTGCTGTAACTACATCTGCATTATAATACTCGATTGTTCCATCGGTATTTCCATCAACGCCAGTCTTCTTATCCGACACAGTAACCAGCACATTCCCCAAGTGATTGGATAATTCAAAGAACTTATTGCCTCTTGTAAAGATATAGTTATTTGCATCGGATGATACATCCATATCCACATTTCGGTTCCAAACGCCCAGGCGGCTGCTGCCATAAATATGTTGTTCATTCAAGGTAAGGCTACTGCCGCTACCGGTATACACCGCCATCACGTTGCCGCTGGCATCCCTGGTGTACCAGGTCGTGGTGGTTACTCCACCTGTTGTAACCGCTTTAGCAATCCGGTTGCCAGAAACATCATACGTGTAGCTGATAGTCGAACCATTGGTTTTTGTAATCTTCTTTATTTTACCATATACTGTCCACTCAATATCATCAATCCCCTCTTTTACATCTTTTATCAAATTGCCTATTTCATCATATTCATAATTATCGTCGGCTTGGTTATCGATGTCTTCCGTGTAGTTGCCATCTCCTATCGCATCTTTTACATGGCGCAGCCTGTTGTTCGTTAAATAATTATTTACATCCTCATTATAACCATAGGTTAGGTCATCCATATTCAACTGGCCATCGTTTCCATTACGTTTATAGGTACGTATATTACCATTGGCATCATAGCTAACCTGTTCTTTATTTTCATCAGTCTTTTGCAGGCCGCTCCAGCTCCCTGTTGCCGGGTCGTATCCCTTCCATGCATCCATTCTCACGATCCGGTTCAACTGGTCGTAATTGAAATTGTACAGTTTGGTTTCGCCCAGCTTGGGAATGCCTACCACCATGGAAGATATATTACCGTTGTACAGTGGTTTGTAATCGGCAGCGTTCACTCCCATGTATGCCGTATGGCCGGGGAACACACCAGCTAAAGAAGCACTGATAGCTTTGTAATCTGCATTAAAATAATTGAGTGAAAAGCGGTAAGCATCTTTACTTACAATGCTTCCTGTTGTTCCATCATCATCCAATAAGCTATCACTGTTCACTCCTTTCAGCCAACCCTGCAACGTATAAGCGTAATCAATACCCTGCACCTGCTGCTCTCCAAGGACCGCTCTTGCCAGCGGACCATGCTTATAATACTGGTAAAACGCTTCATGTTCCTCCAGGCCTGTTATGCCCATCAATGCTTTTCTATCGGTCATATAGGCATTGGTCAACCGGTTTTCCGCATCATACTCATAACGATGATACAACTCATCCGGCATGCCTGGCTGGAAATGCACTTCATTTACTTTACCACTGATCAGGTCATAGCGGTAAGCCATTGTTTTAAACTTATTGTAGCTATGCTGTGCCATCAAACCAGTCCGGTAGTTATGCAACAGTGTATCCACGTTGCCATGTATATCATAGCTGTAAGTAGTGCTGTTATCATATTCAGGATAATAAACCGCCGCCAGGCCGTTCCATAACAGTTTATCAAAATAACGGGGTAACAGATATTCAAAACTTAATGAAGAAGATAAAATCCTTGTCTTTAAAACTATTGATGCCCTGCTCCGTGATGCCAAAGCCAGAAAAGCTTACGCATAAAAAAACCGCTGATTAATCAACGGCTTTTTAACTAAAGAGATGTAAAACCTTTCTCCTTTGAATAAACCAATTTACGTTCTTTAAAACTTCTAATAGAAGCATTTACTTCCCTGTAAAAAGCAAGCACTTCAAAGTGCTTTACTTTTGATTTCACAATAACAATATGTTTTTCTTTCCTACTGTTTACTATTAAATAAACTATGAGAGAAGGTTGATTGAAAAAACCTTCATTGTCTAATCTGTATCCATCATAAAGAACAAAAGAAAACAACCCCCAAAAACGATTTTCAATACAATACTTTGCTTTGGATAGTACTCTGTCATGATATAACGATGTTTTTATGTTGTAAATTTTTTCATACTCACTATCAACTTTTTCTATGACAGGTTTAAATATTTCTGCTTTCTCTTTACCGTAATCCGCTATACCCAAAAAATCTCGCTCATAAACATACCCGTCATCTTTTGGGGGACGTTCAAATAAGGACAGCAGCCGCAATATTTTATCAAGAATAAAATCCAACGTCTTTTTCATTATCAGATTAGGTTTTACTTGGCCAACCCTTCAAGCCATTTACCAAATGTTCTGCTATAAATCCAATATCCCGGATTAAACGGCGTATCTAAATCATCTTTCACCTTTTCTAACGATGGTTTATCTCTTATGATTGTATAATAAACATATCCTTGTGTTGCAATCGTTAGTACAGGTCCGGCAACTCTTCCAAATTTTGCCCAATTTGTTGTACTGGCTCTTAATTTAAATACCTTACTGGCTTTCGAAGCTTCATAAAGTTCACTAAACATAACTTTACCTGCTTGATCTCTGGCTTTATCTAAAGATTTTCCATTAAACAAGGGTGATTCCGATATAAAATCTCCCAATGGTGAAAGCTTTGAACGGGCATCCTGTAAGAAGAAAAATCGTCGCATTGCTCCTGAATTTGCTGAAAGTTCTCCGGCGTTAAACATTAGTTTTGCATCCATCATTGGTTTTATATAAGAGTTCAATCTTGTATAGCTATCCCAACCATACATTAAGCCGCCCAAACTTACAGGATTTAAATAACCTCCAGTTAATGAACTTGTATTTGTCTGGATGATTGATTTGCCATTAATATCTTGGTATCCTTGAAACGCAAGTGTTTCAGGGTCAAAACGTGCTGTATATCTATTGCCATCAACTGTAAAAGCACTAATACTTCCAGCTGTTACATTAACTTCCTTTCCGCCATGGCAGGTGTTTCCAAAAAATAACACGCCGTGGCGGGTATTTTCTTCCACCCGCCACACAAACTAAAGCCAATCCTCATTAATTTAGAGCATGTCTGTGCTTGTTACAGAATATCCGCATTTTTTTTACAGCCAGCATTAAAGGCCTTTGTACGTTGCTTCAACATGATAAGTATAAAGATATTATTGTAAATAGTCTTCGGTTTTTAGTAGAAGATAAACGCATTAAACTATATGCGTTTGTTATTATGCCCGATCATATCCATTTAATCTGGCAGGTGCAACTTTGATACATCCTCAACAAGTGCAAAGAGATTTTTGGAAATACACAGCTCAACGAATTAAACACGATCTGTATAAATATCATCCGGAACTCTTATCACATTTTATAGCCGATGAAATGATAGAAGACACCATCCCGATAGCTGTCGGGATTGGAAAAGCGGGCATTAAGTATTGAATTACGAACTGATAAAGTATATCGTCAGAAGTTGAATTACATACATTCAACCCTGAAAAGCGGGCTTTTGTAAACTCCCGGAAGAATACAAGTATTCATCAGCTCTCTTTTATGAAACCGGTGTTGACAATTGGGGATTTCTTTCTCTTCATCGGGATTGATCTATAATCGGTGACGGGTGGAAGAATACACCCGCCACGGCGTAATTGATCACAAAAGCATCAATCACAATTTCCCGTGTAAGAAAAACGGGTAAAGTTTAATGCCTTCGTAAAATGCGTTGCCTTGTTTTCATGTGGGCCTCTACACTGGTGACCTGTAATAGTTTGCTGGATAATGCCACAGCCATGATTAAGAGAGATCACTTTCAGTATGGTACAAAACTTCAATGGGGTAAAGACCTGGGATTTATCAGGAACCTCCTCTATTTCTTATGAACATTGAGTGTGCGCTGGCTTAATGTTTATTTCTATAGCCGAAAATTTTTCAAATTAATCTTTCCACAATGAATTTCTTTATCATTAACGCTATAAAAAAGATTTTGTTCTTTTAAGCTAAATCCTGCCCGCAGCATACCGTCTACTCCACGATTAGAGAGTGTTACAACATAAAAAGTACCTGAACCTTTTGGATTAATAGTTCTTTTCAACGTAAACGATTTATGACGATTATTATCTAAAAAAGATTTTATGGCCAGACCATAATCATACAAAGGTTCTTTATCAATTGTCATTGTGTCGGAAGGAAGAAGCATTCTCATATAGTTGCCCGATGAAGATGGAATCGCAAATGAATCTAAAGGAAAATCAATTGTCAATTCAAGAGGATTAGCTGTTTCATTGATTATTTGAGTCCAAAATACAGCATAAGCATATTTCTTACCATTGGGGTCAGTGTAGTTTATACCACTTTTTGGAAAGCTATTTTGTATTACCAGGCGTGCACCGTTAGACTCAGTATATTCATGTTTAGTGTGAAAGTTTTTTTCATTATGCTTAATAGTTGGCTTTTGACTTTGGACATTTTTTATTGAATCCGAAGTTCCTCTATAAACGGAATCTGTTCCTACATAAACGGAATCTGGTGTTGATTTACTGCTTTGCCCAAAGCAAAAAAGTCCTGTTGTCACCATCATCAGTATCATTATACTTTTTTTCATCTTTTTATTTTTTTGTGTCTCACCGGGTCTTGCCGATATAGTTCTTGAAAATTCGAGTCTTCACGGGCAGACCCCGGGGATTTAGAAGCAGCGCTTAATTATTTTAATTAATGTTTGCGTCATTTGAACCCCCCGGTCTGCCAGCAAGGGTTTAGCTATACGAAAATATCAATGGCAAGACCCCGGGCAGAAATGAAGAGGACACGAACCGAGGCGTGGGATGAATGTTAACCTGATTTTTCAACATCCATCCTTGCTGGGTATGGCATAGATCACGTAGATCACGTTGCCTGAAATAAGTGGAACTAAGACCTTATCTTTTACAGACGGAAGGGTTAATTTCCAGGTTTTTCCCTTGTCTGATGATCTGAAAATGCCCTTAGGATGGGCAGAAAATAAGTTTTCACCAATCTGGGTAACATAAGTCGTGAAGGCTTTCACACTGGGGCGAGTATCCCAGGTCCGCCCTATTGAATCAATAAGAACTTTGTCGCCGGCATCGATGGGCTGCCAGGTTTTACCGCGGTCGTAGGATGTACTTAGCCTACTGGTTTTCGGAGTATTCGGTTCTGAATTGGAAGTGATAGCAGCGAATCCACCATTGATCTGTTTTACATCGAAAACCACACTGTCCTCACTGAGCGCCAGCGCCCAGTTTTCGCCATTATCGGTTGATCTTATTATTTCTCTCTTACTGGTCGCCACCAGTATGCCATTCGACTCAGCCATATGCCCTGCCCAGCCTCCGGCATAGACATGTTTCCAGGTTTGTCCATTGTCAATGGATCTAAAAAAACCTCTGTCGGTGCCAATGAAAATTGTACCTCCGACAGTTTCAAAAACGCTGCGTATTCGTGGCTCAGAAGAATAGTCGAATAGCGGCGACCATACACTCGTTCCGTTTGTTTTTTCCAAATTTACACCCCAGTAATTGTTGGCAAATATCCCAGACTTACCGGGGGCAATGCTGCTATGTTCGCCAGGGAAAAACGCTGCGGTCCAAAAAGGAGGGGTGGCATTTGGTGTACTGTAATAGAGTTCGTTTCCAACCCGTAAAAACAGCCCTTTATCATTTGCAAAGATGCTATCTCCCCGGATACCATCTTTCCGCAAATTTTCTGGC
>WUUC01156143.1_pt1 | contig 24305 bp, 20 predicted proteins | sample 6278441 | NCBI WGS metagenome assembly WUUC01 (sample SAMN13675441, study PRJNA597444) | soil metagenome | isolation source: soil | place: USA: Washington | collected 2017-10 | reverse complement strand
GCACGGGATATCCTTGCTTGTATATGAACAACGTTTCCAAGCTTGATGGGATTTTCGAAAGAGATATTGTCAACCGATGCCGTTACAACTGCAGCATTGCAATGTCTCTGCGCAGAAAGGGCCGCAGCAATATCCATCCAGTACATCAGTCGTCCGCCCATCAGGTTTCCGAAAACATTGGTGTCATTAGGTAAAACCAATTCTGTCATGATCGTTATGCTGTCCGTGGCCTTCCTGGATTCCATTTTTTCAATTTGCGCAAAGATAGGGAGGAGCAACAAGCTGAGCTCAGTGAAGGGTGCAGTCTAATTTTTCGCTAAGTAAATGGGAAGATATGTGAGTCTGGTCTATGACCTGGGGTTTCTATTGTCATTCAACCCTTTTTTACCACATAGCCGGATAGGAAACATAGATTTTCATATGGAAAAACATCCATGAGTCAAAAAATAGCTGAGACAGAAATTTGAAAATGTACCCCACAGTGAATGCGCTGCGTTGGTTCTTAAAAGTTTATCCTGCTATAGGCAAACCTGCTTCCCGCTGCTTCGTATCATGTTCCTTTTAAGCCTTACATTTGCGCATTATTTTTATTATCATCGTATGAAACCGCAGCCCATCATTTCTTTCGACAATACTCAATTTGCTTTTGAATACAAATCATCCGGGCAATTAAAAAAAGCACGGTTTCTTTTTTCATTAATGGGAAAACCATGGCTTGTAAAACTAGGAACCGCGTTAACTCCTTGGTCGATAAAAAGCGGCTTACCGGTTAAAGGGATTATCCGCAATACGATCTTTGCGCAATTCGTTGGTGGCGAAACCCTGAAAGAAACCTCGGTTGTCGCAAAAAAGCTGGGTGAATACAATGTACAGGCAATTCTCGACTATGGCGTGGAAGGCGGCGATGATGGAGAGCAGGGCTTTGACCATGCCACAGAAGAATTTATCCGTGTTATCGATTATGCGGCTACACAACCTAATATTCCGTTCATGAGTATCAAGGTAACAGGTTTTGCCAGGTTTGGCTTATTGGAAAAGCTTGATGACAAGATGCACCAGGCAAAGGGCACATTGATGAAAAAGTTTTTGAAAGTAATTGATGAACTACCGGCAGAGGAAAAAGAAGAGTGGCACCGGGTTCGTCATCGTATGATGCGGATCTGTGAAACCGCTGCAGAAAAAAAGATAGGTGTACTGGTAGATGCGGAAGAGACCTGGATACAGGACCCGGTTGATGCGCTTACGATATTGATGATGGACACGTTTAATAAACAGAGAATAGTAGTGTACAATACGATCCAGCATTACCGCCACGACCGCCTGCAGTTTTTGAAAGACTGCTATGCTGCCGCAGAAGACCGGAAATTTTTTTTAGGAGCAAAACTTGTCCGCGGTGCTTATATGGAGAAGGAAAGAAAAAGGGCAGAAGAAAAAAATTATGCTTCCCCAATTCAGCCGGATAAAGAGTCGACCGATAATGATTACAATGCCGGCGTTAATTTTTGTATTGAGCATCTTGATCGCATAGCGCTGATCGTTGCTTCGCATAATGAAAACAGTAATTTATTAGCGACGCAAGGGCTGGTAAAACAGGGGTTGCCACTTAATCACCCGCATATTCATTTTAGCCAGCTCTATGGCATGAGTGATAATATTACTTTTAATCTTGCACATGCAGGTTGTAGCGTCAGTAAGTATCTGCCGTTTGGCCCGATCAGCGATGTGATCCCTTATTTGATGCGCCGTGCCCAGGAAAATACTTCGGTAAAGGGGCAAACAGGCCGGGAATTGGCGTTGATAAAAAAAGAATTGCATCGTCGCGGAAATTGATCTTGGCTGGCTAACTTTTGTTGTTGTAATTTCCTCGTTAACAAATAAACGAGGCCATATTTACTGGCAGCATTTTTTTGCTGTAGAAACCCATCATCTCCCGCAACCATTATTAGCCCTATTCACCATGTGTATAATCTTTTCTGTATTGCATGTATTTTAACTTGTTTTGGTATCATTATTGATTTTTTCGTGTGAAAGCCGCACTGATTGATTCACTAACCATCTATCGTTGTGTTTACCATAGCTAAGAGAAAGATCCCACCTCTGATCCCTTTGCCGGACATATTATTATTTGTTCCAATCCTGTTTAAATCAGTATGTAGAAAATTTACGCAAAACTTTTAAGGATGTTCATAGCCACTGGTTCGGCCTTTGATTTTGTAAAATTTATTCAAATTCTTTGCTGGATCCTCGTACCGGTTTTCTTACTGGTAGCGTCATTGACTATTTTCTTTCATTATCGCAGAAAAAGAATTGAAAAGGCGGAGTTAGCAGCTGGCGATGATGTATATATTCACTCGTCACCTGAATTACTTGGATACACAAAAGGCGATGGTGAATATATATTCTTTGATCACTCTTCCCTCATCAGTGAATACAAGAAAAGATTGTCGTACAATCATGCGAGGTATACGGCACTGCATCATGATTTTGAGAAACTGGAAACAAAATATGCTATGCTGGCGCAGTATACGGGTAGCATGATCACTAATAAAAAAAGCACCTCTATGGAAAACTCACAGGAACAAATACCGCAACATGTAGAAAAGGAAATCAATAAAATGACCACCGGGTACATTGCAGAAAAAAAAGAATTGCTTGCCCGGCTTGATCAACTGGGTACCTCATACCAAAGTCTCGAGCAGGAACATCAGTCATTGCTCGAAAAAGTAAGCCTGGAAACTGTTACCGATGAGGAAAGAACTGCGATCATCGATCGCTGGAGGGAAGAGAACATCCTGCTGAAGGATAAAGTGGCGGAACACGAATACCTTAAGGATGTGGTGGAAGAAAAGAAAATGCAGATCAGCTTTTTGCAAACACAACTTGAGCAACGTATAAAAATTGGTGCGCAGTCCGAAAATCAGCGAAATCAACTCGTGGCTGATCTTGAGCTTTCTGGGAATGTTAATGAAAATACGTTACAGCAACTTGAGTTGCTGAAAGCGGAACTGGCACAGCAAAAAGCGGAGAATAGTAAGCTGCAGGTGTTGTTAAATGAAAAAGAAGAACTATTATCTGAAAGGCAGCAATTGCTTGCCTCAAAAATGGATCATATTACCTGGCTTGAAAATACATTGCATGAATTAAAAGAGAAGAATGAATTGTTAAATACCAATCTCTCCTATGGTAAGGATCGCGTGTCGGTCTTGCAGGAGCAGGTGTCTGACGAACAGATACGGGCTAATGCGATAGAACAAAAGCTGGCAGCTAATAAACAGGGACTGCAGCGGCTGCATAAAGAATTGTCTGCCCTGGCAGACGAAGGTGATGAACAATCGCCGGTAATTCCTTTACGGCCGGAATATGTATCTCCCGGAAATGAAGAGGTTGCAGCCCAGTGAATTCTCGTTTTTTCAGGAACCGATTGCCGGAAGCTTTCGCCGGCAATCGTTAAATCCACACATTCCCCACAATCCTACTTATACTATACATCTCCGTTCAGACATTTGCTAACTTGCGGCCATGCAACAATATCTCGGCCTGCTTCAGCATATTTTGGACAATGGCGTTCATAAAACAGACCGTACCGGTACCGGTACACAAAGTTGTTTTGGCTACCAGCTTCGGTTCGATCTGCAAAAAGGGTTTCCACTGGTAACAACAAAAAAGGTGCATTTGAAAAGTATTATTTATGAATTGCTTTGGTTTTTAAAAGGCGAAACAAATATTGCCTATTTAAAAGAGCATGGTGTAAAAATATGGGATCAATGGGCTGATGAAAATGGTGACCTTGGCCCCGTGTATGGCAAACAATGGCGAAGTTGGGAAGGTAAAGACGGTAAAGTAGTTGACCAGGTCAGTGAATTGATCGATCAAATAAAAAAAAATCCGGATAGCCGTCGCTTAATTATCAGCGCCTGGAATGTAGGCGAGTTGAAGGAAATGGCATTGATGCCCTGCCACAATATGTTTCAATTCTATGTGTCACCCCCCAACCCACTAAAGGGCGAGTTTAAAAGCAGGCTTTCTTGCCAGTTATACCAGCGGAGTGCCGATGTGTTTTTAGGCGTTCCTTTTAATATCGCTTCCTATGCATTACTCACCATGATGATAGCCCAGGTTTGTGATCTTGAACCCGGTGATTTCGTTCATACATTCGGCGATGTACATATTTACAGCAATCACATGGAACAGGTAAACCTGCAATTAAGCCGCGAACCTTTCCCGTTGCCAATGATGAAATTAAATCGATCGGTTAAAAATATTTTCGATTTTCAATTTGAAGATTTTGCATTGGAAAATTATCAGTCACACCCGGCCATTAAAGCGCCGGTAGCTGTATAAAGCAAACCCCCTGTCCCCCCAAAAGGGGAACTTAGACCGTAAAATCTTTTCTTTTTTTATTGATCTGACCAAAGTTAGTTAGTGTATAATGTATCTGTTATTTTTGTCTGTAAGCTTTTTATTAAACCTATCCCCTTAAAAGAGTTTTCAAAAACTCCCCTTTAGGGGCGAAGGAAAATTTCAACTATAAGAAAAAACTATGGGGGTTTCTATTTCCTTAGTCGTCGCTGCATCCAACAACAATGCTATTGGCAAGAACAATGCATTGCTCTGGCATTTACCAAACGACATGAAATATTTCAAAAACGTTACCTGGGGCATGCCGGTGCTGATGGGTAGAAAAACATTTGAGGAGTTGGGAAAAGCATTAGCCGGAAGAAAAAATATGGTACTCACCAAACAGGCAGGATGGAAGGCCGAAGGAGTGGTGCCTGTAAGGAATTTTGACGATGCTTTCTTCCTTATTAAACAAATGGATGTAAAAGAAGTGATGGTGATTGGCGGTGGTGAAATTTACCGTTCTATTTTCGAAAAGGCTAACCGCATTCACATGACCCGTGTAGATGCAGATTTTGACGACGCCGACACATTTTTTCCTGCTATCGATCCGAAAGTATGGCAATTAGTAAGTCAAAAGAATTATGAAGCCGATGAAAAGCATAAATACGGGTATTCATTCCAGGTTTGGGAAAGAATTTTTAAATAAGCGGTTTCGTATTCTTTACTTTGCGCTTCATGTATTCTGCAGTTCAGTTAGCCATAAAATATTTTGAATATTATCTTTCTGCATCCAACAGCAAAGGTCATGGGATGCATTCTCCTTTTGTTTTCGGATTTATTGTGAACGTGCTCAATGATAGAAGGAAATACCCGGCTTACCACCAGGTAGAAGAGATGAGAAACCGGTTATCAACGGACAGCACTGTAATAACAGTGGAAGATTTCGGGGCGGGCTCATCAGTTGATAAAACGAATAACAGGACCATTGCTTCTATCGCCAAAAACGCGGCAAAATCAGCTAAGTATGGAAAGTTATTGCACCGTATGGTTAAATATTATCAGCCGCACACCATTTTAGAATTAGGTACTTCGTTAGGAATTACGACAGCGTATTTGTCACTGGGCAAACCAGATGGGAGGGTGGTAACCATGGAAGGGGCGGCTGCGATAGCAGCAACTGCCAGAAACAACTTTGACCTCCTGCAAATTCAAAATGTTTCTATTGAAGAAGGTAACTTCGATCTCACGTTGTCGCCTGTACTTAGCCGGCTGCCGGTAATTGATTTTGCTTTTATTGACGGCAATCACCGGCGGGAGCCTACCGAAAAATATTTTAACCAACTATTGAATGCAACCCATAACGATTCTATATTTATTTTTGACGATATACACTGGAGCAAGGATATGGAAAAGGCATGGGAAACGATTAAACAACATCCGTCGGTGCGCTGCACAATTGATCTTTTTTTTATTGGTATCGTCTCATTCAGGCAGGAGTTTAAAGAAAAGCAACATTTTTCCATCAGGTTTTAAGGAATAGCGGGCAAATGCAGAAAAGTGTGGCGTGTTTGATAATGCATTTGCCCCTGGCCAGCCGAATAGCGATATGCCGTACAAGCGTGCGACGCAAGGGACGACGAGTAGAATTACCGCAGCTTGCTATCAAATTTTTAATATCTTCGGCCCGAATCCATCATTCAGTACAATAAACAGTACTACTTTCATGACCATAGGTTTGTTAAAAGAGTCCCATCCCGAAACCCGTGTATCGCTGCTCGCAGAAGCGGTCGCCACTCTCACTAAAAAAGATATTACAGTATTAATAGAAAGCGGTGCGGGTGAAAAAGCGTTTTGCAGCAATACCGATTACGAAAAAGCAGGTGCACGGATCACGGACAGAAACGAAATAGCCTCGTCCGCGGATATCATATTAAGCATTCATCAGCCCGAACCACTGCTGGTAAGCGACCGGCAACCAATTTTTATCGGCGTGTACCAGCCATTATTCAATGTGGTTCAGATGCAGGACATAGGAAAAAGAGGGGTCACTACTTTTTCGCTTGATATGTTGCCACGTACTACCCGTGCACAGTCAATGGACGTATTGAGTTCACAAGCAAATATTGCCGGTTACAAGGCGGTACTTACCGCAGCCAATTTGTATGGCAGGTATTTACCAATGTTCATGACAGCTGCGGGTAGCATTGCTCCTGCGAAAGTGCTGATACTGGGTGCAGGTGTTGCCGGTTTGCAAGCTATCGCCACTGCAAAGAGATTGGGCGCTGTAGTAGAAGTGTTTGATACAAGACCCGCGGTAAAAGAAGAGGTGATGAGCCTTGGCGCAAAATTCATTGAAGTAGAAGGCGCGGCCGATGCCAGCAAAGCTGGTGGATATGCGGTAGAACAAAGCGAAGATTTTTTACAGCGGCAAAAAGCAAAGATCGCGGAGAGTATTGCAAAGGCGGATATCGTTATTACAACAGCGCAGATACCGGGTAAAAAAGCGCCGATACTGATCACGGAAGATATGATCAACGCGATGCGTAATGGTTCAGTGATCATTGACATTGCAGCAGCTACCGGTGGTAATACACCAATTACAAAAAATAATGAAACCGTTGTACATAAGGGAGTGAGTATAGTAGGTAATTCAAACCTGCAGGCTACACTTCCATCTGATGCAAGCAAGTTGTACGGTAAGAATATCCTGAATTTTTTGCAACTGATCATCACGAAAGAGGGAACGATCAACCTGAACTGGGATGATGACCTGGTAAAAGGGAGTTGTATAACGCATGGCGGCGAGGTAGTGCATGAAAGAGTGAAGCAGCCCCTGTTGCCCTAAAGGGGTGGTTAAGCCGGATTGATCCGATAGGTTTTTATGAGCTGGTAGATGATGATGCAAACTTCAGTTTTTATGGCATCGTTCGTTGCGAACGCTCTCCCGATAGCTATCGGGATCAAGGTTCTGTTCTTTATTGAGCATTGATTATTGATCATTGAATATTTTTTTATGAATTCTTTTTTAAATTGGATAACCGCCAATCAACAGATCATCTACATCGTCATCCTGATGATATTTGTTGGCATTGAAATAATAGGCCGTGTGCCAAGTGTGCTGCACACGCCGCTGATGAGTGGTGCCAATGCCATCCATGGGGTGGTGATCATCGGCGCAATTATCGTAATGGGAAAAGCGGAAAGCGATAATTATCTCGCATTGATCCTTGGTTTTCTTGCTGTCATTGTAGGAACATTAAATGTGGTGGGTGGGTTTGTAGTGACGGACAGGATGCTGGAAATGTTTAAGAAGAAGAAGAAAGGCTGATCCGGGATTTTTAGGATTAATGGGATTGTCGAGAAATAAACTTTGCTTCTTTGCTGCCTTTGCATGAAATAAAAATGTACAAATGGAATTGAATGTTCTTACACTTTGTTATCTCATCGGTTCGGTAACTTTTATTCTCGGGTTAAAAATGCTTTCTAATCCTGCTACTGCCAGAAAGGGGAACCTGATAGCTGCTGGCGGTATGATCCTGGCTATTCTCGGAACGATCTTTTTATATGAAGAAGGCGGACAGAAGTTGGGAAACTATGCCTGGATCTTCGGTGGGATTATAATCGGATCTGTCATTGGCACGCTGACCGCAAAGAAAGTAAAGATGACAGCGATGCCTGAAATGGTGAGTATGTTTAATGGTATGGGCGGTGCCTGTGCGATGTTGATTTCAATTGTTGAATTTAATCATTTATTGCATGGGCTCGATGGAATGGGTAGTACATCGGCGACACTCGCGGACATTGGCTCGATGCGCGGGATCATCAGTATAATCTTAGCGGGCCTGATCATTGGTTCTGTCTCTTTTGCCGGTAGCATGATTGCCTGGGGCAAGTTAAATGGTAGTGTGAAAGACTTTTCTTTTAAAGGTCAGCATATATTTAATATCGTTTTGTTGCTTGTTATTCTTGCGCTTGCAATTTACCTGGTAGGATGGATGCCGGCAGGTAGCGGCATTATTTTCTATATAATTTTTGCATTATCATTAGTATACGGCATTTTCTTCGTTCTCCCTATTGGTGGAGCCGATATGCCGGTAGTGATCTCCCTTTTAAATTCATTTACCGGTGTGGCGGCAGCTATGGGCGGTTTCTTATACGATAACAAAGTCATGCTGACTGGTGGTATTCTTGTTGGGGCTGCAGGTACGTTATTGACTATTTTGATGTGTAAAGCCATGAATCGTTCGTTGCTGAACGTGCTGATCGGTTCATTTGGGGGAGGAGCAAAAGCTGGTCCTGCTGGCGCTAAAGACCAGGGACATTTTAAAGAAATTAATTTGAATGATGCAGCGGTGGTAATGAGTTTTGCCAATAAAGTGATGATCGTTCCCGGATATGGTTTGGCAGTGGCACAAGCACAACATGCCTGTCATGAGTTGGAAAAAATACTGGAAGAAAAAGGCGTGATCGTTAAATATGCTATTCACCCCGTAGCAGGCCGTATGCCCGGTCACATGAATGTGTTATTGGCTGAAGCTGATGTGCCGTATGAAAAATTGCAGGAAATGGAACAGGCCAATGAAGAATTTTCCACTACAGATGTTGTATTGGTATTGGGTGCCAATGATGTGGTGAACCCGGCTGCGAAAAATGACCCTGCTTCTCCTATATATGGCATGCCGATACTGGATGTAGAACTGGCAAAACATTGCATCGTCAATAAAAGAAGCATGAAACCCGGTTATGCCGGTATCGAAAATGATCTTTTCTTTCAACCTAAAACATCTATGTTATTTGGCGACGCGAAAAAAGTATTGCAGGACCTGATCACGGAGATAAAAGCCCTCTAAAGCTCATCCCGGCCTGTCCAAAAACGACGGTATTGTAACGTCTTGGAATACAAAATACCGGGAACACGGATGACACAGATTAACCAGTTTATTGATTTAACTTGGTAAAAAGATAGAATCTATCCTGTTTCTATAAAAACTTTAAACCTTGCATAGGCACAGATTTATTCTGCAACGCAAAATAAAAAACCTTATCATCCGTCCAACCCGTGTCATCCGTGTGCCAAAAATATTCGTGTCCACACCATAGCCCAAAGGGAAGGCCAGCAACACACAGCCCCACGCTTTTTTGAGGCGTCTATTACCTCTTTATTTTTCCTAAGTTTGAACAGTGTTACCAACTAAATTATTAGAATCACTTAAGTATATTCAAGGCTTCGACAAAGAAGCGTTTGAAAAAGTACATGCATCCGGCAAACAAATAACTTCCATACGAATAAATCCTTCCAAGCTCTCGGAGTCTCCAAAAAACCTCTCCTTCGGAAAGGATTTGGGTGAGGTCGTACCATGGACAAAGACTGGTTACTATTTAAAAATCCGCCCATCCTTCACTTTCGACCCACTTTTTCATGCCGGCCTTTATTATGTCCAGGAAGCCAGCAGTATGTTTTTAGAACAGGCATTGAAACAAACTGTTGATCTTTCCACACCGCTGAAAATACTTGACCTGTCCGCTGCGCCAGGCGGCAAGTCCACGCATATACAATCAATGATCTCCAAAGAAAGCTTGCTGGTCAGCAATGACGTGATCCGCGCCAGGGCCAACATCTTAAAGGATAATATCATCAAATGGGGTTGTTCAAATGTCGTGGTGACGAGTAATGATCCAAGAGATTTTGCAAAGCTTGAAAATTATTTCGATGTGATCATCGTAGATGCGCCCTGTAGTGGAAGTGGCCTGTTTCGCCGTGAACCGGATGCAATTGCGGAATGGAGTTTGAACAATGTGCAATTATGCTCCCAACGGCAACAGCGAATATTGGCGGACGTTTGGCCCGCTTTGAAGAAAGATGGCATACTGGTTTATTCCACCTGTTCTTATTCAAGGGAAGAGGATGAAGATATTCTCGATTGGATAGCTGGGCAGCTTTCTGCAATCAGCTGCAGGCTTTCAGTGCACGATGATCGGGGAGTAGTGGAGACTACAGCCTCTTCAGGATTTACAGGATATCGTTTCTGGCCGGATAAGATCAAAGGAGAAGGGTTTTTTTTGGCATGCGTAAAAAAAAGGGACGGTGCTGATCCTTCTTCTTTTAAAATAAGAAACAAGCCGGAACAACCAACTAAAAATGAAATGGCTCTTATTGAAAAATGGGTGGCCGCATCGTCACTAGATTATATTAAATACAAGAATACCGTGTATTCATGGCAGCGATCACTGGTAAATGATTTTACTATCCTGTTAAATAATTATCGGGTGATCTATTCGGGTACGATTATTGGTGAAATTTTCCGTGACAAATTAGTTCCCGACCATGCATTAGCCCTGAGCCCGCTCGCCAATCCATCCATTGAAAAAGCAATTTTAAACTATCAACAGGCCATCGGCTATTTAAAAAGAAAAGAATTACAGCTCAGTACACTTAATAAAGGTTGGCAATTGGTAATTTACGAAGGGCATCCACTAGGCTGGATCAATGTACTGCCAAACCGAATCAATAATTATTATCCTAAAGAATTACGTATTTTGAAAGACATTTAGCACGAATACAGCAATAAAAAATCCACATCTTTGCAAATCAAATTCGCTATCATGAAAAGAGGGCTTCTTTTATCAGTTCTATTTCTTACAATTGTTTTTTACGCAATGGGACAGCCCGGAGAGCTGGTAATAAAGAATGGTGACAAAGGCTTGTATCTTGAACATAAAGTAGCAGCTAAGGAAGGCTTATATTCTATTGGCCGGTTATACAATGTGCATCCAAAATTTCTTGCTGATTACAATAGCATTGAATTGACGGGCTTAAGTATTGGCCAGATGGTCCGGGTACCTCTCACTGATACGAATTTCACCCAAAAGTCAACCAGTGGTTCGCCTGTTTATTATATCGCATCTGCTAATCAAACTTTATTAAAAGTGAGCAATGCGAATAATAAGGTGACAATGCAGAAACTGCGTGACTGGAACAGTTTGTCAAACGATAATGTTGGAGCCGGCAAGAAAGTTATTGTGGGGTTTCTAATATCCAAAGAAATGACTGCTGTTAATACGAACAATCTTTTGAAAGAGCAACCTGTTAAACAGCCGGAAAAACTAGTTGCCAAGGCAGAACCGAGGAAAGAGCAAGAGATAAAGTTGGTAGCCGTTGAAGATAAGCAAGCGCAGAAGGTAGTGCCTGAACCGGAGAAGGCAATAGTAAAAATGGCTCCGGTAAAAGAGACTGTACAGGAAGCAAAAGAAGAAGCAAGGAATACGGAACCAGTTTCCGCAAAGGAGGAAACTGCTGTGTTACCGGCATCTGTTGACGGTTACTTTAAGAAATCTTTTGAGCAGCAGGCAAAGGCAAGCCCTGTTACTAAAAATACAACCGTTACCTCTGGTATTTTTAAGACAAGCAGTGGTTGGCAGGACGCAAAATATTATATGCTGATAGATGGCGTGGCTACCGGGACTATTGTAAAAATTATTAACCCGGAAAATAATAAAGCCGTTTATGCAAAAGTGTTAGGCGAAATGAACGGTATTCGCCAAAACCAGGGGTTGAATATCCGGATAAGTAATGCAGCGTCTACTGCGTTAGGTGTTTCCGACCAGGATAAATTTATTGTAAAGTTGAATTACTAAGAACCCCTGAATACGCTAAGAGGGACTTGGGGAAATCCTGGTTAAATGAAATGATAACCCCGAAGAAAATCTTCAACATTCATTTTTTTCTTCCCCTCTAATTGTATTTTTTTTACATGGATGTATCCATCTGCACAAGCGAATTTTAAAAATGTTTTACTATCTGATTCATGACAGCCGGCTGTAATGGTGACTGCTGTAGGTTCTTTTTCACTGCGATAAATCTTCAGCGTTTTTCCATTCAATTCAGTAAACGCACAGGGAAAAGGGGAGAGACCACGAATAAGATTATGAACTTCTTCCATTGATTTTGTAAAATCTATCTTACATGTTTCAGTGAAGATTTTGGGGGCATGTCTTAGTGGTGCCCGGATGTTCCCTGCCACATTTAAAATGTGTTTCTGTGGTGTTTCTTTCAACGTCCCTTCCGTCAATCCCTTTACAGTTTTTACCAGCACCTGCGCTCCGATCTCTTTCATCCTGTCATGGACTTCGCCAGCCGTTTCATTTTCACCAATAGGAAACCTTTCCTGCAGTAAAATATCACCGGTATCTATTTCATGTTTGAGTTTAAAAGTAGTAACGCCGGTTTCTTTTTCTCCATTGATCACCGCCCAGTTGATAGGAGCGGCGCCACGGTATTCTGGTAGTAAAGACCCATGAAGATTGACAGAACCCATCCGCGGCATGTTCCAAACTACTTCCGGAAGCATACGAAATGCAACAACGATTTGCAGGTCGGCTTGCAATGATTTCAGAGCTATAAAAAATTCAGGGTTTTTTAATTTTTCCGGTTGTAAAACCGTTAAGTTGTGTTCAACTGCATATTTTTTTACTGCGCTTTCGGTCATTTTCATTCCTCTGCCTGCCGGTTTATCGGGGGCTGTGACCACACCAACAATATTATATCCGGCTTTTATCAATGCATCCAAAGAAGCTACTGCAAACTCCGGGGTGCCCATAAATACAATTCGCAGCGAATGAAGGGCCATATTAAAAACGGTTGGACCGGTATCCTTCTGCTTTATTTGATATTGTATCATTATTGCGAAGTTATTATAAACTGTAATAACTACTCCTGCATAACAATATCCACATTCGCTACGATTTCACTCTCTTTTTTCTTCTTATCAAAAAACCGGACATTCAAACGATAGGTTTCTCCGGCAATCATCGGCTCTCCCGTGCTAAGTCGCGCCTGCAGGGTTTTGGCCTGTGTTGCTGGTATGCCGTCCGTCATTTCGTCAAAGGCGTCGGGAAGATTGAGCAACTCTTTTTTGTTTTTATCTGTAAGTATGATCGTACAGCCTGGAAAGACCCTGCCGTCTTTTTCTACATAATAATCCACACCGCTGGCGATGACAAGCAGTTTTGAGCCTAATGTAATTTTATTACTGCCAAGCCGGTTTCTATCATCGTCTGCCAGAAAGATATCATCCATGGCAAAGCCATTGTAGCTGGCTGAAAGTCCTGTATTCAGATCTTTTTTTACTCCTTTACTAAACTGGCAGGAAGATAGCCAAACTGATAAAAAAAGGAGGAGAAATAAATACCTGGTCATAGTTGTCCGTTTAGCATTCAAAATTTATCGTTTAACAGGTTTATTAATCAGGCAGGATGCCAATGTTAAGATACTACATACAAACCTTCAAGGCATAAATACCATGAGGTTTTTTAGATGATCGTCAGGTATTGCAGGGTGTCAGAAACTGGTCCATTCAGATTTAGCCGCGGCATCCCATCCGAATTTTTTTGATACCGTTTGTGCGCCGCCTCTCCCGTTTTGATAATAGGTCCAGCCAATTCTCGTTGCCTGTAAACTTGCTGTTGTGTTCATGGCATTGTCGCATCCAATAGTTTCTGAACACGAGAGAACAGCGATCTGTTCCATTTTTATTGTGTAAACCAATACAGGGATGTTTACTCCGGAAGTAATAACATGAATTTCACCAGTAGCCAGCAGTTCGCCGTTTGCCATCGCTTTTTTTAAATCCGCGGATGCGCCACTTACCTGCATGGTGAAAGCAGCCAGCGTGTTGTCTTTTCCCGCGGAATTTATTGAAGTCGCACCTATCCATTTTTCAAAGCCTTTCAATACTGCATCTCCTTTTATTTGCTGACCTTTTGCATCTGTAAGTTTTATAAATACATCTGTTTTTTGAGCAAAACTAAAAATTGGTGAAAGCAACAAAATAAAAATAATCGTACGCATGGAAAGTAGTTTAAGTTTAAATAATCAGTAAGTTGTTATTATAATATTTTTTATTCTTTTTTCCCAAAACCCGTTTCGCCAATCCACAAGACTCTTGCGTCTTTGATGCAAACAAATTGCACATTGTATGTTTTTGGCTTTCCTTCAATATCCGAAAAACTTACCTGCCAGTTATTGGGTACAGAAAATTTTCCATTTGATTTTACGCTTTGAAATTTTATGTTGCCAATGAAACCACTTGCTACCCCAAGATCCCATTTGTAACTATTGCCTGCGCCAAACTCAAAGTTTTCGTTGGAAGCATGGGTGTCTGCACCTGCACTGGCACCTGTATACGCGTTTACATATTGCGTCATGCCTGTAAAGTTGCTTGTCCATTTGCCCTGGAGATCGGAAGCAGCAACCGCAAATTTGTTATAGTTAGCCATAGCAGCCATTTTATCCCAAACCGCAGAAGATGCATCATTGTCATATGCGCCAAATTCGCTTTCAAAAGAACTTTTATCTGCTGTAATGAATTCTAAAAATCTTCCACCACCGCCAGAAAAATTCTTTTTAAAAAAAACAACATGCACTGTTTTACCGGTGGCTTTTTCAACCATATCCGCTTCTGCAAACTCAATAGATTGCCAGTTATGCAACGGTTTAAATTCCATATTGGTTGCACTGCTGTATTTTGGAGCCACTAAAACATTCCAGGCAATTTTTGATCCCTCGAGCAAATCAGGCGTATAGGCATCTGCGTTCTTATTCGGGTAATGGATCAGCACTCTAATATTCCCCTTTGTTGTTTCCACCCAATCTTCTTTTGCTGTGCTTGTCCAGCCATCATCAAAATTGGTAGTGGTAAATGCGAAACCATTTGAAACGGTGGCAGGCTGTTTTTGTACTTCTTCTTTTATAATGGAGGTGCTGCCAGGTAATTTGATTTGCGGATTGTTTGCCGACAGTGGCCCATAATACCAGGCATTTTTGAAAGTATCGTTACTGCTGTAGGGCCCATCCCGTTGCGTTGCTTTACCTGCCTGCAATACAAGATTCCAAATTTGTGTGCCGGAAAAATAGTGTTTGGAGAATTGGTAGGTTGCTTTTTCCAACGGTATGTTTTGTGTGTTGATTAGTTTGCCCCAGTCATCGGCGCCATTCTTTTTGTTCCATGCTTGCAATACAGCTTTTTTAGGATTCAGGGAAACCGTACTGCCATTGATTTGATAAGTGCCGGTTTCTTTTCCCAATAAAATTTTATCCATCAGAGGATCAAAAGCTTTGCTTACAAAACTGTAACTGCCATCAGCATTGAAAGTATATTGGCGGCTGATGTAGTTCATAATGCCGTTTTTCATCCGGTGGTTTGAATTGTCGCTTGCGTTGGCTCCCCATGTACCAATGATAGAATTTTTAGCATCATTTGTAATTGGGTTTTGTTGTGGAATTTCCGGTTTTTTTAAACTAACTGATTCCAGAAAGGAAGTCATTTCTTTTTCATAAGCATTTGTATTAGTCAGTATGATAAGATTTGTCATTTTATCAAAGCCGGTGGCTGTTACTAAAACAACAACACCTTTATTGCCGTCATTTTCAAATGGGGCATAGCCGCTTTGTGTTTCCCATCCATTTTCAATTGCCGATGCCTGCATTTCCGGGGGCGTGGCAACGGTTACCATTTCTTTTACTAACGATGTCCATGCCAGATCAAAATTTTCTTTTGAATCGGCGGTGCCTGGCACTGCTTTATACAATGTTATCAGGCAGTAGGTTCCGTTTGCAGTGTCTTCTTTTGTAAACTGGACGGCGCTTTCAGTAGGTTGTTTTTTCCATGCTTTGGGTGGGGTATAGGTAGTAAGGTCAAGTGTTTCTTTTTGTGCATGCGATATTGAAACAATCGCACAACAAACAAAAAGCAGCGATATATTCTTCATGATTTTATGTTTCTGTATCAAAACTATTCTTGTTTAAGGTGGGGCAGTATCCTGTAAAAACAGGATTTTTATTTAAAGAACAGCACGGCAGGTGCTAGAATACCGCCAGCCTCAAAACCGGTATTTACGGCAAAAGAGAGTTCTAAAACTTTTTCTTCCACCGCTATTTTACCAATATTTGCTTCTCCACCCACTTCAGCTTTAAACCCAATGTGTTTTAGAATCCATTCTTCCGGTTGCCTTGTCGTTGCCTATTTTAATAAAATCTTTGCCCGATACAGCAATTTCAGTTTTTACAATATCCTGTGTTCCCAGGTGCCAGTTAATCCCAATCCGGCTGACAGTGTAAAGTCTTCTAAGGAAGAGGTGGGCTTATTTGCAGCCTGGGTTTTACAATCCTGACTAAAACCTGCCTGTGCTATTAGTAGATAAGACACAATAAACGATGCAGGAAAATATAATCTTAAAGGCAATAATGTCTTTTTCATAAACGGGTTCTTAATCCCTGGTAATTTTGATATTGCTGATAAAATATTTATCGCTCTCTGCGCTATTGCCGCTACAATCAAAGGATAATGCATTGAAAAGATGTTGGGCAGGCATCGCCTTCGCATACTCCGCTATTTTAGTTTTATCAATAAACAACTGTAGCTTTTCATCCATCTTTTTAATCGTAACAGTAATGCGGTTGTTTTTTTTGTTGTTGGAAAAACCATTGGCCACATACCATTTGGTACCGTTTGAATAACCTGGTGGTGAAGGAAATTTAGTTTCAAGAGTGGCTTCTCCATCGCTGCCGCCAGAGCCGGGACGAAGTTTTAATTTCAGAAATGATTCAGCATTACCGGGTAAAGTTTCTTTTGATAATTGCATGGTTAATCCCTTTGCACCCCATGTAAAATTCTGTGTTGCTACCAGGTCATAGCTTAAAGTAAAATTTTGAGGAAGTGGCTTTTTCAAAAGAGTTGCATTGATGTAATGACCTCTCAGCTCAACCCAATTACCTTCCAGTCCATCAGGATTGGTAACGACCGCTGTCGTTCCCGCATTAGCCAATTTTGCCTGCCATTCCAATGGCTTCTTACCAGGGGCCGTGGTTGAAAAATCCTCAAAGAAAAAGACGTTTTTATCGGCCGCAATTTTCTTACTTGCCTCGGAAGCCTCTGTGGCCACAACGACTTCTTTAAAAGTTGGAGAACGGAGTGGCTTATAAGCTTGCCCTTTGACTTTTTCCGGATCAAAGAAATAATTATAGACGTAATCAAAATTGAAATTGTTCAATATGGATTCGTGCAAATGCATATTGAATGGTTGATTGGGCATTCCTACCGTCCACCTGATAACAAGCCATTGCGGTTCATCAGTCTTGCAAAGTGCCAGTGTTGACTTTTTCACTTTTAATACAGGGAAAGTAGTGTATATGCCCTCCTTCCCATTCATATCCTTGTTGTCGAACAAGTCATAATTATCCTCCTTTGCATTCACGAAATCGTAAAGATCAATCTCTATACTCCTGATCTTTAATTCAGCAATGTCATTCCATTTGTTCCTGTATTTTTCTTTAAGTCTTGCCAGGTTCTTTTGTGCAAGTGCAAAATTTTCTGCTGATACGGGATCAATTTTTTGCCAGCGAGGTAGCTGTTTTTCAACCTGGGTAAAGAATTCTCCAATTGTTACCTTCTCAAAAGGCAGCTCATGGTCCTTTGTCATAATGACTAAATAGTGTGGGGTGACGTCGATAGCTCTTGGAGGTATATAGAAATGTTTGTGCGCTTGTAAATTTTTTTGGCTATTAAATCCCTTTAAATTACTTGCGGCTTTATCATCAGCATCATATCCTTTTGGATTGCTACTAAAATCGGGCAGCACAAAATAATATTCTTCAGGGCTCGAGATAAAAGATACAGGAGAACTGATGTATTGGAGTTGATTGACGTCAATCCGCCAATATTCTGCAAAGTTGAATAGCGGTACAAATTTCCCCTTTGCATCCTTTTTTAAAAATGTATACATTGTTGCAGAAGCGCCATACATATGTGGCAGGGCATGGCCATGTTTATTGATTTCATTTCCCAGCTTGCTGTTTGTGCTGCTGAATTTAGGTATCTCATTCTGGTAATTACCTATATCACCCAGGCAACCCTTGGGCAGGTATGTCTGTTGCATCCATTCTATAAATTGCTGGCCATACCCTATCTGTTTGGCGCTGTATATTCTGTTGCCCAGAGTTTTTCCTTTTGGTGGCGCTGTATGTTTGAAAATTTTCATCCATCCAATATCAATATCGGCAATACTTTCGAGTTTGAAGCCAATGCGGTCAACGTATATTGGCTGTGCTTGCGCAGTGAAAGTTGCAACTAAGAGTGTAAGGGAAATTATTTTTTTCATTTGATTAGTCTTTATCACTGAACACAATTTATATCATTAATAAACCGGAACATTTGAAAAAGTACATTTCAGTTCTCCTGAAAAGCCTGTTGTAAAAGTTTCCTGCATGGCATCACCTTTTTTAATGGGTTTCAGGCCTTCTGTCATTATACCCACTATAAAATATCCGCTGGCTTTACCATCCTCTACTTTTTCTATTACGAATTTGCAGTTGGGTGATGTAGCCGGTAAATTTCTTGACAGTCCTTCGTCCACATATGAAGCCATTGTTCCACTTGCTACGATGGGAGAAAATTTATAGATAAATGGTTTTTGCGCTGCACCATAATATAACACCGCTTCATTATTACTTATCTCCGCATACTTTTTTGTACCATACAGTGGATTTTTTTCATTGTTTTCTTTAAAATTGAAAGTTTCAGGCTTCAGTGTTGTATTTACAGATGTCAATTCAATTTTAAAATAATTGTTTTTACTGTTTCCTTCTTCTTTGCTGGCAATAAATGTGTAAGTGGATTCCCCCGTTTTCATAAACTGTGCATAAGTAAGGGTAGTTGTAAGTAGTTTACTTTGCAGCTTAACAATGCTTTCACCTGCAATAACATCTGATGGCTTATTGGTTTTTGATGCTGGCTTATTATTAGTTGCAACAGGTATTGAATTATCAGCAGTGACTCCCGCAGGTTTTACATACTTATCCGCCTCGGCTTTAAATATAAACTCCACCCTGCGGTTTTGGGCTTTACCTTCAGGCGTATTATTATTTACAAGAGGTTGTGTTTCGCCTCTGCCTTCAGTTGTAAAGTTGCTTTCATCTATATTATACTCCGTTACCAAGATGCTTTTTACCGCCTCTGCTCTTTGTTGTGATAGTTTTAAATTGGCAGCATCATCACCATCGCTGTCTGTATGTCCCAGGATTTTCACCGGCGATGTAGCTTCTTTCAATAGTTTACTTACATCAAGCAGCGAACCCATACTTTCAGGTTTTAGTTTTGCTGTACCTGTATAAAATAATAGGTTGCTCACCAATTTTCCCTCTTCAAAACGGGCACGGGTATCGGGTACGTCTTTGGCTATGCGGATATTACTTAAATAAACATCAGATCCGCCTACACTGCCAAACGTAAATCCTAATTGGTTGGGCAGGTATTGTTCAGTTACTGCTGATAGGTCATACACCTTCCTGTCGTTCCACCACATACGAAACCGTTTGCCCTGCACACACATGCTTATATGAACCGGCGATGTATTGTTATAGCTAAGATCTTCGGACATATTATCGGATAATCTTTTGTTATCCATGGCATACAGTGAAGCCCTTGACTGTTTTCCTCCGGCGCCTAATATGGCTTCAAAATTAATGGCAGGCTTGCCACTGCTTAAGATGTTTTCATCGGTTACTAAATTGCCACCGGTGTTAATAAGAGACATACCCAGGCGGGGGTCGTAAGTGTTTTTAACAAGCAGCAAATCAAATTCTATCGTAAAGTTATTTCCCCAACTTTGCTTTTTATTGCGGGTGATGTGACGGGCACTGGTAGCTGCTAATTTTAACCAGTTGCCTTCCAATCCATCAATAGTAACTACTTCCGCCGATGTAGAAGTAATCCATCCCAGGGGCGATTCCCCGATATTGTCTTTTTCAAAGTTGTCATAATATAAAGTGGTATTGCCGGGTACAAAATCGAATTTGCTGTACACTTTTAAATTGGTGGTACCACTATTTGTTTTTGTATCGCCTGGGTTATTCGTCTCCGTAGCAACGTTTTCTTCCTTATCTCCACTTTGTTTGTTTTCACCAGCTTCAATTTCCTTGCTGACAGTTGCCTCGGCTTTTTGTTTTAGTTTTTTTAATAACTGTGCCTGCAAATTGGTGATAGATAAGGTCACTAAAATGAATGTTGTTAATATTTTCATGATTACTTATTTATTGATGACTGAATATTATTTGTATTACCTGAATGAGATGCCCGTCTAACATCGGGATACGAAATGGAAAAAAAGTTCAGCATTTTCATTCGTATTTTTTCATGCGTTTATCATTCAGACATTTTAACACCACTCAAAGCACCGGTGCCACTTACTGAAACATGTCCGCTAACAAGGCTTGTTCTACTCTGCACACCTATCTCTACCGATTTGCCCACGGGACCCACTTTTACACCGGCCGATGCTTCCGCTTTTGATACAAGGTTTATATCACCAACACCCTTAGGGCCTATTTCTATTTCAATAGCCTCAGTTATGGAGGCACCAACTTTTATCGGCCCTTCAGAGATGCCTACGCCTGTCTCTATGCCGGTTGATACAGTACCTTCCCAGTCTTTTACATTTTTGTTTGGGTCTAATTCAATATTGATTTCGCCACCTGCAAAGATTTCCACACCCAGGGGACCTACAGTGGCATCCGCACTTATTTTCGGTTTCAGTATGAGGGTGCCGCCAATGTAATTCTGACCCAGTTCTCTTTCGATATATTTTATTTTGCCCAGGTTGTAAGTGGTAGTGCTGTGGCTGCAATTAGTTTCCATTATTACTAATCCAAAATCTGTTTTGCTTTTGTACTCGCAGGCTATATCGTCAAATTCGGCCAGCTTGTTTGGCTTACCATCTTTTTTGTCAACACACTCAGCCATAAATTCGTACCCTCTTGCTGTTAGCAATGGCCGGTATTCCTTTAACTTCTCCAGCCAATTAATCTTTCCTGTCAGCTTGAGAATTTCAAACTGAACTTCGTCAGTAGATGTGTATTGAGACCAATAAGCCATATCATTGCCAAAATGTTTAAACACCTTTAAAACTTCATTATTATATGCTTGTTTTAGCCCATTATATTGACTTAAAAATTCATTTTCTGCATTGACGTGTGCTTCACAAGGTGCTTCCGGCGCTGCTTTCTTCCGGTTTTTCTGCAGTTGGTCTAAATCGGTTCCTAATACCAAAAATTTTTCAACCAGGTTTTTCATCTTTACTTCATTATGGCTTACCAGCTCCTGCATCGCCAGCGATGCTTTTGTAGCATACAGTGGCTTTTGTGCCGAAGCAGGAATAGTGCCACCGTTGTTAATGGCCAGAATGCTTTGCGCCATCATCGCTTCTATATTTTTTTCATATTTTACTCCGGCTTCGGCCAGTTCTTTTTTTAGTTTAGCAATTTCTTCATCGCAATCAGTATCAAAAGCCTCCCATTGTGGTATTAGCGCTTTCAAATCACTTACAGATTTCGGATAATCCGGTTGCCGGAAGCGGTGAAGGCCTAGTGGGTCGGCACTGGGTTTAAATGGCAATCTTACATCTGCCAATGTTAATTTATAACCAAGCTTTTTCAACCGGTTTTCTTTTTCGTCGGAATGTGCATGACGTATAGATTTTCTCAGGGCTGCAATGGCCCCGGATTTATCGCCCTTACTTTCTAAAATAAGAGATTTGGTAAAATTGGCCTGCGAATGATAAGCGTATATACGAATTGAACTGTCTAAATATTTTTCAGCTTTTGAAATTTTACCTAGGCCAAACCATGCCTGGCCTAGGTTATTGAGCAGCGTACTGTTTTTTGGAAATTTTGCATTGAGATTATTGAGAATGGGAATGGCCAGATGCTGTGCTCCCAGCATAGAAAGCATAGCAGAATAGTTACTGAGGTTGTCGTTGTTACTGGCATCAGCAGCGCAAATTTTTCCTAATGCATATAAAGCAATCTCCGGCTGGCCCGCTAACCAAAAACCTAATGCCATATTAGCTGCTTCGCCTGCATTTTTGCTGTTTGACTTTATGTAGTCATATACCTGATTGCCTATTGATACCACTTTAGGCGTTAAGGCTGGTGCTATTGTATTTTGGACCGCGGCTATATAGGTACCCATTTTTGAATTCGTAACTGCTTTAGGTATGGAGGCAATGAGGGCAGCATCCCGCTTAGGTACAATGCGATTTTCATTCTCAAAAGCATCTGCCAATTGCTTATCTGTAATTTTTGGAATACTTTTCATTGATGGCATTTTAATACCCATACTGTCCATCATCTTTTTATCTTCCGGGCTGATTTCATCTATCGCTGCCTGCATTTCTTTCATCATGTCAGCCATTTCTTTTTGCGTAGGGGCTTTGTCTTTTTCCTTTTGTTTTGTTTTGGCTTGTGCAATAACAATAATTGCAGAAAGCAACATGGCAACTACTATAAAATATTTTTTCATTTTATGCTTATTTAGTAACAGGACAATACTTATTTCTTCGTTAGTGTTGATTTATTAAGTGAAGATTTTTGGAGAAGCTTTCTATAGGACCTTTAAATATTTTATCTGTGAAAACAAATACAGCGGAGGCCGATGTTTGGTTCTTTCTGAACGAATACAGCATCACCAAGCATTTCTTTTTGTTTTGATAAAAATTACCAATAGCCAGTGTCGATGCCCATCCATCCCACAATTGTTCTGTCATTACCCTGGCGGGTTTCTTATTTGATCTGGTCAATCGCTGTACAACATGCTCATGCCACTGGCTGATGACATCTTTCATTACATTTTTTTTGGTAGGCTGGCTTTTGTGCAGGGTAATCGTACAAAAGCTACCATCTTTATTTAGCATGGTAAAATCGGTTTGTGATGGTAACTCGCTTTTAGTAAAAAACTCGGGCGGCCGGTAGCTGAATACATCAAAGCTGTCGGTTTGCGCAAAGACTTGTATTGTTGCCAAAAAGATGATAAGGGTCAAAAAATATTTTTTCATACCTGAATGAGATGTCTATAAAATGAAAAGGATTATCTTTTTTCGATGGAAGCGGTGAGCGGATTAAAATTTTGATCAGTTATACATTTAAAGTAGGAGTATTCCGAATTTAAGAAACCAATGGCATTGGAAAATGAAATGGTTTTACTACCCATTGTAGGGTGATAGTTTCCGTTTTGGTCTTTAAATTCAAACGTTAGACCAATGTTTTCAACTTTCCATGCGTCCATAAAGAAATTTGTATCATAGCTTACCCTTATTTCAAGGCCGGTTATTTGCAAATTGGCGAGGCTAAATTTATCAGCATTTCCTTGATATTTTTCGAGGCCAATGTCCGTACTGCTATTTACAGCCATTTCGTTTTTTAAACTACTGACATAATAAAGGCAATTGTTTGCATAGTCCCCTATTGGGGTACCTTTTTTCCACACATATACATTTACTTTGGAAGGAAATTCTTTGTTATCACTTCCTGTTCTGATAGTGGCCCTTACAGCCGTTAAACTATAAACAGGTGTTGCTTGACTGCTGGTGCCGGCGCTTTTCGTTGTTGTGGCGGCAGGCGGCGGAGTGGCCTTGGATTCTGGAGCAGGTGCAGGATTAACGATCTGTGACGGAGTTTGTAACCTGGTACGCTCAGTTTTGGTTTTTATTTGGGATTCTACTTTGGTAATTGTAAGGGCTATCAGTGCCGAAAAGAATAGTAGTTTTTTCATGTGAGTTATTTAAATGGTATTAATGATGACGTAAAGATGATCATCCGGAGAATCAATGTCCATCCTGTAAAAACAGGATATTTTCAGAAATTCAAAAAATCATGGAAAAAGGGGAGAGAAGAAGAAGCTGCATGGTAGTTTATTTGCAAACTGGACGTAATGGTTTTATTTTACTGTATGAGAAATTATTTTCTGCTTTTAATGTTGCTTTTGTTCCATAGCTCGCTACAACCACAGGTGCTGATGAACAGGGATAGCCTTTTAAAATTACTGCCTTCAGCAAAAAACGATTCCAACACTGTGGAGCTTTATATCAATATCGGGCAGCAATATGAAAGCAATGAACCGGAAACAGCTAAACAGTAT
>WUUC01122235.1_pt1 | contig 24313 bp, 24 predicted proteins | sample 6278441 | NCBI WGS metagenome assembly WUUC01 (sample SAMN13675441, study PRJNA597444) | soil metagenome | isolation source: soil | place: USA: Washington | collected 2017-10 | reverse complement strand
CGACCGCCTCGTGCAGATAGCGTCCGTGGTTGAAGCAGGGGATGACGGCGGTGATGTCGTCGTTGGCCACGCCGCCAGCATTCCAAACCCATGCGCCTGACCGTCCGGCATCACTTCGACTTCGGGGCCGATCGCGCCCTCGTGGGCGACGACCTCGTGCGCGCCGCTGCGTGGGACGCGCTGCGCACCCAGACGACCGGCGCCTTCGCGCTCGCGGAGACGCGCGACCAATGGGAGCGCGCCGCGGACGAGCACGCTGAGCTCGAAGCGCGCGCCCGGCGGATCGACGAGTTGCTCGAGCGCCGGGCCGTCACGCGGCTCGCCTCCTACGGCGCAGGCGGCGCGACCCTCGAGTGCTGGCTGAAGCGGGTTGCGCCGCACCGCCAGTTGGCGGTCACCGACTACGCGCAGGCTACGGTCGAGCGCCTCGGCGGGATCTTCACGGAGGCGCAGTGCGTGCAGCACGACCTCCTCCAGGACGCACCGCTGGAAGCCGACCTCCACCTGTTCCACCGCATCGACACCGAGTTCACGAACGAGCAATGGGACCGGATCTTCGAGCGCTTCGCCCAGTTGCCGGTTCTGCTCGTCGCGGCCGGCCAGGTGGACCTCAAGGGCGCGCTGGCGGAGTGGCGCAAAGGGCGCCGATCCGGCGCCTCACGCGCCGGATGGGTGCGCACCCGGCCCGCTCTCGAGGCGCTCTGGCGTCGCACGCACATCGCGCGCCCCGCCGACGTCGGCGACCTGCCGGCATGGGAGCTCGAACCGAAGTTGCCATTCTCTTCGCCATGACAGACCCGAAGAAGGCACTCGTGACGGGTATCTCGGGGCAGGACGGCTCCTACCTGGCCGAGGTCCTGCTGGACAAGGGCTACGAGGTGCACGGGATCGTGCGGCGTTCCTCGAGCTTCAATACCGACCGGATCGACCACCTATACCACGACCCGCACGAGACCGGCGTGCGGCTCTTCACCCACTACGGCGACCTGTCAGACCCCGTTGCGCTGACGAAGCTCCTCTACGAGCTGCAGCCGGCGGAGATCTACCACCTCGGCGCGCAGAGCCACGTCCGCGTCTCGTTCGACATCCCTGAGTACACGTTCGACGTAACGGGCGCCGGGACGCTTCGCCTGCTCGAGGCGATCCGCGAGTCCGGCGTGAAGACCCGCTTCTATCAGGCGTCGTCGTCGGAGATGTACGGCGCCGCGCCGCCGCCTCAGTCCGAGACGACCCCGTTCCACCCGCGGAGCCCGTACGCGGTGGCGAAGGTCGCGGCCTACTGGGCTGCGGTCAACTACCGCGAGGCGTACGGGATGTTCGCGTCGAACGGGATCCTCTTTAACCACGAGTCAGAGCGCCGCGGCGAGACGTTCGTCACGCGCAAGATCACTCGCGCCGTCGCGCGCATCAAGCACGAGTTGCAAGACAAGTTGTATCTCGGCAACCTCGACGCCAAGCGCGACTGGGGCTATGCACCGGACTACGTCGAGGCGATGTGGATGATGCTTCAGGCGGACGCGCCGGACGATTATGTGATCGCCACCGGCGAGACACACTCCGTCCGGGAGTTCCTCGAGCTCGCCTTCTCGCACGCTGGCCTCGACTGGGAGCCGCACGTCGAGATCGACCCGCGCTACTTCCGTCCATCGGAGGTCGACGTCCTCCTGGGCGACGCAGGCAAGGCGCGCGATCAGCTCGGGTGGCGGCCGAAGGTCGGTTTCGAGGAGCTCGTGCGGACCATGGTCGACGCCGACATGGCGGCGCTCGAGGACCAGCTTGCCGGCAAGGTGACGCGCTTCAGCCACGAGGGCGTGGGGTGATCCGCCTCGAGGAACATCGCGAGGATGTCCACTCGCAGTTCGGAGAGGACGGGATGATTCGGAAGGCGCTCGAGGTCCTGCCGGACGGACCCCGCTGGTGCGTTGAGCTGGGCGCGTGGGACGGCCGCTTTCTCAGCAACACCCACCGGCTGATGGCCGAGGAGGACTGGTCGGGCGTCTTCATCGAGGCCGATGCCGAGCGATTCCGCGACTTGCTGGCGACCTATGGCGGTAACGACCACGCCGTCTGCCTGAACGCCTTCGCGCACTTCGAGGGTCCTGACAACCTGGACGGCCTGCTCGAGCGCACGCCGATCCCCGAGGAGTTCGATCTTCTCTCGATCGACATCGACGGCAATGACTGGCATCTCTGGCGCTCGCTCGTGCGGTATCGCCCGCGGCTCGTGGTCGTCGAGTTCAACGCCACGATCCCGAACGACATCGATTACGTCCAGCCAGCCGACACGGCCGTGCATCACGGCAACTCGCTGGCGGCGTTCGTCCGGCTTGGTCGCGAGAAGGGCTACGAGCTCGTCGCGGCGTCGGACTTCAACGCGTTCTTCGTGGTGCGCGAGCTGTTCCCGCGGTTCGAGCTCGAGGACAACTCGATCGACACGATCCATTCGAACCGGGCCTTTCAGACCCGCGTGTACCAGATGTTCGACGGGACGCTGTGCTGGGACGGCTGCACGCGGCTGATCTGGCCCAACGTCGATCTCGATCCCGGGCGTCTGCAGCCCTTCCCGCGACGACTGCGCTACCTGATCGGCACCGAACCGAGCCTCAGGCTGCGCTGGTGGCGGGAGCGTTACCTGAGTCTCCTGCGGCGCGTGCTCTCGCCCTGAGGATCCCGGTCGGCTCTATGCCGTGGCGCGGGCGTCGCTACCGACGTCGTCGCGCTCGCCGCTGACCGCCCACGCCTGCTCGACGAGCACGGTTTGGTGGCTGTCGGGCATCCGGCGCCCGCTCCCGAAGTAGTCCCCCTCGGCGACGGTGAGCTCGGTCGCCCGCTGCACCCAGTCGGCCGGCGCGCCGCCGCTCGTCCCCATGAGATTGAGCACGTAGCGGCCGGCCGGCAGCGGCAAGCGCGGGAGTCGGCACCGCACCTGCCCGCCCTGCGGGATCAGGTCCAGGTCGGCACCCGCGACATCACTCTGCAGCTGCAGCACGAGCCCTCCGAGCGCCGTGTAGACGCCGATCGCAAAGCCAGCGCCGCGGATCGCTCGTCCGTCCGAGCTCTCATAGCTGAGAACGATGTCGAGATCGTCACCCGTGACCGGCACGTCGACCGGCTTGCCGTCCGGCGTCTCGAAGCCGATCTTGACGAACCGGAAGCGTCCCGATCCCTCGCGGTCCTCACGCTGCGCCAGATCGCTCGCGGCGTGGCTACGGATCGTCTTGACGTACTCGTCGATCACGTCGCGCGTCGCGCCCTCCATGACCTTGCGGCCGCGCTCGAGGAGCATCGAACGGGGGCAGAGGGTCTGCACCGCCGTCAGGTTGTGGCTTACGAATAGAACGGTGCGACCCTCGCCGGCGACCTGCTCCATGCGCCCGAGGCACTTGCGCTGGAAGGAGATGTCGCCGACCGAGAGCACCTCGTCGACGATGAGGATCTCCGGTTCCAGATGCGCCGCCACGCTGAACGCCAGCCGCAGATACATGCCGGTGGAGTAGCGCTTCACCGGCGTGTCGATGAACTGGCTCACCTCGGCGAACTCGACGATCTCGTCGAACTTGCGCTGGATCTCGCGGCGCTGCATCCCGAGGACCGCGCCGTTGAGGTAGATGTTCTCCCGCCCCGTCAGCTCCGCGTGGAAGCCGGTGCCGACCTCGAGGAGCGCTCCAACCCGGCCTCTGAGCCGGACTTCGCCCTCGGTGGGGGGCGTGACCCTTGAGAGCAGCTTTAGCAGGGTGCTCTTCCCGGCTCCGTTGTGGCCGATGATCCCGAAAGTCTCGCCGGCCTCCACGTCAAAGCTAACGTCCTTGAGTGCCCAGAAGCCCTCCCGCCGGCCGCGTCCGCCGGAGCCGCGCAGCCGGTCGGCGATCACCTCGGTGAGCAGCCGGTAGCCGGTCTCCATCTGGCCGAGCCGATATCGCTTGCCGACCCCGGCGGCCCGAACTGCCAAGTCCCGCTGCATCGAGTCAGACAAGGTCCGCGAAGAAGCGTTCAGTTCGGCGGAAGTAGGCCAGGCCAACCGTGAGCATCGCGGCCGCGCCGCCGATCGAGCACAGCGCGACGCCGATCGAAGGAGCATCGGCGCCGAGGAAGGCCCAGCGCATACCGTCGATCACGGTCACCATCGGGTTCAGCGCGTAGAGGTACACCCAGTCCCCCGGGATCAAGGAGGTCGGATACGCAATCGGTGACGCGAAGAGCCACAGCTGCACGATCAGGGGCGTGGCGACGGTGACGTCTCGGTACATCACGTTCAACGCGCCGAAGCCGGTTCCGACCGCGGTGCCGGTGGCGGCGGCCAGCAGGACCAGCCCCGGGACGGTCAGGAGCCCGATGCCCGGCTCGGCTCCGTAGAGCAGTACCAGCACCGCGAGGACGCCGAGTGAGATGACGAAATCGAGCAGGAGCGAGAGCGTCTTCGCGAGCGGGATGACCAGGCGCGGGAAGTAGACCTTGGCCAGCAGGTTGGCGTCCGCTACCAGGCTGCCGGCGCCCTGCGTGGCGGCCTGGGACACGAACATCCAGGGGACGAGCGCCGCGAGCGCGAAGATCGGATACGGGAAGCCGTCGGAAGGCACGTTCGCGAGCGTTCCGAAGAACAGCGCGAAGACGAACGCGAAGGCGATCGGCTGGAAAAGTGCCCAGCTGATGCCGAACACGCTCTGCTTGTAGCGGATCTGCAGCTCACGCTTCGTCATGAAGTACAGAAGCTCGCGATACGCCCAGAGCTCGCGCAGGCCGAAGCCGCCCCACCGGCTGGGCGGCCTGATGACGAGCTCGGAGGGAACGACGGTGCTCATCGGTCGCCAAAGGGTAGACCGCCGGCCCGGCAGCGCTGCTCGGGGAGCCGCTTTTGGGACGGTACCCTCCTCGATCCCGTGGCCTCCTTGCGTTCCGCTCCTCCTGGCGCCCTGCGGCGCATGCTCGGGACCGCGGCCCAGGTCGGCTTCACGTTGCGGCACTACGTCGATGCGGCGATCCCGTGGTGGCAGATGCGTGACGCGCTACGGGCGTATCCCGGCTACTTCCGCGACCGCCGGGCGTACGGCGCCCAGTTGCGCGGCGAGCGGCTCTCGCGCTTTCAGGACAACCCACAGCTGTTGGACCGCACGGCGACCACGCCGTTCGACCCGCACTACACGCACCAGGACGCATGGGCGGCGCGCGAGGTGTTCCGGCGCCGGCCGGATCGCCATGTGGACGTCGGCTCGCGCATCACATTCGTCGCGGGCCTCGCCGCCTTCACCCGCGTCACCTTCGTGGATCTAAGGCCGCTGGACGCGCAGATCCCCGGGCTGGAGGTCGTGCCAGGAACGGTCCTGGAGCTGCCGTGCGAGGACCGCAGCGTCGAGTCGCTCTCCTGCCTCCACGTCGCGGAGCACATCGGCCTGGGGCGCTACGGCGATCCGCTCGACCCGGACGGCACCCGGAAGGCGGCGCGCGAGCTCGAGCGCGTCCTGGCGGTCGGGGGCGCGCTCTACTTCTCCCTACCTGTGGGCGAGCCGCGCACCGAGTTCAACGCGCATCGTGTCCACGACCCGGAGGAGATCGTTGGCTTGTTCCGGGAGTTGCGGCTCGCGGCGTTCTCCGGCGTCTCCGACGACGCACGTTGGCACGAGCGCCTCGAGCCCGGCGACCTCGCCGGATCGTTCTGGGCGTGCGGCTTCTACCTCTTCATCCGGGACTGAGCAGACCCAGGCGCCGCAAACGTTCTCGCGCTCGTGCTGATGCCGCGATCACGTTGGTGAGCGAGAGCCGCTGACCGGCGATGCGGTGCGAGCGCAGCACAGCTCCGTCGAGCGTATAGGTCCAGAGCCCGAGCTGCTCGAGCATGTCCACGAGGTCGTGGGCGCGGCTACCCGCGGCCCCGAGCGTCGTGTCCGCAACCTCCGCCATGACGAGGTCGATGGCGCCGGCTTCCAGCAACGCCGACGCGCCGCGCAACACGCGCTCCTCGGCGCCCTCCACGTCCACCTTGAGCACGTCGACGTGCTCGATGCCGCTGCGCCCGGAGTACTCGTCGAGCGTCATGACGTCCACGGCGAGCTGCCGGGCTGCGCGGACCACACCCTGATCCGTCTCGATCTCGCGCGGAGCAAGGCTCGCCCAGGACTCGTACCCGGGGCCGTAGTCGTGGAGCTCGAGCTCGCCGCTCCGATCCGCGATCGCGCACTCGTTCACGACGACTTGTCGGAGCTCATTCAGCTCCACCGTGCGCTGCAGGCGGCGCGACGAGCCGGGAAGCGGCTCGAAGCTGTGCACGGAGCCTCGCTCGCCCACGGATCGTGCGAACGCGGCGGTGAAGACGCCCACGTTCGCTCCGACGTCGAACGCCGTCATCCCGTCATCGAGATAAGCGGTCAGCAGGGCCAGCTCGGCCTCTTCGAGGTGCCCGCCGTTCACGAGGAAGCGCTCGAGCTCCTCACGCGTCTCGAGCTCGAACGCGATGCCTCGCTCGTCGCGCACGACGGCAGGCACCGCGGCACGTCGCGCACGTTCCCGCTGCCGGCGGGCATGCAGATCCCGTCGCGCCGTGACCGAAGCACGCGCGGCATAGCGGCCGGCCCGTACGATCCGGCGCGACACCAGGTGCGGCGCCCCCTCGCGGACCTCGTGGGGAGCGACATGGCCGACGGCGGCCTCGTCGATCCCGGCAGGCGGCCCCGCCAGCACGTGCTCCATGCGCTCCCGCTCGCGAAGCAACGAGATCGCGACCTCCGCGACCCGGTCGGGCGCGACGTCGGCGAGGTCATCGGCGCCGTACAGCGTGCGGTGACGGATGAGCGCGGTGACGGGATCCAGCGTGGACGGCAGCGTCGCTTGCAGCGCGTTCCCGTAGCGCTCCGCCGGCAGCAGCTCGATCGAGGCGCGGGCGAGGCCCGTGGGGAGCAGCAGGTTCGAGCCGTGTACCCCGATCGCGAGATCGGCGCCGCGCATCAGCCCGAGCCACCGGCGCTCCGTCTCCGAGTCGGGAGCGGGCCGAGTGAGGTCGGCGACGGACTTCGGCAGGCCGCCCGGGGCAGCTCCACCGATGGCGGCGTAGCCGGCTCCTGGGAATGCCGACGAGAGCCGGAGCACCAGCTGGGCGACGTTCTTCTCCTGAGCACGATCGTCGGGCCCCCAGGTTCGGTCCGCTCGGACACTCAGCACGATCGAGGGGCCGCCGACGCGTTCGGGGGCCAGCTCTCCCAGCAGCGCGTCGAGCGAGTAGGTGGAGGGGTGGGGATGCGGGAAGGCCGGGCTCAACTCGCAGTCGCCGACGCGGTCGAGCTCTGCCGCGAGCCGCGCCTCCAGATCCACGAGCCAGCCCGCAAACCGCGAGGTCGGCTCGTCGACGATCCAGGTCTCCGTCACGCCCGCGGGGACGAGCTCCCGCAACGACGTCGGGATGAGGACGATGACGGCGCGTCCATCCTCGAGGTGTCTCGCGACGTTCAGGAGCTTGAGCAGCGAATGGCCGTAGATCTTGTCGAGGCAGTTCAGCAATACTGCCGGGCTAGACGCCCCGCCGCCCTTGATCGTCAGCGAGACGGGTCCGGTGTCCGGCTGCTCCCACATGGGCCGGAGGGCGTCCGCGAACCACGGCCCGTACCCAGACTGGAGGACCTCGCCGGAGTCCAGGTCGAGCGTCGCCGGATACATCAGGCCATGGCCCGCCGGCAGATCCTGCAGGTACCGGTGGCTGCAGCGCGAGCAGTCGCCATCGGCGAGCATGCGCCAGCCGGCGATCCGGAGGCGGCGGAGCCGAAGCGGCTCTTCGCAACGCGGGCAGGAGCCGCCGCGATCCGGCATGGGTCGCAGCCTGAACATCCGGGGACAGGCTAGTGCTCGACGATGCCTAGGATGGGCGGCCGTGGAGACCTGGACAACAGGCCTGCGCCGGACGGCGGGGCGTGCCGCGTTGTTCGCGAGGAGCCGGTGGCGCGTCCGAGCCGATCGCCGGGCGATCGGGCGGCTATCAAGCGACCTGAGGCTTAACGTCGGCCCGGGGGACAACCACCTCGACGGCTGGGTCGGGCTCGACCTTGTCCCCGCGCGGCCGGCGCTTGGGATGGACGTGACGCGGGCGTGGCCCGTGGCGACCGGCACGGCGATAGCGGTGAACAGCGAGCACGTCGTGGAGCACCTCACGATCGACGGCGCGCGCACCTTCTTCGCGGAGGCGCATCGCGTCCTGAAGCCCGGCGGGGTGATCAGGATGAGCACTCCGAACCTGCGTGGCCTCGCCGAGTTGCTCGTCGAGTCGGATCCCGCCTCACTCGCGGTCCACCGCGAGCACGGCTACCAGGCGGCCACCCACGGCGACATGGTCAACAACTACTTCTACTCCTGGGGCCACCGGCACATCTACGACTTCGAGACGCTCGCGCAACTGCTGACGGAAGCCGGGTTCACCGAGATCGAGGAGGCTCGGTTCGGGCGCAGCAGGCACCGGGTGCTGGATGGGATCGACCGGCATGACCCCGACGGCCTCGAGCGCTCGGTGCTGTTCGTCGACGCCATGAAACCTCGGTGAGTCAGGCGCTCGACGGCTGTATCCGCCGGTAGGCGCGGCGAGCGGCGGAGGGCAACCCGAGCCGACGCAACAGTCGGATCCCCCGCATCGTCACGCGCTCGCCCGCGGTCAACGCCGAAGCGTGGAGCTCCGGGAAGCGATTCATCTCGACTTGAAACGGCGCGAGGTCCGACGACTTGGCCTCGTCGTGCTCCACCCGCACCGCCAGCTCCCGGTCGAGCAGGGCGGGCATCTCGCCTGCCAGGGCGAGCCTCAGCCCGAACTCGGTGTCGAACGCGTAGTGCATGTCGTCGCGGAAGAGCCCGAATCGCTCGAACGCCTCGAGGCGCCAGAACGTTGCGGCCTGGGGTACGCCCCATGAGTCCAGGAGCCAGAAGTGGCGCCCGCCGCGCGGAAGCTCGGGCCGCCAGACGTGATCCAGGCGGCCGGCGGGGTCGGCGAACTGGCAGACGCCGCATGTCCAGAGTGCTCCGGAGCGCTCGAGCGAGTCCACCGCGGCGTCGAAGGCCCCTGGTAGGTAATGGTCGTCGCTGTTGATGTATGCGACGACGTCCCCGGTCGCCCGACGTAGCCCCTTGTTGAGGGCGTCCGTCTGCCCGTCGTCTGTCTCGCTCACCCACCATGCGAGGCGGTCCTCGTAGCGGCGGATCACGTCGGTGGAGCCGTCGGTCGAGCCGCCGTCCACGACGAGGTACTCGAGGTTCTCGTAGCCCTGGTCGAGCACCGACTGCAGCGTCGTCTCGATGAACGCCGCCTGGTTGTAGGACGGCGTGATAATGGTCAGCTTCGGGCGCACCCGGCGAAGAGCCTACGATCAACGCGCATTAGGAGGCTGGAAGATCGTGCCCTTGCGCGGGCCCGCGTATGGAGCCGATTGCGTAAGCCGAAGTCAGCCGCGGCGCACGAAGATCCCGTCCGCCTGGAGCATGCGACCGCTGTTCGCGTCCTCGAAGCCCGGTTCCAGCCCGGCCAGCTCGAAGCCGTGGGCCTCGAGGTGCGCGACCACGTCGCGCCAGAGCGAGTCGCCCTCGTAGAGGTGCACGAGCGCCAGCTCCGCCTGGACGCCCGCCACTCGATCGAGGTGGGCGGCCGCGCCGCGGAGCACGTGCATTTCGAAGCCCTGGACGTCCAGCTTTAGGAACGGTCTGGCTCCGGGGGCGATGACGTTGTCCCAGATGGAGTCGAGCCGGGCCGTGGCGATGCGCTCTGTGCCGACGTAGGCCGACTCCGGCGCGCTTGCGAGGTGGCGCTCGCCCATGTCCAGCAGCGAGCTGCTCCACGAGTTGCCGGACAAGTGGATCTCGGCCTCGCCGTCGGTGTCGGAGAGCGCCAGCCGCCGGGCCTCCCAGGCCGGGTCGGGCGCCGCAGCGCGCTCGAGCGCCGCGAAGGCGGCGGTCTGCGGCTCGAACGAGACGATCCTCCCCGAGTAGCCGGCGGCTCGCAGACGCTGCGCGTACTGGCCCGCGTTGGCGCCGACGTCGAGCACCGCGTCGATGCCCTCGGAGCGGAGGAGCTTCACACGCCGGACGTCCTCGTCGTACAGGACCGGGCCAGGCCTATAGGGGTGCAGTTCGTACCCGACGCGCCTCAGCGTGCGCTGCACCGCCTCGGCAGCAACCGCTCGCACGCGCCGGTAAGGGGAGGATCGCTCGCTCACCGGCGGGCCATGGTAGGCGCCGCGTACCCTCCTCCGCCGTGCGCGTGCTGATCGTGGATACGTACTACGCCGCCTTCGTCCAGGCCCACTATGCGGGACGACCCGCGCTAGCCGCGCGTCCCTATGCGGAGCAGCTGGCTTCGCTCATGGGGGAGCGATTCGGTACCGCCGACGCGTATTCCCACCACCTGCGCGCCCTCGGCCACGAGGCCGAAGAGGTGATCGCGAGCTGCGAGCCCCTCCAGCGGGCCTGGGCACGCGAGCACGGCAAGGCCGGACTCCGCGCGGCGGTGTCACGGCTCGCCCTAGGCAGGCTCGGGCGCCCGGCGCGCCGCGCGGCACTGCGCGCGGTGCTGGCGGCTCAGGTCGACGCATACCGGCCCGACGTCGTCTACCTGCAGGACATGGGGTTCCACTCCACCGCGGAGGTCCGTTCGCTCGGCGCCGAGCGCATCGTCGCCGGACAGATCGCGAGTCCAGCGCCGCCGGACTCGCACCTGCGGGCCTTCGACCTGGTCGTCAGCTCGTTCCCGCACTTCGCAGCGCGCTTCCGCTCGCTCGGAGTCGACAGCGAGTATCTGCCGCTCGCGTTCGACGCGCGCTTGCACGAAGCGCTGCGAGCCGCGGGGATCGACCCGGCGCCCTCGGGAGAGCGTCCGCACGCCGTGAGCTTCGTCGGCGGACTCGACCCAAGGGTTCACGCCGCGGGCACGAAGCTGCTGGAGCGGGTGGCGGGCCATGTGCCAGTCGAGTTCTGGGGCTACGGCGCGGCGGCACTCTCCCCCGCATCGCCGATTCGTGAGCGCTACCGCGGCGAGGCGTGGGGGGTGTCGATGTACGAGGTGCTGGCGCGTTCGCGCATCGTGATCAACCGGCACATCGACGTGGCAGCGGGCTATGCCAACAACATGCGGCTCTACGAGGCCACCGGGTCGGGGGCGCTGCTCGTCACCGACGCCGGCCGCAACCTGGGCGAACTGTTCGAGCCGGGCCGCGAGGTGGCCGTCTACGAGGACGTGGACGACCTCGTGGCGACGCTCGAGGGGCTGCTGGCCGACGACGCCGAGCGCCGCCGGATCGCGGCCGCCGGACAGGCGCGCACCATGCGCGACCACACCTACGAGCGCCGTATGGGCGAGTTGGCCGCGATCCTCGAGGAGCGGCTCAGACGCCGAAGCGCTCGCCGATCGTGATCTCGCGACCGGCCTCGACGTCCACGACCGGCATGTCGTGCATAAGCCGCAGCCGCTCCTCCGGCGCTGAGACGTAGGAGAGCTCCCCCGCGCGGTCGCGCGACTCGCGGAACCGGCTCGGCCGCCAGGCCTCCGCGACGCTCAGCTCGGGGATGGCGCCGAGCACGTCACGGCGTACGAAGAAGGCGTTGTTCCCGGCGCGGTTGGTCGCCACGAGCGAATAGCCCTTCTCGTTCGCCTTGGCCGTGAGCGCGGCGAGCGACGCGCCCCAGTACAGCCACGTCCAGTGCTTCTCGCCGCGGACGAATGCCGGGTCGTACGGGACGGTGACTGCTGCCTCGGGCCCGAAGGTCGCGTTGTACTCGAGTGCCAGGATCCGGGGCGAGACGACGTCGACCGATTCGAGCACCCAGTAGTCGTTGCCGTCGATGTCGATCGAGAGCAGGCCGATGTCGCCCTCGATGCCGGCGTTCCGGATGAGGCCGTTGACATTGTCACGGTCGATGAAGGCCGTGCGGGCGTCGATGTGATGACGCCAGCCGAGCCCCGAAGCGCGCAGGAACGCGTGCATCGACTCGCCGCCGTCCATGATGAGGCCGCGCCAGTTGTCGTGCACGAGCAGAAAGCGCGTGTTGGACTCGGTGTAGTCCTCGACGCCGAACTCCACGAAGATCTCGGACTCGAGCGGCACCGGCACGTGTGTTGTGAGGAACTGGATGATCCCGTCCTCGCCGAACTGAGAGAACACCTGGAACTCGGCGTCGCGCACGCGATCGGGCGGGAGTGCGCGGACGCGCGCCGCCTCGAGTTCGCCGACCTGTGCGCGCAGCCGGTCGATCTCGGTCGACAGGCGGGCCGCCTGAACGCTCGCCGCTCCGACCGTCCCCACCGCACGCCGCAGCGTGTCGATCCTGCTCATCGCCACCCCCGTCGAATCTGCTCGAACTCGTCGATGAAGTCCAGCACGCCGCCGACGTAAGCCTCGGCCGTGAACCGTGGCGCTCGCTCGCGCCCGGCGGCAACCAGACGTTCGCGCTCTGTCGGCTCGCCGGCCCGGTGCACGGCCTCGACGATCGCCTGCGCGTCGAGCGGCGGGACGAGCAGTGCTGCGTCGCCCAGCTGTTCGCGTGCACCGGGCACGTCGGCTGCGACGACCGGACAGCCAAGCGCCATCGCCTCCAGTGGTGGCAGGTTCTCCGGCCCGAACACGCTCACGTAGGTGAGCGCGTGCGCGTGCCGGTAGAGCGCCACGAGCTCGTCCGTCGGAACAAACCCGAGGAAGTGCACGCGGCCGCCGACGCCGAGCCGCGCGGCCAGTCTACGATGGTGCTCGAGCTGGCCCTTGTCGGAGCCGACGAGGACCAGCTCGAACTCGTCGAGCAGGGCGACCGCGTCAAAGAGCGTGGCATGGTTCTTGTGTGCCCAGAACTGCGCCGGATAGAGGAGATACCGGTCGCCGATCCCGCGGCGGTGGAGCAGTTCGCGCCCGGGCGGCGGCTGACCGCCGGCCTTTAGCGCGAACCCAGGAGTCGGATGGCCGAGCAGCAGGAAACGGTCCGGCTCGATACGCCAGTAGCGCTCCACCTGGTCCCGGCCGGCGGCGTTCGGCACGATGACGCGCGTGGCCTTCGGGATGTAGCGCGAGAAGTAGTGGTGGCGCAGCTCCCACTCCCCGTTGGCGCTGACCTCCGGGTACCACGGCTGCCGAACATGTTCGACGTCGAACACCGTGAAGATGAACGGCCGGTCGCAGTCCTCGGCGTAGTTGGTCGCGAACCAGACGAGATCGACGCCGCGCTCGGAGAGCGAGCGCTCGAACCACGTCGGCGGCCCGAAGCGTGGGGCACCGAGCCGGTCCTGGGCGTCCCGTACACGGTGGATCGTCCGCTTCGCGGCCGCCGCCACTCGGCCCGCCGGCATCATCGTCACCCCGGGCGGCGGGCCCTCGGGGGTGGCGGTCGCGTAGTACACGAACTCGTGCCGCGAGTCACGCTCCGCGGCGCGTAGCGCCGCGTGGATGGACTGCGTGAACGTGTGGACTCCGCCGCCCTCAGGGGTCAGCTGGTAGTAAACGACCGCGACCTTCACGCCGCGCGCGCCACCGCGATCACGTGAAAGGTGTCCGGGCCGATCCCGCCGTCCTCGTAGGCCGGCACGAAGCGCTCCACATCGAGGCCGGCGAGCTGCATGAGCGCACGCATCTCGTCGACGGCGAAGAAGCGGTTCGACTGGCGCTCGCGCTCGCGCGCATAGCCGCCGTCGGCGCGCAGCTCGACCACGTCGTAGCTCACGTGCATGGTCATTGCCGGCGCGTCGATCTCGGTCTCCGACACGCGCAGGAGGTAGCCGCCGTCGGGCAGCTCCCAGCGCCGCACGCGAACCGGGTCGGCATGCGCGAGCAGCGCCGGCGCGTGCAGGAACTCGACGGCTACGCGGCCTTCCGGAGTGACGTGCCGGCGCATGCCTTCGAGCGTCGCGACGACGCCATCGTTGTCCTGCGGGTAGCCGATGGAGTCGAACAGGCACGTGACCGCGTCGAAGGGCGCGCTGGGCAGGTCGAGGCGGCGCATGTCCTGCTCGTGGACGTCGAGGCCAGCGTTGCGCGCCCGCTCCAGCAGGTCGGGGCTGTAGTCGACGCCGGTGACCTCCCAGTCGAGCGCCGCGAACTCGCGCGCGTGGCGCCCGCTTCCGCACGCCACGTCGAGCAGCCGCCCGCTGCCGCCCCCGAGCAGGTCGTGCACGAATTGCGCCTCCTCTGCGTACGGTTTCTGCGCGTAGATCAGGTCGTAGTAACGGGCGTGGAGCCCTTGGAACGTGTTGAGCACGGGATGCCTAGGCGGGGATGAGCGCGCGGATCTGCTCGACGACGTGGGCGATCTGATCGTCGGTCAGCGTGATAGCGCAGGGCAAGTAGAGGCCCGTCTCCCAGAGTCGCTCGGCGACGGGGCACGGCGCGTCGCGGAAGCCGTCCTGCTCGCGCAGGAACGGCTGCATGTTCATCGGGCAGAAGAACGTGCGCGACTCGATCTCGGCATCCTGAAGCGAGCCCATCAGCTCGTCCCGGCTCAGTGGGAACTCCTCGCCCACGGTGATTGAGTACATCCAGTAGACGTTGCGCGCCCAGTCCTTCTCGGCGGGGGTCTGGATCCCCGGCACGTCTCCCAGCAGCTCGTTGTAGGTGGCGGCCACGCGCCGCTTCTCGGAGATGATGTGGTCGATCTTGCGCAGCTGCACACGCCCCATGGCGGCCTGATAGCCCATCATCCGGAAGTTGAAGCCGGCCTCCTGATGGAGGAAGCGAGGCTGTCCGAAAGCGAGGTTCCGAAGCGAGCGCAGGCGCTCCGCCAACTCGTCGTCGTCAGTCGTCACCATCCCGCCCTCGCCGGTGGTGATGATCTTGTTCGCGTAGAAGCTGAAGCAGCCCATATCGCCGAGGGCGCCGGTCATGCGGCCCCGCACGGTGGCGCCGTGGGACTCCGCGCAGTCCTCGATGACGACGAGCTGGTGGCGCGCGGCGATCTCCGTGAGGCGGTCCATATCGACCGGGTGACCGAACAGGTGCACCGGGATGATCGCGCGCGTCCGGTCGGTGATGAGGCCCTCGATCAGGTCGAGGTCGAGGTTCCAGGTCTCATCCTCCGAGTCGACCGGGACGGGCACGCAGCTGTTGTGGTAGGCGGCGAGCGCGGTCGCGATGTTCGTGGACGCGCTCACCAGGATCTCGCTACCGGGTGGCAGCCGGAGCGCCGCCACCGCGAGGTGGAGTGCGGTCGTCCCGCTCGTGACCGCCACGCCGTGCTGGGCGCCTACGTAGGCCGCGAATTCCTCTTCGAAGGCCCCGATGTCGCGGCCGAAGGAGCCCGAGATCTCACCGCGCCGCACCGCAGCAGCGACCGCATCGGCCTCCTCCTCGCCGATGTACGGCTCGAAGACGGGGATCATGATGCGGTCGTGGTCTCGACGACGACCTTGTCCTCCTCGTCGCCGAGGAACGGACCCTGCTTGATCGACAGGGCCTGGAAGTCCTCTACGACCTTGATGGCGTGCACACCGTGGATCAGCACCACGGCGTCGCCGGGCCCGACTCGGACCTCCCGCAGCAGGTGGCCGTCGTCGTCGAAGAGCTGGACCTCCACCACGCCGCGTTGCATCACGAACATCTGCTGGAGGTCGTCTATCTCGCGGTGCGCCGCCTTGTGGTAGTGCGGCTCCTCTTGGTAGCCCGCCCCGTGGGCGAGGAGGCCGAACTGGAACGACGACTCGGGTGGCGAGAAGAACGTCGTCTTTTCAGCCCGGACATCTGCCCAGATGATCTCCGCGTAGCGGGTCCCGTCGTGCTCGATGACCTCGATCCCCATCGCGCGAGCACACTAGCGCTAAGGTCCTCCGCGATGAGCTCAGCGAAGCCCGATCCTGGGTTCTGGCAGGGGCGAGCCACCGTAGTCACGGGCGGCGGCGGCTTCCTGGGGGCGCCCGCCGTCCGCCTGCTCGACGAGCTCGGCGCGGAGGTCCGCGTGATCCGCTCCACCGACCACGATCTGCGCGACCAGCGCGCGGCGCGCGACGCGGTCGACGGCGCCGAGGTGGTCATCCACCTCGCCGCGCGCGTCGGCGGCATCGGCTTCAACCGCCGCAACCCCGCCCCGCTCGCCTACGACAACCTCATGATGGGCGCGAACATTTTCGAGGCCAGCCGCAACGCCGGCGTGTCGAAGCTTGTGGCTGCCTGCTCGGTCTGCGCCTATCCGAAGATCACGCCGGTGCCGTTCAAGGAGGACGACCTCTGGGAGGGTTATCCCGAGGAGTCGAACGCCCCTTACGGCATCGCCAAGAAGATGCTGATTGTGCTGTCCGACTCCTATCGGCGCCAGTACGACTTCGACTCCTGCGCGCCCGTGCTCGCGAACCTTTACGGCCCCGGGGACAACTTCGATCTCGAGGACTCCCACGTCATCGCCGCCATGGTGCGCAAGTACGTCGAGGCGACCGAGCGCGACGAGCCGCAGGTGGTGCTCTGGGGCACGGGCAACCCGTCGCGCGAGTTCCTGTACGTGGACGACGCCGCGCGCGCCCTCATCCTCGCGGCGGAACGGTACGACTCGTCTGACCCGGTCAACATCGGCACTGGCCGCGAGACGCGGATCAGGGATCTCGCCGCGACGATCGTGCGCCTCACCGGCTACAAGGGCCAGACGGTCTGGGACACGTCCAGGCCCGACGGCCAGCCAACCCGATACCTCGACGTGAGCCGGGCGCGCGACCGCATGGGCTTTGAGGCCGACGTGGATCTCGAGGAGGGTCTGCGCCGCACGATCGAGAGCTTCAGGTCCTCGCTCACACCCGCCTAGCGCGTCACGTAGTAGCTGCTGTCCTTCAGCCCGGCGTTCATGAGGCCCGCAGCGCCCTGCGTGTCGACGGTCACGATCCGCGCGCCCTGTGACTCCACCACAAGCGCCATGTCGCGCTCGGGGATGTAGCTCATCGCGATCGGCATCAGGCGCAGGCGCCGGTACAGGAAACCGGCGCTCACGCCGAGCCGTCGCAGGCCGAGGTAGAGCCGCCGTCGCCATTGGAGTCGATAGATCGCTGGGATGTGGCTCGGCAGCGAGAACGCGGCAAGGCCGCCCGGGCGAAGGATGCGGCAGAACTCGCGGATGTAAGACTCGATCGCGCGGCGGTCGGGGACGTGCTGCAGCACGATCATCGAGTAGACGAGATCGAAGCTCGCGTCGGGGAAGCGGCTCAGGTCGTTGGCATGGTTCACGACGAAGGAGAGCCCCTCGACGTCGGCGTTGGCGTCCCGCGCTCCGCGCACCATCTCCTCGGAGATGTCGACGCCGATGCACTCGTCGAAATGCTGCGTGAGCGCACGTGTCATCCGCCCGAGCCCGCAGCCGAAGTCGAGCGCGCGCGTGCGCGCGTTCGGAAGCCCGAACTCGGCGGCGCGGCGCATGAATGCCTCCGCCTCGGCCGTTCCCGTGGCAAAGAACTCGTCGCTGTCCCAGCCTCCGAAGCGCTTGCCCGGGCTGGTCAGGATCGCCCAATGGGGGTCGAGCTGCGCCAGCTCGTTCCAATCCTTCGCCTGATGCTCGATTCGCATGCGGCGGCCACCCTATCCTGCCGGGGCCGTGAACCTCCAGCGTCGGCTCGAGAACCGCGACAACAACTTCGACGTGCTCCGGCTCCTCGCCGCCACGCTCGTCCTGCTGTCGCACTGCTACCCACTGACGGGGCGCGAGGAGCCGTTCGGCGCGCTAACTGGCGTGACGCTCGGCGAGGTCGGCGTCGTGATGTTCTTCGCGATGAGCGGCTTCCTGATCGCGAAGAGCTGGAGCGACGAGCCGGAACCGCGCCGCTACTTTCACAAGCGCGCATTGCGGCTGCTCCCGGCGCTGGTCGTCGCCGTCGCGTTCACGACGCTCGTGGTCGGCCCGCTGTTCACGTCCCTGTCGCTCTCGGACTACCTCACCGACGGCGCGACCTGGCTCTACCTGGTCCGCGCGAGCCTGCTCGTGACGATCGCGGGCGAGCTGCCAGGGGTGTTCAACGACAACGTCTATCCCGACGCGGTCAATGGCTCGCTGTGGACGCTGCCGCTCGAGGCCGGCTGCTACATGATGGTCGCGGTGCTTGGCCTGATCGGCCTCCTGCACCGGCGCCCTGTGCTCACGGCCGCGGCCGCCTTCGTCCTGCTGGCGATCACGCCGCTGTCCCCGCTGTCCACCTCGGTCACCGTGACGGCGGGGGGAAACTTCACGAGCGCGCTCGAACTGGCGGGCGCCTTCCTCGTCGGCGCGCTGCTGTACTCGCTGCGAAGCCGGCTGCGGCTGTCGTGGGCGATTCCGGCGGCGCTCGGGGTCGTCTGGGTGCTGAGCTGGAACACCGGATGGTCGACCGTAATCACGGTGCTTGCGCTCGCGGTCACCGTGATCGTATTCGCCTTCTGCACACCGGCGTCGCTGCGCCGGCTGACGGCCCCCGGGGATGTGTCCTACGGGATCTACGTCTACGCGTTCCCGGTCCAGCAGTCGGTCGCGGCGCTCTTAGGCCCGGGTCTGCAGCCGGGGATGATGCTCGCGGTCGCGGCTCCGATCACATACGCCCTCGCCCTGCTGTCATGGCGGCTGATCGAGCGCCCGGCGCTGCGGCGGAAGCGTCGCGGACGGCAGTCGCAGCCCGCGCGAAGCCTCGCGCCAGCAGCAGCGGCGCCACCGCGATGACAGCAGGGCGCGAGCACGAAATAGGTGACGGAACCTGGCTTGCTCGCACGATCATCAGTCAGAGGGCGGGCCACCCGACGACCCGAGGTCCTGATCGGCTCGGCGATTCTCGTCCTCCGCACGTTGTAAGCCGCGCGCGAGCGTGAGGGGCGCTCCGACGACGACGAGCAACCCCAGAGCCAGGTAGAGCGGCCATCCCACCCATCCGGCCCGAAAGCGGGCGGCCCGATCCGCGATGTCCGGCAAGTGGGCCAGCAGCGATTGGCGGTCCATGCGCAGGTTCACGGTCAGATCGGTCTCGAGAGGCTGTCGGTTGAGCGTTGCTGTCGTTGACGGCGATGCGATCCCAGCCTGGCCGACCACCGCCGCGCGGCGACTGCCCTCGTTGACGATGCACACCCGCAACGGCGCGGTCGTGTCGACTCGACCGACTGACACGACCTGCTCGCGCAACTCGTGATCGAGGTCGGGGTACCCGGCGGGCAGGCTGCCTCGAGCCAGGCGCCGCCCGGTGGAGTCGTCGAGCACTTCGACGGCCATCTCTGGGCCCGGTCGACCGAAGGTGGCGAGCACGATGCCGACGCGATCGAAGTCCGTGCCGGTGGGCGGACGAATCGGTGCCTGGCAGGCTCTGTCGCCTGGAGTGAGGGTCGCTGCGACCACGGCAGGGCTGACACCCAGCGAGTACGCGAGGGTGGACCCGCGCGCGAGTCCAAGTCCGGCGACACCGATCAGGGCCCCGACGAGGACCACGCCGAAGGCGGTGGCGGCCCTACGCATAGAACCGCTCCAGCACGAGCCCAAGCGAGAGCACGTGGAAGGCGAACAGGCTCGCAACGGTTGCCGCGACCGCAACCGGACGTCTGCCGACCGGCACCAGCGACAGTGCGCCGGCCAGTGCGAGCCCGAAGAGCCCGATGATCGGGAACAGGTACCTCGTCTGCATGAAGCCCGGCGCCCCTCTCTCGAGCTCCTTGTAGTCGGTCCAATGCAGTCCGGCGACGAGGGCGACGAAGACGACGGCGAGGAACGCGGTCACGCGGAGATCGAGCTGTCGCCGGGCGCGAAACAGTGCCACTGATGCGGCCAACGCGATAGCGGTGGTCAAAGTCGCAAGAATCCAATACACCCAGGCCGAGAATTTGACCTCAAGCCACCCGAACGCAGCCCAGCCGTATGTCATCCATATGTCGATGACAGGCAGCCGACTGCCCGATGGAAAGGGGTAAGGGTTTTGGATGGGTGTCTTCGGTAGATAGAACTGCCATAGATACGAGAGAAACTCCCGCGCGCTGCTCCCCGTCCCCGCGCTGGCCGTCTGGGTCACCTGCGTGGCGAGGCCTGCGGCCGGGCGGTCCGCTGCCCGTGCGACGAGGATCCACGTGCCGAGTGTCAGCACAAGGGGCAGGACGGCTGCGGCCGCCAGCCCGAGCAGGTGGGCCACGTTGCGCCGGTGTGCCCGGAGACCGATCAATGCCACCAGGACGGCGGCGGGCAGCAGCGCGAGGCTGAGCGTCTTGACCACGCATGCCAGGCCGACGAGTGTGAAGAACGCCACTGCCTCTCGCAACGGAACGGCCCGCTTGATCGCTCGTACTCCGAGCCAGAGTGCGAGCGACCAGAGCGCGAACAGCATGCCGTCGGGATTCACTGCGCTGGTGATGAACGCGACCATCGGCGCGAGCGCCGGTACCGCTGCGGCCGCGGTCTGGAGCAGCCGCCGACGCCCGAAGATCTCGCCGGCCAGCAGCCAGACGCCGAGGACGGTGATCGGTAACCACAACGCGGACATCAGGCGGGCTCCAAGCAGCGCGTCGAACATCGTGCCGCCGGACGCCGCGCCATACCCGATCCCCATCCAGGCGTAGGCGACAGGGGGATACCCCGCGGCCTGGATCGGCCCGCCTCCGTCGTCGCGTGGAGCTCGTGCCCGCGACTGCTCCCAGCTGCGCTCAACGCGGTCGCTCCACTCGGGCTTCACCCTGATCTGCGCCGCGACCTGGTCGGAATTGACGGCAGCCATCGCCTGGAGCATCTGCGTGGAGAAGTTGGGGCGTGTGGGATCGCCCGGGAGCGCCTGGCGCTCGGCTAGCGATTGCACGTACGCAAAGTGGTACTGCTCGTCCGGCGCCTGAAACGCAGGCACGATCGCCGCCCAGGTGACGGACAGGAGCAGGCTCACCACCATGAGAGCGCCGAGCGCGGGAGGGATCCTCCTCATGCAGGGACCGGCTCCCGCATGCGCAGCGCGTTGCGCAGCTCGCGCTCGACCTGCTCGGCTGCCGCGTCCCACGTGTGGTCGCGGACGAACTCGATGCCCTGACGGGCCCTCCGCTCGCGCTCGGCTTCGTCGTCGAGCAGCCGCTCGACGACGTTGGCAATCGCCTCGTCGTCGAAGGCCGCGAGCGCGACCGGACCGTCGGGCCCGAACACCGAGCGGGGGCTGGGACGGTCGAGGTCGACCGTCGGCAGGCCGCACGCGAGCATCTCTTGGGGAACGAGCGAGTAGTTGGTCATCGAGAGCGACATCCCCACGGTCGCCTCCGAGAACAGCCAGGAGAGCTGCTCGTGGCTCGCCACGCCGGCGTGCTCGTGCGGAAAGGACGCTCGGATCGGGTCCGGATCGCCGAACAGCACGATCCTCAGGTTCGGGCGTCGCTGATGGAGTCGGGCGAGCGCGAGCATCCCGAGCGCGACCCCGCGCCGTGGCGTGCCGTGCCGTGCGTAGAAGACGACTGTGTCGCGTCGGCGCGTGATCGGCCTGGGGCGGTAGACGGCGTGGTCCACGCCGTACTGGAACAGCCCCGCCGAGCCGCCATAGCGCTCGACGTAGAGGTCGCGCAGCCAGGGGCTTCCGGCGATGCCGTAGAGGCCGTAGCGGTACGTCGCCTCGGCCCACTCGGCCTCCACCGAGGCGCCGTAGAAGTCGGGCTCGTGGTCGTTGATGAGATACGCGCGCGCCCGGCAGCCTGCGAGCCGCAGCACGGGAGGGACCGTCTGCCAGCCGGTCGCCACGACGACGTCGGCGCCGTAGAAGTGCTCGAAGCCCTTGAACAACGGTGCCTTGATCGGCGCGAAGTGCTCCCGAATCTCCTCGCGGATGCTGGCGGCACCGTGGTAGTCGCGTTCGTGGAGCGGGTCGTGGAGCCACACACTGCACGAGTGGCCCATGCGTTCGAGACGAAGGATGAGCTGGAAGATGATGTTGTGGCCGCCCGAGCCGATGTTGAACGGCGGGATGGCGAACGCGATGTGCAGCCGGTCGCGTTGCGCCATGCCCGCGTACGGAGGCAGGAGCGGGACCGCGCCGGCGCGCAGCGCCTGGGCGGTCGCCGCATAGTCCTCTGCCGGCAGCTCCGGCGGGCGGTGGCGTAGTTCCGGCAGTGGCACGGGCGCCGCGGCGCGGCGCTCGAGCGAGAGGGCGCGCTGCAGCGGGGCCGGCAGCGAGCTCGCGCGCGAGCCGGCCGCCGAGAACGCCTTGCGCCCGGCGTGATGTACCGCCGCCCGCGCCGTCCAGCGCGCCCGCTCACGGCGTGACAGGCCGTGTGCAGCCATATAGCGCCGGTCGGCCGCCACGAGCGCCCGCACGTCGCGCGCTGCCGATCGAGGAGCGATCGGCTCCACGTAACCGATCGTCTCGCGCAGCCCGCGGTACTCGTCGAAGTAGCGGCGCATGAACTCGAGCACCCCGTAGTCGTGCGCGTGGAGTACACCGGCGCGCGGGTGGTAGACCTTGCGCCAGCGTGGGTGCTCGGCCAGGAGGCGACCGAAGGCCTGGTCCTCGCTGTACTCGACGTCGGAGAACTGGATCTCCTCCCAGCACGCCCGCCGGTATGCCGCATTGACGTTGGACAGGAACGTCGGGTCGTCCGGGCCGAAGACCCGCGGAGCGGCGTCGGGCGGCGCGAAGGTCGCGAAGAACTCCACCAACTCGCGCGCGATCATCGGGCTCGTCGTGGGCCGCGGCAGGTGGGGGCCGAACACGGCGCCGACCTCGCCGGAGATCGCGAACGCCTCTCGCAACGCGGCCAGCCAGCCGGGAGCGGGCGTCGCGTCCTGGGTCAAGAAGGCGATGATGTCGCCGGTCGCAAGCACTGCGGCGAGATTGCGCGTGGGACCGTGGCCGAACTCGGCCGCCGGGATCTCGTGCAGGGTGACGCCGGCCGCGTGAGCGATGTCGAGCGACGCGTCGCGCGACCCAGAGTCGACGACCACGATGTCGTCCACGCCCTCGCGCTCGAGCGCCTCCAGCACCTCGGCGAGGTAGCGTGCCCCGTCCTTGACGGGGATCACCGCCGAAACGCGCTCGCTCATCCCAGGATGCGGGCGCGAGCGTAGCCGGCCGCACGCTTGACGCGACCCAGTGCCCGCGCCGCCTCGTGGGCGCGCAGGGCGATGCGATGTTCCATCACGGCGTTGAGGTCGACGTGCCAGCGGTCGAGCCAGTAGGCACGCTCCTGGGCGGCGGCGACCGCGGCGCCGGCTCGCTCGGTGCGATCGGCGAGCTCACGCTCGAGCGCCTCGATGCGGGCCTTCAGCGCCTCCACGTCCTCCTCTGGCACGGCGGGCAAGCTAGCAGGGGTCCGCCGGCGGCCTGCGGAGGACGGCGACGTCCTGGTTGCCATCGTTACGACCGACCGCGTAGGACACGACATGCCAGGCCGGCGTCACCGCTCGCAGGAGCCACTCGGCGCTCATGAAGGCGGTCCCCCACTCGGGATGCACGACGCCGTGATCGCCGCCGCTGCCGAACTCGGGCGCGTACCAGAAGCCGCGCTGGTGGAGGGCAATCGCAATCTCGATGAGCTGCTCGTGCGAGCGCGCGCCGATGGCTCGGTTGTGCGCGATCGACTGGGCGCTGTGCACGGTGAGCAGGAGATGTCCGCCGGGCGCGACCATCCGGCGCATCTCGTCGAGCCAGCGGTGGGCGGAGCGCTCGCCGAAGTGCGACCAGATCGAGATCGCGTACACCAGATCGAAGTGGTCGTCGGGAAAGTCCAGCGGCGGGTCGCTGGCGGACGTCGCGAAGCTGGCGCCGTTCACGTGCTCGGCCGCCCAGGCGACTGCACCCGCATTCGGATCGACGCCGTGCCACTCGACGTCGGGATACGCGACGACGAGCGGACGCAGCACGCGCCCCGACGAGCAGCCGAAGTCGAGCGCGCGTCGTAGCCCGCCGATGTCGGTCCCGGCTCGCAGCAGCGCCTCGGCGACGAGGTCGGCGGTGTAGTAGTCGCCGCCCGCCGCGAGCGGGCCCCGTCCCATCGCGTGCACATCCGGCGGCGGGTCGTCGGTCGTGAGACCGGTGCGCTCGAGGACGCCGGGCACGCGGAAGTGGACGCCGTAGGCGAGTGTCAGGTAGGCGCGGTGGGGAGGCGTCGCCTGCGCCCAGAGCGCGGTTGCCTCGCCGTCCAGCGCCGCTTCGACGGCGTCGACGTCCTCCGGCCGCAGCCGGTCGAGTAGCCGGCGGGCGACGGGCTGTGCCGCTCCCTCGTCGACCGGGACGTCGCGCGACGTCCAGTTTTCGGCCGGCCGCGGTGCTGCCTGCGCCCGCGCCAGCGCGCGCAGCCGCTCTCTCAAGCCGGCCATCGCTAGAGGTGCTCGGCGATCCGAGGCGCCGCGCGGTTGAACGCCCACCAACCGAGCGCGAAGGCACCCGCGACGATCGCCGCCGGGATGAGCAGGCGCTCGGCCGCCCCGATGGAGTCCCAGACGTGCGCGGCGCTCG
>WUUC01183116.1_pt1 | contig 24323 bp, 15 predicted proteins | sample 6278441 | NCBI WGS metagenome assembly WUUC01 (sample SAMN13675441, study PRJNA597444) | soil metagenome | isolation source: soil | place: USA: Washington | collected 2017-10 | reverse complement strand
TACGACCCGGATCGTTCGCGGTCAGTGCTGTTCGGCGGCTACTGGTCGGATCTGTGGGAATTGAACGGCAGCACGTGGACGTCCATCACGACAACGGATGGTCACGCGTCGGCGCCGCCCCCTGGATCGTTGCGGCCGGACTTTGACGGCGACGGAAAGTCCGACCTGATCGTCTATCGGCCGTCCAGCGGACAATGGCTGCTGCGGAAATCGACCACTGCATACTCATACAACGACGCGCAGACGTTTTCGTTCGGTTCCAGTAGCGATCGGCCGCTCGCGGGAGACTACGACGGCGACGGACGTCTGGACTTCGTTTTGTGGCGGCCGTCGACCGGCGAATGGTTCTTCCGGTACTCGACGAGCAACTTCGCGTCGAGCAGCCAGGCCGTGTATCAGTGGGGACTGTCCAGCGACATTCCCTTGAGCGCAGATTTCGACGGGGACCGGCGGAACGATCTGGTCGTCTACCGGCCCGGAACGGGCGAGTGGTTCGTGCGTTACTCGACGACCGGTTACTCCTACTCGAATTGGGTGTCGTATCAATGGGGTGTGCCGGGCGACGTTCCGATGGCGGCCGATTTCGATGGCGATCGAAAGACGGATCTTGCGGTGTTCCGTCCGTCCACGGGTGAGTGGTTCATCCGGCTGTCGGGATCGAACTATAGCTACTCCACATGGTTTCGCCTTGGGTGGGGTCTTATCGCCGACAAGCCGCTGGTCGCCGATTTCGACGGCGACGGACGGGCCGATGTTGCCGTATTCCGCCCGTCGAACGGCGGCTGGTACATCCTCCAATCCTCAACCGAGTATGCGATCGGCGCCTACCGCTTCATTGGTTGGGGCCTGGGCGGCGACGTGCCGCTGGCTCCACTGGACTTCGATGGCGACCACAAGGCGGATATCGTCGTCCTGAGACCCTCGACGAGCGAGTGGTACGTTCTGTATTCGACGTCGAACTACTCGACTTGGGGGGTCCACCAGTGGGGTCTTCAGAGCGACGTTGCAATCGTCAGTCGCTGAGTACAAACCGGCGAACGGGTCTCCGCATGCGACGAGCCGTGCTACCCGGAGGAGAGCACCCAGGGGTTAGCCTGCAGGTACTGTAGCGACCGTAGAACACCCTCTCGAATCGTCACTCTCGACCGCCAGCCAAGGCTGCGCACTTTCGCGGTGTCGAGAAAGATGAACGGGCTGTCGCCGATCCACCCACGCTCGCCGCCGGTGTACCGCCGGTCCGGCGTGACACCGAGGTGCTCGGTGATCCAGCCGAGCGAGTCGTCGACCGTGCAGTATTCATCGGTTCCGAGGTTGAAGATGTTGACCGGCTCGCCCACGGAAGCCATTACCGCGAGTATGGCGTCGACACAGTCGCCGACATACAGGTAGGACTTCCGCTGGCGTCCGTTGCCGAGGACTTCGATCTGTGTCGGGTCCTTCAGTAGTTTTCGATAGAAGTCGTACACGTGCCCGTGGGTGTACCGTTCGCCAAGAATGGACACGAAGCGAAAAATGTAGCCGGTGAAGCCGAACCCCGAGCAGTAAGCGGCGATGAGACCCTCGCACGCCAGTTTCGATGCCCCGTACAGACTGGTCTGCACCGGAAATGGGCACGTCTCCGGTGTTGGAAAAACGACCGGCTCACCATAAACCGATCCCGTCGAGGAAAAGGCGATCCGGCTGATGCCATTGCCGCGCATGGCCTCGAGCACGTTGAAGGTCGCGATCGTATTCTGCTCGAGGTCCTTGTGCGGGTGTTGCAGTCCAAAGCGCACGTCGGCGTTGGCCGCCAGGTGCATCACGACGTCGTGTCCCACCATCGCCGCCGCAAGGGCTCTTTCGTCGAGCACATCGCCTTGGACCAAGGCGAATCCCGGAGACGCGACGGCACTCTCCAAAAACTGGCGCCGGCCCGTTCTGAAGTCATCGAACACGGTGACCTGATGACCGTCGCGGAGCAACCGATCGGTCAGATTGCTGCCCACGAAACCGGCGCCGCCAGTGACGAAGTATTTGAGGGGTGGCGTCATTCACTGGACCGCGCCGTGCCCGCCATGATTACGCTGGTGCCCAGAGGCGCGGCGACCCGGCTCTCGAGGTTCAGCACGAAGCGGAGTATTGGCGCGATGAGCGGACTCTTCTGAGAGTCGGCGGTTTCCGCGACCGGGTACGGCCGTCGCAGCAGCTTGCTATAGAGCAAACACACGGGGACCAAGCTGAACCCGAAGTAACGGATCACATCGACCGTGCACCGTTGCTCGACGAGCTGCCGCAGCGACGCTTTGGAGTACCGCCGATAGTGTCCGAGCTCCTCGTCATGAAACCCGAACAGGCTCTGCATCGCCGGAACGGTAATGACGACGGTACCGCCCGGCCTGACGAGATCGACCAGCTTGTTGAAGGCCGTTCGGTCATCCGCTATGTGTTCGAGAACATCGGTCGCCACCACACAGTCAAACGTGTCGCGCGATGCGAACGCTTCAATCGACGCGACCTGAAACCTGCAGCGATCGATGCGGAGGGTGATGGCCCCTTTTTCCGCGAGCGCGATGTACTCGGGCGCGGGATCGATCCCGAGCACCTGATGACCCGCGGCGGCGAGCTGGAAAGAGAGCTCGCCGGAGCCGCAGCCGGCGTTCAGGACTCTCAGATTGTTCTTGTTTCGGCCGGCGATGTACCGGGAGATGACGTTGTATTTCGCCGCCGCATACGGATCCTTAGATCTGTCGAGCAGATCCGCGTATTGATAGGCGTTGTAGAAGGAGGTGTGCCCCGCGGCGGATCCTGGTTGCTGCCCGATGGGAGCGGTCAGAGCGTCGGGGGTGTGCGGCTCGCTATTTCTCAACTTCGACCCGCCCGGAGAGGGGGGCGACGGCTGGCGCGGCTCCAAACCTGATGCTCAGCAGGTCCAGCATGTTCCGCCAGTTGCCTGCGACCAGATCCAGGCGGCTGTCGCCATCGTCTCTCCACCGAACGCCGACCTCTTTGATCGCGTATCCGCTCTGCTCCGCGAGAAACAGAATCTCCACGTCGAACATGTAGCCGTCGATGCGCTGGCGGCCGAAAAGGTCGAGCGCCACCGGCGCCTGGAAGAACTTGAAGCCGCATTGCGTGTCGGCAATCCGGTGCAGCCCAACGATGCGATGCATCGCGAAGCCAAAGCAGCGTGACCCGAACCGGCGGTACCAAGGCTGGGCCACCTCAACACGCGATTCGTTGAGCGCGCGGGAGCCAATCACTACGGGATATCCGCGGTCGAGCCACGGCAGAATCTTCTCGATCTCTTCGATCGGCGTTTTGTAGTCCGCGTCAACAAAGCCGATGACGCTCCCGCGTGCTAGCCGCACGCCCTCTCGAATCCCTCTGCCCTTCCCTCGGCGCGCCGGCGCGCCGATGACTTTCAGTCGCGGATCGCGCTGGGCCAAGTCAGCCACAATTTCTCGTGTCCCATCATTTCCATCTGCCGAGACGATGACCTCGTATTCATAGCCCTGCGTATCAAGGAAGGTCTGGAGAGAGGAGACAGTGTGCAGAATCCTCGCGCCCTCATTGTAGGCGGGCACGACTAGGCTGAGGTAAGGCTCCGGCATATGCGAGAGAAGAGAGAACGGCGGTTGGCAAGGCTGGATGATGGGACGCAGCTCTCGCGCAACACGCAGGCGAACGATGAGACGGAATCGTAGCACATTTCTGTGACACGCCACCGGCTCATCGGTCATCGCGATCGAGGTCGTTCCGCCGCCGGGACTTCGCCAGAGACGATACTCACGGACAGTCCCTTCAGTCCCAGAATCAACGGCCGTGGATCCCTTGAGATGACGACTCTGGGAGGATCCAAGGCCAACAAGGTCACCCTGCGGCGACCTTCTCCGATCGGCACGACCAAGCTGAGCGGGCCGCCACGCGTAACGATGGTTTCGCTGTGCCCATCGTCTGTTGTTACGCGCACGCGCCGTAAAACATCGTTGGGGATGCTGGGTCCCGGAAGGGCCTCCGCTACGAGCCGCACGAAACCGTTCCGACCGGAGACGAGATCGAGGACGGTTGGGCCGCGCCCCATCCAGAAGAACGGCTGGTCGTCGAGCTGCTCCAGGCCGTTCTGATTGACGACCCCTGACAGGAACGCCCATTCGTGCTCGAGCGTGAACCTCGGGTCGTGCAGTCCAATCACCAGTGGTCGACCGTCCTGGCCCAGCACTCGCGGGGGGGGCTGCTCGAGAGGTTCGAACTGCACTTCATTCAGCCCCGCGCGAACCTCGAACGAGAAGACGTTCAGCCCATCCACAACGTCAACAATCCTCTCGAACCCAGTGGAGCTGGATACTCTGACGCGCCGCGCTGGCCCATCGAGATTCGGGCCGCTCGATGTCTGTGCGATGGTCTGGACCTCCCCCCCTCTGCTCGCAAGCAGGCGAAAACGTGTGACGCCGCCGCCTAGCCAGTAGGTGGGTTTGATGAGAACACCGTCTAGTCCATTCGGATTTTCGACCCTAATCGGGTAGACCCAGCTGCCCGCAGGGCGCCAGAGCTCGTACTTTCCCGCGGACCAGACCTTCGTGGACGTAGCCGATACTGAAGCAGGTGCGGGGGTATCTGCGTTGGTGAGCAGCAGAACGTCGGGAGGAAAGTGGTCGGGCGTGACGACGTCCCGCAGTTCCGGCCATCGTCTCATGTCCGCGTCGTTGAGCGAAGGATTGGCCAGCCATATCGCGTTGTGGCGAGCGAAGTACGCCACCCACGCATTCAGCAGTCCATGGTTCCACGTGTCGTCGCTGACGGAGATAACAAGACGTTGTCCGCGGAGCGACGTCAGATAGAACTCAAGCCGGCGGACGTCCGGATCGAGAAGATAGTGCGCGTTCGATCGAGATCCGGATTCTGCACGTGCACTGTCGACAGCCATCCCCACACTGCCTGCGGTGACTCCAGCCAACATTGCGGCCCACACGGCGATCATCGCCGCCCGGGACGCCCATGCGTGTCGCGGAGGGTCTCCGGCCTCCGCACGAAAGGTCAGGGCGCCGAGCCGTGTGAGGGCCAGGGCGACCCCGACGGTCAGCAGGGGCGCGGTGGTCAGCAGAAGCTTGTAGAACTGATAGGGGTGCTGATCGTCACGAGCGAACACAATCGCAGGGAGGACCGCGACGGCGAGTGTCATCCAAGGGAAGGCACGTCCGTTCGTGGGTGCCGCATGGGATGTCGGGTGAGCATTGGTCAGCCGCAGGATCGCGGCACGCAGCAGGCCGTAATAACCCAGCGCTGTGAGCCCGAGCGCGACGGTGCGCAATAGCCCGCGCGTAAGTCCCGTGGCTGCTGCACCGAGATCGCCCAGCCACACCCGAAGAATCCCATCGACGGTGAGTGCCCAGGGATAGATATGACTCAGGACAGGCAGGTCGACGCGTCCGAAGCTCGTGAAGAGGCCATCAATGAACCGGACATTCAGCGCGAAGATAGAGAGGACGAGGCCAATGAGCAACAGCAATCGGGTGGGCCACCGGGGGCGCGCCCTCGGCATCATGAGAGCCACGGCTGCGATGGCAATGAGTATCACCAGGAATTCGCTGTAGATGCTCGCGGTAGCCGACAGGAATATCGCCGTCGCGATGAAACGCGGCAGCCGGCGAGATTCTGCGACGTCGTCAAGCAGCACCGGGGCGAGGAGCAGCAGAGGAATTGCAAGTGCCTGTGACAGGAAGCCTTCGAGGTGGACCAGCGATATCGCCGGCAGCACGGCTGCGCAGAAGCCAGTGGCGAGCGCGGTGCGCGGTGGCAGGTGGTACCGCTGGCAGAGGGCAAACACCGCCAGCACGATCAGAAATGGCGTCAGGAGAATCGTCGGCTCGAAGAGCAGCTTGGCATCGCCGAAAGCGGTGGTGGTGAAGAAGCCGTGCAGCACTGACTGCCCGATGCGCTCAAATTTGAAGTGCACTCCCACAGCCAGGTACGGCTGATGGCCGACGTCCGCGAGCGTCGTGCTGAACTGCCAGTCCGTTAGGAACTGCGCCATGGCCGTGTAGTTGAATTGATCCCCCCAGGCGCGGCCCACGTAATGGCGAGCACCCAGGATGAGCAGGCCCAGTCCCTGCAGCACATATGCCGTAACCGCAACACTGAACGCCTGCAAGGGGAAGGCGCGAAGGCTGGAAACCAGGGTGCCGCTGCTGATCATCCAGACCCACAACACCGCCACGACGATCCAGAATGGCCACGTGGACCGCCCGACGGGCACGTTGAGGTACACGAGGTTCTGCAGCACCAGCACGATTGCTGCGATGCCGAAGAATGGGACCTCGATCCATGCCGATCCACTCAGCCGAGCGCGGGAATTCAGGAGCCAGCACACTGGCAGGCCGACCGCGAGGATGCTGCCGCAAACGACGGCGATACACAAGAGCGTCAGCATCGGGTCAGCGCACGTCCTTGCCGCTCGCCGGTGCGACCTCCAGCGTAGCGGCCAGCCCGCTCACGCCGATCAACAGCGGACGTGTGTCCCCGTTCGGCTGCCTCACGACGAGGGGTTCGTCCAGCGCTTTCAGCGTAATGCGGCTTCGTCCACCGGGCACCGCAATGCGGATCTGCTGGTCCCCGGTCGTGATGAGCACCGTCCGGCTTTCTCCGTGATCGGTTTCCACCAGAAGCTTTCGAGTCGGAGGAGCCGGCCCGCTAGGCCCCGCGATGAATCGGCCGTACAGCACCAGGTTACCGCGTCGCTCCGACTGTACCGTGACTGCGGTCGGCGGCCCGCCAATCCACAGAAACGGCTGCCCACCGACCTGCTCTATTCCGTTTGGGTTCACGATGCTCTCGATGGTCACAGCGGTGTCGATGCTCTCGAACCTTACTCCGAGGTCCAAGACGCCGAGGACGAGCGGTCGGCGGTCGCCGCGGCCTGTCACCGGCCTGTCGGGTGAATCCAAGGTTCGCAGTACAACTCGATTCTCGCCCAGTCGCAAGGGGACGCGAATCGAGTTCATGCCGGGATGAACCTTGACGCGCCGGCCGGCGCCGTTGTTGACAACAACCTCGACATGTCGTTCCGTCTTCGTCGACACGCTGGGACCCGGCACGAACTCTGCCGAGAACTCTGCACTCCCTGCTGTAGGCGCGTCGAGCGTAATTGTCGTCCCCCCGTCTCCCATCCAGAAGAAGGGTCGCCCTTCGACCTGCTCAATGCCGTTGCGATTTTCAACGCGCTGCACGGCGATGCGCTGCTGCACGAGTGCGACGCCGAGATCCTGCACGCCGAGCAGAAGCGCGCGCGGATCTCCATTGGGAGCCGGCACGTTGGGAGTGTCGAGGACCCTCAGGCGGATCTGTTCTCTGCCGGCCTTCACCGGGACCTGGATTTGGCGGTCCCCGGTGTGGACCAGCACTTCCCGACTGTACCCGGAGCTTGTGCTGAGCAGCAACCGCCGTGCCGGCACACCGACAACACTCGGGCCTGGAACGAAGCCCGCGTTCAAGCCAAGAACTCCGTCGGCGTTACTCACGACGTCGACCGTCGAAGTAGCCGATCCCATCCAGAAAAACGGCCTGCCCCCGACTTCCTCGAGTCCGTACGGGTTGGTCACGCCCGTCACTATCGACCACGTCTGCGCTGTCGGAGACCACAGCCGATACGGCCCCGCAGACCACACGAGCGACCAGGCTCGCGAATCACGAAAGACGGCGTCGGGATGGTCGTCGGTGAGCAGGTAGCCGAGCTCCTCCGGCCGAATGGAACGGGCGCGATCCATCAGCGGTCGGACATGGGGAAACGCCATGTACATCCGATATGACCCGAGCACAATTGGCATGTCGCGGAGAAAATAGACCGCCCACTCGTTGGCGACACGTTCATCCACCGCGACGAGCACCTTCTTCGACAGGTTGAGATCCTCGATCGCTCCGACCCGCCGATAATCCGCCATAGTCCATTGTCCACTCAACGCCACCGCGCGAAAACTGCGAACCGCGACATGCATGAGCGCCGCGGTGACAAGCGCCACGCACGCTACCACGCGTACGACTCGGGCGTATTCTGTCAATGGCCACGCGGTGACCACCGCGTGGATCCCCAGCACGACGGCCAACGCGAGTGCCCACCAGGACAGCAGGATCAGCTTGTACGCGCCGTACGAATACTGCTCCGCCACAATCATGAAGAGCGCCCCGGTCACGAGCAGCACGACCCATGCTGCGACTCCGGCGAGCCTGCTTCGGAGCATCGCCACTACGCCGACCGCCGCCAGTACCGACAACACGGCGCCGAGCAGATTTGCGAGCCTCAGGAATCTTTCAACCCGAAACTCGGCCCCGAGTCCCCAGAACGCGGATGGCTGGAAATGTCGCGACAACAGGCCGGTAAACATGACCTCGCCCGGCCGACCTGTTGCCTGCAAGCCGGCCGAGGTCTGATTTCCGATGAACGCCAACATGTCGGGAACGAACGGCCACATCATGGCGAGCGCCAACGTGCCGGACGTCGCCACAATCAGGGCCCAACGTCGGATGGGCATGGTTTCGTTCCGCCACCGTTCCAACGCTGCGAAAACAGCCAGTGCGGCAACGAGCGGCGCCAGTTCCGGATACACATAGAACAACCCCGCTCCGACCAGGCCGAGCAGAACACGCCAACCGGGCGCGTCCATGTCGAAATGGGCGATGAGACCAGCCAGCAGTGGCGCGAAACTCAGGGCGAGGGCGTTGTCATAGTTATTTGCCCACACGACGTTTGCCATCCAACCCGACACCACGACGAACACGAGATACGTTACGAGCTGAAGTGAGCTCACGCGAATCGACAGCGCGAAGAAGGCGCACGAGGTCGAGAAGACAAATAGAGCGCCTGAAACAAAGAGTCCGCTAGATGCCTGCGTGTCACCTGGCGCGAAAAACGGAGAGAGGAACCCGAGCATCGCTCCTGCAACATGTCTCACGTGCGCCATGTGCGCCGCGTATTGATGCAACGGCGGAAGGCCTCCCTCACTGCCGATCGAGTACGTCCAGAGGTACTGCGCCATCGCCACGTACGACCAGCCATCGGGCAATGAGCTTCCTTGGTAATCGGTCAGCCCGACCAGAAAGTACGGACTCAGGACGCACACCGGCAGCGCGGCCGTCAGCGCGAGAAGTGGGGCATCGCCCCACTCGAACTGGCGCGCATGTTTGGCGATCCCGTAAGCGGCGAGACCGCCGCTGAGCGCCCAGACCGGACCGGCAAGTACGCTGACCGGAACGCCCAGCGATACGCCGAACCCAAGGACCACACTCCACCAGGAAAGCGTGACCGCGGGAGCAACGGTGACCATCATTGCATGAGGCAGCGATACCCTGAGGAGCCGCAGGATTGCGAGGCCGATCGCCACGCTCACGGCGCACAGCGCAGCGTAACGGAGCAGGTCAGTACCAATCTCAATGGCTTGCGACATCACATCTCTAAACCATTACGTTCCGTCGTAATCGGACGGATATCATTCGACGCGCAGCCGCTCGAGCCTGAACGACAGCGGCCGGAAGTCGTGATTCCCAAGCACGTGATGCGGCACACTGTATTCGCTGCTCACGACGCGTGCTTCGTGCGTTCCAGGAACTACGCCCTTTAGCGACCACAACAACGCGAAGTGCTGACCGGTACCTGTGGGTTGTCTGCCGAGCGACGTGCCAGCGATCCAGAGCTCGAGTTCGAGTGGTCGACGCAGTCGGCCGAGCGCAACGTTGCCGACGATCTCGAGCATCGTGTGATTCGGCTCCACCTTGATGGGCTGCACCAGCGTGGGACCGGCCCACCCGTCCGCGTGCAGTCCGGAGAAGTCGCGCCACGCAAGTGTCTGAGGACTCTCTGTTCGCCTCCAGGCGCGCGGGAGCGCGCGTGTGTGTGCGAGCACTCGCCAGACACGCGGCTTCACGACCGGCATGAGGACGACGTCGGCGAGGAGGTCGGGTCCCAACAGCGATCCCATGATGGCGAACGGGACAGCACGCAGCCGCGCCGACTGCCTCCACAAGTCTCTTCCTTGAACGAGCAGGTCTCGTGCCCTTTGCCGCCGGTTGAGGCGGAAGCGTGCGTACGACACTCGGAGCTTCCAGTAGTCCAGCAACGACAGCGAGTTCCAGTACCGACGGCTGACGCCGATGGATGCCTCGAGCCGCTCGCCCTCGCTCGCAGACGATGTCTTCGACTCCTCGTGCAGGCGGTAGCTTGCGAGCACCTGGTCGATCGGGTGGAATACGTACTCCTTGCTGAATCGGCAGAACAGGTCGTAATCGAGCCAGTACGCCGTCTCGGCGAGCGGGCCGCAGCGCTCCCAGACTTCGCGCGTCCAGAAAATCGCCGGCTGCGGCAACCAATGTCCCTTCCATATTTCAAGCACGCGGCGGTGGCTTTGGAAGGCGCTCGGGTGTTCGATGCCGACGAAGCGGCCGGCCTGATCGATGAATCGGCAGCGGCCCATGACGATGTGCCGCCCGCGCGCGGGGTCGATCTCCTGCGCGACCCGCCTTAGCGCGCCGGCCTCGAGCGTATCGTCTGAATTCAGAAAGCAGAGAATGTCTCCTGTGGCAAGCGTGAACCCTTTATTCGTCGCGTCCGCCTGCCCGCGATCCGGCTCGCGGATTACCCGTAGATGCGGATACCGGTCCAGGACTTCCGTCGTACTGTCGGTGGACATACCGTCGACTACGATGTGCTCGACGTCCGGATAGTCCTGCGCCAGCACGCTCCGGATTGTGCTCTCGATGAACACTCCTTGATTGTAGGAGCTCGTCACGACTGAAATGCGGGGCACGCGCGACACGGTTCAGATTGTCCTCAGCTCCTGGTGCACGCGATGAATTACGCGCACCGCCTCGGCTGTGTGACGCCGCCAGGAGAACCTGGCGGCCTGACGCACGCCGCGCACGGAGAGGTCCGCGCGCACGTCCGACGATCGCAGCACGGCGGCAAGACCGTCGGCCAGCGTTTCGTGGTCGAGCGGATCGACCAGTACGGCGGCATCGCCGGCGATCTCCGGGAGGCTCGTCGTGCTGCTGCAGACCACGGGGCAGCCGCACGCCATGGCTTCGAGAACTGGCATACCGAATCCCTCGAACAGAGAAGGAAAGACGAGGCACGCCGCATTGCGGTACAGGATCGGCAGCTCGGCCCGCTCGCAGTATCCGAGGAACCGCACGGGCAGGTGCTCCGCCTCAATCTCTCGGTCGAGAAGGGCCTGGGCTTCCCGCGGTCCGCCGGTGCACACCAGCTCCGGCGTCAGGCCATGCTTGTCCCGCAGGATGCGGAGCGCCGCGAGAGCAGCGCGATGATTCTTGTGATGCCACGTATGTGCGGGGAAGAAGAGATAACCTCCGCTTTCCAGCGTGTACTTCCCCAGCGTCGCCGCGTCACGCGGGGAGGCGACAGGGCTGAAGATGGCGTCGGCGGCGAGGGGAACTGTGGTGATGCGCTCCGGCGGAGTGCCGAGGCGATCGATCAGCGACTGGCGCGTGAACTCGGAGATCGCGCAGATGTGATCGGCGCGGCGTATCGAGTCGCCATACAGCCGCTGCCGCTCTGCGACGGCCGCTTCGGAAAAGAACTCTGGGAAGAACTCGTGTTGAATGTCCGGGACGATCAGTACATGCCGCAGCGGCTGCAGATCAGGATGGATGTATCCGGGAAACGAGTAAGCGATTTCCACGTCCATGGCGTGAAGCCATTGCAGGTTCAGCACGTCCGGCGTCTGCCAGTCGTCGAGATGGAGCCGAGCATGCACCGAGCGATTCAGACGTCGCAGGGCCCGTCGCAGGTAGGCGCTGGCCGAATCCAGGCACACGGGGCGGATCGTCCGGCTGCGATCGAACGGAAAATCATATCGGCTCCGCGCGGGTAGGATCGCGACGTACCGGTTGAAACGATCGATCGCAATCAGCTCGTTCAGAAATGCCCGTGCGAGCTGCTCCAGGCCTCCGGCGAGCCCAGGCATCATCCACCGCATGTCGAGCACGACGCGCATGGGTTCAGAGAGAGCCGCCTTCTCCGCCGCAGTCGCGTACACCGCTCCGTAGTATTTCGCCGCGCTCGTCGCGGGATCGTGGTGGGTGACAGCGATCTGCCGGCCGGCATGCCGCAGGCCGTCCCTAAACGGCTGGTCGATCAGCGCGCGCGCTACCGTCGCGGCCATCCTGCCGGCGCCGTCCGCAATCGCCAGGTGGACGCCATCCTTGTAATAGAGCCCTTCGGCACCTACCGTGGTCGCCACCACGCAGCGTTCGATTGACCACGCCTCGAGAATTTTCTGTCGTGAGCCGGAACCGTACGTGAGCGGCACCACAACGACCGTGGCGCTCGCGAGATATGGACGGATGTCCGGCACCGCTCCGGTTACCTGAACGCCGGGGAGGTGGCCCAGTGCTTCGACCGCGGTCGTCGGTTCGCGTCCCACTATCCAGAAGTCCGCCTCGGGCACGCGCTCCCGCACTAGCGGCAGCACATTGCGCGCAAAATACTCCGCGGCGTCTGCGTTCGGCGGGTGGCTCATCAGCCCGCTGAACACGATCCGTCCGGGAACCTCCCGCGACGCCGGCTCCGCGGCAAAGTAGCTGGTCTCGATAGGCAGCGGTACAGCCACAACGCGCGTGACGCCATAGTGTTTCCGGACCCACGTGGCGTCGTGATCCGACACGGTCACGATGAGGTCGAACCGCCGGCACAACTCGCGCTCAAACGCTTCGTACCGGCGGGCTTCATCCTGGAACCGCCAACGCGACCAAATGGACTTCGCCATTTGCGCCCGCCGCCGGTACAGGACCGAGCGGATGTCGTGCAGGATGAGCACAGAGATCCACGGCACCGGCATGTATTCGCGCATAATACCGGCGCTGCTTTGCACGAACGAAACGACGTGCCAGGAGTCTTCCGAAAGCCCCTGCGTGAGCGCCGGCGCGAGGTTCCGGAAGGCGCCGTCCATGATGAGGGTATCGCGGGGACGCCACAAACCTGCGCGTACGGTGCGGCTGGCGGCCAGAAGCGCGGCGTGGATCCGCTTCAACATCACCGGGCGACGGGGCGTCGACCCCGGCGCCTCGTCGATGAATGGGCTCTGCCACAGATAGACCCGAACACCACCTCCACTGAGCGCCTCGGCTCTGGACACATGCTCTCGCGTATGTGCCATCGATACGAGCCCAGTCCTCTTGGCGAGCCGAGCTGTCTGCAGCAGAGTCAGGTACTCGACACCACCTCCGCCGGGAAAGACCGGTAGATCCGTGTTCACCGACAGGAGGCGAAGGGTGCGTGGCGTACGACAAGGTTCGCTGGCAACCGCCAGGTTCCGCTGAGGATGGGAGGCGGTGTCGGACGAACCAGGTGACGGGGGGGCCATGATGGTGCGAAATGTTCAGTCGAGCCGTAGCAGGGAGTCTCCCGATTCCGCGAATGGACACAACCTCACACACATCGGCCGTGTCCCCAGGAGATATCGGCGGACTCTGAAGTCGAGTGCCGAATTATACATGCAGCCATAAACTGGTTGCCGTTTTACCGGGGCGCCGAGTCTCCTCCTTGCGTGGTGCGGCGCGGCGAAGAGCCTTCGTCCTCCAGAAGATCGATCGCGCGCGCGAGCGCGGCATCGACACCGTACGGCCAAAGAGCACGTGCCAGTCGAAACACGGACCCGCGTCGCGCACGCTGCACGAGATCGCGCGCCTTAGCTGCGCTGTGTCGTAACGCCTTGATGACCGAGAGCGACGCTGCCCTTTCCTGCTCACTTGCGGCTAAGTGTGTCTCCATATCACGTAGACGCGCCTGAAGTTCTGTCCGAGCGCTCTCAAGCCGTGCGAGCTCGTCGCCTTGTCGTTCGATCACGCCTAATCGCGCGGCTCGATCGTTCTCGCTCGTGGCGATCTGGTCCTTTAGGTATTGCACGTCCGCCTGTAGTGGCACCAGCGACGCATACTGGCGCAACGCCCTGTCCCGCGCAGCGTCGAGATCGAGCAGTGCCTGGACGACGCGACCAGTAGGGGTGCGTTCGAGTGCGTCTGATATCGCAGTCTGGGTGGCGCTCTCGAGCGCCGCAGGGCTGGCCACTGCGAACATGTCGTAATGGCCGAACACCGCGGGCTCGAATGTGTGATGCGCAAGACCCAGACGGCGAAACAGATTCTCGAGCGATCCGCGGTTGAAGAGAAACAGATGCTGGTCCGGGATCAGCATCTCGAGAAAGCGGCTCGACTCCGCGGCCAAGGCATCGTAGGAGCCACCAGGGTACGCGGGCGTCTGGATCAGAAGAATGCCATCACACCGCAGCAGTCGAGCGACCTCGCGCAGCGTACCAACAGGGTCGGGAAGGTGTTCGAGGACGTCCATCAGCACGACGGCGTCCATCGAGTCGGATGGCAGCGCCTGGTCTTCCACCGGACCGGTCAGGGTTGGCGCATCGAAGGTGTTTTTCGCCAGGTCGACGATCGATGGACTGATCTCGAGGCCGGTTGCATCGAACCCTGCCAACCGTAGCAGCGCGACGAACCCGCCATGGCTGCTGCCGATTTCCAGGATCCGTCCGGGCGGACGCCGGTATTTGAGGAGTGTCCGCAACCAGTGGGGGCAGCGATCGACGAGATCCGTGCGGGCGCGAACATCGATGGTCGTGAGTCCCGGCGTGCGTGTCTGGCCCGAATACCAGTATTCGCGACCATAGAAGTCGTGGTCGTCGTCGATCACTCGGGTCACGTCGCGCGTATGGTTCCAACTCGACACCAGCGTCCCACAGGCGGCGCACTGGAGGTAGTCCGCAGAAAATGCCGCGAGGACTCCTTCTCCACACCAGCACGCACGCGGTGCTGATTCAGCGATCGGCGGAACGGACACGATGCTCACGTCAGCTTCCCCGCACCAAGGGTTGCGGGACTCGAGTCATGGTCTCTCGCCATTTGCGGATTCGCGAGGGTCTCATGGAATCCCTCAACCGACGCACCGCGCGATCCCAGGGGTTATAGACCTGTTCGCCGAGCACCGCTCCGTCCGGGCGGCAGCTCACAGGACCTCCTCAATCGCATCTGCGGGAGCAAGCGGCGGAATAACGGAAACCGAACTATCGCCGGGCAGATCCGCCACGCCATGATGCAGCAGTTGCACCGGACGACCGGCACGTCGGAACGTGACGCTGAACCGTCCAACGCCAGGGAGATGGCACAGTCGAAGCACGCGAGGTGTGAGTTCGGCATGAGGGAGCGTTGCCGCCAGACTGTAGATCCGTTCGGCAATCGTTGCGAGACCGACCTCGAATGTATAGTCCGCGATCCCGAGATCCAGGCGGATTGATTGGGCAACGCGGACCCGGCTGCCTGCACTCACCCCTGACGGCACCGGCGTGCCGTACTCCAGCGTCGCCTTGCCGTGCGCTATCACGCCGCGCTCGTTCTGCAGTACAACGCCCGCGATCGGAACCTCAATGTCGCGTAGCAGCTCGAATTCGTAGTAGAAGCGAGCAACTTCTCCCTGCTCGAACGCGACGCGGGGATTGTGATCCGCGTCGCAGAGGGCGACGCCTGTGCATCGTGCCCATCCATTGGACACCTGTCGCACGCCCGAGATGTTCAGAAATGCATCCGTCGGCGGCCAGGGCCCGCGCGCCTGAACGTCTATAGCCGTCGCCCGACTCGGGTTCGGCATCGATGCGACGCCCGACGTGCGCTCCACCTGCTCGACGAGATAGTAGTGCTTCACGGCCTGCGACGCTGTCCCCAGAAACACCGCGCGGCCCCGGTCGAGCAGAAGCGCCCGATCACAGAACTGCTCGATGTCCGCCATCGAGTGCGACACCAGCACGACCGCGCAGCCGTGAGTCCGAAGCTCGTTCATCCGACGATAGCACTTCTGCTGAAAAAAGATGTCGCCGACGGCGAGCGCTTCGTCCACGAGCAGGACGTCCGGCCTGAGGCTCGTCGTGACCGCGAAGGCGAGACGCACGAACATCCCGCTCGAGTACACCTTCACTGGCTGATCGATGAACTCGCCGATTTCGGCAAACGCGGCGATCTCGTCGAACCGCTCTTCGACCTGCTGGCGCGACATGCCGAGAATCGCCCCGTTGATGAACACGTTTTCCCGCCCGGTGAACTCCGGGTTGAACCCGCTGCCGAGCTCGAGCAGGGCCGAGACGCGCCCCTCGAGCCGCACCTCGCCCTCGGTGGGCGCGAGGGTGCCGGCGATGATTTGCAGCAATGTGCTCTTGCCCGAGCCGTTGCGGCCGATGACGCCGACGCGCTCGCCGGGGTGGAGATCGAAACTGACGTCCCGCAGCGCCCAGAACTCCTGCCCGTACTGACGACCGGTTCGCGCGAACAGCATCTGCTTGAGCCGATCCAGTGGCTGGTCGTAGATGCGGTACATCTTGCCGATGGAGCGGACGCTCACCACCGCGGTGGACGGATCCGGCCCGCGGTCGGCGTTCGCGGCTGCTGTGAGGCCTGAGGGTGTCATCACTCGCTCACACCACGTCGGCGAAGGCCTTCTTGGTCGTCATGAACCAAGCGTATCCGAACATCAGGATGGCCCCGGTCAGCGCGAGCCACGCCACCAGCGCGGTCCAGTCGAGAGGCGCCCCGCCGAAGATGCTGCGCCGGAAGTTCTCGACGATCGGCGTCAGCGGGTTGACGTGCATGACCGGGCGGAACGTGGCCGGCACCTGCTCGACCGGGTAGAAGATCGGCGTCACGAAGAACAGCACCTGGACGATCAGCCCGATCGCGTACCCGAGATCACGCATGAACACGCCGAGACTGGACAAGAACCAGGCCAGGCCGAGACTGAGGAAGACGAGCGGAAGCGCGGCGAACGGCAGCCAGACGAGCGACGGCTCGAGACGGCCCGTGATCACCAGCTGCGCAGCCAGGAGCACCGTCAGACTGATCGCGGCGTGAAAGAGCGCCGATCCGAGCACGCTCACCGCAAGCACCTCGAGCGGGAAGACCACACGCTTGACGTAGCTGGGCACCCCAACGATCAGGCCCGATGCGCGCAGCAGAGACTCGCTGAACACGTTGAACGCCGTGAGACCAGCGAACAGCACGAGGCCGAACTCTGCGAGCCGCTCGGTTCGCGCTCCCGGCCATCGACTGTTGAAGACGACCCCAAAGATGAACGTGTAGATGAGCAGCAGGATCAGCGGGGTGACGAACGACCACCCGAACCCCAGGAAGGAGCTCCGGTACCGTCCTTCGATCTCGCGGCGCGTGAACTGAGCGATGAGTCCCCTGTGCTGCCACAAGTTTCTCACCAGCGCCGCCGGGTTCAGGTGCCGGACGACACCGTCACGGCTGGCAGTAATTAGGACTGTGCTCATGAGTCCAGCGCGCGTCGCGCGGGTGGTATTCAGCCATCACCGTGTCGAGCACGCGCTCCCACGTCCAGCACGCCGCTAGGCGCGCTGCTGCCTCGCCCAGTTGCTGGCGCCGTGGCACGTCGGCGACGAGGTGCGAGACGGCCCGTGCAAGCGCGTCGATATCGCCTGGAGCGACCAGCAGTCCGTTGGTGTCGTTCTCCAGCACTTCGGCCGGCCCCCCGAGTCGATAAGCGACTGACGGGACCGCGTTCGAGGCCGCCTCGAGCAGACTGATACCGAAGGATTCGACATAGCTCGGCAGCGCGAACATGTCTATGGTGGCGAAGAAATCCCGTTTGTCGGCCGCACTGATCTCTCCGATATTTACCACGCGATTCTGGAACGGATAGCGCCGCCAGAACGTGCGGAAGCTCTGCATCTCTTCCCCGGCGAGCAGCACCTTGAAGCGCGCTCCTTGCCTCCACGCGCGCGCGCAGGCTTCCAGCAGATCGATTGTGCCCTTGTCGGCGCTCTTGTTCGCGAGATGGCCGACGACGGGCTCGTCACCAAGCGCCCAGCGCGCTCGACCGCGACCCCGCTGCCCATTCGTGCATTCGGCCGGATCGACGCCCATCCCAACGATCCGCATCCGCGCGGGATCGATTCCCGCGCCCGCCAGCGCGTCGCGTTCGGCACGGGTCTGCACCAGCACCACATCGGCGGCGCGGAGCAGCGAGACGTTCAACCGCGAGAGATACGTCCGCCGGATCTTGTTGCGATTGTTGGCGGGATCGCCGAGATGTGCGAACGGGGTGAGGACGAGCCGCGCGCCGGTGCGTCGCGCCAGTCGAACCGCGGCGTCGAGCAGCAGCGAGTACGGCAGCCCCGCGGCGTGCACGACATCGAGCGGGCCGGACGCGAGCGTGGCATCGCGGGCGAGCTGCAGCGCCAACGGGTTCCACCGCAACGTGGCCGCCCGCCACATGCGTCCGAACGGGAGGGGATGCAACGCCGTCAGCAGGTACCGCCTCAGCGGCGGGTGCCAGATGCGATAGCGGTGCACCCGCACGCCGTCTTCCACCGTCGTGCCGGCGGGAAGCGCGGTCGCGGTGGGGGAGGTGAAGGCGTCGACGCTGCGGGCCGTCGTCGTCCAGACGTCGACGCTATGGCCCGCGCGCGCCAGCCCGGTGCTGATTTTCGCGAAGAACATCTCGGCGCCACCGGGCGCTGGCGGATACCGTGGACAGATGTGGACGATGCGCAGCGGCGGGCCTGACATCATGCGGGGCGGGGCATGACATTCCATCGGAGGTACGACGCCAGCGCCCGGACACCGGCACGGACGTTTGATCCCAGGCCGGGACGCTCGTCGATCCGCCATCCGACCTCACGCTCGAGCGCTTCGCTGATGCACCAGTGCCACGGCACCCGGCCGGTGTGCCGGCGGACGACCCGCATGCCCTCTCGGAAGTACTCAGGACGGCGCGTTCGCGTTTTCGTCGAAGCGTGATCCCGCGAGGCGGCCACGATCGCGCCGTCGGCATAGCCAATCGGGCCGACCTGGGCAAGGCGCCACCACAGATCGTAGTCGAAGCACATGTGCAGCTTCGTATCGAGTCCGCCCACCTGCTGCCACGCCGCGCGTCGCACGAGCGTAGCCGGCTGAGAGATCGTGCACATATGGTCGAAGACCCGGGGTTCGAATGGCGCGGTGGGAATCTCGCTCAATACGTCGCCCGAGTCGGAAATGAGATGCGCGCGGCCTGCGACGGCCACCCATGCGGGATGTTCATCGAGCGCCTCCGCCAAGAGGCGCAGTCCGTGCGGCATCACGATGTCGTCGGCGTTCAACCATCCGACATACCCGGCATCGGGAAAGAGCCGGACGAGGTGGTCGATCCCTTCGTTGATCGCCGGCGTCTGTCCGTCGTCCGGCGCCATCCGGCACCATGCGAGGCGGTCGCGGAAACGGTCGATGACGGCCGCGGTGTCGTCCTGCGATCCGCCGTCCACGACAGCGACGCGCGCGAGGACACCGTCCTGCGACAGCACCGAGCTCAGCGCGGCCGGAAGATAGCACCCTTGATTAAGGCTGGGGACAGCGATCGCGATCTCGCGCAGGGTCCGCTCCATCCGGGTCCATCAGCCGTCGGCAGGGCCTCGGATGTCGTCTACTATACCAGTGGGCGCGCGGGCTGCGCGCCATTACTTCCGCGGCATGTGGCATCTGCTCGTCTTTATCGTCGCCGCCGTGGCGGGCCTTGCGAGCGGCGAGGTGGTTCGCCGCGAGGCGACGCGTCGCGGGGCGGTCGTGCCGCCGCGCCAGGATCGATGGCATCGCCGGTCCACGCCGACCTTCGGCGGCCTCGCGATCGCCGCCGGCACTGTCGCCGGCTTCGCGAGTGCCCGCGTCCTGTCATGGGAATCCGCCGTCATTTTCGGCGTCGCGCTCGCGATGCTGGCCCTCGGATGGATCGACGATCGCTTCCGGCTGTCCCCGCTCGCGAAGCTGGTGGCGTCGCTCGCCGCGGCTGCCTTCCTGCTCTATGCGCTCACATTTCTCCGCGGCCGTCCAGTGTCTCCCGCGGCGACCGTGCTCGCCGTGATCTGGTTTGCCGGCATCGTCCATGCCATCAACCTGCTCGACAACATGGATGGCCTAGCCGGTGGCATCGGGCTCATCGCGGCGGCGGCATTCGGCATCGCGTTCAGCGATCGGTTCGGCGTGGCGACTGTTGCGGCCTTGTGGGCGTTGGCGGGATCGCTGGCGGGATTTCTCGTCTGGAACCGGCATCCTGCCCGGCTGTTCATGGGGGATTGCGGGAGCCTGTTCATCGGGTCGATGCTGGCGGGTTCTTCTGTCGTGGCGGTGCTCGGCTCGGCGGAGCCGATGGTCGATTCGATGGCTGTGATGCTCGTGGTGGCGGCGCCGCTGTTCGATACGGCGTTCGTGCTCGTGCTGCGGCGTCTCGCCGGTCTCCCAGCGACGCGCGGCGGCACCGATCACGTGTCGCACCGGCTGGTCTCGCTCGGGTTCTCCGAGCCGCGGGCCGTGGCGTCGCTGTACGTGCTTGGCGTATCGGGCGCGGCACTCGCCTGGATGCTTCGAAACACTGGCATCTCGATGATGCCGGTTGCGCTGTTGTTCGGCGTGATGATCCTCCTCGTAGGCATCTACCTCGCGCGCGTGCCCGCCTATAACGGGGAGGATTTCCTCGCGCTGCAGAAAACCTCGTTCGCGCCGCTGCTGAGCGATCTCACCTTCCGATGGCACGCCGCGCAGGTGCTGCTCGACATCGTGCTCATCGCCTTCTGTTACTACGCCTCGTACCGGATTCGCTTCGAAGGAGAGCAACTGGCGGCGTTCATGCCTTCATTTGCGGCGTCGCTTCCCATCGTGCTCGGCTGCAAGCTGGCGTCCCTCTACATGTCCGGCCTGTACTCCAGGATGTGGAGCACGTTTGGTCTGCGCGATCTGTCGGCCGTCCTCCGGGGCGTCGGCCTGGGGTCGCTCATGTCGGTGCTGGCGGCGACCTACGTTTATCGCTTCGAGCGTTTTTCCCGCTCCGTGTTCATCATCGACGCCGGGCTACTGACGCTGGCAATTTTGGCGACTCGCGCGTCGTTCAGGATCATGACCGTCGCGGCGAGCAGCCGTGATGCGCGCAGTCGCAGAGTATTGATTTACGGCGCAGGAGCCGGAGGTCAGCTGCTGGCCCGCGAAATGATGACGAACGCCGCATGGGGGATGAAACCGATAGCATTTCTGGACGACGATCTCATGAAGCTGCAGCGCCGAATCCTGGGAATTCCGGTCCGGGGCACGATCGACAGCCTTGAAGACGTGCTGGGCCAGTACCGAGTCGAAGAGGTCCTGTTGAGCAGCTCCGCGATCAACGGTACCCGAGAGCAGCACGTGCGGCAGATCTGCGAGGCTCGCCAGGTGCCGGTTCGGCGGTTGCACCTCGAGATTCGTTGATGCCTCCCGCGTTTGTCCTTGTCCTTTGTGTCCGTAACCTGCGTGCTACGATCCGCGCGTGTTCTCGGTCGGATTCGACGGCCGCGCGCTCGTCTCGCCGGCGGCCGGAGTGCGCCGCTACGCCTACGAGCTCTTCGGCGCGCTCGCCGCGCTCGCGCGCCTGCGGGTGATTGCCATCGGCGCCCCTGCTGATGCCGTCCTCCCGCCCGGGGTCGAGCGAGGGCCGCTCGCGGCGTCGCTGCCAACGAATCCCGGCTGGATGCTGACCGGCCTTCCGCGCGCTGCCCGTCGCGCGCGCCTGACCCTGTTCCACGCACCTTCTTATACGGCGCCGGTCAATGGACCGAGACCGCTCGTCCTCACGATTCACGACGTCAGCTATCAACGCCATCCTGAGTGGTATCCGCACCACCGGGATCCGCTGCGCCGCGGGTTCTACCGGTGGAGCGCCCACGCAGCGGATCGCATCATCACGGATTCGTCGTTCTCGAAGGCGGAGATTATCGCCGCCTACCGTCTGTCGCCTGACATCGTGGAGGTGGTGCCGCTTGCCCCCGCGTCCACATTCGAGGTGCGAGCCTGCCGGCCGCTCCCCGACGGCGTCGTGCCGCCTTACGTCCTGCACGTCGGCGATCTGCACTCACGGCGGAACCTCGAGATTGCCGTGCGCGCGGTTCTCCAGGTGCGGCGCCGGTGCGCCGAACACGCACGATTGCAGCTCGTGCTGGCCGGGGTCGATCGCGGGAGCGGCGAGGCCTTGTTGCGACTCGACGGTCGCGCCCGTGACGAGCCCGGCGCCATCCGTCTGCTCGGCGAGGTGGACGATGTGGCGGTTGCCGCGCTGTATCGAGGGGCCACGGCGCTCGTGTATCCGTCGCGATACGAGGGTTTCGGACTGCCGCTGCTCGAAGCGATGGCGTCCGGCACACCCGTGATTGCGTCGAACGCCGCCTCGATTCCGGAAGTCACCGGCGACGCGGCGGTTCTGCTGGATGCCGATGATGAGGACGGATGGGCGAATGCGATCGAGTCGCTCCTCGAATCACCTGAGGTGGCTGCCAGGCTGCGAGAGAAGGGGCTGCGCCGCGCGGCGCTGTTCTCGTGGCGCCGAACGGCGGAGTCGACGCTCGAGGTGTACGAGCGTGCGCTTGCCGCGCGCGGGAAGTAAATGCGGCCCGTGGCGTCGGTGATCGTGCTGAACTACAACGGGAGACGGTGGCTCGCCGGCTGTCTGGACGCGCTGGGGGCACAGTCGGGTGCACCGCCGTTCGAGGTCATTCTCACGGACAATGCGTCGAGTGACGGGTCCGTCGCGATGGTCAGGACCGAATACCCAGCCGTGCGCGTGGTCGAGAGCCGAGCCAACCTGGGATTCGCAGCCGGCAACAATCTGGGCGCCCGGTGCGCGTCCGGCGGCTACCTCGTGTTCCTCAACAACGATACGGCCGCAGCGCCGGATTGGCTGTCGCGCCTCTGCGGGGCGCTGGACGAGCGTCCAGCCTTCGGGCTGGCCACGTCCAAACTCGTGCGCATGGACGATCCCTCGAGACTGGACAGCGCTGGCGATGGCTACCTGCGCGCGGGTGGCGCGTACAAGCGCGGCCACGGACGCTTGAGTGCCGAGTACGGCGACTCGCGCGAGGTCTTCGGCGCTTGCGGCGCGGCATTCGCCATCCGCCGCGAGCTGTTCGAGCGCCTCGGCGGCTTCGATGAATCGTTCTTCATGGTCTACGAAGACGTCGATCTGTCTTACCGTGCGCGCTTACTCGGGTCGCGCTGCTGGTACGCGGCGGATGCCGTGGTCCATCACGCAGGAAGCGCCACACTCGGTCGCGCGAGCGTGAGCGCCGTGTACTTCGGTCAGCGGAACCTGGAGTGGACCTGGATCAAGAACACGCCGCCGGCACTGCTGCGGCGTACCGCGCTGAGCCACCTCCTGTATTCGACGGCGGGCCTGGTGCACTACGCGCGGGCGGGCCGGCTGGGCGCCGCAATGCGCGGCAAGCTGGCGGCACTGGCCGGGCTCCGCACGGTCCTACGGGCGCGGCGCCAGGTGCAGGCGCCACGTGCCGAGGCGCCGCAGATCGAGGCGATGATGGAGGGGTCGTGGCTCCGCACCAAGACGAACGAGAAGCGCGTCAGGTGAACCACACCTCTGGTGCGGTCGATGAGATCGCTGATCGCCTCAGCCGGCGCCGCCAGAGCACGCGACAGCTTGCCGCCACTGCCGGGTGGGCGGTGCTCGTTCTGCCGCTGGCGGTCCTGACGCTGTCGATTGGTCTCTCAGCCCAGACGAACTGGACGCTACGAGTCATGACTGCCGGCTTCTGCGTGCTGGCCATCGCCCGCCCGGATGCGGCGCTTCTCGTCACTTCCGCGCTCGTCGGATTCGGCATCATCCTCTCGCACCTCGTCGGCGTACCATCCCTTCGTACAACGGAACTGCTCGTGATCGTCTCGCTCACCGGCTGTTGCATCGGTGCGGCCCGCCGTGCGGCTTGGTTTCGACACACGCTCTCCGGCTGGATCGCGGTTCCGGTGGCGCTGCTGGCGGTCGCGGCGGTCGCTTCGACGGCTGTCTGGCTGCGCGTCGACCAGTTCCAGACGGGGTACGCCGCGCCATACGTGCAGCGATTCCTGGAGGTCCTGACCCACGACTATTTCGTCGCGCCCGGCGGATTCTGGGTGGTGGTCTCGACGGCTGTCATTGTCGAAGGCCTCGCCCTGTTCCTGTTCGTCGCCGCACTCTGCCGGAACGACCCGACGTTCTTCCCGCGGGCGTTGCGCATGCTGGTTGTCGGGGGCTCCGCGCTGGGCGTCATGAGTGTCGTCCGGCTCGGCGAGATCCTGCTTCGGAATCCGGACGCGCTGGCGGCGCTTCGCGCCTCGTCGATCGGCCTGCGAATTTCGCCCCAGATCCCGGACTACATCGCCGCCGGTTCCTATTTTGCCCTGTGCTGGCTCGGGATGCTGGGGTTGACTGTGGCGTCGTCACCGCGCCGCCGGATCGTCTGGCTGGCTACAGGGCTGCCGTTGATCGCAGCGCTCTTCCTGACAGGATC
>WUUC01177214.1_pt1 | contig 24351 bp, 20 predicted proteins | sample 6278441 | NCBI WGS metagenome assembly WUUC01 (sample SAMN13675441, study PRJNA597444) | soil metagenome | isolation source: soil | place: USA: Washington | collected 2017-10 | reverse complement strand
AACACTCTGCACCCCGGAAATTGCTGCGCGAGCTCGTCCCATCCCTCTATCTCCTGAGCGGTGGCGTCTCGAACGACCGTGCGTTTCATCTTGCCTCCCGGTTCATGGGTGGCACCGCGCGCGGTTTCGCCGGGCGCAGACGTCGCGTGACGCCCTGAATGCTCTTCGTCATCAACCATCGCGTTTCCAGTTTGCGCAGTGCCGCGGGCTGGATGCGCCGGTTTTCCGGACTCGCATCCGAACGGAGAAAATCCAAGACTTGCGAAACCGAAGGAAACCATCCGTCTTTAGACGCCAAGTACTTCATCCGGGCGGTGAAATCCGGATCCAGCTCGCCAGTGGCCGGACGCACGAAGCCTGCCCCGAAGTGCACGTACGCAATGCACAGACCGCCCTCGCGCTCGAGCGCGTCAATTTTCTCGAACGTGAAGTTCTCGAGAAATACGCGGCGGTTGCCACCGTCACTCCCGGCAAACCAGAAATTCACCCAGGGACGCTCCGAGTCGTGGTAGGGCATCATCGGACAAGCCGCAAGGGTGTTCAGCGTTGGGAACACGAAGTTGCGAACATACCGGACGTGATCCCGACAGAGATCGCCCCAGAAGAGCGGGTCCCCTTCAACATGACCGCGATGATCACCGCGCGAGTCCCGCGTGAAAATCTTGTAGAGCTCGCGGCGCCAGCCGGAGACTCTCGCATCGCCCCAGTAGATACCTTCTCGGCAACCGACATGGTTCGCGTGCGCAATCATGGAATCGCCAAAGAGCTGGCGGAACCGTGCCAGGCCTTCGCGCACCTGCGTCCGCGTAGAGGTGCCCGGTGCCACGTTGTGCAGGGCTATTTCGAACCCCTTCCGCTGCAACTCCAGAACCCAGTTGAGGTACTCACGATCGTTGCAGGTTGCGCCGACGTTGACTCCGGGTTCACTCGAGTCATTCACCCAGACGGACTTGGTTGCGCGCATTTCAAGTTGAGTCAGCAAGTCGTACACAGGCTTCACGCGCTCGATCGATGCCCAATCACAATCATCAAAGATCGAGAACGCGAATCGCCGCCCGTGGGGCCATTTCACCGAAATCACGCTCTACCCTCGTTGACGACCGGCGCCACACGAATCGCCGCAAGGCAGGGACCAAGTCGCCGGATATTCGGGGGATCGACACCGAGCTCACGCCATGTCGAGGTGCTGCAGAGGTAGGACCGCACCGGTTCAATATGAAAATCCTGGGAAAAAATCCAGCTGTCGGGCGCGAGCGCGGGGACCACCCCTACTAATGCCTCGCGGGTTCCCTTTGCGAGATCGCAGTCGATGTAGACGAGCCGAACCGGCTTGGCCGGGGGTCGCAACGCCAGCGTGTCGGCAAACCAGCCTGGATGAATGCTGCATGTGTCGGGTTCGCCGTATTGCTCTAGGTTGCCGCGAAGCACGGATTCGGGCATGCAATATTCGCCCGAGAAATCGTACGAAGAAGACGTGTCCCCTGGCGCCCGCGGTTCGACGCCTTTGAACGAGTCGTACACCTCGAGTCGATATCCAAGCATGCGGCAGAGAATGCTCAGCTTCGTCGAGCTGCCTCCCTGCCAACAGCCGGCTTCAACCACGGTCTCCTCTGGTTGGGCCGCGCGCTCCGCCAGAGCTCGCGACAACCACGAAATCTCGTAAGGCTTATGCGCATGCAGAACATTCCAATCCACGACGAGGAACCGACGGAGCAAGTACAGCCGCTGACGGACCGTCAACTGACGAATCGCGAGCAGCTGCCAATAACCCCAACCGTCCCAGCAGACTAATTTGAGCCGTTGTTGATGGATCCGCTCTCGCACGCGCGGCCGCACGTGTCGCACATATAAGCGCCGGACAAGTGTGCGAAATCCGCCTCGGTTGCGAGAGTGGTCGGTGGTGATACGTTGAGTGGACAGCGGGAGTGCGGGCACTGTTTTCATAGTGATGCGCGTTGAGATGCAAGCCGCAGCGCGGCGTGTGTGTTGTGCCCGTGACCGTCGGGTTCGAGGACGGAGAGTTGACGTCTCAGGAAGTGCGCTGGCGTCCTGACGGCTTGAACCGAGGCGTCGTGCCATGCCGCAATGGCGAGGAGCTGCCTCACGAGAAGTGCATGCTCCGGTTTTCCGCCGAGGAAGTCGTTGACCAGCTGCCGAACCATCCGTCGGTCGAACGGCCCTGACACGACCGGCTCAACATTGGGAAGATCGTGCACGAAAGCGCGCAACGCAGGAACCGTCAACAGGTACTGGTTCCACGGAACAGCAAAACCCCATTTCCGGTGCCCAAGAACGGCCGGTGGAAGCCGATTGCCGAACGCCTGCCGCAACAGCGGCTTGCGCTGTCCCGGCTTGAGCACTGCCGATGGCAGGGCCGCGAAACCCGCTACAAGACGATGGTCAAGGAAAGGGACCCGGCACTCTATCGAAGCACCCATCGTCATGCGGTCGTTCCGGTCGAGGAGCGAGCAGAGGAATGTATGCTGGTCAACATACATCGCTTGACGCGGCAGGTCTCCACCATACAGATCGATGGCTTCTTGCAGGCAGGCCTCACGGTACGGGTGCGTCCGAGACGCCGTCATGCCGAGGGCGCGCAGGTCGTCGGGAACAACTTCGCAGGCGTTGTACAGGACGGCATCTCTGGTGGTGCCTATCGTCAGCAGCCTCGCGAGCTTCCGCGTCCGCCCCGTGAGCGGCAGCTGGGTCGCCACGCTCGGAAGAAGACGCTGACCGGCGCCAAGGAGGCGTGCGAATCGGAGCGGCTGGTAACGCACATAACCGCCCATCAGCTCGTCAGCTCCCTCCCCCGACAGCAAGACAGTGACCCTGGGTTTTGCGTGTTCGGCGATTGCCCAGAGATGCAGGTCGCTGCCGTGCGCCAACGGCTCGTCAGCGAGCCAGGAGCCGGAGTGGAACCGTTCGGCTAACGACTCCGGCGTCACGATCAATTCATGACCTTCGAGGTTCCATTTCTGAACGACCGCACGCGCCAACTCGCCTTCATCGAACTGCGGCTCGGAAAAGCGAACAGTGAAAGCGGCGACTTTCGATTCGGACTGCGCTGCGAGTGATGCGGCGACGCACCCCGAGTCCAGGCCGCCACTCAGCAGCACGCCCACAGGAACATCGCTGATTCGACGCCGGTCAACCGAGTCGTCGAACGTATGCTGCAGCCAGCCCACTGGGTTCGGCTGAATCTTCTCTTTCGTCTCGCGGGCACGATCAGCAAGCCGCCACCATCGGTGGGTTTGCGTTCGGCCGTTGCGAAGCAGCAACGAAGCCCCTGGCAGCAGGCGCCGGACCCCTGTGAACGGCGTGCGCTCACCCGCCACGTACCGGAAGCAGAGCAGCTCTTCCCAGGTGTCGACGTCGAACGACGCCGGCACGCCCGCGGCGAAAAGCGCCTTTTCCTCGGACGCGAAATAGAACGCCTCGTTGGTCTGCGCGTAGTAGAGCGGCTTGATGCCGACGTGATCGCGCCCAAGGAACAGCGTCTGTTCGAGCCGATCCCAGATGGCGAACGCAAACATCCCATCGAGGCGGTCGAGCATGTTGGCGCCCTGATCCGCGTAAAGGTTCAACAGGACCTCAGTGTCAGTGTTCGATGCGAACTTGTGGCCACGGGATACGAGCTCTCTCCGGAGTTCGCGGTAGTTGTAGATTTCGCCGTTGTAGACAATCCCGTAGCGGCCGTCGCGGGTATGCATGGGCATGTGTCCGCGCGGGGAGAGATCGAGGATCGCAAGACGACGAGACCCTAAACCGATACCCGGACCGAGGAAGAGGCCAGCATCGTCGGGTCCGCGATGCGTCATCACGTCCCGCATTCGAGTGACGAGGTGCTCGTCCACTGGCCGGGTTCGATCTTCGTATACGATGCCGCAGATTGCACACATACGAGTTTAGGTGAGCGCTCCGGAGTGCTGGAGTGAGGCATCGGGAGCGGCAAGTACTTGACCGAACACCGAATCCCACAACGGTTTCACCGCGTCCCAGGAGCAACTCTCAGCGAGTTGCCTTCCGTTGCGAGAAAGCCTGCCGCTGAGTTCGCGATCTTGGAGCAGTCGAACAATGGCATCAGCCATGGCGGCGGCGTCATCGTCTGGTGTCAACAGACCTGTTCGGCCATCTTCGAGGAGATCCGGGACACCGCCGACCTTTGTGGACACGACGGGCAGACCCATGGCACACGCTTCGAGGACAGCGACAGGCATGTTGTCAATACGGTTAGTCGTCATGAAAATGTCAGCGTCATTGCCGTACCGTCGCTTGTCTTGCGCGCCGAGAAAACCGGGAAAGGCAACGGCCTCTCTGAGTCCAAGGTCGGCTACGAGGCGCTTGGTTGCGTCGAGCATCCCTTTGTCCGGACCTGCCATCACGAGCATTGCCTCTGGAACAATCGAGCGCAGACGATGCAATACCTTGATAGCCATCAGGGGATTCCACACATCGTGAAAGGCGCGCATCCAGAAGAGACGAGGTCTCAGAGTCGTCCGGTGACGAAACTCGTAATCAGCTAAATCCAAAACGTTCGGAACGATCTGCGCCGAAAAACCATGCTCCGCCACAGCGCGCTGCAGATACGTCGAAGGCGAAAGCAATGCATCGGCGCGGCCGAGCACGCGGCGCGTCCATCTCGGATGTCGCGACATGAACTCGGGCAACGCGCCGCCGTGCAGCGTCATGATCACGCGTTGACCGGTCATCTTTCCGACCCAACTGGCGACATCTTCCACAACGAAGCTCCGACCGCCGTACACCTCGAGGCATTGAATGTCGACTGAGTTGCGAGTTCGCAACAACGTGCCGACAATGTCCAGGAGTCGCAGGTACCGATTCGGCACATGTGATGCGGTCACGACAGAATAGCCCGCCGTCTTGAAGAGCTCGCTCAATATAAGAGCCTGCGACGTCGCAGCCCCGCGAGTTCGACCATACATTGGGCCCACGAAGCAAAGCCGTGGACGGTCGGTTCGAGTTCGATGATCGTGCGCCGTCAAGGGGAAACAAATACCGTCGGACGAGCAGTCGCGCGAGCGCGAGGTACGCTACGAGTGCGCTGCATTGCAAATGCCGCGCATGACAGGCCAATGGCAAAGGCCGGCGCGACGAGCCGCATGCCTGCATGGAGCGTGAAAAGGACTGCCCAGGCGATCAGCGATACCACAATCATGCGGGCGGCGGCGGATTTCGTGCGTCGCACGTTCCCGACGAACATCGTTGCCAGGACGATCAGCGAAGCGATGCCGAACAAGCCATGTTCGGCGATCATCCGCGAAAACTCAGTATGGGAGGGCGCGTACTTGAGAAACCGCTGCCGCTGCGCATCGGCTTGACCGGGTCCTACACCGAAGGTCGGGTTCTCCTTCCAAATCTCCAGATCCGCCCGGACGAGCTCGTCTCGGCCAGTCAGGTCCAGGTCCGAGAATCGGCTGACGAGCGTGCCGCCCGTCCATGTATCCAGACGCGGCAGGACAACGTAATACGTCACGGCACCGAGGAGCGCCATCATCACCAACCCACCACGAACGCGCGCATCTTTGACCACGAACAGAAGTCCGATGGCGGCCGCACCTGCAAATGAGAACATCCCCCCGCGAGAAAAAGTGAGCGCGCTCTGAACGGTCAGGAAAACCATCACCGGAATCAGCAACAGACGGAAGCGGCCCCTGCTGTAGAGCACTTCGAAGAGTGCCAGGAGCGACCCCAGGCTCAGCGCGGCAGATACCTGGTTGGGGCCGAAATTGCCGCTCGCCGCGAGGTTGGATTCCGTGCCGAAAGCCAGATCTGGATTTGCCACAATGCCCATCAGCGTTATTCCGGCGATACCGAGGAGCGGCGCGATGAGCGCCAGGCACAGTGTTCGGCGCTGAACGGCCGAAATACTCATCGCGGAGAAAAACATCGCACAAACCATCAACGCCAATGGCCCCGACAGATTGAAGCTGAGAGCCTCACGCGCGTCCAGGCCCAGGTCGATGATCGGAATCATGGCCGAGGGAAGCATCAGGGCAAAGTACCAGAACACCGGACGCCGCGAGCCGGTGAAGGAATAACGCTGACGAGCCATCGCCGCGACAAACATCACGACGACGGCATACTTGCCGAACTCCCAGAAGATATCTGCGTTGCTCATCCTCCACAAAACTTCTGCGCCGGTCGTATACGCCGCAACGTAGGCCACCCGCATCGTGTCGCGCGTCGAAAGGGCCCACCAAAGTCCCACCGCGAAGGTGGCCCACGCGTGCGCGGTGGCGAGTTCGACGTTTTGGTGCAGCATCGGTCCCAGTGCGAGGTGTCCTAGGGCAAAGCCGAAGAGCACAGTCGATGTGCCTGGACGCTCCACGGCGGCCGGCCGTGGCAACGCAGTGGGCATCCTTGCTGGCGCGCGCCGGACGGCCAATGTCGTCACGAGAGGACCGCCTGATAGAGCGCACGAAGGAACTGCGGCAGCTGGTAAAGAGAGTGGTGTGCCTCGACATACCGGCGAGCGCGGTCGCCCATGACAGCCCGCAGATCAGGTTGATCGATCAATGTGCGCAGTGCTTCGGCCATCGCATTCTCATCGCCCGCGTCGATCAGGTAGCCGGTCTCACCGTGTGTCACCAGATCCGGTACCCCACCGACCCTAAAGGAAACGACGGGCACTCCGCAGGCCATCGCCTCCAACACCACGTTCGGAGTGCCCTCGTACTCCGACGTCAGAACGAGAATGTCGGCCTGCCTGTATACCTCGGGAGAGATCTCCATGGCCCCCCTGAACCTGACGACGTCGTCGGGGAGACCGAGTGCCACAGCTCGCTGCTGTAACCTGACCAGGCCAGCACCGTCACCGATGATGACTCCGCGTATTCCAGGAGGGGCGAGGCTCCGATGCAGTTGTGCGAACACCGACAAGAAACGATCGATTCTTTTCTCCGAGCGAACGCCCGCCGCCAAGAGACGAACCGGGCCTGTCGGCTGTCGAGCCTCCGGACGAAATTGATCGGTGTCGACCACATTGGGCAGCATCTGCACTCGTTGTGCCGAAACGCCAAGCACCTTGGCGTTCTCGAGCCCCACTTTTGAATTCGCGGCAATCACGCGCGGCGCTCTCAAGCTCAACTGACCCAGCACTGCGCCATTTACCCGCAGTTCGCTGAGCGCATCGCTGCGGACGGCGCCCACTTCGCGGGCGCCAAGCGCCCGCGCCGCCGCCACGACGTATAAGTTCGTATAGAAATGTTGACTCTGAAGCAGGTCGGGCGGCGCATTCCTCAACGACTTCATGATTCGTAGGAGCCGTATAGCCCGTGATCGATTTTGCCCGACCCAACTCACCGGAACGCCGAGCTCACGCACGCGGTGTTCCCAATAGTCGCCCTGAGTGAGCGAAAGCACTCGAACGCGAGCGCCAGCGCCGTGTAACGCCTTGGTCATGTAGAAGAGCTGTCGTTCAGCCCCGCCCAGCCCGAGCGTGCCAGCGACGAAACAGACATCGAGCGTAGCCAGGTCAAGCATCGGAGCGAAGCGGCCCCCAGGCAGCGCGGAGGAAATCTCCGATGGTGTCTCTCCAGCGTTCAAGCGAGTACTCGCGCGCCTTTTCGATCGCGCGAGCCGACATCGCGCGATACCGGCTTTCATCGGCGAGACAGGTGCGTACCGCTGCGGCAATCGCCTCGGGCTCACGCGATCGAAGGAGGAGTCCGATGTCGGCGCCGACCAGATGAGCGAGAACAGACACCGGCGTAGTAACAACCGGCAAGCCGCATGCGAGCGCCTCGAGAACGACCTTCGGGAACCCTTCGGGCGCAGCCGTCGGATAGCAAAACAAATCGGCCTGCTCGAGTAGATCAATCACGCTCTGATGATCAACGTGTCCATGAAAGGTCACGCGATCATCCACTCCCAGGCGCTTGGTAAGGGACTTCAACTCGGGGACCGCAGTTCCGCCTCCGACGATGTCGAGCGTCGCTTGTGGGAAAGCGGTGAGAACCAGCGGGAGACTTTGAATGACCTCTCGCGTGCCTTTTCCGTCTTCCTGGCGACAGGCGATGATGAGACGAGCCCGGCTCGGCTCCTTGGGCGGACGTTCTCGATCGTTGTGATTCGAAAGTTCCTGCGCGGTAAGGGTCGTCGCGAAGATCCAGCGCATGTCTGGACTCGTCGCCGACGGTGGATGCGGCGCACCGCCGGTCGCGAGCATCACATTGCGCCCCCCCGCGAATCGCTGCATGAACCATTTGGTGAAACGGTCAGCGATTGTGTCGGGTACAAACCAATTTCCGCAGTGCCGCACGTAGAGCGGCTTACGAAGGATGGTCGCGAGCAGCATCGCGATAGTGCCCACATCACCGGGCAGCGGTGCATGAACGGCATCGGCGCGTCGGATATGGCGAAACAGTCGGGGGAAATTGCGGCACAGCCACCACGGAAGCAGCAACTTCCGCCAGAGGTCCTTACCGAACGGCACGCTCAGTGGGACGACAGTCACGCCGGGACCTTCAATCGAAATCGCGCCCTTGCGGGCATCCGCGAGGCTTGGGAGCACCAATGTTGTGGAGTCAAACAGCTCCGCCAGAGCTCGCATTTGAAACGGAAACCCTCCATCGGTGGCATAGCCCGTCGGCGATGACGCAGAACGCCAACATTCCTTGTGAGAAACGACGACGAGGTTCATCCGACGGCAACCTTGGGTTCGCTCTTACTCAACCAGTCGTCGAGCTCCGCCATCAGCCGCCCGTAGGTATTCTCCACGCTGAAGCTTCGTTCGACCTGCGCTCGCGCGAGTCGCCCCTGCTCGATGGCGAAGTCGCGATGGCCAAGCAGATGGATCGCATGCGTCGCCAACTCGGCATCATCGCGGCCGAACAAGACACCTGCGCCTTCGTTGAGTTCCATGCCGTAGGTCGCATCCGGCGATACGACAATCGGCACGCCGAGCGCCATGACTTCAATCAACCGGCTGCGGAACCCATATCGACCGCTCCAGGGACATATCACCGCGGTCATCGTTCGCAGAATGCTCTGGACGTCCTGGACGTACCCGGGGACCTTGACTCTCGGGTCGCGAGTCAACTCGGTGAGCCGCCGCGAGGGATTGCTGCCAACGAGCCAGAATTCCGCATTCGGGTGCCGCCGCCAGATGAGCGGTGCAATGTGAGTCACACACCTGAGAGCGCTCTCCTGATTGTGAGGACTGCCAAGGCCGCCGTAGTACGCGATTCGCGGAGGGTCTGCCGGGCTGGCGGAATATGGCCAAAGTGCGAGGTCGGTCCCCATCGCCGCGTGAAGTACGGGCACGTGAGAGGGCAGCTTGCTCTTCACGTACCGTTCCTCTTCGCGATTGATAGCGATGAGCGCGTCGAAGAGATTCCACGCATGCTCCTCGGCAGTCTTGTACCTGCCTACTGCCCATCGCTTCCACGATTCCGGCACGCGCCGCCGTGCGTTCAAGATGCGGCTGTAGCTCTGCCAGAGGACATCGTGCATATCCAACACGGTAGGTATGCCTCGCTCGCGAAACACGGCGGTGCTTGCCGCACCGTGCCAGTATTCAAACAGCACACAATCAAATGAGCGGCCCTCGAGCATGTGCCGGATCCGGGACGGATGAAGCTCTACGTGGCCGAGGATGTAATTCGATCGCCTCAAGCCGGTCCCAACGCTATAGAGCGCTGACGCGCCGCGGTGCCAGAACTTGCTCGCCATATTGCGACCGTAGACGGAGGGCATCGCGATGACGTCATCACACTCGTCAAGCAGCCTCGCGCGCGTGTGCCTCGCGTCGGCGCGGGGTACGGGTCCGGCGAAGGTCGTATGAAACCGCTCCCTGGCCGCGCGGATCGTATAGAAGACTCGCTGCTGCTGTCCGGCGTTTCGCGGGAATGGGAGCACATGGGAAAGAATGAGCAGCTTGCGCTTTCTCATCTTCAGGAAGCCGTGCCGAACGCGCGTCGAGGCGCAACCGAGAGTCTGAGCAGGCACTTTGCGACTCGGTCCGCTGATCGGCCGTCGAGCGTCGCACCGAACATACGTTCGATAAGAGCCCGCTGCTGACTCTGGCGCTCGTCCGGTGAGGCCAGGGCTCGCTCGATCAATCCGGGCATATCATCCTCGCTGCGTGCGAGCATCACAGCACCGCTTTCGGCCACCGGCTTGTAATGATCGAACTCGTAGAAGCGCCGATAATCGTACGGATATATATCGATGCCTGTCGGGTTGTACGCGACATTTATGACTGGTCTACCAAGCATGCACAGCTCGAGTGAGATCGTCGAGGCGACGTTGATGCCGACGTCGGCATGTCGCAGCGTGTTCGTCAGCAGGTGTGTATCACCAGGCAGCGGCGTCAGCCACGAGGGTTCCCATGGCACCGCCGGAAAAAGCACTTCCGGATAACGCTGTCTCAGATCGTCAAAACGCCCAGTCCGGTCTTTGGGATACACCCGCACGAGCAGCTGCGGCCTTTGCGGCATGTCCCGCAGCATCTGGGCGATGTGTTCGACGATCCGCGGCTCACCGAGCATTGGATTAGCCATGCCGGTTGAATACAGCACGATTGGTCGTGCCGAGTCTGCGCCGATACGGCTGCAGAACTCTTTCCGTGTCCACCAAAATTCCGGACGGAAATGAAAGTCGAACTGTGGAGTCCCCGTGACGAACACTTGCTCGGCGCGAATCGTCGCTTGATAGATGTTTAGCAGGTCCTTTCGAATACGTTCGTTCCAGACGAGGTAATGATCGTAGGCTGGAATGATGCGCCCCTGAGATGTCAAGTTGTCCCAGGAAAAGATAAAGGTTGCCGTCGGAATGCCGAGCCACTGTGCAGCCTGTACAGCCTGGACGGCGATGGCACTGTGAACGTGCGATGCATTAAACACCAGCGTCGGCTCGAGCCGGCGAACCAGATCCACAAGCTCATCGGCTGTAGAGAGCCATTTGGAGCACGAACGCTCAACTAAGGAGAGCAGCCTTAACCCGGGCCGATTCGCAAACGAATAGGAAATAGCCTTTTTGGCGACGCGCTTCAGTCGCAGCGCCGGGGTGCGCCGCGACTCGACATCTCGAACCTCCCAGCGGCTTCGAGCAGCTTCGGACCACAGCCATCGTCCGTGCGCCGTATCAAGGAGCTCCCGCACGGTTCCCACGACGCGGCGCTCAGGGATGTGCGGCAGTTCATACGCCCGCCCGTAACGGGTCTCCAGGACATTCCGAATCTCCGCGTTCGGCATCACCGAGAGCACCGTAACCTTGACGTTCTCGGCGATCTGGTCGAGGGCGCCGCTGTAGACAAAATTGCGAATCGCCTCGCCGCGCGGCAGAATGGCCAGCAGGTGGCCGCCGTGGCTGCGCGCGGCGGGGCCCAAGGGTCGGGGAATTGGCGTTGTCGCCTCAGGTTGACTATCAGATGTGATCACACGGTCACCTTGAAGGTTCGCATCCATAGTTCGGTCGTCAGGAGTAGCCACGCAACTTTCCAGAGATCCTCTTGGCCTGCGCGGAGATCGTGCAGTACCCCGGCGATTCCGTTCGCGTCGAAGATTTCCCCGCAACGCGGTCTGGAGAGCAGCAGATCGTCAGCAAGTTCGGCAACTGGCCCATGCGACAGCAAAGGCGCCATTGGCATTTCGAAACCCCGCTTTGGACGCTGCAACACAGCCGGAGGAAGGATGTGACGCGCAGCGCGTTTCAAACACAGTTTCGTCTCGGCGCCTGCGATCTTTTCCTCCCCAGGCAGCCGGTTGATGTGACTGACGACACGCATGTCAAGCAGTGGCACTCGAATCTCCACACCGGCGGCCATACCCATGCGATCGGACCGCTGGAGGAAGTGCTGAAGGAATGTCCTTTGATCGACGAGGAGCTGTCGATTGATGATATCGAGCCCTCGCGTTTGATCCGCGCACCACGCACGATATCCATTGTTGAAGTCGGGCCGCGACCAGAACCGCTTAATCCGAGGAACTGCAACCCCGTTGTGTGCGAAGACCAGCGGGCTCAGGTCTCCCGAGAGGCTCATCACGTCGCCGAGCTCTGCGTAGCGTGCGTAGCCGCCGAACAGCTCATCGCCTCCCTCGCCGGAGATCAGCACCTTCAACCCTCTTGCACGTGCCGCGCGCGAGACCGCGTATGCCGCCACGTGGTGGGGCCGGGGCAGCGGCTCGTCGTGATGCCACGCGAGAGACCACAGCAGGTCGGGAACGGCCTGCTCGGCGAGACACACCCCTTCGACGTCGATGCCGAAGGTACGACCAAGATCGCGGGCTTGAGCGAATTCGTCGTATCCGTAGACCGAATCGCGGAAGCAGAAGCCGACAAGCGGCTTGTCAGCGCGTCCGGCCATCGCCGTCAAGATTCCCGAGTCGAGTCCGCCACTGCACATGATGCCGACCGGCACGTCCGACATCAACTGTCGCTCGACGGCGTCCTCGAGCAGTTGGATGACCTTCGCTGAATCCGCCCGGTGACCGTTCCGGATGCGCGCATCGTCGACGAGGTCCCAGTAAGCGCGAGTCGTCGAGTGACCTTCCCGATAGGTCAGCACGTGACCCGGCAGCAGCTCCGAAACGCCGGCGAACGCGGTGCGTTCTCCGGCAACGAAGTGGAACATGAACAATTCGAGCGCGTCGTCGACGTTCAGGCGCGGAGCAACCTCACCAGTGGCGAAGAGCGCCTTGATCTCAGAGGCAAAGAGCAGCCGCCCGTCCCGCCCGCGCGCGTAGTACAGCGGTTTCACCCCGAGCTGATCGCGCGCGAGTATGAGCGTGCGTGTCTCACGATCGTTAAATGCGAACGCGAAAATACCGTTCAGCTTGTCGAGTATCGCCTCGCCGTGAATGATGAGGAGCCACAGCAGCGTTTCGGTATCTGAATGGCCGCGGAATTGAACTCCACGACTTTCCAAATCGCTCCGGAAATCGAGATGGTTATAGAGCTCCCCGTTGTAGACCAACAGATAACGGCCGTCGGGCGACAGCATGGGCTGAGCGCCGGCTGGACTCGGATCGATGATCGCGAGCCGCACGTGGCCCACGCCGAGGCCGGGCGCGAACGAGCAGCCGTCGCCGTCAGGACCGCGATGCCGGATCTGATCGAGCATGCTTCCGATTTCGGCGCGGTGAGGGTTACCGCCCGCGATGCCTACAAGGCCGCACATGTGAGATTAGGACCAGAAAGGACGCTGCAGGTGTCTGAAATTGAGGAGTACCGTGCGCCGCGGCGTACGACTCGTAAAGTCGCCACGGCGATGAAAGCCCACATTGTTCGCAATGATCAGCGTGTTCGCTTTTCCGCAGATGCGTGTCTCGACGAGACCTAGGGCCTTCGCGTGTTTGGCCTTCACTGCATTGCGCTTGTTAGGCCCGCGAACCTCGAGCGCATCGGCCGGAATATCAGTATCGCCACGCCTGAGCTTCGCTTCGCGCACACTGATGTCGTACTCATGTCGAAGGCGGGCCAGCGACAGCCTGGCACTCCCCTTCGCGTACACGAACGCACCGTTTGTCTCGTCAACATCGTTGAGGTAGTAGAACGCCTTGAACGTCGGACTGTGAAGATCCGCATGCATGACGGTCTCGACATCGTTGTCAGGCGCGGATTCATCCGCCAGTTGATATATGTCGAGTGAACCGTTCGCAATTGTTTTGATGTGGATGTGAGAGCTTGCCGCGATGATCGCCAGAAGCAGCGGATTGGCGACCAGGTGCCGCCTCATCGCGGGTAGCCGATGGTCGTCGTTGATCGGCAAACTCGCGGCGTGGAGACGTCCCTGTTCCAGCTGCCGCATGTGGGCATAAAAGGGCACGGGACGGAATACAAGATTCGATTCAACCGATTGAAACTCCGCCATCACCTCGTCGTACTGCTCCTGCGTGAGGAAGTTCGGGATGGCTACGACTCCCTGAGTCTCCAGTTCGTCGACATAGGAGCGAATCGCTGCCGGAATCGGCCGCTGCCGAAGCCGCCAGATCATGTGCTTCCCGAGGACACGCATCACCTGCAGCCCCATTCGATTGGCCGCCACCGATCCGGTGAAATAACGTGGGGCGTGCCGGAAGCCCCTTACGACCGGCAGATTCTTCGCGAAAGACCGGAGTGTGAGTATTGCGTCCACTTCGTGCTCCTGAATGTTTCGGGTTACGAGACTACAGCCGGCACGGGCTGGCTAGCGTGTACTTGACTGGACGGACCAGCGACGGTTTGACGCGCAATCATGAGACAGCGCTCGGAAATGTGCCGTCCGAGCTCTTCGGCCCCAGCTCGCAGCATCCGCCGACCCGCGGCGAACGAGACGACTCGCAGAAGATGGTGCATGGCACGATCCGGCCGCGCGACAGTCCGGGTCATGAGATCGTCAACGCCGGCGAGGTTGAAGAGATCATCGGAAAACCGCAGGTCGCTCATCAACTGACTTGCAAGCTGCCTCCCGGACTCTCCTCGAAAACGTTCGTCCCACATTTGCGTTGCTGGCCCGGTAGTGATCGGATGATCGAACAAGTGCAGCCACGCGGGTTTGACCGCCTGCACGATCGTGCGGTGTAGAGTCGAGTTATGGAACCACCGCCGCGGCAACCCGTACGTGCCTTCGATGAACTGGCGGTCGAGAAACGGGCTGATCTTCGGCCGGATTGTTGAGAGCACCGAATGCCGCAAAGCGAAGTTCCCCGGCATGCGCACCGACCGATAAAATTCGACAGCGAAAGCTTCATCGTCTCGCTGCTCCATGGCTTCTTTCGCTCGGGCGAGGATCGATGCCGGGTAATCTCCGAGCACATCCGGCAACCGCGTGTGCAGCGTGCGACGGAGGTAATCAGGTGGCGTCATGTAGTGGCGGGTTAGAGCGTCGAGCGGTCCCTCCATCGTGCGGAAAAACTCACGAACGCACTCGCCGCCCTCCCCCATCACAACTGGGGAGCGACGTGGAACGATCGTGCTCACGAAGCGCGCCATGTCCACGTAGGAGGCTGTGGCAAGCCCACCCGAATGGAGCGCGACGTAGTGCGTCCATTTCTTCAACGAAGAGGCGCCACAGAGTCCGCGCGAGCGATACGGCACTTGGAGAGCCGCAGCTATCTGTTCGCCTTGCACTCGATCCGCCGATTCCGCCGCGCCAAAGGTGCCAGCGTGAATCGCGCGTTTGTCGGGGGCGACGGCGGCCAGGCACAGGCTGTCCTTGCCGGCGGTCAGCGGCAGAAATACTGCCGAGTCGGTCACATGGCTCCGCATGGATTCCTGCAGGCTCGAAACGAGCTCAGGAATGCTCGGCGCGAGCATTGGGGGTGTCGAGTCCGAATATCTTTGAACAACCGTCCGGGTGCCAGAGGACACCAGCGAACCCGCTGGGACGAGCCTAAGCACGTTTTTGTAAACCGTCTGCGTTGCCGAAAGTGCATAGCCGAAGCTGAAATGAGTCAGGAAGCTCTCGTCATCGACCGAGCCATCGTGGTGTGTTGCGACCAGCAGCCATGTCAGGTGCGTGGCGATGTACGACATGCCGCTTTGGCCAAGCATGTAGTAAACGGGCTGCACGCCAAGCCTATCGCCCGCGACGACAATGCGACCTGACCGGAAGTCGATGGCCAGCAGCGCGAACACACCAGAAAGATCGCTCGCAATGCGCGGGTCTGCAAGAAATCGTTCCACCCACACAGTCGACCGCTCAACATCTTGAAGAAGTGATGGAGGCTGTGCGCCGAAGTACATCCACGCAAATTGGTCGTTGCTGGCCCACAGCAACGGCGTTCCCATACCAGCCTCGGCACGCCAGACACGAATCTCGAACACTTCCGACCCCGCGCCTTCGGAGCGTGTGAGCATCCACCCGGTCGCCCAGGTGAGATGGGAATCCGCAGATTGCATTGGCATGTGAACGACTATGAACCGCGTAAAGCGACGGCCGCTTCTGCTCGAGCCCAATCGGCCATTGTGTCGATTCCGACGCTGATGGCATCTGCATCGATTCGATAGCCAACGAGTCTGTCGCCATACAGGCTGTTGCCCTCCATCACGACGTCGCGTCGCGTGACGTAGACGGACCCCTCGCGATGGAACGCCGCCGGTAGATCCTGACGACGGGAGATAGGCTGCGCTTCACCGGTGCTCAGATGGAAAACTCCCTGCTCGTCGGCGAAGTACACCCAGTGCGGGTTATGTTCGTGTGGAACTTCCTTCATCGTGACGACCGAATCTGCCCCGCTTGAAGCCAACAAATCGATGCATGCGTCGATGAGTCCGGCCTGGCGAAACGGCGCCGTCGGCTGAAGCAGACAAACAGCGTCGACATGTTGGTCCGCGGCTTCCAGTGCGGCGATTGCGTGCTGAACTACGGCGAGCATTGGCGTGGAATCACTTGCGAGGTCGGGGGGCCGCAAAAACGGCACCTGCAGTCCATAATCGCGGCCGATCGACGCAATCTCGCGATCGTCGGTCGAAAGGACCACGGTCGAAAGTCGCCTCGCCTCGAGCGCAGCCTGCGCCGTGTACCAGAGAAGCGGCTTCCCTCCCAGGACGCGGATGTTCTTTCTTGGTACGCCCTTCGAACCTCCCCTCGCTGGGATCAACCCGACGACGTTCATGTCAGCCGTGCCATCGACGCCATCGTTTGGCGACTCTTCTGTCCGAACGTGTCCGTTAAGGTGATCAATACGCGAGCTGTTTTTCGATGCCGAGAGACGTGTGTGCGAGCGCTTGCGCGATGCGTTGCCCCGCTCCGCCGTCTCCATACAAAGTGTCGCTCGGATACCGGCCGTGGATGAGCTGCCGCTCGACGGCGCGAGCAATTGCTCGCCGGTCATAGCCCACGTCCATGACGTTGAGACCGCGATCGCGTCCTGCCTGTCGGGTTCCAATGTTCACGACGGGTACCCCCATGAACGAGCACTCGCGAATCCCGACGCTGGAGTTGCCGATGAGGCAGGAGCTGTTGTACAGCAGGCGGAGAAAGTCCGTCGGCAGCATGTTCTTGAAAAAATGCATGTTCGTCGGTCGCTCAGTTTCTCGAAACGTTCTGATCCCGTTCGACGTTCCGTCGGATCCGGCGTCGACGTTCGGCCAGAACCAGAGCGCGGGCAAGCCACTGTTGTGGACGACGTGCAGCGTTTCGGTAATGTGATCCCTGGCGAGCTCGTATTCGGTCGTCACCGGGTGCTGCATCACGACGAGATAGCCTTGCGTGATGTCCATCCTGGGCCCGACACCCCCGTACATCGTGAACGGATCGAAGGTGAGTCGCGGGTCCTCCATGACTTCCTTGGCGAGATCCACGGACGGACAGCCCGTGATGTGCACGCGCTCGGGATCTTCCCCCATCTGGATGACTCGGGCGGCGGCCTGCCGACTGGCAACCAGATGCACATCGGCAAGTTTCGTGACGGCGTGCCGAACCTTCTCGTCGATTGATCCCGTCACTTCGCCGCCCTGCACATGCGCAACAGGGATGTTCATGTACGCTGCGGCCACGGCCGTCGCGAGCGTCTCGTATCGGTCCGCGATGGTCACCACCAAGTCAGGTTTGAGGTTATCGAACACCGTCGCCAGTTCCAGAAGGCCGAGGCCAGTGGTCTTCGCCATCGCCGTCGGGTTCTCCCCTTCGAGGACGATGTAGACCTTCGCAGATATTCGGAACCCATCTTCCTCAATGTAGCTGACCGCGCTCCCGTACCGCTCGAGGAGTGCCGATGCCGCGACGACGAGCTGCAACTCAAGCTCGGGGCGGCGCGCGATCTCCTGCAGGGCGGTCTTGATTCTGCTGTAGCTGGGCCGGGCCGTGATGACGACGCAAATCTTGCGGCGGGTCATCGGCTGCCCCTCTCGACGCCCGCTGGCGCCGGATCCAGATCGTTTTCCATGAGCACTTCGTCCGCACGGACGGTCCGCCGCAGGCGACGTCCGACTACTTGAGGGAGACTCTCAGCGGAAAAGCCGGTTCCCGGTTTCTTGAGAACGAGGTCCGACTCGCTGAGAATTGTCCCCTGCGGAAGATCCGCGCGCGGGACGAGGCTTTTCGTGAAGATGTCGCGCAATGGACGCATATCGTCGACGAGTGCGTTTTTATCGACCGGATGCGCCATCATCTCCTCGATGAACCGCACCCCCGATACGAGGGTCTTTAACGCCTTCGGTGTGAGGGATGCCGATTGATCTGGACTGAACATGTGGCGACTGAGCGTCACGTGGACCTCGAGAACATCGATCCCCAGTGTCGCGGCCGCAAGACCCGGATAGATGGTTCCGGAATGGTCCGACAAGCCAACGCCGCAACCGTACCGATCCCGCAGCACCGGAATGAGGTTCAGACCGATTCGCTCCGGTCCGCAGGGATAGGCTGACGTGCATTGCAAGACCGTGAGCGGCGCGCGATGCGCGCGAATCCGCGCGACCGCGTCGTCGAGCTCGCTCATGCTGCTCATGCCGGACGATAGATACACGGGGCGTCCCGTCCGCGCGATGCGATCCAACAGGGGAACGTTCCCGACCTCGCCGGAGGGGATCTTCCACGCGCTCACTCCGACACGTTCCAGCAGGTCGACGGCCTCACTGGAGAATGGTGAGCTGAGAAACTGAAGTTCGCGACGTGTCGCGTGCTCCCGTAACGCGACCCAGTGCCGTTCTGGAAATTCCATCCGCCGCCAATAGTCGTAGCGCGTGGTGTCCTGTTCGGTAAATCGGGACCGCCATGGCTCGGCCGGTGTGCTTTCTGCCGCCGCAATATGAGTCTGGAACTTCACGGCGTCGGCGCCGGCGTCGGCGATCGCATCGATAAAGGCGTGCGCGAGCGCGAGACTGCCGTCATGCGCCTGAGCAACCTCGCCAACGATCAGGCATCGCCGCGCAACTTGCCGAGGTGTGATGATGGGAGTCACAGGCCGGCCTTGGCGTAATAAGCCGTGTAATCGCGACGATAATACGGCGCATAGTAAAACGAGTTTCGCTGCAGCTCGACGCGATTGAGAACCGCCCCCACGATCTGCGCGTTTGCTGTTTCGAGCTGTTCGAGTGCTTTCAGCGCCGATGGCCGGTCGGTTTTCTCGGCGGCAACAACGAAGATGACGGCTGAACAGGCGTGCGCCAGCAGAGCCGCGTCGGTGACCGCCAAGACAGGCGGCGAGTCGACGATGACCCAGTCGTACTGCTCCGTCAGTGAGTCGAGCAGCCGCTTCAGGCGAACTGAACTGAGCAACTCCGCAGGATTGGGCGCCACGGCACCAGAAGGGAGGGCCCAGAGACCTTCGATTTTCGACGGTCTGATGGCATCGCTGGTTTGCGCGCTTCCCGCAAGCAGATCGGAAAGCCCCGGTTTCTGATCCAAATCCAAGAGCGTGTGCACCTGTGGACGACGCATGTCGGCATCCACGAGCAGCACGCGCCGTCCGGCGAGCGCGAGGCCGACCGCCAGGTTACTCGCCACCAGGCTTTTGCCCTCGCCCGGTCGCGAGCTGGTGACGAGCAAGGTGCGCCGGTGCTCATGCGCCGCGAATAAGACATTGGTGCGAAACGCCCGGAACGCTTCAGCAAACACGAGCGGCACAGACTGGTTCAGCAACGGAAGGCTCGCCTGGACGGCGTCCCCCTTGAGGCGTGGCACTAACCCCAAACAGGTCAATCGCAGATGCTGCCTGATCTCATCGGGCGACTTGAGTTTGTCGTCCATGTATTCTGCGACGAACGCAAAGAGGACCCCGAGCGCGAGGCCTCCAAAGAGTCCGAACAACAGGTTGCGCTCGGTGCGAGGCCACACGGGCGAACGCGGCAAGGTGGCTTCGTCGGCGATGCGGATGTTGTTTGGACGCAGATCGCTGGAAATATCCGTTTCCCTGGCTCGCTGCATCAGAGCATCAAAAATTTGTTGATTGCTCGCCGCCTCTCGATCGAGCGACCGGTATCCAGTCGTATTGCGGCTGAGCACGACAAGATCCGTCCTTTGCGCATTCAGCGCGTTAACGAGGTTCTGCTCCTGTTCCTGGGCCGTCAGGTACTCGTTCTTCGTCGCGTTGTACACGTTCTCCATCTCTGCACGAATCCGCGCATCGACGCCCTCGATCGTAGCCCTGAGCCGCACCATGTCGGGGTGCCGTTCGCCAAGCTTCTGAGCTAAGTCGGCTCGCTGCCGCTGAAGCTCGGCCAGTTCGCCGCGCAGCATCACGATGCCACTGCTTCCGAGCACCAGCGGCGATTTTCCAAGCTGGCCCTGCTCTTTCGCCGACTCGAGTTGCCGGTAGATCGTTTCCTTCTCGAGCCGCGTCGTCTTCGCTCGCGTCACGAGGCTGCTGAGCTCATTGAGCTTCTGCGTAAGCTGGGCTTCATCCAGGGCGAAGGCACCGCGCTGTTCGCGGTAATTTTGAAGTGCGGCTTCACTCTGCTGGACACGCTGCCTCTGTTCGACGAGCTGGTTCGCCAACCAGTCCGAGGCTTCCTTCGACGCCAAAAACTTGAACTGAAGGTTTCGATCAATGAACGCTTTGGCGAGTGCGTTCGGCACGGCGGCAGCCAGCCCCGGCTGCGTCGCCCGGAAGCGCACGTCGACAAGGCGGCTATTCCGGATCGGCGAAATCGTCAGCCGCTCCAAAAATCCCTGAATGACGCGCGCCTGGTCGGCCGTTTCACTCGGCTCGGCCAGATCGGCGACTCCCTCCTTGGGGACTCCCTTGTTCGGAGGATCGCTGTCACCGACTACCGACTTCAGCATGAACCGTCCGAATTCGCGTGGCGCATCAACGACGCGACGAGCGAACGACGGCGGCGCTGTTTTCGCATCCGAGGGACCGCCGAATTCTGGGTGATCCCACAGCTTGAGCGCCTCGATTGTGGCTTTCGCGAGCGCACGGCTCTGAAGAATTCGGTACTGTGTCTGATAGTAATCGGCGGTCGCCCGTTCCTGTTCCAAAACCTCTTTGAATGAGATGACGTTTTGGCTTTCGGCTTCTATCAGGAGCTGCGCAGAACCTTCGTACACGGGGGTGGCGGTGAATGTGGTCCAAGCGACGACCGCCATGACGAGCACAAACGTTCCAATAGCCGTCCAGCGGCGCTTGGAGAGCAATCGTAGGTAGTCGACGAAGTGCGTGTCGGCTAGTGCGCCGTCGCCGCGGGAATCATCGAGAGGTTCACGTGAGGGGCCCATGCCGGATACATCATGTGTTGATGACATAATTAGAAGAACTTCTCGGGGACAAGAATCGTGTCCCCGGGCTGCACGAGATCATTGAGTTTGAGTTTGAGTTCTTTCTTCTCGCCCGATACGACCCTAACGACTTTGATCCGTCCCGAAGCTCCACGGTCGGCGACCCCTCCGGCGAGCGACAGTGCCTGGAGGACCGTGGTGCCTTTCTTGAACGTGTACGCGCCAGGGCTATTGACCTGGCCGAGGACATACAACGTCTCAGCTCGGGGTACGAGCACGGTATCGCCGTTCCGCAGGACCACGTTGAACCCGAGCATCCCACGTTGCAACTGAAGTAAGTCGAAGCGGAGCACTTCAGACACACTGGCTTCGTCGGGCTGAAGTGGGCCTACGGTCGCCGTACCCTCTTTTGGCCGCAGGATCACTACTTCCCCACCGGCTTCAGTGGTCGTCGATCCGGCCCGCGCGAGTGCCTGGAGCAGCGTGATTGGGCCGCTCAGCGGGAAGGCACCAGGCTGGCGCACTTCACCGACGACGAAGAACTGCTGGCTGCCATATTCGTCCAGCGTGAGGCTCAGCTGCGGGTCCCTGAAAAAGCCATTGGCGAGCGCTTTGCGGAGTTGCTGTTCGATCTCGCGAAGTGTAAGCCCTCCGGCGCGCACCCGGCCAACCATCGCGAAGGTGAAGAATCCGTCTTCCTCGACCCGGAACCGCCCCGAGAGGCTCGGCTCATCCCAGAACGTGACCACGAGCATGTCGCGCGGTCCCACGCGATATTCATGCAACGCGGAGTCGCGGGCCCTCCCCGAATCAAGCGGAGACTGGGACGGCGGCTGAGCCTGGGCAAAGGCCAGCGCGTGAAAGCCACCAACGCTTACTAACAGCAGCACGAGGATTTGACCAACCCTCCCGATGAGATCCGATGGCGGGGGTTTGAAAAATATGGCGCGTACGGGGAACATGATTACCCTCTTTAAAATCGGAGTCCCAAAGTGGTGCGGACGCGGGTCGATTCAAACTGACGAATCGTCTGCTCGGACAAGCGCCGCTGCCGGTCGACGTCGACGGCAATTTGGGTGTCCCTGCTGAGCTGGTGGATCAGCCCGACACCGACGAGTGCGGATTTGTCAGTGGAACCGCCGAGTTCACCTGCGATCGGTGTGCCAACTGTGACACTCGATACATAGTTCAGAAGGTGTCGCCCGAGGCGGGCGGAGATGGCCCAGCGCTCGCCAGCGCGATGTGTGGCGGTGACATCAAAGCCAGCCAGGACATAGTAGGGAGTGCTCGGGTCATAGGAATAAGTCACGTTTCGCTGCGCCTGCACCCCAAAGCGCGTGACGCCGCGCAGCACGTACCCAAGATCGGCTGAAGTCACAAGCCCTTTGAACTCAGATGTAGAGCGCTGGACAGGTGCGAAGTGCAGGTAGCCAATTGTAAAAGCGCCTGTGATCAGCGCTGTGGGCTTGAAGGTGAGTCCACCCGATACGCTCCTCCCTCGCGCATTGCGATCGGGAAGGAATTCGAACCGATCCTCCGCCCGATCGACCGATACCGACAGTGTCGTGAGTGCACTGATGGGATGCCGCAGCGTCACGCCGGCCAGATCCATCTCTCTGTTGAGAACCTGCGGCAGATTGGCGCCACGGAAAGCCGTGTCGTCACCGAAGCGTTCCCCTTCACGTTGAGCCCGAACTACCAGAACGGTCTTCGAAGCCACGCGTACGTCGACAGCCGCGGTGATCCCTTGCCTGTTTCGTCTCGGACGGTCGTCGATTTCAAAACCGAAGCGTTCACGTGAGGAAAGCGCCGTGTAAGTAACATACGGCGTCACCCGATTGGACGGGAGTGTGAGCGTGATCGCGCCAAGCGTATTGACTGAATTCTGTTCGGTATTGGTCCGATAGTATTCCGCCGACAGTTCGGCGCGACCGTCGATCATCATCCTGCCGAGCTTCGTAAAGATTCGCGTTTGAGGGGCCACCGAAGTAACCAGATCCGCCTCCGGATCGGTCTTGACGTTGTAGACATTCGTGTCGTAGATGGAGGAAACGCGAACCTGAGGACTGAGTCCGAGCGTCCCTAAGTGAAGCGGCAGATTGGGCACCTCAGTAGTTGGCTCCTGGGCCGCAGCAGATGCGGAGCTGATGCACACCGTCACACAGACGAGCAAGCGAAGTTCGCTGTGAACGCGCCGTCTAATCCGTGCGCTCTGCATGTTCCACTCGCGTGAGTTCTAAAATCTTGTTTTGCATCGCCCGAGAAACGTATAGAGCTTCGCCCCGTGACTTACAGACTCGCCCATCGAGCAGGGAGCGACTGCAGCCGCACTGTGCTGGAATGTGTTGGGGTAACTCGTGTCCGGCGCAATACTATGGAACCCAGGCATGAACGTCGAGACGGTGTTGGACTACGGTCGCCAAGGGAAGCAAACAGACGCGAATGAGTCATCGGGACACAAAAAACGCCAGCGGCTCAAAAATACACTCGACTTTCCGTGATCACCCGTCCACGCAATGAACGGCGATCGCTGACGCCTCCGGGCGCAACAGGGCAAAAGACCTAATCAGTGGCAAACTTCCTTTCAACACGTTGTAATCCGATCTTCTTGGGGAATCTGCCGCTTTCAGGGTCGAGGCGGGAAATCGCTGTTGGAGCGGTGCTCTGCCGCGTGACACCAACTATGCTGGCGTTACGCTCGTACTCAAGGGCCGCGGAAGTCTTCACGCGATAGAGCCGCGCACCGAGACGGATCGCCTCGAGGGTACCCGACTCAATCCGCTTGTAGATTTGTTGTCGGCTCACGGCCCAGTACTCTGCAAGCTCGGCGACTGTCACGTAGCGCGCGGTATGAACAGCGAGATCGCGAATCGGCATTAGCGGCCCCTCAGAGACCGTTAGGTTGTGTGGTAGTTACCTAGTGGGGCTGAATTAGAACAACCCGAGAAACTGAGAGAGATGTAGATGAATTGGGACCTTCATGTCCAGAGTGTTGTGGCATAGAGATGCGGTAAGGCCGCTAATACCACATTCCTCACGCTGGGCGCGGATCCGTTTCCGTGTCTCAACGTCGACGGACTTGTGCAGACTGTTTGACCGATTTGAGTCCGCTAACGGACTGATCGACGGATTGCGCGGAACGTTGGGTTGGACGACCCATATTTGCCTGCCGCTCGAACTCTACAGCGTCGGCAGTTCGAATTCGCATGAGCCGGGGACCAAGCTGAATCGCTGGCAACGTGCCCGCG
>WUUC01122045.1_pt1 | contig 24363 bp, 15 predicted proteins | sample 6278441 | NCBI WGS metagenome assembly WUUC01 (sample SAMN13675441, study PRJNA597444) | soil metagenome | isolation source: soil | place: USA: Washington | collected 2017-10 | reverse complement strand
CGCACCCGCCGCGCGTGTCGCAGCGCCAGCGGAGGCCCGGCCGACCGTGCGTGCGCAACCCGCCTCGTCGCAGCAGCCGCCGACGCAGAAACCGCGAGCCGCCGCGCCCCAACGCATCGAACCGCCGGAATCTCCCAAGATCAGCATCAGCATCGGACGGCTCGAGGTGCGCGGCGGCGCGAGCGGCCCCGCCAAGCCCACAGCGGTCCGCCCACCGGCCCGCGGCGCACGCCCACACGGTATCGATCCCGGCCTCGGTTTCGGCCTGGGACGGAGGTGGTGACGTGGCGATGGTCGAAGATCTGCACGACGTCGCGCGCGTACTCTCGGAATTCGTGACGGGAGAGCTCGGCTACAGCGACGTGCAGGCCGGTCCACCTCGCCCGGCCACGGCCACGGCCTCGCCAGCGGTTCGCTTCACGCTGCTCTACACCACCCCGCAGCCCACCCACCGCAACGATGGCTGGCAGCGCAATCCAGATGGCAGCGAACGACCGCCTCCCCTGAGCCTCAGCTGCTTCTACGTCGTCACCGCTTCGGGCACGTCGGATGAAGACCCGATCGGCGCGCACAACGCCCTGGGTAAGGTGATGCAGCTGTTCCACGACCACTCCGAGCTCAGTCTGCCGCTGTCTGGTGGACCTCAGTCCTCGCCGCCCAACGGCTACTCCGTCATCGGCGCAGGCCCGCTCGGAGTCGTGCAAGTGCCGATGTCGCTCGAGCTGATCGACAAGATTTGGTCGTCACTGGAGGAGCAGCTGCAGCCCTGGGCGCTGTTCGAGGTGTCGCCGGTGCAGCTCCCGTCCCTACGCGCTGACGCGCCGCCATCCGCGCTCGTGCGGCCAGGAGGCGTGCGACTGGGCGACGTGCGGGCGAGCCGGCGTCCCAGCATCGAACGCGTCGAGCCCAACCCGCTCGCTGCCGGAGGTCGCGTGCGCATCGACGTCTCCACGCCTGCGTTCGACGCACTGATCGTGGGTGGCATCGAGGTGCTTTCCAACGATGCGTCGCTGAGCCACATCCCGGGTAGTAACGCGCTGCTGCTGACGCTCGACGACGGCGGCCTCGACCAGCTGGGTCCCGGGGCGCACCCGGTCGTACTGCGCAGCGGGGGAATGCTGTCCACGAGTGCGACGCTGCGCGTATCTGCGCCAGGCGTGCCCGTGCTCGAAGCGCCGACCGTCGTGCGCCACGATCCGAACGCGCCGCTCACCCTGCGCGGCACGAATCTCGCGGGTGCCGTCGATGCTTTGGTCTGGCCCGACCGCGGCGTGGCCGCACCGTCTGACGTGCACACGCTGGCGCTGAGCGCTGTCGGCGCGAACGCCGCGACGATCGCCGCCGCAGGAACGCCCGGCGGGTTGGGCGACGTGGCGTTCGGTGCCGAGCCTTGGCGCGTGGCGCTGCGCGTGGGCGATCATGTCTACACCCCTTACGTCGTGCTGGAGTTCGGCTCATGACGGGCATTGAGCTGATGCGCGACGCCGCCCTGCTCGGCGCCGAATGCGCGCTGGCCACGCCGGCCGACCAGCTACCACGCGCAGAGCGTGGCTTCGAGGTCTTGGCCGAGGCGCGAGCCGAGGCACGCTCGCGCCTCCACGTCTTCGCGGCCAGCGACGACGCGCTCTGGTCGAATCTGCGCACGAGACACGGCCTGAGCGTCGAGGCCAGCTTCCTGACGCTGTTGTGCGCGGCCGTAGAGCTGCACCCGGAGGCCGCCGCGGCGGCCAGCATCCTGGCGGAAGATCGGCGCATGCAGCTTGTCACGCCGCTGGTGTTTGCGCGCCTGGCGCGCTCGATCTTGGACCTCGACTATGTCGACTCGCTCACTGCCGCGCTGGAGGGAGGAGTAGCCCAGCTCGCTGGTCTGATCGAAGTGCTCGAGCCGGTCAGCGGCCTGCCGCGTAGCCAGCAAGCACTGCGCTTGCGCGCCGGGGCACTGCCAGCGCTGCTGATGCAGCGCGGCTCCCTCACGCGTACCCCCGCGCTGACCTACCAGCTTCCGGCGACCAGCGTGTACGCCGAGCCGCTCCTGCGCGGGGCCCTCATGCTGCTGCGCGAGTGCGGTCGGCTCGACCTCCGCGCGGAGGCGCGCCGCGCGGCGCGTCAGTTCGCATGCGATCTGGGCTCGCTCCTGGGTGAGGGCTGCGCGCTGGTCACGCTCGACGAGACGCTGCCGCCGAGCGCTCAGCTGGCGCGCAGAGAACGCGGCCTGCTGGCGCTCGACCTCCACGCCTGGCCGAAGGCACGCCCGCTTCCGCTCGGCTTCCTCGATGAGGCGGCAGAGATGTCGCCGCTGGTCGTGCTTCTGCCGGCCTGGTGCGAGGGCAGCGCCACGCCGCTGCTCGACGTGGCGAGCTTCGACTCGGCAGCGGCGCGCCGCGCCTGGGCCAGCGAGCTGAATGGCGAGGGCGCGCACCAGCTCAGCATCCGCTTTCGTTTCAGCGTGGAAGAGGTGCGCGCGACGCTGCGCGAGGCGCGCGACCTGGCCCGTGTGCAGGGCATCGAGGGGCCGCCGCCGCTCGAGATCATCGAAGCTCGTGCGCGCGCGCAGGGCGCGCGGCGCATGGGCCAGAAGGTGACCGTGATCGAGCCGACAGCGCGACTCGCCGATCTGGTCGTGCCCGGCGATCTGCGCGAGCAGCTGGCCGATGCGGTCGCCTGGTATCGCGCCTCCGCGCGCGTGTTCGAAGAGATGGGCGTCGGCGCGCGCAGCACGCTGGCGCGGGGCCTTACCTGTCTGTTCAGCGGGAAGCCTGGCACAGGCAAGAGCCTGGCGGCGCAGTGCCTGGCAGGTGAGCTCGGCCTCAACGTGTACCGGATCGACCTCTCACAGGTGGTTTCCAAGTACATCGGCGAGACCGAGAAGGAGCTGGCCCAGATCTTCGACGAGGCCGACGCTGGCCACGGCGTGCTGGTCTTCGACGAAGCCGATGCGCTGTTCGGGCGGCGCTCCGAGGTCAAGGACGCACGCGACCGCTACGCCAACATCGAGGTCGGCTATCTGCTGCAGCGTCTGGAACGGTTCGAGGGCGTCGCGATCCTGACCACCAACCTGCGCGGCAACATGGACGCAGCCTTCATGCGCAGGCTGCGCTTCGTGCTCGAGTTTCCCATGCCGGACAAGGCGTTGCGCCGCCATCTCTGGGAGCGCTCGCTGCCGACCGCGCATTTTCGCGCGCCCGATCTCGAGCTCGACGTCTTCGCCGAGCGCTTCGCGTTATCGGGTGGGAACATCGAGAACATCGGCGTCGCCGCGGCACACCTGGCCGCAGCCACGCCGTCCGGCGTGCTCGGCAACACGCATCTGGTGCGCGCGACGGCGCGCGAGCTGGAGAAGACAGGCCGCCCGTGCAGCGCGTCTTCGTTCGGTCCGCTCGGACACCTGCTGACGGAGACGCGCTTATGACCGACCTCACTCTGCGCATCGATCACGTGGTGGTCGAGCTCGCGGACGCGAGCCGCCGGGGCTCCGTCGAGCCCGCGCTGCGCCGCGCCATGGAGCTGCTCGCGCACAAGCTGCTCGGAGCGGGCGTACTCCCGGGCCCGGTTGATCTGGGCTCCACGTTCGACGCGCTCGGTCCCAATACTGTCAGCACCGAGGTGCTGCTCTCGCCAGACGGACCGGAGCGTCTGGCGGTGGCCCTGTTCGAGCAAGTGAAGCGTCGCGTCCTGACACGCGCACGCAACGAAGGAGCAAGCCCATGACGACGCTACTGGTCAACTACCTGCGCGGCGCGTTCATCGCCTACGAGCCGGGCGGTTACCCGGACCGTCGACGCGTGATTCCGTTCCGCTTCAACCCGGAGTCGCTCTCACGCTCGCTGCAGATCGAGCAGGGCAACACCGCGCCAGCGACCGCCGGCGCGGCCTCTGGCGCGCCCTCGAGCACTGGCGAGCAGGCTGCGGATGCCTCCACCGGCGCCCTCAAGGAGAGCTACAGCGTCCAGGTCCGCGTCGACTTCGCCGATCGCCTGGACGCTACACGCGAGTTACCGGAGGAGCTCGGCGTCGCGCCCGAGATCGCTGCGCTCGAAGACCTCCTCTACCCGGCGGAGAACGAGGCCGATGCGCCCAGCACGGGCACCGAGGCGGTCAGTCAACGTCCGGTGCGCCCAACCGTCCTGTTCGTGTGGGGCCGAAAGCGCGTGGTGCCGGTGCGCATCACTGCGATGACCATCAACGAGACCGAATACAACGATCAGCTCAATCCCGTGCGCGCCGAGATCGAGGTCACGGTCGAGGTGCTGGGCCAGACCGAGGCCGCCGACAACGAAGCGGTGCGCTCTGCGCTGGCTTTCACGCGCAGCAAGCGGCGCGAGCTGGCGAGCCTGTTCTACGGCAATACCGCCGGGCAGGGCTCCCAGATCTTGCCACTCTGAAGCACAAGACACTCCGGACTGGAGACGAATGTGATCGACAAACGAAGCCGCTATCGCACCACGCCCGTGCTCACGGTACGCGACGAGCTCGCGCAGGATCACAAGCTGCTCGATCTGCGCGCCATTCCAGCGAGCCCCGCCGTCTACAACTTCACCCCCAGCGCCTCCGACCGCCTCGACCTGCTCGCGTACCGCTTCTACCGCGACGCGACTCACTTCTGGCGCATCTGCGACGCATCGGATCAGCTCGATCCATTCGACGTCCTCTCGCCGGGCGCCCCCGTACCGGTCCCGCCAAAGAGGTGACGCGTGCCGGAAGCTCGGGTCCAAGTGCTACTGGGTGAGGAGCGCCTCGATGCCGCGACCCTCGCGCTGCTCGACCACCTCGAGGTGCGCGAGAGCGACAGCGATCCCAGCGCGCTGGCGCTGCGTTTCCGCATGGTGCAAGCGCCGGATGGCTCGTTCCGTCCGACCGACCAGGACCTGTTCGTACCCGGCAAGCCACTGGGCGTCGAGCTCTCTGCGCCAGGTGGCCTGCTCAAGCGCCTGTTCCAGGGCTACGTCACGCACCTGCGTCCCCACTACGAGACCATCGAGTCGAACTGCTACCTCGAGGTGCTTGGCATGGACGCGGCGGTGCTGCTGGACGCCGAGGAGCGCGTTGCTGCCTTTCCAGATGCGACCGACGCCGACGCTGCCACGCAGATCCTGGAATCGTACGGGTTGCGCGTGGAGAGCGCGACCACGGTCGCTCAACATGCGCAGGACCGCCAGCTGTTGGTGCAGCGCGCTACCGACTGGGCCTTCGTCAAGAAGCTGGCTCGGCGCAACGGCTTCCAGGTGTGGTTCGAGTTCGACCCGGATCGCAGCGACGTGTTCGCGTGGTTCAAGAAGCCCGACATCTCCGGTTCGCCGCAGGCCGATCTGGTGCTCTTGCAGGAGGGTCAGAACTTGAAGTGGGCCGACGTGCAGCTCACCGCCGCAGGCCCCATGCGCTACGCCGCCTTCGCCATCGATCCGCTGGCCAAGCGCCTCTTGAGCGCCGAGGGCGACGAAACAGCGCTCGATCTGCTCGGCGACGCGGACGCCGCGCAGAGCGTCGAGGATGGCTTGACCGCCGCGGGCGCCACGGGCGCCGTGGGCCTCTTGCGCGATCCCGTGCCGCTCGATGAGGCGTTGAACGCGGAGGCGGTGGCCGCGACCGATCGCGCTCGTTTCGTACTGGAGCTGCGCGGCGAGCTGGATCCTGCGCTCTACCGCGGCCTGTTGCGCGCGCGCAAGCCGGTCTTGGTGCGCGGCCTCGGCCAGCGCTACTCCGGCGTCTACTACGTACAGACGGTGCGCACGACTTTGAGCGAGGGCGTGCTGAGCCAGAGCTTCGTGGCAGTTCGCAACGCGACGGGCCAGGCGGGCAGCGAGCGCTTTGGCCAGTCGGCGGAAGAGGTGCCAGCCGCATGATGCTCAACGATTTGATACGCCTGGTCGAGACGCGCCTGCTCGATCGCCACTACGGCAAGTACGAGGGAGTGGTCACCGATACCGAAGATCCGCTCGGCATCGGGCGCATCCGCGCGCGCGTCCCTGCTGTGCTCGGCCTGACCGTCGAGAGTGGCTGGGCCCTGCCATGCGCGCCCTTCGGAGGCGGCCCGGATCGGGGCATGTTGTTTCTCCCGGAGGTCGGAGACACGGTGTGGATGGAGTTCGCGGCCGGCGACCTGAGTCGGCCGATCTGGAGCGGTTGCTTCTGGGGCGCGCCGGAGAGCGCGGGCGGATCGGACGACCTCGCAGAGCAGACGGGCGCTGAGACGCCGCGCTCGGAGGATCGCTCGGCGGGCCCCTCCTTGCGCATGCTCAAGACGCGCGCGGGCCATGAGCTCGTGTTCGACGACGAAGGCGAGCTGATCCTGCTGCGCAACGGCAACGGCAAGACCAGCATCCGTCTGACACAAGACGGCGGTGTCGTGATCTCCGCCGAGACCATCAAACTCTGCGCGGACGCCGCGGAGAAAGTGGTGCTCGGCGACGCCTTCATGGAGCTCTTCAACCAGCACACCCATCCAACCGGCGTCGGACCGTCAGGGCCGCCCACGCAGCCCATGTCGGCCGCCAGCCATCTGTCGGCGAAGGTGACCACCGAATGAAGCGAGGAATGCCATGCCGCTCGTGACCGCAGTGCTGGCGCAGAGCCTGCAGAACAGCTGGCTCGTGCCTGATGGTCAGGAGTTCCCCAGCTCTGTCGGCACGTCCGGTCAGAAGTTTGCAGACGCCGTGGCCGGCTGGTTCGCGGGCGCGACCGCGGCCGGCTTTCCATGCGCGACGGCAGCCGCGCGCAAAGCCCAGCTCGCCGCGGCGGCGACGGGCGCGTTCTCCGCGCAAAGCGCGAGCGCCGCCGGTGCGCAACTCGCGCTGGGCATCGCCGGCTACATCGCCGGCCAGGTGTTCGGGGCCGGCGTAGCCGCGGCGCCGGTCGCCACCGCGGCTGGACAGTCCGCGTTCGTCGCGGCCTTCTCCGATCTAGACGCCGCACACGCCGCGCGCGCGCAGCGCATCGCCGCGGGTGTCCAGGTGATGGCCGTGAGCACCCTGGTCACGTTTCCGCCCGTGATCTCTCCACCTCAGCCGATCGTGTAAGCCGATGCCCAACCGCTTCTTCGTCCAACCCTTCCAGCTCGGCGCGCACGGCGGCGCCGCAGTGACCGACGACGCCGATCAGCACCTGCGCGACAAGGTGCTAGCGATCCTGTTCACCGCGCCTGGTGAGCGCGTCAACAACCCGCGCTTCGGCGTCGGGCTCAATCGAGCGACCTTCGAGGGGCTCGACGACCTGACAGCCGGCGCGGTGGAGTTTCGCATCGCCGAAGGGCTCAGACGCGACCTCGGCGAGGAGGCGCTGATCGACGGCGTCGACGTTGAGACCGATCCGAGCTCCGGTCAGCTGCTGGTGAACATCGCCTACCGGCGGCGCGAGGACCGCGAGCCGCGCAACCTGGAGATCGCGCTATGAGCAGCCCTCCTCTCGAATGGAGCGGCGGGACCCTCGATGGGACGCCGTGGCAAGGCATCCGCTACTTGTCGATTGAGTTCCCGTCGGGCGGTCCCGCGCGGGCGGTGGTGACCGTGCACCTGAATCAGCGGGCCGACGATCCGGCGCAGCCGGCCAACTTCGTCACGCCCGAAGACGTCTTCGTGAACGGTGGTCGGCGCGTCACACAGCTCGACCCTGACGTGGCCGTCACCGGCGCGAATGTGGTCCTGTCGTTCACGCAGTTCGGCGACCACTCGCCCTACCGCGTACAGCTCGCCGCGATCGGCAATTCGGCGCTGACGGTCCACCCCTTCTTCGCGAGCAGTGAGTTTCGCTTCACGATCAATTGTGAGGCGGGCGATTGCCGCACAGGCAGCGAGCAGGCGCTGGCGGTCGCGAAACCCAGGCCGGCGATCGATCTGCTGACCAAAGACTACGACGGCTTCCTCAAGCTGCTCGCGGACTGGGTCAAGGTCCACAATCCTCACTGGGCCGACTTGAGCCCAGCCAGCTTCGAACGGGTGCTCGTGGAGCTGCTCGCCTGGCAAGGCGACATGCTCAGCTACTATCAAGACCGCGTCGCCAACGAGGCCTTCGTCGACACTGCGTCGCAGCGCTACTCGCTGCGTCAGCACGCCGTGCTGCTGGGCACACGCATCTTCGACGGCAGCGTCGCGCGCACCGTGCTCGCCTTCGATGTAGCCGGGTCCGGCTACGTACCGGCCGGCCTCGAGGTGCGCACCGCTCCGACCGCACACGAGAGCCCAGTGGTGTTCTCGGTGCGCGAGCGCAGCGAAGTGCAGGTCGAGAACAACAGCGCGGCTCTCACGGTAGCCGCCTTCCCCGGAGCGGCGAGCGCCAGGGTGCCGAGCGGAGCGAACGAGCTGCTGCTCTGGGGACAGGCGAACAGACTGCGCAGCGGTCAGCGCTTGGCCTTCGTGCAGGGCGACTTCTCGCAAGTCGTCACGCTCAGCGAGGTGCAGCACGTCAGCGAGCCAGGTTGGGTCGAGAGTCCGGCGCACAGCTTCGATCCTGTGCTCGACGCGGCCGCACCGCTCACGCGGATCCGCTGGATCGAGCGCTTGAACCAGCCGCTGTCGCCCTGGAGCGCGCAACCCAAGCTCGCGATTCATGGCAACCTGGTCGACGCGGAGCATGGCAGCGGCCGGACGGCCAGGGTCGAGTCGGTCGAAGGCCCCCTTACGCAACCGGGCCTGCACATCCGCCTGAACAGGCGCAACAGCATCGTCGGCCACCTGCAGCGCGGCACCAGCGACGTCTATCAGCTGCGCGCGCTCCAGGTGCCGGACGGGCCCGTGGTGCACGAAGCCGAGGGCGCCGGATCTCGGCCGGCCCTGGAAGTGCTCGTCGATGGCGAGCGCTGGGAGCGCCGCGAGCACCTGCACGCTTCGCGCTCCTACGATGCGCACTACACGGCCGAGGCGGACACGGACGGCTCGCTCTGGATCCGCTTCGGCGACTCCGTGCACGGGCGCGCGATCGCGGTCGCGCGCGACCTGCCGCGCAAGCTCGACCGCACCGTGCCCGAGGTCCAGCTGCGCTACCGCGTGGGCGATCCGATCAGCGGCAACGTGGGCCTCTCGACCTTGCGCGAGATCGTCCGGCCGGCCAGCGGCAGTGACAAAGAGACAGCGCTCTCGAGCCTGGGCAGGACGGTCGTGACCAACGTGCGGCCCGGCACGGGCGGCCACCAACCGCAGTCGCTGGACCAGGTGCGTGACGCGATCCCGACTGCCGTGCGCCACGGAGCGCTCGAGCGCGCGGTCTCCCTCGAGGACTACGCCCGCGTCGCCATGCAGGACAGCGAAGTCGCACGCGCCGCGGCACGCGCCCTGGGCGGGGTCTTCAACAGCGTGCTGGTGCTGATCGATCCACGCGGTAGCGAAGAGCCCTCCACGCAGCTGCTCGCGCGCGTGCATGCGCGGCTCGACACGCTGCGCATGGCCGGACGCGAGATCTTCGTCGCCGGCGCCAAGTACGTGGCGCTCGAGCTCGCCCTGCTGCTCTGCATCGAAGACGGCTTCGCCGCGCACGAGGTGCGCGAGCGCGTGCTCACGGAGCTGCGGCCGGGCAGCGCGCTACGGCCGGGCTGGTTTCACCCGGATCGCCTGAGCTTCGGAGACGACGTGCGCCTGGGCGACTTGATCGGGTTCGTGCAGCGCGTACCCGGCGTGCGAGCCGTCAAAGCCACCAAGTTCAGGCGCCTCGGCGAGCGCAGCGACACCGTTCAACAGAGCATCGTCATGAGCGCGACCGAGGTCGGACGCCTCGACGCCGATCCGGACTTTCCGGAGCACGGAACGCTCGAGGTGCGAATCGCGTCGGGGCCCGAGCAGCTCGCCGCGCGCACGCCAGCCAGCTTCTCCGTAGACGTCGCGCAGAGCGCGGGCGGTGCATCGTGAGTCGCCCGCCGCGCCCGCACTTCGATGTGGTGGTCGCCACGCCGCGCACCGTCGGCGAACGCCTCGACTACATGCCACTCGAGTATGCGGACCTGCTCGCGCTCAGCGAGACGCTCGCGGCCGAGAGCCTCGGCCACGCCACGAGCAGCAGCGAAGGAAACCTGTCGCGCACGCTGTTCGAACTCTCCTCGCTGGTCGGACACGTGCTCGCCGTCTATCAGGACCGCTACGCGGGAGAGGCTTTCTTACGTACGGCGAACGCGCCTTCCAGTCTGGTCAGACACGCGCGGCGCCTGGCGCACGCGCCCGACGTCGGGCTCTCAGCCACGGGCTTCGTCGCGCTGATCGCCAAGAGTGGATTGAGCGGCACGATCGCTCCGGGCCTGGAGCTCGCGAGCACCCGCAAGGGCGACGTCCCGCCGCAGAGCTTCGAGACTCTGGCAGAGCTGAGCGTCGACGCCGCGCTCAACGAGCTCCGCCCAGCCGAAGCGAGCCTGAGCATAAGGCTGCGACACGACGTGGGGAGCATGACGCTCGCGGGCGTCGGGCTCGGGCTCGCAGCGGGCGACCTTCTGTGCATCGTCGGCGAGCTGCCCTGGCAGGCCCGCACGGCGACCGACATCCAGGAGGACCGCACCACGCGCACCACGACCGTCACGCTGGACGATCCGCTCGCTTTCACGGGCGCGACCAGCTCGTTCCCCGCTGCGGCCGCGCGCGTCTTGGTCGATCCCGCGATCAAGGCGTACTCGTTCGGCTGGAACGCCGATCCGACGCTCTATCCTCAGACGCAGCTCCGTAGCGCCACGGGCGACGAAGCCACGACCGGCAGCTCTCCGAGGTACTGGTATCGAGTCGACATCATTGACCAAGGGACGGCGCGTGGCGTGCGCAACGAGGACCACTACCTCGCGCGGCTGATCGAGGAGCCGCTCTTGGACAGCTACGTCGTTCACGTAGGCGGTGGCGAGCGCCGTGTCTCCAAGGTGAGCAGACAGCTCGCGGGACCGGTGACGTTAATGCGCAAGACCAGCGAGCTGCTCCCCACCTTCACCGTCAAGGTCACGCCCGACGGCGGCGGCGGCTTCACCACTACCACCACGCCGGCTGTCCCGCCCGTGACGCAGGAGAGCGTCGTACACCTGAGCGCGACCGTCAGTGCGCTCGAGCTGCGCGACCGCGACCAGGTGCTGCGGCAACGTACGGCACAGCAGCTGCCAGCAAGCTGGCTCGGGGGCTTTCGCCGCGAGCTGCTCGCCGCGGGCGAAAGGCCCAACCCGACGCTGCTCCAGGGTAGTAGCCTCATGCTCGCGGGATCGTTCCCGCAGCTCGCCCCCGGGCGCTATGTCGTGTTCTCGAACCTGGCGGGCACGCGCGCGCAGGTCGTGCGGCTCGGCCGCGTGCAGCTCGAGAGCGGCGACCGCACGCAAATCTGGTGGCAGGCGCTGGACGCCGCACCCGCGCAGGGCTTTCAACTGGGCGACCTGAAGGTCTTCGCCAACGTGGCGCCCGTCATCCACGGGCGCACCGTGCACGAGATCGCCGGAGACTCCGACGGCGTCACGCCGTTCCAGCGCTTCGCGCTGCGCAAGTGGCCGCTGTCGATGCGCGCCTCGAGCGACGGCGCCGCGCCGGAGATCGAGCTGCGCGTGAACGAAGTGGGCTGGCAGCGCGTCGCCGACTTCTTCGCCAGCAAGCCCGAAGATCGCCACTACCGCGTGGAGTTCGACGAGCAGCAACGCGTGAGCGTGCTGTTCGGTGACGGCGTGCGCGGCGCGATTCCGCCCGCTGGCGCGCGAAACATCGCCGTCGACTACAAGATCGGACTCGGCCCCGACGGAAACGCGGCGCCGCTCGAGGTGGCGCGCATCAAGAGCCCCCAGGCGCTGCTCGAGCGCGCCTTCAATCCGCTGCCGATCAGCGGCGGTCGCGAGGCCGCCGCTGAGGAAGACGTGCGCAGCCAGGCCACGCGCTACATCCGCACCTTCGATCGCGCCGTCTCGGTCTCGGACCACGCCGACCTCGCGCTGCTCTTCCCTGGCGTCGTGCGCAGCGCTGCGCGCTGGGACGAAGCGAGCCAGACGATCGTGCTGGTCGCCGCGAGCGCTGGCGGCGCAGCGCCGGCGCCGGAGCTGCGCAGCTTCCTGGATCAGCGCCGCGACACGCAGGTACCGCTGCAGCTCGAGACGCCCAGCCCGCGTGCGCTCATCCTGGAGCTTCTGGTGGAGATCGATCCCGCGTTTTTGTTCGAGAACGTGCGGCTCGGCATCCACGCGGCGCTGCTCGGCGGCGATCCGCCAGGACTGTTCACGTTCGAAGGTCGCGCGCTGGGACAGCCCGCCTACGCGAGCGAAGTGCAGGCGACCATCGAGGAGGTGCCCGGCGTGATCGGCGCGCAGATCACGCGCTTCAGCGCGATCAGCGGCACGGGCGTCTACGACGCGGTTCAGGCGCGCGTGAGCCAGTGGCTGAGCCTGTCGAGCCAAGCGCTCAGCATCCAACGCGCAGGAGGCGCTGCATGAGCAGCTATCGCCACGACGAAGACGTGCGCGAGCACGTGACTCGACTCTTGTACGAGGCACTGCCCGCGCTGTACCGCGCGCAAGACGAACGCGGGCGTGAGCCGGCCATAATCACCGGCGTCCCTCCCGCGACCGGCCTCGTCCCGGACTCGCCTCTGCTGCGGCTCCTGCGCGTGCTCGCGGCGCCGTATGCGCTGGTGCGCCAGAACATCGAAGAGCTACACGCCGACCTGTTCATCGACACGGGGCACGACCACATCATTCCGCTGCTCGCGGACATGGTCGGCACCACGCTCGTCTTTCCAGACGCGGACGCCAACCGACGCGACGTACGCGGCACCGTGGGCTGGCGCCGCCGCAAGGGCAGCCTGCGCATGCTGCAGGAGATGGGCGAGGAGCTCACCGCGCAGCTGGTGGTCGCGCAGGAAGGTTGGAGGCGACTGCAGCTGGCGCAAGACTTGAATTTGCTGCGCCCCGAGCGCGTGGTGCCTGACCTGCGACCCGCGCTGGTCGCCGCGCAGGCGACCGGACCGCTCGACGTCATGTTCCATGCACTCGATGCGCGCGCCATCTCGGCGAGCAGCGGCCGCCATCACCCGAGGCACGTCGTGCACTGGCTGTTCCCGACGCTGACCTTTCCGCTGCGCCGCGCGAGGGCGGTCTCGCTTGCGCGCGCGGGCTCAGATCAGCGCTTCGCCATGCATCCGCTCGGCGAGTGGCGCGCGCTCCGCGCTCGCTCCAGCGCCGCTCATCCGCTGCGCAGCGACCGCATCCCGCCGCTGCATTTCGCGGCGCGGCCCGAAGACTGGTTCGGCGTGCCCGGACGCTTTTCGCTCGAGATCTGCGGCCTTCCGGCAGGAGTGGCCGGACTCGCCGCCGCGCCGCGCAGCGCGAGCCCCCAGCTCGCCGATCTGGAGCTCGTGCGCGACAACGTCACCATCACACTGCTCGACCACGACCCGCGCGCTTTCCAAGGACGCATGTTCGTGGACGTAGGCAGCGCGCCGTTCGTGGCGCTGGGCGCGGACGCGTGGCGCGCGGACGTCTCAGCCTTCCAACAGCTCGCTTCGGTGGAGCTCGACAGCAGCGGCGTCGTCAGCACGTCGATCAGCCCCGCGCCCAGCGTCGACCGCGCCGTCATGCTGCGCATACGGCCGCCGTTCGGCATCGGCGGTCGCTTCTTCCCGGGTGCCACGATCGAGATCGCGGGCGGGCGGCCAGCTGCTCGCGCAGCTGCCAACAGCTCCGAACTGGCGCGTGAAGGCTTCCTCCAGGGCGCACTGCACGTGTGCTTGCCGGCGCTACGCGTGCTCGGAGAGCGCTATTTGTTCGTGGCGGCGGACGGCAGCGTGTATGACGCGCACGACCCTGCGAGCGGCGCGCCTGATGCCGAGCTGCCGCGCAGCGCGGGCCAACGCCTGCTCGCTCGGCGGCAACTGCTGCAAGCCGGCCCCGGCGCGGCATGGCCGCCCGCGCTGGCCAGCGCCGATCCCAGCTTTGTCACGCGCCTGCCGGCCGCGCCCGGCCGCGGCCCCTGCGTCATGCACGGAGGCATCCCGCTCAGACCCGTGGCCGGCGAGCTGGTCCCGGTGCTTCCAACGACGCGGAGCGCGCTGGTGTTCGCGATCCACGAGGAGGAGGCGGGCAGCCTGCGCTATCGCCCGTTCCAGCGCCTGACCTGGAGCGGCAGCGACGCTGGCAGCGGCATCTGGAGCGCGCTCGGGTGGGACGGACTGCCCGTCGCCAGCGACGCGTCCAGCGTCTCAGCGCAGTTCGCCGCGGTGGCCGCGCTGCGCGATCGCTCGCAGGCCAGCTTCCCGCTGGCGGTGCGCTTCGAGTGCTCGATCAGCGATGCGTCGCTGACACCGGCAGAGGTCGCCTGGACGGACGACGAAGGGACGACGGTCTTGATGCATCTGCCGCAGCTCGCTGCGCAGGCCGCACCCCCCGAGCCATGGCCGCGCGAGAGTGCGCTCTTCGCCGGCGCCAGCGCACCCGTGCGCGTGGCGCGCGACGGCTCGACCTGGGCGGCTACCTCGACCGCGAACCTGCGCCTGTCGCTCGGCAGCGTCGCACCCATCCGCGAGAGCAGCGCCTTGCGCCGGCGGCGCGTACGCTGGCGCAGGCTGTGCGCCTGGCGCAACGAAGACTGGAGCGTTCTGCCCCCAAAGGTGCTCGCCTTCACGCGGCGCGGCTCGCTCGACGTGGACGTGGAGCACGGGCTGTTCGCGCTGGCGGCGGAGGAGCCGCCGCAGGCGTGGCCCGCGGACGCGGCGGGCTATCGGCCGCCGAACGTGACCGCCAGCTTCGAAGACGGTGCCACCATGCACATCGGCGCACGCCCCGACGCGCGCGAGCCGCTGCTGGACGAACAGCTGTCTACGCCCACGCGCATCGTCAGCGCCTCGGGCCATGCCAGCGCCGACGCGAGCTCCGCCTGGCACAGAATCCCGCGCTACACCACGTTAAGCGACGCGCTGAGCGCCATCTCGAACGAGTGGCAGAACCTGAGCCCCGCGCAGATCCGCGACTTCGCCAGCGTGGACAGCTTCAGTCGCGCCGAAGTCATTCAGATCGAGGACTCGGCGACCTATCACGAGACACCCGTCTGGCCCGGAGCGCCGCTGAATCCCGCCGTGGCTGCAAAGGCGCGCTTCTCTCTTACCTTGCAAGCCGTAGAGCGCGAGCGACCGATTCTGTTGATCGATCCCGCGCTCGGATTTCCGCTGCCCGCAGCGCCCGCGCGCTATGAACAGCTGACGCTCGTGGGCATCGCGCTGGGCGGCGCGGGCTGGACCGGCATGCGCCTGCCGCTCTTTCGCGCGCTGCGCATGGCGCTCTGCTCGCTGCTGCACCCCGAAAACCAGCTCGCGCTCGAGCTCAGCGATCACGCCGAAGCGACCTTCTTGCTGTGCGAGCTGGCCGGTCTGCACGCGATAGGTCCGGGGCGCATGACATTGCACGACTGCATCGTCGACGCCGGAGCGAACAGCGCCCTGCGCAGCGACGGCGGCCAGATCGCGCTCGATCGCAGCACGGTGGGCGGACCCGTGTTCGCGCAGGAGCTGCACGCGTCCGAGGTGATCTTCGACGACGCCGTGCTGGTCGCGGATCGCTTTCACGGCTGCGTGCGCTTCAGCCGCGTGAGCTCCGACTCGGTGCTGCCGCGCATGCACCGCTGCGCGGTCGGCGTGCGTGTCGCCTACGTCAGCCTCGACAGGCACGATCCTGCCTGGCGGCGCCTGCGCGCCGACGCTGATGCGCGCATCGCGCGCGGCGCGGAGAACGGCTCCGAGATGGGCGCGTTCAGCGCGACCCGCCACGCCGAGCGGCTGTCTGCGTTCGAACTGCGGCAACGAGAATACACACCCGCCGGCATCGTAACCGGCACCATCCGACTGGACTGAGGGAACGAGTATGAATGGCGACTTTTCGCGCGGAACGAACCCCGACAGCAAACGCGGGCGGCGCTACCGCCGCGTCCTGCTGAAGCAAGGGGGCCTCTTGCTGGACAGTGATCACGCGGCCGGCGTCGATGCGCTGCAACGCGAAGATCGCGACATCCTGCGGCACGTCGCTTGCGCGCACGGCAGCAGCGACAGTGGCTTCCTGTGCACTCCCGGCCGCCTGCTCGCGCTGTTCGACTCGAGCAGCGGCCTGCGCGTGATCAGCGGCAATCCGCGCCTGACCATCGACTATCGCCACCGCTACCTGAACCGCCAACCGTCGCTGTCGATCGACGCCAGCGGTGGAGCCGCCGCACGCGTGCGCATCCCGCTGCGCGCCGCCGCTCAGCAGCTTGCGATCTGGGCGCGTGCAGAGCTCTCCACCAGCCTCGGCATCGGCGCCGTGTCCCGCGCCCTGAGCGCCGACTCACCGCCCGCGGAGTTCACGCGCCTTGCCTTCTCGCTGCCAGCCGCCGTGGATCAGATCGAGCTCACCATCCCCGCGGGTGCGCAAGTCTGGATCGCGCTGATCGAGAGCGACGACGACGCGGGTGAGGCGCCTAGCTTCTTCAGCGCGCAGGGAAGCTATCAGATCGACGGCATGACCTTCGTGTTGCGGGCGGACACGACCTTCCCGGAGAGCGCCTTTCCTGAGGCTGCTGGCTTCTGGAGCGCGGGTTCTCCCGCAGCGCCGCCGCTGGACGGACTGCTCGCCGATTTCTTGAGCTCCGGCGATCTGGTCGCGGCCTATCTCGAGGGTTGGGAGCGACACGTCACGGCGATCGTCGATCCCGGCCTGCGCGAGCGCGCGCTGGGCAGGGTCGACACCTGCACGCGCAGCGAAGCCCTGGCGCAGGTCAAGCTCGCACGCGTCGTCGGTATTCCTCATGACGCCGACACCGTGGACGCGGTGAGCGCCGCGTTCGCTGCCGTGCAGGCGAGCGCAGGCACCGTCAGCATCTCGCAGCACGAGGCAGCCGAGACCGACGATCCCTGCGCGCTGCCGGCGCTCGAGGGCTACACGGGCGCAGACAACCGGCTCTACCGCTTCGAAGTGCACACCGGCGGCCCGCTCTCCAGCGTGCGCATCAAATGGTCGCGCAACAACGGCTCGGAGCTATTCCCAGCCGACATCGACAGCAACAATCAGCTGCTGGTGTCCAAAGACGTGCCACTGGCCGCGAACGCCCTGGTGGAGGTCCTGTCGGAGGTGATCGATCTGGGCGACGACGCCCACGCGCGGGTCGGACCCGCCGGCTTCGTCGCCGCGCAGCGCGCCGTGGGAACCCTGGCGCGGCTGGTCGAGCTCGACACCGTGGCCTCGAATCACCGCGTGTTCCAGCTCGTCGACCCGCTCGACATCGCGCTTCCCATCTCGATCGTGAGCGACGTGCTGCCGCGGCTCGGCGACCTCGATCAAGCGCGGCTGCGACTCTGTCGCTGGGACGGTGTGCTCGACCCCGGCGCGCTGGCGAACGGCGGCCCGATCAGCGCCGGGCCGCACGAGATCGAGGACGGCATTCGCCTCACGCTCTCGAACACCGGCAGCTTCGACCCGGGTCAGTACTGGCAGTACGAGGCGCGCGTGGCCGGCGCCAACGCCAACGGCCCGCTGCCGATCGAACCGCACGGTCCCGAGCGCCTGTTCGCACCGCTCGCGCTGTTCATCTTCAGAGGGCCCAGCGAGCCGCTGGAGCTCTTGGCCTGGCTCGACCACCGCTACCCGCGACTGTGCAGCATCGCGGCCGACGACGTCGGCTACGACGGCGCGCGTGTCGAGAGCGAGAGCCAGACCGTGCAGGAGGCGCTCGACGAGCTGTTCGATCGCGGACCGGAGATCATCACGGCGGGCTGCGGCGAGCTGGTCGTGCGGCCCGAAAACAATCTACAAGCCGTCTTCGACAGCATTCCGACCGGCGCCGACGCCAAGGTCTGTATCCATCCTGGCAGCTTCAACTTGACCCAGCGCGTGCTCGTGGAGAACAAAGGCCACCTGGTGATCGCAGGAGCGGGGCGCGGCACGCGCATCGTCTCGAGCACGCTCGACCAGCTGCTCGAGTTCCGAAGCTGCGCGAGCGTCACACTCGAACAGGTCGCGCTCCTGCCCCGCGCCGAGGCGGTTGGGGAAAGTGGCGTGCTCTCCTTCGTCGACTGCGAGGAGGTGTCGCTGCGCGCGCTGCACGTGCAGTGCGGGTCCGCACCGACCCGCCGCTTGTCGGCGATTCGCGCGCGCCGAAGCGCGCCAGACAGACTGTTCCGCCGCATTCGCATCGCAGATTGCAATCTCGTGGTCGGCCACGCACAGACCGGCATCCGCGTGACCGACGCCGATGCGGTCGAGATCAGCGGCAACCGCCTGCAAACCGCGCCGACCGCGCTCAATTGGGCGCAGCTCACGCAGACGCCCGAGATCGCCGCCTGGCTCGGCCACCTTCTGCTCGATGACCCATACGTGGGCGAGCCCGAGGACATCGGCCTGAGCGACGACTGGGCACTGGGTGACAATCCTGGTCGCCTCGGCGATCCCGGCCTCGATGGCCGGCCGCGCATGATCGCGCAGCTCAGCAGCTGGGGCGACCGCTTCATGGTGTTCACATCGCATCCAAGCTTGGCTACCGAAGCATTTTGGAGGGGCCTCCTGGACGCCAACCCCATGCGCGGCGCTGGCACGCCCAACGTGGCGCCGGAGTGGATCATCGCGAACCTGCGACGCCTGCGCGCGAACGTCGTACGCTGGCTCTTCCAGGGAGGAACCTCCGTGGCCATTCCGGCGGGGCCGGTGCTCAACGCGCTCAACCCGCTGCGAACCGAGCTCGTGCGGATCGCCTCTTTTGCAGCGGGCGGGCAAGGAGTTGTCGTGGGAACGCGGCGCGCGCCGCGGCTGCTCTCGGGTGAAGCCTTGCCGGATCTGTCGCTTCCGCCACGCGCGCCAGACATCCGCGTCAGCGACAACCGCATCGACGGCTTCGTGCAGGGCATTCACCTCGGCTCGAGCTACAACAGGCGCAGCGACGAGCGCGGCAGACACTTGCGCCTGTATCGCGCGCACGTGCAGCGTAACACCGTCTTCGTGCGCGTTCCCCCGATGGCGCGCGAGCGTCACGGTATCTTCGTCGGCAACGCCATGAACCTGCAGATCATGGAGAACATGGTCGAGCTCGACAGCGTGAGCGCAGCGGACCTTCCGAATGCGCCCCGAACGGACGGCATTCGCGTCTGGGGTGCGCACGGCCCGATGCTGCTCGTGACTGGCAATCACACCGCCGGCGTCTCCACCGGCATCCGCGTGGTCGCGGAGATCCCCGGCCACGGCGGGGACGCAGGCGTGGTCTGGACCGTACGCGACAACGCCTACGGTGGTGTGGGCACACCACAAGTGCTCGCACTCTAACCTTACTGTTGACGCGTCCCGCGAACGGCGGTACCTATGAATGGCTGGATCCGAAAGGAACCAGTTCTCTGGTCACTGGGACAACGGTGAGGGGTTCGAGTCCCTGAGGAGAGGGTCTAACGGGGCCCTCTTCGCTTTTAATCGCTCGACTTGCCGCGACCCCGTCGCCACGCCTCGCGCAAGCCTTCGCCGAAGCTGCCGAGCTTTGCATATAGCTGCGTCTTGAGGTGAGCATGGGCCGCTGCCTGATCGACCTCGTAAGGCTTCACCGCTTGCTCGTCCACGAGTAGCTGTGCCCCGCGCAGCGAGCGCAAGTCGAGCGGACCCGGCGGCAGGCTTGCTCCATCCCGGATGAGATAGAAGGCTCCGCCTTTCTGTTGGAAGAAGAAGGTCTTGGACGGCGTGGCCACGGGCTTCTCACTGTGTTCGAATCACGCTTCGAAGGAAACCTGAGTACGCGATCCCGCGGCCCGGAGGATTGCATCCTCGCCAGCCTCTCCGATGGCGTTGAGTCCGAGCTGGAGGCTGGTGAGTCGAGCGACGATTCCAGATTCTGCAATGGCTCTCGCGGCCGCGTCGTCGAGTTCGTTGTCGCGAAGGTCGAGCGTCTGCAGCGCGGTCCATGGCGCGCGCGCCAGGATGGCGGCGCCTTCGGGACCGATCTTGCTCCCCGCGACGCCGAGACTGCGAAGGCGCAACAGCGACGGCGAGCTCGCGATCGAGCGCGCACTCGCCACATCCAGGTCGTTGTAGCCCAAGGCCAGAACTTCGAGCCTGCCCACGTGAGGAGACTCGGCGAGGGCCTTCACGGCGTCGAAGCTCAGCTGATTCTCCGAGAGATTCAGCTCGCGAACGCGAGCGAAGCGAGAGGAGGAAACGATCGTCTCTACGCCGGCGTCTCCGCAATGGTTGCGCGCCAACCGAAGGACGGCAAGCTCCGGCAACAGCTCGGTCTGGAAGAGCGCTGAGAGACCCGCCGCGCCGACTTGATTGTAGGAACCCACGAGAGTCGTCAGCTTCGAGAGATGCTTGGATTGCGCAAGGGCGGAGAGCCCTTCATCGCCGATAGCATTACCGTGAAAGGCCAGCGTGGCCAGCGCGCTGGTCGATGCAGCGCGAGCAAGACGGATCAAAGCATCGTCCGAGAGTGCGTTTGCTTCGAGGTCCAGCTGGCATAGCGGCCTGAGCTTGCCCGCCAGCAGGACCTCGACGCCCTCGTCGGTGATGTTCTCGCCGGAGATGGATAGCTGTTCCATGCTGGTGAGGTGCGATGCCTCCGAGAGCGCCCGGATGGCTGGTAGCTCCAGGCCGTTGCCGTGGAGCTCTACGGAGGTCAGCCGGTCGAGGTACGGCGACGCTATCAGTGCCTCGATGTCCTTCGTCCCGAGTGGCGCGTTCGCGATGGCCAGCTTGCGCGCAACGCGGAACGCGGGCGGAATGAAGGGCTGGTCCCCGAGCTCGGGGATCGTGACCCCCCAGTTTCTCGGGGCCACGCGCATATCCACGGGCCAGGCGGACAGCGCACCATCGAGCGCGTCCACCTCGGCTTCGTTGAAGCGCCGGGCGAGCGACACGATGCTTGCCCACCCGGCTTCACTCGGCGGCTGGGCGGCGATCGCCATGGTTCTCTGCAGCAAGTCTTGGGAGGGGGGCGTCATGGAATGCCCAGTAGGCGGGCCGCCCGCTGCAGCTCGGCGCTGCGCGGAGGCGTCGCTGCGTTGATGAGAAGCGTCATCTCCCGGACCACTCGCGAAATGCGTGACGGGTCCACGCCGACTCGCTCAGCAATACGGACCTGTGAGGTGCCCGCGCCCAGCTCTTCATAGGCATCGAGCACGGTGAGGTGCGAGGGAGCGAGCACGGCACCCGATGTCGGCGCCGCGCGCGTGCGAATGCGCGTCGTGCCTCCGATCGGCGTGCGCGGCTCAGGCTTGAGGCGGTGCATCGTGACTTCGACGCCTTGCGGGCTCGCAGGGAAGAAGTTGTTCGTCGAGTCGAGTCCGGTCACGCGTACATGGTACTCGAGGGTCTCGCCTGCCGTGATGCGTCGATATGCCTCGGCTTCGGGGCCGCGGCGCAGATCGCCGTTGGTGGTCTCGTCGCCAGGGATCAGGTTCCACGATTCGTTGCCGGGCCCGTGCAGCCGATCTGAGAGCAAGTGGACGCGTCGCCAAACCAACGTCCCACCGCGTTCCGAGCTACCTCGCGGCACGTTGACCGTCCAGCCAGGCAAGGCCGCTTCGGTCTGAGCAGCCGCGCTTCCCACGGTGTTGCCAGGACGTCTGGTGAGCGGGCTCGCCGTGACCTCCTTCAAGCTGCCGCCGGGGGTGACTTGGGTCGGCTCGGCGTTTGCGTCGGGCCAGGCATCGCCGTTGACGAGGTGCTGGGCCAGAGTGGTCATCAGGGCTTCGATCTGCGCCTGCAGTGCCTGCTTGCCAGCCGCGTCTGCAGCCAAGAAGCGTGTGCTCAGCGCCGCCAGCTGGTCGTGCTCTTGCCAGGCCGTGTTCAGAGCGGTCTCCTGCGCGGCGTTCAGTGGGCGCGGATTTTCCGCTGCCTGGGCAGCGCGGCGGCGGTCTTGGATCTGGTGCTGTACACCCGTGGGGTTCGCCGAAGCGACCGTGATGCTGGGACGGCCATTCACGGGCGTCATCTTGAGCTCGTGCGCCGAGCCGTCTCTCGCCTGGAAATCCTTCTCGACCTCGCCGGCAACGCGGCCCTCTTCCTCCTCCCCCCCAATCCCCAGCGCCGCCAGCAGCCTCCGCGCCTGCCCGGCGAGGAATCCGATCACGCGATCCACGATGCCCAGCACCCACTGCTGCATGCCGCGGATCACGTCCGCAATGCTCTCGGGTAGGTTGCCGAGGCCGATGAAGCCAGCGAGGAAGTCGATCACCGGTGGGATCAGACGTGCGAGCGCGCTTTCGATCGCTCCCGCCATGCCGCCGACGTTGCCGTTCATCAGATCCCAGGCGCCGTTGACGATTGTCTCGACCAGCGTGAAGATGCGCGCCGCGTTCTCGAAGATCCAGCGGATCACCCGGTAGATCGCCTCGATCGCGGTCAGGATGGCGCCGGCAGGGTTGAGCATGGCGATAATGCGCACGGTCACGCGCGTGATCAGCGCTTCGACCACGAAGTCGATGGCCGCGTCCATCACACGATCGAGGATCGTGTTCGGGTTGAGCTGCTCCTTGATCATCTCGAAGATGCCGGCGGGCCCCTGCTCGATCAGCGTGGAGATCAACTCGTAGGCTTGCTCGAGCAGCGCCACGTTCTCTTCGCCGATGTGACGCGCCATGATCTGGCGGATGTTTGCCCAGGTCAGGCCCATCAGCTGCAGGAAGAAGGTGACGATGCTGCGCAGCGAGAAGTCGCTCGGGATCTCCACACCCACCGAGCCGAGACCGCTGAACAGCCAGTCGAGCAGCCCCTGCAGCAGGTGGTCGCCGATGTTGTCGAAGAAGCGCTGGAAGCCCTGCTTGACCGCCTCGAGCAGGTTGTTGGCGAAGCCGAGCGGGTCGTCGGCGATGCCCGAGATCACGTCGCCCAGGCGCTCCACGACCCGCCAGAACGACGCGGGCGGGATCCCCAGCAGCGACAGCAGGCCGTTGATGATGAAGCGGATCGGATCGTCGAGGAAGGCATCGATGGCGGCGGCGATGCGTCCGAGCAGTCCGCCCGCCGCCTCGCGCAGCGTGTGGATCTCCTCGCGCACCTCCTGCACAGCGCCGGCTGCGCGCTCGCCCAGGTCGCGATTGAAGTTGTCGCGCGTCTCGTGCACCTCGTGCGCCAGTCCGTCGAGGCGCTCGCCGAATTGCGTGCGCTGCTCGTCGGCCCAGCCCTGCAGCTCTTCGGGCAGGCCCGCGAACAGCTCGTCGATGCGCCGCCGTGCGTCCGCGATCAGCGCCTCTGCGGCGGCGACCACCGCGTTCACGTCGCTCGAGATCGAGCGGATCAGGTCGCATACGCCGTCGCCGAAGGCGGCCTCCGCCAGGTCGTAGCGCTCGACCACCCAGTCCGGTAGGCCCGTGACGTAGTCGACGGCGCCCAGGATGGCGCCACCGACGCCCTCGTGACGCTCCTCGATGCGGCGCTTGACGTCGTCGAGCTCCGCACGGAATGCGCGGCTCAGCGCCGGCAGGCCCGTCTCCCAGCGCTGCATGGCCGTGCGCGCGAGCGGCTCCAGCAGCCCGCGCACCTGCGTCTGCGCGTCGCCGAAGATGGCCTGCGCTTGCGTGCCGACGTTCGCGCGCATCTGCTCTTCCGAGCCGGTCATGTCGACCTGCTGCACAGAGCTGCCCTCGATCGACGCGCGGCGCGAGCCGTTGAGCGCTTCTAGGGCGCGAGCCTGCAGTGCCTCCATGTCGCCCTGCGCCGAAGCGATCGCCGCGTTCTGTTCGGCGATCACCTCCGCCGGATCGCGCGCGGCGGTCTCGGTGAGCTCGCCCTGCGCGGCGCGGGCTTCGGCGATCGGCCCCTCCTGCACCAGCTGTGCAGGCTCCGAGGTCATGCCCGCTTCGTCGATGCGCTGCGCGCTGCCCTCCACGTCTGCATCGAGCGAGACGTTCTCTGCCGGCACCGGATCGGGCGCCGCGCCTGCCGCATTGAGCGCGGGCGTCGCTACCTCCTCTGCCGGCGCCGTGACGGCCGTGCCCGCTTCGGCGACGCGCGGGGTGCCGCCCTCTTGCAGCTGATCGTAAGAGCCGCCCACGCGCTCCGCGTCGCCCTCGATCGTACTGTTGAGCTGCTGGCCCGCCTCCTGCGCCGCCTCCTGTGGATCGGCGTCGACCAGCGAGTCCTCGTCAGGCGGGCGCTTGTCGCGGATCGCCTGATAGATGCGCTGGCACAGCTCCTCGATCTCCGGGCTGGGTGCCGGCCGCTCATCGAGCGCCGCCACAAGCGCGTTGCCCGCCTCGGCCTGCAGCTGCGCCTCGGGCTCCGTGACCGCTCCGCGCGCCGCGCTCGTGTTCTCCTCGGCACCCGGCAGCCTCGACTCCGCGCGCGCGGCTCCAGCGGCGGCCGCCCCCGCTCCTTCGAGCCGCGCTTGCGCCGCTGCGCCCAGCGTCTCCGGCGCTGGTGGCATCAGCGGTTCCACGCGCGGCCCGGGTGCGCCACCTGCGGCCGCAGCGCCCGCGTCGATCTGCGGCGCCTCCTGGGCAGCCTCTGCGGAGGGT